>Ga0134126_10000337_pt1 | contig 61488 bp, 63 predicted proteins | sample KB31752_FD_96881 | JGI IMG/M metagenome (GOLD analysis project Ga0134126, IMG submission 96881) | Terrestrial soil microbial communities with excess Nitrogen fertilizer from Kellogg Biological Station, Michigan, USA - KB3-175-2 | ecosystem: Environmental > Terrestrial > Soil > Unclassified ...
ATGACTGTTGAGGTTTTGATAGTGATAATTAAAAGTTACTGTAGCAAATTTATTTGACTACTTTCTTAACTGCCTCAACAGTTTTTTAGGTTACATGGAGACTTTATGCAAGCCTGGCTGAAGTGCTAATAGTGAGCAGTGGTTCGTCTTTCAGCAGCAGTCCGGGCAGAAGAAAAATTATTGAACGATAGGATTAACAATGAACTTTTAATTATAAATTTGGCAACGGTTCCGGCAGAAAGGAATTCTAATTCCAGTCCTGCATAAATGCGTAGCCGTTGGTGGAAATATCAGGCTGACAGTCTTAATTTAAAGTAGGTATTATTTATATGGCATTATACAAACTAACACTAATTACATTTCTTGTTCTTGCAGTTTCAATTTTATATGGACAATCAAAAAAACCGCAACACTTTGGAATATCAATAGGTGTAGGTCAAAACAATTATCAAATTAAAAAGAGCAATTGGATACAAACCCCAATTAACTATAACGACAGTTTGAATTCAATAAGCTCAAAATCCTCTATTGGTTTTAATTTGGGATTATCATATTATTTAACCCTGACAAAAAATATCTTGTTGCGACCAACATATACAATGGCGCTTCCATCGACTGGTAAATTGACATTTGAACGAAAGTCAGCATCGGAAACTTTAGACCTTAGAAGCGTATCCTTTGCATTGTCTGTTCCGGTAAATTTTAAAATTTCGACAAAAGGGTTCAATCCTTATTTGACAATTGGACCTGGATTTTCGTTTTTAGCTCAAAATGACGATGTGAAACATCAAGTAGAATTTAAAGCTTTCAATTTATTGGGTCAAATTGGATTTGGTGGAGAAGTGCCATTTAAATATTTTAAAATCAAACCGGAATTGTTATATTCAACCGGGTTTTCCGACATGCGAAAAAGAAAAGACAACATTTACAACAACACAATTTCAAGCCTCTTGCAACAAAATTTGAGTCTGACGTTTTATATATGCAACCTCAATAATTAAACTTCCACCAACATTCGCATCCTATGTGCCTGGCTGAAGTGCTAACAATGAGCTATGGTGCATCTTTCATCAGAAGTTCCGGGCTGAAAAAACTTTATTGAACAATAGTAATAACAATGAACTTTTAATTATAAATTTGGCAACGGTTCCGGCGGAAAGGAATTCTAATTCCATGCCTGCATAAATGCGTGGCCGTAGGCAACTGACAAAAACTCTCTTATGCGAAAAATTATATACTCATTTCTGCTTATCTCTTTTACGGCTTGTGGGCAGACCACCACAAATAAAATAAATTCCGACATACAAAATTCCAAGACCAGTAAACATATAAATATACCTGGAACAAGGTTGTATATTATTCCACCACCCGGTTTTATCGTTTCAAAAACTTTTTTAGGACTTCAAAAAGGCGAGAACTCAATGATTAATATCATGGATTTAATTGGTGGCAACTTTAATACAAATACAGCAACTTTTAATAAAGAAGAATTTGAAAAGAAAGGCGCAAAGGTTTTTGATTTTAAAGGAATTAATGTCAATGGTTATCCCGCAAAATTTATTAGTGTACAGGGAGACGCAACAACAAAATCTTATGAACTTGTTTTTGGCGATACAACTTTTACTGCCATGGTGATGACAATATATCCTATTAATGATGAAAAAACTGGCAATGATATTCTCAATTCATTAAACTCAATTTATTACGACAAAAGCAAAAAAATTGACCCATTTGAAACTGCTAATTTTTCATTAGACGAAACAGTTTCAAAATTCAAATTCTTTCAATATAACTCAAACTTGTATGTTTATACTGTGAATGGTAAGGACGACCCTACAAATCATAATGCACCAGTTGTGTTAGTTTCACAGCTTCCTAAAGATAACACGATGACAGCAAAAAGTATTGCAGAGATGATGATATCTAAATCACAACAATATGGATTTTCAAATCCTGAACTTAAAAATATTTCAACTGAGCAAATTAATGGCTATGAAACATATCAAATTGAAGAGTATGGACAAATACAAGGAATTAATACTCTTATTTATTATTGTGTGACAACACATTTAGACAAAGCGATAACAATTCAGGGCATTGCAAAAAGTGACATAGAGATAAACCTTTCAGATTTTAAAAAATTAGCTCAAACAATAAAAATTAAGTAACAAAATGCCTACAACATTCGCATTTATGCAAGCCTGACTGAAGTGCTAATAATGAGCTGTGGTGCATCTTTCATCAGTAGTACCGGGCTGAAAAAACTTTATTGAGCGATAGAATAAACAATGAACTTTTATTTATAAATTTGGCAACGGTTCGGGCAGAAGGAATTCTAATTCCAGTCCTGCATAAATGCATAGCCGTAAGCGGTCATGCCGATGGACATCTGCTAACCGCATTTCAACTTGCCAGAGAGAAAGACTTTTCGTAAATTCGTAGAGTGAAAAAACGAAATAAAATAGGACTTGAATTTGAGGTTGATAAACTGACAAACTCTATTGAAAACGTAAAATCACGTGACAGTTTCCCAACTGAAATTTCATTACTAACAAGGGTTGAAGTAAAGGGATTGGCCAAGAAAACCGGTTGGCAATTTAATTGGATGAGTGAACTTAAATTACCATCAAGAGAAGTATATAAACTGACAATTACAACCAATCCAAATATTATTCAAGGTGTTGTGAGTTTGGAGGTCAAAAGCGACCATGTTTATATGCATCTTATTGAAAGTGCACCGTTCAACATCGGCAAGAATAAAACCTATTTAGGAGTTCCTGGGAATCTCGTAGCTTTTGCTTGTAAGCTTTCATTTCAAAGAGGCGGCGAGGGATATGTTTCTTTCCTTTCCAAAACTAAATTGATTGAACATTATGAAAAGAGTTTAGGTGCAGTACATGTTGGAGGAAGCAACATGGTAATTACTACAGAAACAGCTTTAAAATTGACAAACAAATATTTTAAATAAATAATTATGGCACTGATAAAAGAACCACTTGACGTAGATTTTGTAGTGGACCCAAGACCGTTGACAAAGGCAGAAGAAAAAGCAATTAGCGACTTCATACGTGCCGATAAAGAAAAGCGCAAACTAAAAGAGCGTAGAAAAAAGACTGCTAGCAAACAAAAGGACAAACAGCCTGCATGACAAAAGGCACGAACCGCTTACATCGGTTTGCACAAGCGGGGCTGAAGGAATAACAATGAGCTTTTGTAACGTTATTGAGCAGTGGTTCCGGCTGAAAAAACTCTATTGAGCGATAGAATAAACAACGAACTTTTATTTATAAACCAGCCTACCGTCTGGCAGGTTTGGAAACGGTTCGGGGGAAAGGGATTTTATTTTTCCCCTGCGCCCTAAAACGTAAGCGGCCATTGTAGAGCAACACCGGAGAATAGAAGAACTACCGCAACACTGATAATATATATGACAAAAAATTCAAAGCACGAAGCAGCAATCCCCAATCCTGCACTCTATCCTCTCAAAACATTAATAGGAGAATGGAAAACTGTTGGGACACATCCTTATGTCCCTGACACCATATTCCATGGACATACTTCTTTTGAATGGATTGAGGGAGGTGCATTTTTGATTATGCACTCAGAAATTGAGGAAAAGGAAATTCCTGCCGGAATTGCAATTTTTGGAAGTGATGACTCTACCGGAGAATATTTTATGCTCTATTTTGATGAGCGAAAAGTGTCACGAAAATATGAAGTCTCCATTCAGGACAATATTTTAAAATGGTGGAGAAACTCACCGGACTTTTCTCAACGAAACACTTTTGCATTCTCAGACAATGGCAATACAATTGTTAGCAAGGGAGAAATGTGCAAAGACGGCAAGACCTGGGAAAAGGACCTGGAATTAACATATTCCCGTGTAAAATGACATCCCAGCTTAGCGGAAGCTTTGTAGTAAAGATTCTGTGAGGTAGCCATGCTTGTGCTTCAATCCAATACTATTTTCGTTTATCATTCACAGTTACACAACAATAAATAAAAATAGGAAAATGATTTATTTGATGGTTTACAAGCCCCGATAGTGAATGATCTGCTAATTGTGTGGCTCCGGGCTGAAAAGACTTTATTGATCAATAGTAATAAACAATGAACTTTTATTTATAAACCAGCCTACCGTCTGGCAGGTTTGTCAACGGTTCCGGCGGAAAGGAATTCTATTTCCAGTCCTGCATAAATGCGTAGCCGTTACATGCGATTCAACTGAAACAATCTACCACAAACAGTTTGACAATTATTTCATGGGAGAAAATAAATTTTTAAGAAAAAAATAGTTGCACTTTAGGACAACTATCTCTATCTTTGTTTCGTGGACAAAAAACAGAAATGTAGAACTATCATTACTTACAAAGATTATTTTGAAAATTTCTTTGTGAAACAACGGCAAAAGGTAAAAGACAAAATTATCTGGACTTTTGAATTAATAGAAGAAATTGACAGAGTTCCCGAAACCTATCTTAAACACATGGATGATACGGATGGACTTTTTGAAATCCGGGTACAATTAGCAAGCGATATTTTTCGGATATTCTGTTTTTTCGACGAAGGAAAATTAATCGTTTTAGCGAATGGCTTTCAGAAGAAAACTCAGAAGACACCAAAAAAAGAAATTGAAAAAGCATTAAAAATCAAGAAAGAATATGAAGACGAAAACAAATAACATCATGACCCTTGACCAGTTCAAGGACAAACATTACGGCGCCCGCGGTACAACAAAACGTGACCACCTTGAAGCAGGTTATCAAAACTTTAAAATCGGTGCATTAATCCACGAGGCAAGACTGGAAAAGGGTTTGACACAGGAACAACTAGCAGAAAAAGTGGGAACGACAAAATCCTACATTTCAAAAATTGAGAATAATCTTAAAGAAGCGAGAATTTCAACGCTGCAAAAAATTGTAGAAGTTGGATTCGGCGGACAATTACAGTTATCAATTAAACTTTGACAAGAATCATCGACAGAAAACTGAATCGCATGTAACATGGGTATTGCCAATAGCAGGGCTGACGTGCGTATCGTGAGCAGTTTGTTCTTCGTTCAGCTTTTGTTCCGGCTGAAAATTCTCTTGTGTACTTTTATTCATTTTATGGTCTTTTAATTATTAATCATCTTTTGTTCTGGCAGACGGACATTTATTCCCTGCCATCGGCAATACCCGTCCGTAAGAGGCAAGCAGAAAACAACAGCCATTAGGTTCAGTCGGACAAATATTTTAACTTTGAGCCATGCCGACAATCAACGCCATATTAAAAGAACTAAAAAACGTCCCTGTTGACAAACTGGAAGACCTGTATTCTATTATTCATTCGCTAAGGACGAACATAAAGAAGACAGATACCAAGAGCCAGGAAATTCTATCCTTTGCTGGTTCTTTCGGGGACATGCCAAAAAGCGATTATGGCGATTTTGTTAAACACACCAAACAGACACGGAACGAGCTTTTTGACCGCAATATTAATTTATGAAACCTGCGCTTGTTGACACAGACATACTTTCTGAATTCTTACGTGGGACGGAAATTGTGGTTGACAATGCTAAAAAATATTTAGAGAATTACGACTCAATCAATTTTAGTATCATAACTTATTACGAGATACTGAACGGTTTGCTTTATAAAGACGCAAGGAAACAACTCAAGAGGTTTGCCGAATTCGCGGAATTGAATAAGATACTTCCTCTGACATTAAGTGCAACAAAACAGGCTGCGGAAATTTATTCAAATCTTAGAAAGAAAGGACAACCAATCGGACATACGGATTGCCTGATTGCAGGAATTGCATTGACAAACAATTTTCAACTTGTAACGAATAATATTGACCATTTCAAGAGAGTAAAAGGACTTAATATAGTTAATTGGTTAAAATGACCGATTGCCTGCCTCTTACATGGGGTTTGCTGCTATCGCTGGCTGAAGGAATAAACATCAGCTTTTGCCTGCCTGCCGGACAGGCAGGTTCTTTGTTCATTAGTAGTTCCGGGCTGAAAATTCATTGTTCAGCTTTTGTAATTATCTTCGGCTTTTGGTTCGCTATTGTGCTGACGTTCGGGCGAAAAGTTCATTGAATGCCAGCGCAGCAACAAGCCCTCGACGTAAGCGGCAACTCAAAACTAACACCTCCCTATGTTTTTAAAAAAGAAAAAAACTGAGATAATGCAAGACCGCAAAATCATTTTAGGAATGATAATGCTTTTAGACAAAACTTCATTTGACCTTAACGGCTTTTTAGAAGACTATAATAATAACTATCCGTACAGAATAAATAAATTTTCAGGAGACAATTCTTCAATTGCATTTAAGATTGACAATGAAATGGTCACAATAGCACACATGCCATTTCCGATTCCATCAGGAGACATTGTAGAAACCGCCGAATACGCCTATAATTGGCTATCAGTTTTAGATGATACGAAAGAATATAAAAGCCATTTGATAGTATCAATCATTCAAGGTGGACACGACCAAATAAAACGATTCAAGATATTTACGCAAGTTCTCTGTTCGCTATTACGGACGACAAATTCCGTTGGTGTTTATAAAGGGAATCAATCACTATTAATCTCGCAAGAAGAATACTTAAATGAAGCCGCATTAATGAACAATGATTATTTGCCACTTAACCTTTGGATTTATTTTGGTTTGCGCACCAGCGAGAATGGCAATTCGGGATACACTTACGGACTTAAAGAATTTAATAAAACAGAAATGGAAGTTTTGAATTCATTAAAAAGTGTATACGATATGAGAGCCTTTCTTTTCAACATGTCACATTACATTTTAGAATATGACGTGACATTTAAAGATGGACAAACTTGTGGGCGCTCAGAAGAAGAAAGAATTGGTATTACAATTTCCAAGGGTAAATTTGTAGGTGGTGACACTTTTAAATTGGCATACTAAGAAAGTGCAGCTTACATCGCATTGGCAATAGCAGGGCGTGACGTACATTTCATCAGCTTTTTGTTCATTGTTGAGCAGCAGTTCCGGGCTGAAAAATCGCTATTGAGCTATGAATCAAAATCTCAACTATTTGCCTGCCTGTCCGGTAGGTAGGTTCGTTTACCGTACTTTTGTTCCGGGCAGAAAATTCATTGAATGCCCAGCCATCAATGCGTAAACGTATGCCATTCAAACCAGACCGCAACTGAACAATGGAAAATGAATTCGAATATTTATGTAAAAGAGCCTGGCTCCTTTTTGATTTTTTGGAAATAAAAAAAATTGACAAAATCTTTCCCGACAGAGAAGAGTCAAAAAAAGAGTTGGGGTCGAAAATTGCTACAGGGAGTTTACAAAAAATCAAAAACTTCAATAATCTGCTTGACAATTTAATTGTTGGACGACAATATGGCTTTGAGACTACCAAAAAAATTGAACTTTTAAATTTTCTTGAAAAAAATCAAGCAGGCAAAAAAAATGATTTTATTCAGAAAAAACGCTCCCATTTTGCATCAATAGTCAAAAAAGGATTTATCAAATCACGATTAGAGATTAATGACGCTATTGAAATTGCGAATAGTGAAATTCTGGGATTGACAACTGATGAAAAAAATGCATTACAGAAAATTATTAATAAGTCAATGGCTAGTAGAATATAAAAACGGCATACAGTATTGGGCTTGCTACGCCGGCTGAAAGAATAAACATTAACTTTTGCCTGCCTGCCGGACAGGCAGGTTCGCTATTCATCTATAGTTCCGCGCTGAAAATTCATTGTTCAAATTTTGTAAGTATTCGGCTTTGGGTTTGTTTCCCGATAGCTATCGGCAGGGCTGACATTCGGGCGAAAAGTTCATTGAATACCAGCGCAGCAGCCCTAAAGCTATATCCCGGCTTTCGATTGTAAAATTGAGGTATTAAAACAATATGAAAGGTGACTTAAATATTTGACGACAATATTAATTGCAAGTTGTATCATTCCGGCAGCTTGCAACAATACCCACAAGCAGAACAACCTGACATTTTGCAAGACATACTAATTACTGACCAATCTATCGGTCAAGTCTCACGGAGCAATTATTGAAAAATTAATGTCTGATACAAAAACGCCATACCGTATCAAAGAAGAAAAATTTATTATTGAGGGTGATGTGATTTATAGATATATACTACACAAATTAAATTTTATAAGACCGCACCACAGTGGCGTTTAAAGGCTTTGATAAATATAGATCTTTACAGCCCTGATAAACTGCCAAAAGAGAAAGAAATACTTTTTACAGATTCAATCTAATTTTCTTTTTGGATATTTGTAAAAAAACAGAATGCGAATTGCGATTAACGGAATGGGGCGCATAGGTCGTCTTTTATTCAGAAGGTTAATGGAGGATAACCAATTTGAAGTAGTAGCGGTTAATGATATCATGCCAATTGAAAATCTTGCTTATCTCTTAAGATATGATTCGGTATATGGCTCTTACCAAAATGAAATAAAAATAAAGGACCATTCATTTACCATTAATAAAACTGAAATAAGTTACCTTCAAAATGAAGACCCCGAAAAACTTCCCTGGAAGGACTTAAACATAGATGCGGTGCTTGAATGTTCAGGAAAATTTTCGGATAAGGCATCAGCATCGAAGCATCTCACCGCAGGAGCTAAAAAAGTTTTGCTATCAACCACAGGGGCCGCTGATGTTCCTTTATTGGTTTATGGACATAATCAAAACGGATCTATTACCGACTTAAATATTCTTTCGCCGGGTGGCTGCATGACCAACTGCTCTGTGCATATACTCTATATTTTAAATTCAATTGGAATTACATCTGTTCATATTAATATTCTCCACTCGTACACATCCAGGCAGTCATTGGTTGATTCGCCGCATGTTCAATTAAGGAGAGGCCGCGCAGCAGCAGAATCCATTATTCCGGTAGCGATAGACCTGGACAGGGCGCTAAACCGCATATTACCTTCCTTGCAAAATAAAATAAATGTTTTCTCAACAAGGGTACCTGTCGCAAATGGAGCTATGGCAGAATTCACGGTTCAATTAACGAAAGATATTACCGCTGCAGAAATCAATAAATTATTTAAGAATGCAGCCAAAACAGCATATAAAGGCATCCTTGATTTCACAGAAGAACCGTTGGTTTCTATTGATATAAAAGGCAATACTCATTCGGGTATTATTGACGGCACTCAAACCGCTGCAATAGGAAATCATGTCAGAATCGTAGCATGGTTTGATAATGAATATGGATTCACCAGCCGCTTGATGGACTGGCTGAAGTATTGGAAAAAATAATTGACTAACGGAAACGGATACCCTATTTTAACAGTGACGTGCAGTAAACCAACTTTTAACAGGAATTCTTGTTTTGGTAACCTTTTATTTTTACCAGCTACTGCCGCCACCGCCACCAAATCCCCCACCGGAAAATCCCCCACCCCCGCTAAAGCTACCGCCACTACTGCCGCTACTGCTGGGCGAGCTATAAAAACTATTGGTCATTGCATTCATGGAATGGTCAAGGCTATTCATAAACATTACGGTATTGAAATTATTGCCGCCATAATTTCCCGAGTACCAATTTGGTGGTGGCACGTCCAGGCCTTTTAATTTATCTTTCCATTTATCCGCCATATCAAAAACAATAGCATAAGGCAGCACCTTGTCAAAATAATTTTCGTCTTGCTTTAGAAATTCCTGCAGACGATCTTTTTCGACTGTTTTGATAAATTCTCTGAATCCTAATAATTTTTGATAAAGCAACGTTCCTTTTTGGGTTTTCTTAGACATAAAAGCGCCAAACAAAATTATGATAACTCCCGATGCAATAAGGCTAATGCCCAGCCACTGATTTGCCTGCCAATCCGGTATCAATTTAACGATGGCCCAAAATACGATAAACACGCCCAACGCAGGAAACAAGCATCCCATACCCCGTGAGTATTTTACATAATAATCATCCCTGTTAATTTCTGCTTCCAATTCTGATTTAGCGGCGTTCATCGTTGTATAAAGCACATTTTTCAGATCGCTTAATTTTACAGTATCACCTGTCTTAAAAATCCCCGCAAACAAAGTTTTTTCATATTGAAGTGCGTCCGCCGGGAGTTCTTTTAGTTTTACAAATTCATAATCTTTTGATTTTATCAAGCCTAATAAAAAAGTTTTTTCAAGCTCATTAATTTTTAAGAAGCCTCCGGCACCCCAATAAGGAATCAAGGCCGTAAGGTCTCTCCTATTTAGTTTGCCGTCTATGATATATCCCGACACGCCCGGACTTATATTTTCGGGAGGATAATATTCTGTCTGCACCGTTACCTCGTCGTCTTTTCCCCATTTTTTCCAGGTATAAAACATGCCGATAAAGACTAACAAAGGAAGCACAAGCCAGCTCATTCCACGGGACCTGTAATCGGGTTTGGTTAAATAATCTTTGGGAAACCGAATGCCCACCGTAACCGCTTCATAAGCATTCAATGGCCGCGTGGTATGCCCCGAAAATGTGGTGTTGTTGATCCACTTTGTAATTGCATCCTTCTCGCGGTAACCATAATCGCCGGTGGCAATAAAATAAGCAGAAGTATCGGCAAGAGGTGAAGGCAATTCAATGGTAAAATCGACGGCATCTATTTTTGTGTCCCAATGATCACCAATCAAATTAAAATAGAATTCTGAATGATCAGGGAAAAAATTGATCGCATTTAACATCGTATAATCGATTACGAACTTCTGATCTCCCGAAACCATTTTATTTGCCGAACCAATTTTTATCGATTTATAATTTCCATTGGTGCTTACTTTGAAATCCCAATTCGTAACCATAATGTTTTCGACAATGGTTCTTGAATATCCTCCGGACTCCAGTTGCCTTTCTGCTTTTTGTGTTCCCTCGGGTAGTTTTTCTAACTTATATTTAAAAGGAATATCCCTGATAATGCCATGCCGTGGTTCATTAAAATGCACAAAGATTATTTCGGAAATATCAAGAGAGGCATCTTTATTAACTTTTATATTTACATTGTAATGCTTTATAGTAAAGGCTTCCTGGGCCTTCACATTGGTAAGAACCAGGGAAAAGCAAAAAATGAAAAGAATTTTTTTCACCTGCAAATATTTATTGTTTTTAATTGTCAGATGGCGCTGCATGATTGCATCTTTCCTTCTCATACTTGCGAGTGTGTTTTGCAATCGTGTTCGGTTCATTGCAATGAATTAAAACTTTACTTCTACATTTTGTGCTTCCTGTTCATTATCCAGTTCATAAAAATCACGTGCTTTGAAACCGGTCATGTTGGCAACGATCACACCCGGGAACTGTTGAATGGCAGTATTGTAATCGCGTACCGTTGCATTGTAATAACGGCGGGCATTTCCCAAATCGCCTTCTATGGATTGCAACGCAGCTTGTAATTCTAAAAAGTTTTGATTGGCTTTCAGGTCAGGATAATTTTCTGCTATCGCCAGCAAACCCCGCAAAGCGCCGCCCAAGGCCTGGTTAGCCTGCGCCGCTGCCTGCACATCGCCTGAAGGTACTGATACGGCCGCATTACGCGCCGCGGTTACTTTTTCAAAAGTCTGGCTTTCATGCGCAGCATAACCTTTTACCGTATTTACCAAATTAGGGATCAAATCATAACGTTTTTTCAGATAAACGCGGATATCGCTCCAACTGTTATCCACTTTGATTTTCAGTTTTACCAATCCGTTGTACATGCTAATGATCCAAATGATCAATAAAACAATGATGCCGAGAACAATCCAGAGTACCATAAAAGAAGTTTTAAAGTTTTAGAATAAATTAGTTTGGTGCTTATATCCACAATATAAATTAAAAATAAAAGAAAATCTTTATTTGACAAATATTCGAGGATTATTCAGCTAATCACGAGGAGCTCTTTTTAGTTGGATATTTTCGGTTTCATGATGGATGATCTTTCTATCTGCCGAATGATGAGTTTCAAATCAAATCTATTTGAGGTAAATAACCAGCGCGAAAAGTATTGACGATGGATCGGGGAGTAAGTATTGTTACTCTATCCGGCATTGACAAAACCTTTATTTTATCATAACCAAAGGGTGTCCACAAATACATTTTTTGTTCAAGAATTATATATGGTTTGTTATCAAACAGAACGAAAGAACCATCCGGTAATTCTTCAAAATTTTCCTCATAAGTTACTTTTGTTTTATTACGATCTATTCGTTCCTGTTGAAGTATGTCATCTATTTTTGTAATAGAGGTTTTCTCATCTAAATGATATTCCGGATTTCCTTTTATCCATAGGGATTTGAAATGCTGATAATCATTTCGTCTGCATTCAAAACACGGCCTGTGGCCTGCTGCAAAAGAAGTAGCTTCATCCAGGAAAAACAATTCAGTGTAACGGTTGGGCGACATTACGATTCGTTTTCGGCCGTTGAATTCAAGCTTACATGTTATCCACGCTTTCAATTTGAAAGGACGGATTATCTGCTTTTCATTATTGTGAAGAATACCTCGGTTGCCCATCCACGCACCGCGTGCTTTTGTTGTTATGATATTGCCAAAAGGGTCAACACGATTTTGTAACATAAAAAATTTATTTGGCTGAGATCAATTGACGAGTGAATCGAGTTTGTCTTTTAACAACCTACTGCAGTAGACAGATAAATAATGAGAAATCCTATTTATAACTTTCCTTCCACTACCATCACAATTTCCCCTTTTACTACTTTTGAATCAAAATAATTATGGACTTCCTGCAACGTTCCTCTTTTAGTTTCTTCAAACATTTTTGTGAGTTCACGGCTTACACTGCATTGTCTTTCTGCGCCAAAATATTCTATGAAGTCTTTCAATGTTTTTACCAGCCGCATAGGACTTTCATAAAACACCATTGTCCGCTCTTCTTCCGCCATCTTTTTCAAAAATGTTTGTCTTCCTTTTTTCAACGGTAAAAAACCTTCAAAGCAAAAGCTGTTCATGGGCAGGCCACTATTCACAAGGGCCGGAACAAAGGCAGTGGCGCCGGGGAGACATTCTACTTTAATGCCGTTTTTGATGCATTCCCTCACTAATAAAAAACCGGGATCACTTACACCTGGTGTACCGGCGTCGGTAATCAGCGCCATCGTTTTTCCGGCCAACAATTGTTCTGTTAAATGGCCGAGTATTTTATGCTCGTTATGCTGATGATAAGAAGAAGCTGGCTTGTCAATATTATAATAACGTAGAAGCTTACCCGAAGTACGGGTGTCTTCCGCCAGGATCAGATCTACAGATTTCAAGACATCTATTGCCCTGAAAGTAATGTCGGCAAGATTACCAATAGGAGATGGAACAATGTAGAGCATTTATTAAACGGGATAATGTGATGATTCGCTAATATACTAATCAGCTAATTTCAACACTAAATTCTTCCATAACCTGGTTGGCCAATAATTTCCTGGCGGCTTCTTCTGCTATGGACTTAGCTTCATCTGCTGATGCCGCTTCAAGTTTCTGTTGTATATTTTTTCCAATCCTGACATCATTGATGCTTTTAATTCCAAGGTTGGCAAGTCCGCCCAACACGGCTTTTCCCTGTGGATCCAACAATTCCTTCAAAGGCATTATCTTAATTTCTGCAGTAAAATTCATTCAGCTTTTTTTTGGGATCCGACAACTTTCGGACCGGTTAATGATAATAAAATATATACAATAAAGACTACCGGTACGGCAATCCATTGCAAAAATAACGCAGCAATAATTGCAACAGCTAATAAAATTATTTTTGGAATATTATTTTTAAGCGTAAAATCACAAAATTTTAGGGACATTATCCGCAGGTTGCTGACCATCAAATAACTTACGATAATAATTACGGCGTATAAAAACCATTTATTGATAATTAAAGCGTTTACACTGGCCACTTCATTAAAATGCAAAATGAGCGGAAAGGATGCAACCAGCAAGCCTACAGCCGGAACCGGCACACCTTTGAAAGAGTATTGCTGATCCTTATCAAGATTGAACTTTGCCAGCCGGTACGCCGCAGCACAAGCAACAATAAAAGAGGGCACCAGCCATCCGATAGATACATCGAGCCCATTCTCTTCTCTTGCAAAACTAAATTTCAACAACTGGTAAAGAATTACTGCGGGAGCTACGCCAAAGCTTACCACGTCACTCAATGAATCCAGTTGCTTACCCATTTCCGTGGTAGCTTTTAGCAGGCGCGCCACAAAACCATCCAAAAAGTCAATTACTGCTGCGATGAAAATGCAAATCGCTGCCCATGAAATTTTCTCTGGTATATTAAAACTGGTGTTAAACTGGTCATTCATGTAAATGATGACTGAATTGGTTTGTAATGCAAAGACGATAGCCATGCAACCAAAAAATAAATTAAGCAGTGTAAAGATATTGGGTATTTGTTTCATAGTAAATGGTGACCACTGACCACTGGCGACCGACCACTGGGTGCTTTTCTTTGGTGGTCTGTTGTCGGTGAACGGACGTCTGATTCTTTTTAATTGAGTGAATTTTTAAATTTTATAATCATTGCTTCTAACTTATCAAGACCATTATAATGAGTTTCTTTGTTCTGCATTTGATTGACCAGTCGAGCCTTCGGCAATATTTGTCGTCCGCCTCCTTCATCACTTCTTCATCAACCCTTCAATCTCCTCCACCGTCTTCGGAATATTTTTCATTAAATCAACGTTTCCGTTTTTGGTGATCCAATAATTATCTTCTATACGAATGCCCATTTGTTCTTCTTCAATATAAATTCCCGGCTCTATCGTGAACACCATTCCTGCTTTTATCGGCTCAGTTTTGGTTCCCAAATCATGAACGTCAATACCTAAATGATGTGAAATACCATGGTATAAATATTTACGATACGCACGATTTTCGGGGTCTTCATTTTTTATATCCGATTTTTTTAATAAACCTATTTTTTGAAACAACTCAGTCGCCTTATCTCCTACCTTGTCCGTATAATCAGTAATAGTGATGCCTGGTTTTAAAATAGAAGCGCAATAATAATGTAAATCCAGGCAAGCGTTATAAACTGTTTTTTGCCTTCTGCCAAATTTCCCGTTTACAGGAATGGTGCGCGTAAGATCGGCAGCGTAATTTCCGTACCTGGCCCCAAAATCCATCAATATCAATTCGCCGTCTTTACACTCCTGGTTGTTATTTACATAATGCAAAGTCCTTGCTCTGTCGCCGCTTGCGATAATGCTTCCGTACGCAGGCCCACTTGCGCGTTGAGAAAGAAAAGAATGCCATATTTCTGCATCAATTTCATATTCCATCACACCAGGTTTTATAAATTGCAACAAGCGCCTGAAAGTGACATCTGTGATATCAATTGCCTTTTGTATTACCTCAATTTCCAGGGGTGTTTTAATAGCACGCAAATCTTTCAAAATTCTTGCGCTACGCTTATAGTTGTGCAGTGGATAACGCTCACGCATATACGCTGCATAGCGGTAATCTCTTACAGGCACTTCATTGGCCTTCCGGTCGTTTTCGTTGGTGTTGAGATAAATAGTATCCGCCAGGTGAATCCACGATTGCAATAAGCCATCCAACGCGTCCAACCATACAATTGTTTTCATCCCGGAAATTTCCCCGGCTTCATTTGCACGAAACTGATGGCCATTCCATTTTTCTTTTAGTTCGTTAGGACGTACCAATACTAATACTTCCCGGTATTTTGGGTCAGGGTTGCCAGGGAATAAAATGACCATTGTATCTTCCTGCTCAATTCCTGTAAGCCAAAACAAATCAGAATTTTGTACAAAAGGATGCAAAGCATCGCCGTTGTAAGGCAATTCATCATTACTGTTAAAAATTGCAATTGAATTTTTATCCATTTTGGCAACAAACCTTTTTCGATTTTGAATAAAAATTTCAGGATTGAGCGGTAAATATTTCATTGCTTTATTTTTTATTTATTTTGAATCCGGATTTAAAAGCCTCATTAAAAATTTATTTCACAAAAAAAAGCGCTTGCAATATACACGAATAAAAATATTTTAGTTTTTAAAAAAACCGTTTGTAATATTCACATAATAAAAATTCATTTCTTTTCATTGTTTTTAATGATTTTTGAAATTTGATAGGAATTATTCAAATATTTACAAATATTAATAATCATACCATACCAAAATCGGGTAACGCTACAATTGAATCGCAAAAAACTGACGGCATTTTGAATGATGGCGAAATAATGAATCAATAACTTTACATGACCCACTAAAAATGAATTCATGTCAGTTCCTACAATGTTTTCCATTCCCAAGAACTTATTATTCTCTTTAGGTTTACCCTTTGCTGAAAATACCTTTTATCAATTGCCACCTGATGAGTTAGTCCAACAGTGTCTTGAGAGAAACGAAGGCAAACTAAGTAACACAGGTGCGTTAGTTGTTACTACAGGTAAGTTTACAGGCCGAAGCCCAAAAGATCGCTTTATTGTAAAAGATCAGATTACCGCTAACAACACTGATTGGAACGAGATCAACCAGCCGATTGAAGAAGGCTGTTTTATCGGACTTTACAAGAAAATGATGGAACATCTTAGCGAAAAAGCTGTTTGGATACGGGATTGCTATGCATGTGCGGAACCCGCGTACAGGTTGAACATACGGTGTATCAATGAAGACCCAATGAGTAATTTGTTTGTATATAATATGTTTCTTCGCCCCAAAGAAAAAGAATCCGATAGTTTTCGGATGGAAAATTTTAACCCGGATTGGTACATTATCCATGCTCCTTCATTTTTTTCCAATCCAGAAGAAGATGGTACCCGGCAGGGAAACTTTACGATTATCAGTTTTGAAAAAAAGACGATTTTGATTGCAGGTTCTGCTTATACGGGTGAAATTAAAAAAGGCATTTTTTCGATTTTAAATTTTGTGTTACCTCACGATCATAATATATTAAGCATGCATTGTGCCGCCAATGTGGGCAAAGATCATGATACCGCATTGTTTTTCGGACTCAGTGGAACTGGTAAAACAACACTTAGCGCCGATCCCGACAGGAAACTTATAGGCGATGACGAACACGGATGGGATGAAAATTCCGTATTTAACCTGGAAGGAGGCTGCTATGCCAAAACAATCAATCTGAATGAAGACGAGGAACCAGATATTTTTAATGCCATCCGTCCCGGCGCTTTGGTAGAAAACACCACCTTTATTGACGGCACCAATGAAATAGATTTCACCAGCAAAAAGATTACAGAAAACACAAGAGTAAGTTACCCGCTCACTTTTATAGACAATGCGCTTCATCCTTCTATCGGCGGTATTCCCAAAAATATTTTCTTTCTCGCAGCAGATGCTTATGGCGTTCTGCCACTCATCAGCAAACTCACTACGGGACAAGCCATGTACCAGTTTCTCAGCGGCTACACCGCTAAGATAGCCGGAACCGAAGAAGGAATAACAGAACCCAAACCGGTATTCAGCGCGTGTTACGCTTCTCCTTTCATTCCTTTGCCTCCGGAAAAATATGCTGAAATGCTGGGCCAAAAAATGAAACAACACCAGGTAAATGTCTGGATGATAAACACCGGATGGAGTGGCGGATCTTATGGTGTGGGAAAACGGATTAAATTATCTTATACAAGAGCAATGATAAATGCTGCGCTCCAGGGAAAACTAAACGATACAGTATTTGAAGCGCATCCTGTTTTTGGAATGTTGATTCCGAAAAAATGCCCGGGTGTTCCTTCAGAAATTTTAGACCCGCGCAATACCTGGAAAGATAAGAACGCTTATGATAAAAGGGCAAAAGAACTTGCAAAGAAATTTGTTGAAAATTTTAAAAACTTTGCTGCTCATGCAAATGAAGAAACCTTAACTGCCGCGCCGCTGCATGGATAAAAATTTGAGAATATGAAATAAGAAATAAAGAAAGTACAGTCTCAAATATAGACAGGCAAAGATTTTAGGATAACATAAGAAAAAAGAATCCGTAATATTTGTTTGTTTACCGGAAGGTTCTTTCTACCTATTCAAATTAACTACAACCTCGCGCCAATTGGGGCCGAAAATGACCTGATGAAGATTAATTTTTAGTTGAAATATGCCAGAGCGTGTCCGCGCTTAAATCAACTTCATAATTCTTCCATTCCACAAAATAACCACCATTATAGAGAGCAGATGCAAAAACGTGAGGATCTGTTAGTGGTTTAAAAGCCTCCTTATCCAGAAATGGTTTAATATCCGCAATCTTCGTGGTGCCATCGCTAAATAAACATTCGAGGCGGTAGTCACTTAAAGGTTTTATGTTGGTAAGTGTTCTCATTTTAATGCTTCAATTTTAAATATTGTTTGTCCGGAAACAGCCAATTTCCAGTTTGCCATCAATTCGTCTTTATGAATCTCAATCCAGGCCTGCACCAGCTTCATTTTATCATTAGGAAAATTCCCTGCAATCATTTTGCCTGAAGGGATTTCTATGACAGCCTTGTATTCCGCAAACTCAATATGTATGTGAGGAATATGATGTTCTTTATTATCATAATAAAACATTCTGATAATAATTCCATAAAACATAGAAACAACTGGCATGATTAACTTTTTATAAAGATAAAATATTCTTGCCACTCACCTTTGTTTTACTAAAGAAATTAAAAACAGCGGGCGGCAGTATAGCGTATCCTTCCTTCTTCGTGACTTACAAATTGCAGTGTATCATTTTGATAAACAAACCCACCGATGTAAGTAGTAACGGCAGTTTTGTTGGGAGTTATCCAGTAAACAAACAAATAATTCTTAATTTTTTTACTTGAACACTCTAAGAATAGCAGGGATTAGTCGCGAGTGGGAAAAGTAAATTTGCCAATTGTACCATTTCTAACAACTTCCACTGCCAAACTTCCTGCTTTTTTATATATGCTATCATTCGGCAAGACATAATCCCAAATTTTTTCATCATTAAAAGCGCAATAAAAAATATTATGCAGCGTATCGATAGAATTACCTTGATCAATTACTATCGCCCCAAAACATCCTGTTTGCTCTTCATATTTACTAATAACAATCCCATTAATCATTAATGGTTTGATGTTTTTATTTACAAAGGTGTCATACCCAGTCCCAAAAATGCAACTGCTTAATAATAAAATACGAATAACAGTTACGGTTAAATTTATACTTCTTTCCATATTATTTTAGTTTTCGTGGATGTTCCCTTGTAATCTAAAATAATTCTTTCAACTTTTGGTATTCTCCGCACAGGCTGCCGCAGTTAGTGTTGCTCATGGCTTTGAAGCGATGGCATCACCAAAGTCAAAATTTAATGTAGTAAAGATAGAGCTTCGTTCAACTCGTTTTGTTGATGAGGCCGGCCGCATCGATCTCTGCTCAACACCAAAAAGACTTACCCTTTTTAGGAAGATCAACAATTGAAAAAACATATAAATAGCCATTATAGTAGACTTTTTGTCAACAATACTTGACAATATGAAATGTTTACCTATCTTTGCAAATAATTAAACAATTTAAAATCATGGAACAATCGCAAAAAAAAGTACACAAACAGTCTATTATCTTCGCCCTCATCTACGGAGCCACCTATTTACCGGCGGTATGGTTGTTAAAACATCGTGTATTTGGCCAGCAAGTTTCGATAATTATTGCTATAGTGCCAATTATTACTTTCTCCATTTTTATTTTTAAATACATCAAAGCCTTTTCGGTAATGGACGAAGTGAAGCAACGGGTACAATTTGAAGCCGTTGTTATCGGTTTTTCATTGACAGCTATGTTGATGATGATCTTGTTTTTGCTTAGCCTGTGTGGTATATCAAACCCCGGCTGGTTTGGTTATGCACAACTGGTATGCTATTGCTGGCTCTTTTATTTTATAGGTTGGTTAATTTCAATAAGAAAATACGGGGTATGAAAAACACCATAAAGGTTGAACGTGCTAAGAAAAACTGGACACAAGCCGACCTTGCAAAACACATCGGGATATCGAGACAGGGTCTAAATTCTATTGAAACCGGAAAATTTATTCCCTCCACTTTACTTGCATTACGGATGGCTAAAGTTTTTAATACTACCGTCGAAATTTTATTTCAATTAGATGATCTGGAGTCGTGATTAAGAGCAGATTTGAACGTCTTAGCTTTTAGCGAATACAGGTATTTTCCACTGTTGGTATTCTCCTTACGCTGCCTCAGTTGCTGTTGCGCATGGCTTTAACGCGATGGCACCACCAACGGCAGAATTTAATGTAGTAAAGACAGGTTTCGCACAATTTGTTTTGTTGGTGAAACGGCTGCTCCTATCCCTGCTCGACATCAACAAAGGCCTTTCCCTTTTTCGGAATACCAACATTTGAAGAAACACAAATCCTTGCTCCCAAACTTGCGTGAAAACATTGCTGAAAAAAATATCGCTGTTCGGTAATCCAGACGGTAATAAATCGTCTTCTTTTACTTTCAACTTTAAAAAATACTTATTGTAAAATAGCTATAACCGGCACGACTAAACGAAAATGATTCTACGATCCTTGTTACAGCAAACGGAAAAATATCAAGGATTCTTATTTGTCCGTAGCTGCAAACTACGGACAGGCTTCTTTTATAATTTTAACCAGCTAAGGATAGATGATGATCGCCTCGCAGATTATTGAGTCATTTTACTGCCATCATTATTCAAAATTTCGGTAGCCATGCTTCCTCCCTGTAAATATCTAACAACATAATCATATTCCTGTGGCCTGGAAGCCTGGCTAGCTGTAATTGTCGCTGTGGAATCGGCTGTTGTTGAATTTGGGGCAGAAGAATTCATTGAATTTCCCTGTGCCATTGAAGTATCTTCCGGAGCTTTTACTGCTGTAATATCATAAATGTATGAACCCTCATGCTCTGCTTTTACATCGGAAACAATATTCCCCGGAATGTAAGTTTCTAAAACAGGTAGTGCTGCATAATCCGGCTGGCCGGGGATATTGGTATAATTTACCGACGCAGAATTGCTCATATTTTTGTTCATTGAATTCATAGCACTTGTATTTTTAGTGCTATCAACCTGCGCAAATAATGAAAGGCACATAAGAGAGCAGGTTAAAGACATTAATATCGTTTTCATAAAAAAAATTTTGAGATTTATGTTATTGTTTTATCATATTTTTTGATACAATTCCTATGCCTTACTTGTATTTTTAGAAACCATTATATTTGAATGAAACGCAAATACAGCCGGAGTTTTAACACTTCCTCAGAAATTTAGAAGTGCATACACGTCTATTTAGTTTTTATTTAGAATAATTGTGGAATAATTTCCTGTTCCAGGAAATAGAAGGGTGAAAGAGAATCATATTAGGGTTGAATTACAAACCACAATGTTGGCACAAGTGTTTGCTAAATGTCATTTAGCTTAGAACCTCCAACTGGAAAGAGAAAACGAAAAAATGTATCAGGAAATTTATTAAATAATTTTTTACTGTGGTTCAATTACCAACACCCAATCATCAAAACCTCTCCCGTTTTTAAAAGAAGGGGGTTCAAAATATTCGACATCTTTATTCGGAAAAGTGCCGCTTATATTTTTGTAAGTACCAATCGAAGGATCGAACCACTTTACTTTTACGGCATGTTTAAATCGACTCATATTAACGCCTACTTTTCTGTATGAAGGCATGTATAAAATTGCCAACGAACTATCCGGATTAAAAGCGCCTGTTGCATAATCTTCACCGCCGGGATAAATGGTTGAATTGAAGGTTCCTCTTCCACTTACAAACATCGTATGCGCCCAATCTGGCCTTAATTTATACCAGGGAATGCTTTGTGCAAATGTTGCCAATATCGTCATGCTTTCACTGCCGGGTTCATTCACTGCTTTTGTCCAATTACTGTTCAGTTGATAAAGATCCCGTTGACCAAAAATTTCTCCTGACGCACCGCTTAATAAAGACCACCACGCCTGTCGCCTGATGATCTGCGTTGTTGAAAAACGCTCATCTTCATAAGCACTCTCTATTAAAAAATACGGCATGTGATAGTTGTTCAGCATCTCTTCATACATCATCGTATATACGTGTTTGTATTGCCACGCAGTATCTTTTTCCATTGCCGGAAAATAAGTATAGCAGGCACTGAGGGTTTGCCATTTCGCTCCCCGGAAAAGCTCACCGGAACTCTTGCCCGGATGCGCATGAAATGTATGTAGGTGCGTTGTGTCAACAGATGCGATGCCCTCAGTAAAAGCCAGTGCTTCCGGCACAGGATTATGATCGCCGCCACTTAACCAAACGATGTTGGGGTATTTTTTATAACGATTCGCAAACCATTCGCCATAGCGTTTGCATTTGGCTTCGCCATCTTTATATTGTTGAATAATTTCAAGCCAACCATCGTTACAACAACTTAAATACATTGGTGCGATAAAGACAATAATCTGCAATTGATTGCACAAATCAATGATACTATCCAGGTGTTGAAAGAAAACTTCGTTTGGTTTATCCAAATCATCATCAATAAAAGCTGGCCCGTACTTTTGCCACTTTTCATTATTTCTTGCTGGCGTTACCTGTATTAAAATTGCATTAAATTTTTTAGCTTTTCTATCCTGCAAATAAGCTTGGGCTTCCTTGTAACTTAAAGCAAATGCCAGTGCCCAACTTGAACAACCATTTAGAAAAACAGGATGGTTATTTTCGTCGACGAGATATTTTTTATCGGCACTTGCTTTGATGGGCAAGGCAATGTTTTGAGCCTTACAAATTTGGATTGCGACAATTAAAATAACGAATAGCCATAAATGTTTCATAAACTAAAAATCTTATTTAATGCAATTGAATTTTTAAAACCACATCTGTCGCTGTAATATACAATGTATCTTTGTTTTTAATTGAACGCACAGTTTAATGCGCGTTCTTTAAGTCCCAAGTTGCGCTGAGAATGTTAAGTAATTCTGAACCCGGCAATCGGTAATATCGCCATGCAATAATCACTTTTTTTTACTTTCAAGGTTGGAAAAATACTTTTTGTAAAATAGCTATAACCTATATGGTCATACGAAAATGACTCCATGACGCTTGTTATAGCAAATGGACAAATAACAAGGATTTTTATTTCCGGAATAATGTTTCAACATTCCAAAACTATTTCTGATTAAAAAAAATAAATTAAATTGTTCCTTTTTAAAAACTCATGCAAAACAACTATGTACAAAGCTTTCTTTTCTGTAAGTTTCTTTTTACTGCTTGCACTATCATCGATCGCACAAGAAAACAACAACAATTATTTCCCTGTGCAAACCAGAATTGATAACGGTACCATCGAAGGGAATTTCGATACCAAAACCGGCATCCAGCTTTATTTCGGAATTCCGTTTGCCAAGCCGCCCATAGGCCAGTTGCGCTGGAAGGCGCCACAGCCATTAGATAACTGGAAAGGCGTGAAGCAAACAAAAAAATTTGGCCCGCGTCCCATTCAGGCAATCGTATATGGAGATATGAACAGCCGCAGCGATGGTTTAAGTGAAGATTGCCTTTACCTGAATGTGTGGACACCTGATAAACGGAATACAAAAAATCTTCCGGTGTTGGTTTACTTCTTTGGAGGTGGCTTTGTAGCAGGCGATGCGTCGGAGCCAAGATATGACGGAGAAAGCCTGGCAAAAAAGGGTATCGTTGTTGTAACAGTTAATTACCGCCTGGGTATTTTTGGGTTTCTTTCTCTTCCTGAATTAAGCGCTGAATCTCCGTATAAAGCATCCGGCAATTATGGATTTCTCGACCAGGTGGCCGCATTAAAATGGGTTCAAAAAAATATCGCTGCTTTTGGAGGAAATCCCAATCATGTAACCATTGCGGGAGAATCCGCAGGTTCTATTTCTGTGAGTGAACTGATGGCGTCTCCTTTATCGAAAAATTTGATTAATGCTGCCATTGGTGAAAGTGGTGCCGGCATTAATCCCACATTAGCTCCCGTATCATTGAAGGCCGCAGAAAAAACAGGGCTGGATTTTGCTACTAAGGCAGGAGTTCCTACGTTGGCAGAACTCAGAAAATTAAGTACAAGAGATGTATATGATATCTATAAAGCCTCAGGGAGATTTGGCTTTCCTGCAGTTATTGATGGCTACTTTTTAAACGCAAGTTTGCCGGAAACTTTTCAATCAAAACAGCAGGCTATGGTTCCGTTACTCGCAGGATGGAATTCTGCGGAAATACCGGGTGGCGCTTTTATGCAGGGGCTGCCTTACACCGAAGAAAATTTTCTAAAAAAAGTAAAGCAATTTTTCCCGAAAGACTATGACGAAGTATTGAAACTTTGGCCACACGGTAATGAAAAAGAAATAAAGCGTTCAGCCACTGACCTGGCAGCAGACGGCTTTATCGTCTTTGGTACGTGGAAATGGATTGACCTTCAAACCAACAACAGTTCGCAGCCGGTGTACCGTTATTTATTCAGCAGAATGAGGCCACCTCTTCTAGATAGAAACAATTCTGCAGAACTTGCAGTCGGGGCGAAAAAGGCCGATCCCAATGCGCCCAAAACGCCGGAAGCCATTGGCGCATCACATGCCAGCGAAATTGAATATGCGCTCGGAAATCTTGAGTCCAATACACACTACGACTGGACGCCCGAAGACTACAAAGTTTCAAATACGATGGAAAACTTTTTTGCCAATTTCATTATCAATTACAATCCCAATGGCGACAATGTTCCCAACTGGCCTGCAGTGAAGCCGGGTGATAAAAGCCCTTATGTGATGGACATTGATGTAGAATCCAAAGCAGTAAAAGCGACTGATGGAGATCAATTTAAATTTTTGGATGAATTTTATAGTAGAAAGAAATAGAGAGAAAAAATTAAACTAAATTCTTTGCTTTTGGAACTTAATGCTGGTATTGACGAGAAATAAAAATCTCCATTTTTTCTTCGTCTGCTGTAAAAAAATCATTTAATTATTCGTAAAAATTCGTGTCATAAAACTATTAATGAGTATTTCCAAAAAACAAATACGCTAAAAATATAGAAGTAACGATCCCCACAAGATCGGCGAGTAGCATAGCACCGATGGAATATCTTGTATTCTTGATTGAGACCGCACCATAATAAACTGCAATTATATAAAAGGTAGTATCCGACGTTCCCTGCAAAACGGATGATAAACTTCCTGCGAAGGAATCCGATCCGTAAGTGGTCATAGTATCTATCATCATACCCCGCGCCGCGCTTCCGCTCAATGGTTTTACTAATGCCGTGGGCAAGCCGGCAACAAAACGGGTATCAGTGCCCAGCGCGCTAAACAAACTTCTCATGCCATCAATGATCACTTCAAAAGTGCCACTGGTGCGCAACATGCTGATAGCAACTAACATTCCAACGAGATAAGGAATAATTTTTATAGCTACTTCAAATCCACCTTTGGCTCCTTCTACGAATGCATCGAAAATATCTATCTTCTTATACAAAGCGCCGAGAATAATAAAAAAGAAAAGAAACAAAATAATTCCGTTGCTTAATACGCCTGAGAATGTTTGCACACCGGTGAAATCCAAAGTTTTTAAGTAAATGACCATTAAAGAAATTACTGCTGAGATTCCCAGGATCCACAACAATATTACCGGTTGAAAAATATTAATTTTTTGTTTGAAAGAAACGATCAACATAGCCGCTATCGTAGCTGCGAAAGTAGCAATCATGCAGGGAATGAATATAGAAGTAGGATCACTGGCATTTAGCGAAGCCCGGATAGCAATGATGCTTACCGGAATTAAAGTAAGCCCTGACGCATGTAAACACAAAAACATGATCTGCGAGTTCGAAGCCGTGTCTTTATTGGGATTTAATTCCTGTAGGCTTTCCATTGCCTTGATACCAAAAGGCGTTGCTGCATTATCAAGGCCTAAAAGATTAGCCGAAAAATTCATTACCATATGCCCCATCGCGGGATGATTTTTGGGCAATTCCGGAAATAATTTTGAAAAGAACGGACCGATTATTTTTGATAAAAGCCGGATGCCCCCCGCCCTTTCGGCAATGCTCATAAAGCCCATAAACAATGCCATGATCCCAATAAGATTTATGGCAATGTCTACCGCTGTTTTTGCTGTCCCGATGATGCCATCAGCGTGTTGCTCTTTATAGGAAATATATTGGCCATTTGTATTTCGGCTATATTTGGAAGTGCCGTCGGTGTAGGTGTTACCTTTTTGTAAGGTGCCTAAAATCAAAGGTGATAAAGAAGTGGTATCAAGTGTTTTGGTATTAGATGTATCGCCTGATTTTCCAACCACCATCTGGCTGTAAATATTGGTATGGCCTTTTATAAAAATTGCCTGTACGCTTGCAGCCAGGATAGAAACAATAATAAAGGCCGCCCATATTCTGCTTAATGCCATAAATGAAGATTGAAAAAAACTAAGATAAGGGATTTGTAGTTTTCGGACTTTAGTTTTTTGTTTGCTATCAGAAGAAAATAGAAAAGATGCTTTTTTGTTGGTTTGCTATAATTATTGCTCTCAAAAAATAGTTGATAAAATATTTTGCATGAGGTCAATGCCGATAAAATTTTATAAACTTTCTAAAACAACATTAAACTTTTCTTTCAGCACTGGAAGATCATTTTTGGCAATATCCCAAACGATATGCAGATTGACACCAAAATATTCATGAATAGAAATATTTCTAAGCCCTTTTATCTGAGCCCACTCAATTTCTGAATGTCGTAGTTTCAACTCGTTCGATAAATGATTACAAGCTTCACCTACTATTTCAATCTGCTTAATTGTAGCAAAACGTTTTTCGGAATTAGTCAAAAAATCTTCAAAACTTACCGCATTAAGATATACTTCTGTTTCGGAGATGGCATCAGGGATATGTTGTATCCTTATTTTATCAGTTAGTTCACCTTTCATATATCAGTACCTTATCCTTATCAATCAAAGGTTTTACATATTTTGAAAGCCCATCGCTGGTTACGAGATCTACTTTCATATCCAATAGCTCTTCAAGTTCTGCCTGGTAACCGAAGAATTTCATTCCAATTGGTTTTTCATAATCCAATTCTAACAAGATATCAATATCACTATCACTTTTTGCCTCATTTCGCGCATAAGAGCCAAAAAGATAGGCCTTTTTAACAGGCTTGTCTGAAAAAAATTGATGTAATATATTTTTATATCCTGGTTTTAAACTCATACTTCAAAATTAAAGATAACACGTTAAAATTATCTAAAACAGGAATCTGCCGTAAATGTTGTTTTACTGTCTGCAAAAAGTGAGAAAACAAGAATAGAAGAATGAATCAGAATTAAAAAAAATGAAAACCGTTTCGGCGTTTATGAATCCATTCACACAAATTTCAGCCGGAGGAGCGTAACTTGCAAAGTAAAAAATCTCTATATTACTTAATCTAAAAGTTTATTAATCGTTTAGTAATTAGTAATACTTTGCCGACATGAAATGCATTGGTTGAGAAAGTTAAAACGTTTAGATGACATACGAAACAGCAACCATTATTAAGTATTGATTTTTATTTTTAAATGTAAAAAGCCGCTGGTTTCAGAAAAAAAATTCGTGTTAATTCGTGAAATTCGTGGCAAAAAAAATCATCATGCAAAATTTTCTAAAAGAATTAAAAATCTCAGAATTAAATAAAGGCGTTTCTACAGGCGTGAAGTGGATTGCAGCCTCCGGTGAAAAGATCAAGTCCTCCTCCCCTGTCGATGGCAAATTAATAGCGACCGTAAACTCATGTGATAAAAGAAGTTTTGATTATGTAGTAGAGACCGCACAAAATGCTTTCCTGGAATGGCGGACCTGGCCGGCACCAAAACGTGGAGAGATAATAAGACAAATAGGAAATGAGCTCAGAAAAAATAAAGAGAACCTGGGCAAATTAGTAAGTTATGAAATGGGCAAGAGCCTGCAGGAAGGTATGGGCGAAGTGCAGGAAATGATTGATATCTCAGATTTCGCATTAGGACTTTCCCGACAACTTTACGGGCTCACCATGCACAGCGAACGGCCCGGTCACCGGATGTATGAGCAATACCATCCGTTAGGGATTGTAGGGATTATCTCCGCTTTTAATTTCCCCGTGGCCGTATGGAGTTGGAACAGCCTTATAGCAATGGTTTGCGGCGATGTGTGCATTTGGAAACCTTCCGAAAAAACACCGCTTTGCGGCATTGCCTGCCAGCAAATCATCTCAAAAGTTTTTAAAGAAAATAAGGTACCTGAAGGGGTTTGTAATTTGATAACCGGGGGACGCGAAATTGGCGAATGGCTTTGTGAGGAACCAAAAATTGCATTGGTGTCTGCAACCGGCTCTACCAGGATGGGAAAGGCCGTAGGCGCTGCCGTGGGAGGAAGGCTTGGCAGAAGTCTATTGGAATTGGGAGGCAACAATGCCATCATTATTTCTAAAGATGCGGACCTCGATATCGCGCTTGTCGGCAGTTTATTTGGTGCTGTAGGTACCGCAGGACAACGTTGTACCACTACAAGAAGGCTAATTATTCATGAAGACATTTATGATGTTTTTAAAAAGAAACTGGTGCATGCCTATAAACAACTGAAAATTGGCGACCCATTAAAAGAAGAAAATCATGTCGGGCCATTAATTGATCAGGATGCGGTAAAAGCTTATCTGAACGCGATTAATCTGATAAAAAAACAGGGCGGGAAAATAGTGGTACCTGGTGGAGTGCTTTCGGGGAAAGGTTTTGAAAGTGGTTGCTATGTAAAGCCATGCATTGCCGAAGTAACCAATGATATGGAAATAGTACAGCACGAGACTTTCGCGCCAATTTTATATTTAATAAAATACAAAGATATTGAGCAGGCGATCGCCATTCAGAATGACGTGCCACAAGGATTATCAAGTTCTATTTTCACTTTGAATCTTCGCGAGGCCGAGCGATTTCTATCTCATGGAGGAAGTGATTGTGGGATAGCTAATGTAAATATTGGTACCTCGGGAGCTGAAATTGGAGGAGCTTTTGGCGGCGAAAAAGAAACCGGCGGCGGCAGGGAAAGTGGCAGCGATGCCTGGAAAGTTTACATGCGCAGACAAACCAATACTATCAATTATTCTGACGCGCTGCCGCTGGCGCAGGGCATAAAATTTACGGTTTAAAATTTCAAGTTAAATGCAATTTTATTTGTTGTAAATATTTTATAATTATTATAAATGGATTCGGTTGTTTGAAATAAAACACAATATTTGCAGGCTAAAAAAATAAATACTTGAAAATGATACAAAAAACCAGACAGTTTCTTTTTGGAATTTTTCTTTTAACGTTAACCCCCTTTTACATTTTTGCTCAAACAGATTCCAGTAATCGGGTGGATTCACCATCAATAAAAAAGGTGGCACCCAATGACTGGTATCAATTAGACAGGGCAACTACAGGGTATTATGGTATTAGCCTTAATAATGCTTATGATTTTTTGAAAGGGAAAAAAAGCAAAACTGTAATAGTAGCCGTCATTGACAGTGGTGTGGATACAACCCACGAAGACCTCAAAGGCGTACTTTGGCACAACCCCGGAGAAATTCCAGGTAATGGTATTGATGATGATCATAATGGATACGTGGATGATGTATATGGATGGAATTTTATTGGAGGCAAGGATGGCCGGGCAGTTCACCAGGACTCTTACGAAGCCGCGCGGGTTTACTGGAGTTTAAAAAGTAAGTACGACAGTACCGCGAACACTGATACAACAAAAATGGATGACGCTCAAAAAATGCAATATGCCTGTTATTTGAGAGCGAAGAAAGATGTAACCCAGGGAATAAACGAGGCTGAGCTTTTCCAAATGCAAAGGATTCTTCCGGTGTTGGAACAAGGTGATTCAGTGATCGGAAAAGATCTTGGGAAATCAGAATTCACAGGCAAAGATCTTGAAGGATATACTTCAAACGATCCCCAGGCGAAAATGGCAGCCGCTATTTATCTGAACATTGCCAAATTGAATAACAATTATGATATAACCAATACAGATTTGTTGAATGAGCTTAAAGGTGAGATCCGCAAAGGAGAAGCTGCTACCACGCCTCCTGAAGATTTCAGAGATGAAATAGTAAAAGACAATCCGAACGATATCAATGACCGCTATTATGGTAATAATGATGTAATGTCAGGAATGCCTATGCATGGTACGCATTGCTCAGGCATCATAGCCGCTGTTAGAAATAATGGAATCGGGATGAATGGTATCGCGGATAATGTCAGAATTATTATGGTGCGTGCCGTACCTGATGGCGACGAGCACGATAAAGATATTGCCAACGCTATTCGATATGCTGTAGATAATGGCGCGCAAGTGATTAGCATGAGTTTTGGGAAAGGTTATTCTCCTCAAAAACCATGGGTAGATGATGCCGTAAAATACGCACAAAGCAAAGATGTACTTTTGGTACATGCTGCCGGAAATGACGCTAAAAATAATGATTCCACCTTCAATTATCCCAATCCGTATTACCGGGATAAATCCGGCGTAGCTGCCAATTTCATAACCGTTGGAGCAAGCGGAGATCCCACTAATGGCGGCTTTACAGCAAGCTTTAGCAACTACGGCAAAAAAACAGTTGACCTTTTTGCTCCCGGAGTTAATATCTATTCCACCATTCCGCTTGGTGATAAATACGCCAAGTATTCAGGCACCAGCATGGCAACACCGGTTGTAGCAGGAGTTGCAGCTTTGATCCTGGAATATTACCCGGATTTAAGCGCAGAACAAGTTAAGTATGTGATAGATCATTCCGTGGAACCTATTACAGAAAAAGTGAAATTACCGGGTACCGATAGTTTGGTTAACCTTTCTGATATTTGTGTTTCAGGCGGTGAAGTAAATGCTTACAACGCAGTGAAACTTGCGGCCACTCTAAAAGGTGAGCGCGCCAAAGGAGATAACGGAACCACCGTCGAAAAGAAAAAAAAACGTAGAAGAAGAGCTTAAGAATAGTTGAGTTTGATAAAAAACCGGCAAATTGATTTGCCGGTTTTTTTGTCTTAAAACAAAAAGAATATGCAGCATACTTATTGAAAATTCCTTCATCCAGCAAACAAACAATTAAACTGATTTTCATTTTCTCCAAATTTTGTATAAATCGTATTTTAGCTGAACAAATGCTTCGTAAGCAGAAACCTCTTGTTGCTTGCCATGCTTCTTGCGGTTCGGTGAAGACACCAACCACGGCGGGCTGGAAGCACCTAAAACAAAAAAAATAGCCGGAATACTTATTGAAAATTCCTTCAACCAGCAAACAAACAATTAAACTGAATTTTCATTTTCTCCAAAATTTGTGTAAGGCTTATTTTCGCTTCGCGCACAGTTTGCATCAGTCGAAACCTTAAAATACACGCCTTCTATCTTAGATGTTTTAAAACTTTGATTAGTCCTATTTTTGCAGAACAATTCTTTCACCACTTAAAAGCAAAATTATGGAAGCCCAGGAATCAAGGATCGGAGTTTATCCACCGTATTTTTATAATTACATACGACTGGTAGAAGACGAAGATTTGAATACTATTTTAAAAACTCAATTATCAGAATCACAATCGTTCTTCAATTCAATTCCCGAAGAAAAATACAATTATAAATATGCAGAAGGAAAATGGAGCATCAAAGAAGCATTACAACATATCATAGATACAGAGCGGGTTTTCACCTATCGGGCGCTGGCGTTTTCCCGGAAAGACACAAATATTCTTCCTTCTTTTGACGACAAAAGTTATGCGGCTAATGCAAATGGCGCAGCCCGGGAGTGGGACGACCTGGTAGATGAATTTACAACCGTGAGAAAGTCCACGCAAACTCTATTCAATAGTTTTTCACGCGCGCAATTAGATTCGCTGGGAAAAGCCAGTGATTATCAAATGAACGCAAAGGCAATGGGCTATACGATTGCCGGGCATCTTGCGCATCATCTCAATATCATCAGGGAAAGGTATTTGTGATTGCATGGACCGGTTGGAGGGGTTTAGAAGTTTAGGGGTTAGAAGTTTAGAGGTTAGAAGTTTAGAGGTTTAGAGGGTTTTACCATTCATTTAGCATTGAACATTGACAATTCAACATGAAAATATTTTCTGTATCACAAATCAGAAGTTGGGATTCATACACTATCAGCCATGAACCTGTAAAATCGATTGCATTGATGGAACGCGCCGCCGTGGCTTGTTTCAAGTGGATAATTCAGAATTTCAATAAAAATACTTCTTTCAAAATTTTTTGTGGTAAAGGAAATAATGGCGGCGATGGCCTGGCTATCGCAAGACTTTTATCCGTAAAAAAATATAAAGTATCAGTATATATTACTGGTGAAAGAAAAACCGGCTCTCCTGATTTTGAAACCAATTTTAAAAGATTACAAAAAACATCTTCTGAAATATTTTTAGTAAATAATAAAAAAGCATTCCCGGTTTTATTAAAAGAAGATGTAATTATTGATGCGTTATTTGGAACAGGGTTGAATAAAAAGCCACATGGATTCATTGCTTCTTTGATAGAATATATCAATGGTTATAAAACACAAGTAATTTCCATTGACGTTCCGAGTGGCCTCCAGTCTGACGGTCTCCGTCTGACTGGACGGCGTAAAGGTGAAACTAAATTGTCTGACGGAGACTGTCAGACAATCAAAGCATCTTACACACTCACATTTCAGAACCAAAAACTAGCCTATTTAATAACTGAAAATGAAAAATATTTCGGAAAAGTAGTTTTACTGGACATTGGACTTTCAAAAGAATTTGAAGAAAAGGAACCAGCTCAATTTGAGCTAACGGATAAGAATCTTATAAGCCGGATATACCAGCCGCGAAAAGAATTTACCAACAAAGGAGATTACGGGTATGCTTGTCTGTTAGCGGGGAGCTATGGAATGATGGGCGCTGCTGTCCTTAGTTCCAAAGCATGTTTGAGAAGTGGTGTTGGAAAACTAACCTGCTACACTTGTGAGGTGGGATATAATATTTTGCAATCTTGTGTTCCGGAAGCAATGTGTAAGGTTTTCGGCGAAAAATACATAAATGATCCTGGAGACTTTAGCGATTTTAGTGTAATCGGAATTGGACCCGGAATTGGCAAATATCCTTCACATAAAAAATTACTGAAAGATTTATTCGCCACGTTTAAGAAGCCGGTCGTTATCGATGCCGATGCTTTAAACATTTTAAGCGAAAATCAAACATTATACAAATTAATACCGGCAAACAGTATTATAACGCCTCATCCAAAAGAATTTGAACGTTTGTTTGGAAAGACAAATTCCGGCTTTGGCAGAATTAAGTTAGCCTTGACAAAAGCACAGGAACTAAACATCTTTATTGTTCTAAAAGACCATTATACACTTATAGCTTCACCGGATGGGAAAGGATATTTTAATTCAACCGGAAATTCAGGAATGGCTACTGCCGGCGCCGGAGATGTGCTTACAGGAATTATAACCGGCCTGCTGGCACAAAAATATTCGTCCCTTCATGCCTGCATATTGGGAGTTTATCTTCATGGATTAGCCGGAGATATTGCCGCCGAAATGCTTTCTAAAGAAGCACTGATTGCGGGTGATATTGTTGATCATTTGGGAGATGCATTTAAAAAAATTCTTACAAATTAATTTATACGTATAAAAATATTTTGTTTGTCGTATAAAAGCTGTATTTTTATAAAAAAAAACTTCCATTATGGACAGCAAGATTACCTTGAGTTTTGACGAATCTGTTATAGCCAGGGCAAAGAAATACGCCGCAAAGAACAACATGAGCCTTTCCCGGCTTACGGAATTTCTATTAAAAAAAGTTACTACCGCCAATTATGAAAACCTGGAAGATTTTCCCATTTCAGATTGGGTATGGCAGGTTGCGGAAGGGCCTTCTGAATATGAGACCAATGCCAAAAGATCAAGAAAGAAAGCAAAGGAAGAATTCTTTAAATCAAAGAAATGAAGATTTTTCTTGATGCCAATATTTTAGTTTCAGTACTGAACAAAGAATATCCTTTATTCAGCGTTACTTCGCGCATAATAAGCCTCTCTGACAGAAATAACTTTGTTCTTTGTACGTCTCCTGTTTGTTTGGCTATTGCATTTTATTTTGCCGAGAAAAAATTTAAGAGCATAAAAGCAAAGAATAAAGTACAATTACTATGCGAGCATATCCACGTTACCACTATGAATGAAAGCGCTGTTTTTAAAACACTTCAAACGCCCGCTATCAACGACTTTGAAGACGGACTGGAATACTATTCAGCCATAGAAAGTAAATGCGATTGTATTATCACTGAAGATATTGATGATTTTTATTTCTCGAAAATTGAAGTGCTGAGGAGTGAAGAATTTTTTAAAAAGTATTTGTTCAAAGGATTTAAGGCGCTTTAAAAAATCACTTTTTATCACTGATAGAAAAAAAGATTATTGATTAATCAAATTGATTCCATTCAACTTTTTCTAATTCTATAATCTTCCCGGTTTTTTCAATCACTTCTATAAATGGATCTTCATTTTCTGTTTCATTTTCAGGATAAAATTTTGGACTTATTGGAGAATGTTTTGCAACAATATGTGTAATGGCGCGAATTTCACTCCAGTGTTTTTCAGGGAAATTGGCCAACCATATTGCTAAATCAATATCACTGTGTGCATGAATTTTTCCATTAGCATCAGAGCCAAAAAGAATTGCCTTTGTTACTTTAAAGCCAGCACTGTCAAGCTCAGATAAAAACGCGTTTATTTTTTCATTTAAAGTTTTTCGAGTAAACATTCTTTTAGCTTTGAAATTTTTTCAAAATGCTCTTTCATATAATCTTCATTAGCTCTCTCATAAATTTTTAATTTATAATCAGGCTAACGGCTTTCAATATTCCATAAACTAATTGCAGCAAGGTAATCATAGTATTCCGAATCCAATTTCAGATCTGTTTGATTATAAATGAATGTAAGATCGTGTTGCCGTGGAGGAGTATTTTCAATATTATCTTTAACCCAAATTGCTTTTAACAATTTTTCAATAGTCAGGTGAAAAGCAAATAAAGCAAACACATTTTGTTTTCCATTCATTAAATAAATGGCAGTTTCCCAATTGCGCAATGCATCATTTTTCCACCAGTCTATATGTTCTTTCTTGTTCATAATCCAAAATTACTGAAGATTGCAATATGTATCTTCAAATCTTCACATTTGCCATTCAAACGCTCACATTAAACTCCCGCAATGCATCATTCAGGCTCGTCTTCTTATCAGTACTTTCTTTTCTTTTTCCTATAATCAAAGCGCAGCTCACGCTGTATTCGCCGGCAGGAAATTTCTTTACATAACTACCAGGAATCACTACACTGCGCGATGGAACTATGCCTTTCGTTTCTACCGGTTCGCTTCCGCTTACATCAATTATTTTAGTGGACTGAGTAAGCACTACATTAGCGCCCAACACTGCTTCTTTTTCTACTCTTACACCTTCTACTACAATGCAGCGGCTTCCGATAAAACAACCATCTTCAATGATCACCGGACTTGCCTGTAACGGTTCTAAAACACCGCCAATACCCACGCCGCCGCTGAGGTGTACGTGCTTGCCAATTTGTGCGCAACTGCCTACCGTAGCCCATGTATCAACCATCGTACCTTCATCTACATAAGCGCCAATATTTACATAGCTTGGCATCAACACTACATTTCGTGCAAGAAAGCTTCCATAGCGTGCTACCGCATGAGGAACCGCGCGCACGCCAAGCTCTTTATAATTTGATTTTAATTTCATTTTATCATAAAACTCAAACGGTGGCAGCGAATAAGTTTCCATTTGTTGAATTCCAAAATATAAAAGTATCCCCTGTTTCACCCATTCATTCACTTTCCAGGTATTGCCTGTTTCCCCGGCTACCGGTTCGGCGGTTCTTAATCTTCCTTTATCCACTTCTTCAATCACATTCCTGACAGCATCGCTATAAGTGTTATTCTTTAGCAATTCACGGTTATTCCAAACTTCTTTGATCATTGTTTCTAAGCTCATCGTCTTTTTATTTTTTTGCAAATATAAATAGCAACAATGAAAGGGCTGTCTAAATAAAAATCCTTCCTTTTTGTTTGTTTACTGAAGCATTCCGGCAAAGTTGATTTACTTTTGAATATTTTATTATTCGGGAGAAAGAACTGATTAACCAATAAGTAAAATGAAAATAAGTGGATTTACATTTACTAAAAATGCAACCAAACTTTATTACCCGGTTAAGGCATCCATAGAATGCCTGCTTCCGCTGGTAGATGAATTTATTGTGGTACTTGGAGATTGCGATGAAGACGATAATACCGAAAATGAAATCAATAGCATAGGTTCCGATAAAATAAAAATTATTCATACGGTATGGGATTTGGAAAAGTATCCCAATGGCACTGAATATGCACATCAAACGGATATAGCAAAAGCGGCATGCACGGGCGACTGGCTCTTTTATATTCAAAGCGATGAAGTAGTTCACGAAAAATATTTACCGGTAATAAGAGAGAATTGCGAACAGTACCTTAACGATAAAACAGCGGATGGATTTCTTGTTAAATTCCGGCACTTCTGGGGCGATTATGAGCATTTCCTGGTATCTCACGCATGGTATCCGCGTGAGGTAAGAATCATCAGGAACGACGCCGAAATACATTCATGGCGGGATGCGCAATCATTCAGAAGAATGCCAAACTTTGATGGATTTGATTATAATAAATCGGAGGGAACTTTTAAATTGAATGTGGTAGAAATAGCCGCCTATATTTTTCACTATGGTTTTGTAAGGCCTCCTTCCATCATGCAGAAAAAAAGAAAAGATCACAGCACGCACTACAGTAACGAGACCTCTACAGAACAGGCATTTAAAAACGAGGAAATCGCTTTTAATTATGGTGATTTAAGTAAGCTGAAAATTTACAAACAATCGCATCCATTAGTGATGGAGGCATTTATTGATCAATTTAACTGGAAAGATCAACTCCATTATAAAGCGGCGCCTATCACAAGAAAATTACATAGGCATGAAAAACTCAAATACCGTCTGCTGACTTTATTTGAACAAACATTTTTAAACGGCAGATTACTTTTTGGATTTAAGAATTACCGCGTCATTAAACGGAACTGATTCTTTCAAAAAAAAATTAAAAGATCGGTATTTCAAATTTGATTCAACTACAAAACGAGAATGATTAATAACACGAAATTTTATTCTAAAAAAGGGATCATAAATAATGAAGCGCTTTTCAGCATTTTGATTCCTACCTGGAATAATCTTGAGTATCTCAAACTTTGTGTGAATAGTATTAAGAAAAATTCTTTTTACCCCCATGAAATAATTATTCATGTAAATGAAGGATCAGATGGAACTGTTGCCTGGCTTAACGAACAGGAAGATCTCTCATATACAGTCAGTTCTCAAAACGTTGGAGTGTGCTTTGCCCTCAATTACTCCAGCGCCTTGGCCACCACCGAATACATCCTTTATATGAATGATGATATGTACGCCTGTCCAAATTGGGATAAATACCTATATGACGAGATTAAAAGTATCGGCCATCCTAATTTTTTTCTTTCCGCTACGGCCATAGAGCCAAAGGCTCAAAGCAAATGTTCAATAGAAAAAAGTTATGGACTTACCATTGATCAGTTTAATGAAAATCTTCTTTTGGCAGAATTTAATTCATTACCAATGGAAGATTGGCAGGGCGCGACATGGCCTCCAAACATAGTACACAAAAGCATTTGGGAATTGGCGGGCAAATACAGCATTGAATTTTCGCCCGGTATGTATTCTGATCCGGACTTCTCCATAAAGCTCTGGCAAATGGGTATAAGGCTGTTTAAAGGCGTTGCAAAAAGCAGGGTGTATCATTTCGGTTCTGTATCTGTAAAAAGAGTAAAAAAGAATAAAGGCTATTACCGGTTTATTTCAAAATGGGGAATGACACAAGGCACGTTTTCGAAATACTATTTGAAGAGAGGACAGCCTTGCAAAGGTTTGTTGGAAAATCCGGATATTCCATTTTCCGTAAAAGTGAAATCGAGGTTTAAACAAATTCTCGCAATCTTTTCAAATCATTGAATTAATTGAATAGAAGCAAGAAGGAATGGCAGTAAACGAACAAATTCACTGAATTTTGATTTAGTGCAGGAAACTTAAAAATTGAAATGCAAAAGATACTTATCATTCAAACAGCTTTCATTGGCGATGTGGTTTTAGCAACTGCACTGCTCGAAAAATGGCACCGGTTTTACCCGGAAGATCAGATTGATTTCCTGGTGAGAAAAGGAAATGAAGGGCTGCTTGAGAACCATCCGTTTTTACATGAAGTATTAATCTGGAATAAGAAGGAAAACAAAACAAAAAATCTTTTTCAATTATTAAAAAAAATACGAAGCAGGAAATATGATAAGGTGATCAACCTGCAAAGATTTGCATCTACCGGTTTGTTAACGGGTTTTTCCAGGGCTAAAGAACGTGTTGGTTTTGATAAAAATCCGTTCAGTTTTTTGTTTACAAAAAAGATTTCGCACCACTATAAAGAAAATCTCCACGAAGTAGAAAGAAATAACAAATTGATTGAAAGCTTTACCGACAGCGCATTTAATAAACCAAAATTATATCCATCTTGGAAAAACGATGCCGATATTTTACCATATAGTCTATCACCTTACGTTTGTATGTCACCGGCCAGCGTTTGGTTTACCAAACAATACCCTGAAGAAAAATGGATTGACCTTATCAACCAGGTGCCTGAAGAATTTACGATCTATCTGTTAGGAGGTAAGACTGATATGGAGATGTGCGAACGAATACAGGGAAAAGCACTAAATAAAAATGTAACAATACTTGCAGGCAAATTAAATTTTCTTTCATCAGCAGCTTTGATGAAATCTGCAAAAATGAATTACACCAACGATTCTGCGCCGCTCCATTTTGCGAGCGCGACAGATGCACCCGTTACCGCCATATTTTGTTCTACTGTCCCGGAATTTGGCTTCTACCCTATTTCTGAAAAATCATTTATCGTCCAAACAGACATCCCTCTTCCCTGCAAGCCTTGTTCTTTACATGGACTTCGTGAATGCCCGTTGGGCCATTTTAAATGCGGATACACCATCGAAACAACAAAATTATTAGAGACACTAAAAGATTAAAATTTTATGAATTTTGAAAATGATATTACCAACAGTTTAGCAAGCCTGCTATCCGGAGGCATCATTCTCTATCCCACTGATACCATCTGGGGTTTAGGCTGTGACGCGACTGATGAAGACGCCATCAAAAAAATCTACCGGCTAAAAAAAAGAGAAGAAAAAAAATCTTTGATCATTTTAGTAAATGATAAAGAAATGATTCGGGAATATGTTGATAACCCATCTGAAAAACTATTGACTTTTATTTCTTCTTCGCAAAAGCCAACGACGGCTATATTTTCAAATGCTATGCAGTTGCCCACATCACTTGTAAATGAAGATGGCACCATTGCCATCAGGATAGTAAACGAAGTTTTTTGTAAGAATTTGATTCATCGATTAAAAAAACCTTTGGTTTCTACATCGGCGAATATTTCCGGCGAAAAATATCCACAAAATTTTAATGAGATATCTCCCGAAATAAAAACCGGTGTTGATTATATAGTTCAACACCGGCAAAATGATTTATCAAAAAGTGCTCCTTCATCCATCATAAAACTGAGCGAAGAAAATGAGATTGACTTTCTCCGTTAATTAAAATAATGCGAGGCCAACACCTACCTGAATGTTCTGCACTTTCCACGTATCGCTGTTTTCTATGTTGCTTATATCTGTTACGCCGCCGACAAAGCGTCCATAAATTTTGAACTTTAAAATATTCAATTGTAGCCCTGCTGCTAAAGAAAAATCTCCCGATTTAAAGGCGTTTTTTCCGTTCTGCAAAAGGTCTTGATTTTGATCTAATATGATACCAAATTGCGGACCTGCCTGCAATGTGATAAACTTACTCAAATTGTAGTTAATCATGATTGGTATGGTAAGGGCTTTTAGTTGTATGTGGTCAACGTTTTTAAAAGCAACTACCTGGTTAAAGTTTGTGGCGGTGTCTGCGTTCACCTGGCTAAATAACACTTCCGGCTGGATGCCCCATTTTTTACCACTGATGGTTAAAAACGCGCCTGCATGGTAAGCAAATGTAAATTCATCTTTAAAAGATTCACCTGTGATTTTTCCAAGATTAGCGCCCGCTTTAAGACCGAAGCTAATTCCCTGCGAAAAGAGCGACGAGGAAATAAAAAACAACAATACAACGATAGGGATTACTTTAGTTTTCATTTTGCATTTTTTAAAAGGTTTAAAAATCGAATTAACACTTGTATATCAAAAAGTCATGCCAAAAAATTGCATGCTTTAATGTACGGTTCTCACCTCTGATTCAAAAAGAGCAAAAACGTTTAATGCCTTTGCAAATAAAGAAGTTTTAACCGGACATATACATTTCTTTACTTATTATTAACATACCTTTGCGCATTAAATTAAAAAAAATTAATGAATGAATTTGAAGGCTTAGGCCTAAATGAAAACCTCGTAAAAGCGGTTACTGATCTTGGATTTACTACTCCCACCCCTATTCAATTGAAAGCAATTCCCATCTTACTTTCGGGCACTACGGATTTTGTAGGGCTTGCTCAAACAGGAACGGGAAAAACTGCAGCTTTTGGATTACCATTATTACAATTAATAGATACCTCGCATAAATATCCACAGGCATTGATTGTATGCCCAACCCGCGAATTGTGTTTGCAGATATGCAATGATTTGCAGGAATATAAAAAACATTCAAAAAATATAAGCGTAGAGCCAGTGTATGGCGGCGCGTCTATTGTGATGCAGATTCGCGCTTTAAAAAAAGGCGTTCATATAGTAGTAGCCACTCCGGGAAGGCTTATAGATATGATTGAAAGAAAAGCAATTGATCTGGAAAAGGTAAAATACGTTGTCTTAGATGAGGCCGATGAAATGTTGAATATGGGATTTAGAGATGATATTGATTTTGTTTTAAAAAATACCGTGAACCGCGAGAGTACGTGGCTTTTCAGCGCCACGATGCCTTCGGAAGTAAGAGCTATCTCTAAAAATTTTATGACCAATCCGCAGGAAGTAACTGTGGGCAAAAAAAATACGGCAAACGTAAATATTGATCACCAATATTTTATTACACCTGCACATTCGCGTTTTGAAACTTTAAAAAGACTCGTGGATTTTAATCCGGGTATGTATGGCATTATTTTTACCAGAACCAAAATTGACGCGCAAAATATTTCTGAAAAATTATCTAAAGAAGGCTATGATGTGGAAGCGCTTCATGGCGATCTTACACAACAGCAGCGCGACAGGGTAATGCAACGTTTTCGCAATAAAGAAATCCAGATATTAATTGCTACGGATGTTGCTGCACGCGGCATTGATGTGGACGGAATTACTCATGTTATTAATTTTGAGCTTCCGGATGATATGGAGGTGTACACACACAGAAGCGGGCGTACTGCACGGGCAGGCAAAAGCGGTATTTGTATCTCGATTTGCCACAGCAGGGAATCTTTTAAGATTCGCCAGCTCGAAAAAATGGTAAACGCGCAATTTCACAAGCTTGACATTCCAACCGGAAAAGAAGTATGCCGCAGACAGTTTTTTTATTTTATGGACAAGCTGATCAATACAGATATTTCTAATGGAGATTATGAAACGTACATGCCTGATCTTCAAAAAAAATTCCTGGATATCAGCAAAGAAGAAGTGCTTAAAAGAGTGGCTGCTCTTGAGTTTGACCATTTTTTAAAATATTATGAAAATGCAGAAGACCTGAATGCAAGACAGGATTTCAAAGAAAGGCGTATTGATACTAATAACCGGCGCGATAACAATGAAAGAAGAGAAAGGCCCTCTTACCAGAGAGATGGCGGCTTCACCAGGTTATTTATCAACCTTGGAACAAAAGACGGTTTTTATAAAGCCAGTTTCCTGCAATATATTCTTGACGAAAGCAAACTTAAAAAAGAAGTACTTGGCAGGATTGATTTGCGCGACATGAATGCATGGGTAGAAGTGGATAGCTCTTCGGCTGCTAAAATGATAAAAAGCCTTGACGGCAAAACCCATAACGGACGCCAGATAAGAATGAACGAAGCTGATGGAGGCGGAAACAGAAGGCCGCCCGATCGTGAAAAAAGAAAGCGAATTCCGGTAAGGGAAGGAAGATAAACTTAACTTTTCTCAAAAAAACAGCGAAGCATTTTTTATAAATTAACGCTGACCCTCATAATAAATAGCGCACAGCAAAGCGACAAATAGCCGCTTTTTCTATTTTATATTTTGAAAAAGATTTGAAGGATTGATTATTGAAAATATCTTTTAATAATACGGAGTTTATGAGTTCTTTGCTTTGTTTCAAGATTTAAAATTCCCTCTGTGTCTATTTTATCAATCCTCACTTTTCCTGCAGCATGTATTATTTCATGATCATTTAATAGTATCCCAACGTGAATAATTTTTCCTTCATTGTTATCAAAGAATGCAAGATCACCGCAACGGGCTTCGGGTAAAAAATTAACAGTCTCTCCTACTTCAGCCTGCTGCCTTGCATCACGGGGCAAATGTATATTGATAAATTTATAAACCATTTGTGCAAAACCGCTACAGTCAATTCCAAACACAGACTTTCCACCCCACAGATAGGAAGTATTTAAAAATCTGAAGGCAATTTGTTTTACAAGCCTGGGACTGATTTTCACGTCCTCGGGATTCCATACCTTACCTTTAAAATTGACAGAATTTTTTCTCCAAAAAGCAATACCATCCTGGAAAGCGCTTAGTGAACAACCCATTGGCACATTCATCAGGTGTCCGTTATAATCGATCTCGTTTACCCAATCGGAAGTAAGCGCTTTATCCGTCTTTACATATTGATCTTCATCTATACTTACAAGATGGCTTTGCTGCACCCACCCTTCATAGCCATCATATTTTAATTGTATTTTAACCCAGTTATCTTCTCCTTTTTCTACAAGGAAAGATTTTTCTCCAAATAACTGTTGAGATACCATTTCTACCCTGTGCGACGGTTCTGCTCTTAGCGGACTTACCGGCACACAACACACCATATATTCCATATAATCTAAAATATTTAGTGCAAAGGTAACTTATGGAAATTATCTAAGTTTACATCTTATTAAAAAAAAGTTTTTGCAAGTTCAAAAATACAATCATATCAGCGATGCAGAATTGTTAGAGAACTTTTATAAAGATCTCGACAATAAGTGGCTGGGTATTTTATTACCGAGATATACGCTATTGTTGCTGGGTGTGTGTATGAAATATCTAAAAAATGAAGAAGATTCGCGCGACTGTGTACAGCAGATTTTTTTAAAAGTGATCAACGAATTACATAAGTATAAGGTGGAATATTTCAAGAGCTGGATTTATATGATTGCTAAAAATCACTGCCTCATGAAGCTAAGAGGCAATAAAAATTATCATGTGGAATTAAACGAAAGGGCGATCCCTCATGATGAGATAAGTATTGATAAAAATGATTTGATTGAAAAAGACAGGCTTTTACAGAAAATGCAGGAAGCTTTAAAACAATTAAACCCCGAACAGCAACAATGTGTAAATTTATTTTACCTTCAAAAAAAATCTTATTCGGAAATTGCTGAGATAACGGGTTTTTCTATGTTGCAGGTAAAAAGCAACCTCCAAAATGGAAAAAGGAATTTAAAATTATTGATGAATTCTTAAACAATAGATTTGATATAAAATTATGGCTTTATAAAAAACCTTTTGCTAATAAATTTTAAGAGGGCAAAAAAACGGAGCCAAAAAAAATAGAAATGAACGATGATTTATTAAACATATTATCAAACAGTAATAAAGATATTGACAATCAAAAATTGATGGACTACCTCAGCGATAAATTATCGGCTGAAGAAAGACACGAATTTGAAAGTAACCTCCTGAATTCTGAACTGGAAAGCGATGCCGTGGAAGGCCTTGAACATTTTAAGAACACAAAAGATCCATTGGCGTTTGCTGAGCAACTGAACCGAAACCTGCAATTACAATTACAAAAGAAAAAATCAGCTAAAGAAAAAAGGCGTTTGAAAGATAACCCCTGGATTTACTCTACAATTATCATTATAATCCTGATTATTCTGGTTGCGTTTTTTGTGATCTGGAAATACCTACATTAAAAAACCTCTTTTTTATTGGTTTACTGCTAACTGGCATTGAGCGTTGCCCGTTCTATTTTACCTTTGGATACCGCCACAATTATTTTTTCAGTAGAAGCAGTGGAAACCGAAAGCCCTACATAATCGGGCGAAACCGGAAACTCTTTATAACTCCTTTCTACCAGCACCAATGTTTGTATTTTCTTTGGATAAAAATCCAGGAAAGGCCTTAGTGCATATAGCAATGTTTTACCACTATTAGCTACGTCGTCCACCACAAGAATCACTTTATTATCAAAATCAATTTTCTCGGATAAAGAAATATTTTTCGGATCTTTTTTATCTATTTTAATCTCTATAATTTTGATTTCTCCTTTAAAAATTTCTTTTAGAAATTGATACAATGCCGTGGCAATCACACTTCCGTTTTGTTTGATGCCCGCCAGTATTATCTGCTTTTCATTTACATTTTGTTCCACTATTTCATAAGCCATCCTATGAATTTTTTGATAAGCAATTTCTTTTGAAAGAATAAAATGATCTGCCATATTAAAATTTGATTGATTAACTGAAAGCAATTTACAATTTAAGAATTGTAATGCAAGTTATGCCAATTGTCAATTCATGCATTTGGTTGATAAATCCGTAACAAGCAATTCTCAAAATAAAAATATCCCACCTGGTAATAATAATGGTAAGTTGGCTATTGGTTTTACCTGTCCTGCTGTTATACAAAAAGGACTATTTATTTTTAAAGATCTTGTCGTACGATCATTAAAAAGCGATAATTTTTGATTCCCACTTGGTTGAATATTTATATATTTACACCTACAATTTTATATCTTTAAAAAAGTCTCATAAATATTTTAAAAATGAAATTCAAATACCTTGTAACTGCTGTCGCGTTGTGCACATTTCTGATTTGTAGTAATTCTTCTTCGGGTACGCCTGATAGTGATGGATGGCAAAATTTGTTTAACGGAAAAAATTTAGACGGATGGCATCAACTGAATGGCCACGCAAAATACACAGTTGAAAACGGAGAAATTGTAGGGACAACTGTGCCCAATACCCCCAATTCATTTCTCGTTACCGATAAACAATATGGCGATTTTTTTCTTGATATAGATTTCAAAGTGGACACGGCCATGAATTCAGGAATTCAGATCAGGAGCGAAAGTTCACCGGATTATAACAATGGCCGCGTACACGGCTACCAGGTAGAAATTGACCCGTCAAAAAGAGCCTGGAGCGGCGGTATCTATGACGAAGCAAGACGCGGCTGGCTCTATCCTTTGGAACTAAACCCGCACGCTAAAACTGCTTTTAAAAATGGCGAATGGAATCATTATCATGTGGAGTGCATCGGTCACAGTATTCGTACATGGGTAAATGGAGTGCCGGCGGCAAACCTGGTGGATGCTATGACACCCAAAGGTTTCATTGCCTTGCAAGTTCACCAGATTTCGGATCCATCTCATGCCGGCCAGGAAATTCGCTGGAAGAATATCAGGATAAAAACAGGAAACTTAAAACCAAGTCCCGATGACAAGCTTTTTGTGGTAAACCTGGTTCCGAACACGTTAACCAGCCAGGAAAAGAAAAATGGGGTTAAGTTATTGTGGGATGGTAAAACATCTAATGGATGGAGAAGCCTTGATAAGAAAAATTTCCCCGATTCGGGCTGGGTAATGCAGGATGGCGTTTTAACTGTTCTGCCATCCAATGGCCAACAGGAAGGAAGAGGCGGAGATATCATAACTGATAAAGAATATGGAGCTTTCGAATTGCAATTCGAATTTAAGTTGACCCCAGCTGCCAACAGCGGTGTAAAATATTTTGTGAAAGAAAGTTATGATACACATGGAATGTCGGGCATTGGGCTCGAATACCAGGTACTGGATGATAAGCTGCATCCAGATGCCAAATTAGGGCGAAATTTCGATCGCACCACATCTTCTTTATATGATCTGATCCCAAGAAATAATATTCCTGCGGCGCTAAAACCCGTTGGCGAATGGAACCGCGGAAGAATTATAGTTTACCCCGACAATCACGTAGAACATTGGTTGAATGGCTATAAGATGGTTTCTTATGAAAGGGGTTCAGATGAATTTAAACAACTTGTAGCAATCAGTAAATACAAAAACTGGAAGAATTTTGGGCTATGGGATAAAGGACATATCCTTCTCCAGGATCATGGCGATAAAGTTTCTTACAGAAGTATCAAAATGAGAGAATTGAAATAATTTATCTGAGGTCTCAGTCTGATAAATTATTTCAGTTAAAAATAAATTCGTGGGTATTTGTGGCAAAAAAACCTTGTTCCTTCCGATGATGGATTACCGGGACCCCGAAGAAGAAGGGAAGTTCAATTAATAATCAACGCTTCGATTCTTTATAATATTTAAAATTTTTAATCATGTCGTCCAGAAGAAATTTTCTTAGAAACACAACACTTGGCCTCACCGCTGCCACATTAGCGCCTTTAGTTAACAAGGGTGAATCATTTCATTTTGATGAATTTGAACATTCAAAAGATCTTCCGGTAGGCATTGCAGATTGGACATTTGTAAACTTTGATATTCCTCAATCTATACAAATGATGCAACGCCTCGATATTCATCACATGACTATTAAAAATTTTCACCTGCCATACGACAGTACTAAAGAAAAAATTGATGAAGTAATAAAGCAATACAAAGACGGCGGCATCAGCATTTATGGCGTGGGCGTTATCTATATGAAGAACAAAGATGAAGTGGACCAGGCTTTTGAATACGCCAAGAACGTGGGCGTCTCGCTTATTATCGGGGTGCCTGAGCATGATCAGATTGATTATGTACAAGAAAAAGTAAAATCTTACAATATAAAACTTGCCATCCACAATCATGGCCCTGAAGATAAATTATATCCCAGTCCTGAAGTTGCCTATAATTTAATTAAAGACAAAGATGCCCGCATGGGGCTATGTCTTGATATTGGCCACGCAGAGCGCGCCGGAGTGGATCTGACAAAAGCCGTTTTGAAATATAACAAGCGAATATTGGACATGCATATTAAAGATGTAACAGCGGCAGCACAAGATGGAAAAGCTATAGAAGCCGGTCGTGGAATCATTAATTTCCCCGCATTGGTACGGACGCTGCGCAAAATAAAATATCCCGGCCATTGTGGTATCGAATATGAAAAAGATATGAAAGATCCTTTACCCGGTATTGCCGAGTCGGTAGGATATTTTAAAGGAGTAAAAGACGGCGCGCTTTAGAACATCATCCCAACCTCCCGAAAAAATCCGGGCGGCTTCTCCAAAAGGAGAGTCCATCGGGGAAACCAATAATGATTAAAACTACTTTTCGATTATTCAGAATAAAAATCTGAATTAATTATTTGTTTACTGTCTCAACCTCATCCCAAACGCTGCCCGAATGAATCCTTTCAGGCAAGTTTCTTCAAAAATAGAGTCCATCTCAAAAGCCAATAATAATTGAAATTGCTTTTTCGATAATTCAGTTTAGGAATCTGAATTATTTGTTCGTTTACTGTCTTCGATGAATTCCCAGGGCATTAAAAAGAAATAAATTTTTTTACAGTAAACAAACCAATAGCAAGATTTCCTATGCTGGTAAATAATAGCCACGCAATATTTTTATCATGATGCTTTTCCTTAAATCGTAAAGCCCTTTTCCCGATTCCGTAAATCATATAAGCCTACTTACACAACTTTTGCATTTCTAAAAATTAATTAAAAATTGTAAGTAAAAACTATATGACTCAACTGACGAAACGCGCGACTTTTTATCATTTTATTTTTTTAATATCTATCTGCATAGCACCTTTTTCTGCGTTACATGCTGAAGGTGGTGATGATGAAGGAAGCTCAAATATCAAAGGAAAAATTGTAACCAATGAAGGTTTACCGGCTGTAGGTGTAACGGTATCTTTAACAGGCACTAAGAGAAATTCTATTACCGATGATGATGGTGATTTTCATTTTAAAAATATCGCGGCAGGAGAATACGAGGTTCAAGTTCACCTGGTAGGATACGAAGCCATCGAAAAAGACGTGACGGTAGCACAAGGAAAAACTGCTTATGTAAATCTGCGTTTGCAGATATCTGAAAAAAAATTACAGGAAGTAATTGTAACCGGCAATCGCTATAAATTAACAACAGCACAAAGCGACGATGTGGCCAAAATGCCACTTAAAAATTTAGAGAATGCACAGGTTTATACCACCATCACCAAAGATCTTTTAAAACAACAGATGGTGTATTCCGTAGATGATGCGGTTAGCAATGCGGCAGGAATTCAAAAAATGTGGGACGCCACAGGACGCGCCGGTGATGGAGGCGCTTATTATAGTTCGCGAGGTTTTGTAGTATCGAGCCAGTTAAGAAATGGTGTTGCAGGAAATGTTACCAGCCGTATAGACGCAGCTAACATTGAAAGCATTGAAGTGATTAAAGGACCGTCGGCAACTTTATTCGGAAGCCCTCTGACTTCTTATGGAGGTTTAATAAACAGGATTACCAAAAAGCCTTATGATAAACCAGGTGGCGAGATTTCTTATTCTACAGGAAGTTATAGTTTCAATCGCGTTTCTGCCGATTTTAATACACCTCTTGATTCTAACAAACACATTCTGTTTCGAATGAACGCGGCTTATAATTATGAAGGAACGTTCCAGGATAATGGCTTTTCAAAAGGATATATTCTTGCCCCAAGCCTTTCTGTAAAGATGAATGATAAATTATCTTTTTCGTTCGATGTGGAATTATACAATGGCGCTAACACTTCTAAACCATTTATTTTCTTTTACTATCCAACCACCGAGTTAGGCGCAACTACTCCAAAACAATTGGGGCTTGATTATAAACGAAGCTATAGCGCCCAGGACATTTTCCAGGTTTCAAAAAATCAAAATTATTTTGCGCAAATGAATTACCAGATTTCAAGCCAATGGCGCTCGCAAACGAATTATAGCAACACCAACAGTTTTTCTGACGGGCCCGGGGCCTACTTTTATGTTGTTCCCAATTCGGTGGTTACCGGAAATCCTAACGCGACCGGCGCAGATTATTTGGCTCGTGCTGATCAATCAACAGCCAACAGTACCGACCAGGCAACTGAGATTCAACAAAATTTTATTGGCGATTTCAGGATTGGTCGCTTAAGGAATCGTTTCGTCGGTGGCCTTGATTTTTTTGCCGAAAATTCTAACCAGCTTTTTTATGGGTTGGATTTTGATACCATTCCAAAAAACGGAAACATTCCTGCCTATGGAAATTTTGATAAGGACAACCTTAATAAAACCTTACAAAACAATAACCCGTGGACGTATCCCTATCGATATAAAAACAATACCTATAGCGCTTACATTTCTGACGTTTTAAATATTACGAACAACCTTCTTGCCTCCGCGGCTATCCGTGTGGATCATTTTCATAACCAGGGAAACTTTGACCAGAGTACCGGAAAATATTCCGGGGAATATGACCAAACTGCGTTCTCTCCCAAATTTGGATTGGTATATCAACCCATAAAAGATAAAATTTCCCTTTTTGCGAATTATCAAAATGGCTTTACGAATGTAGCGGGAACGGATTATGCAGGAAAAACTTTCAAACCGGAGCAAGCCAATCAAATCGAGGGCGGAATTAAATTGAATGCATTTGGAGGAAGACTAAATGGAACCATAAGCTATTATGATATCCAGGTTAAAGACATTGTTCGTCCTTATGCTGCTAATCCCAACTTTTCTATCCAGGATGGCACCCAGTTAAGTAAAGGTATAGAAGCGGAAATAATTGCCAAACCCGACATGGGACTTAATGTGATTGCCGGATTTAGCTATAATGATTCGAAATATGATAAAGCGGATCCTGACGTAGAGGGACGCAGGCCTGCAACCGCAATGTCGCCGTATACTGCAAACCTTTGGATAGGATATAGTTTGTTGAACGGAAAAACAAAAGGACTGGGATTTGGTTTTGGTGGCAACTATGCAAGTGACAATAAAATTGTAAATAGTGTGTATTATGGTGTTTTCACTTTGCCTGAATATGTAGTCCTTAACGCGACTGTATTTTTTGATCAGCCAAAATATAGAATTGGTTTTAAAGTAGATAATCTTACCAACCAGGAATATTGGACGGGTTACACCACGATGAATCCTCAAAAATTGAGAAGTGTTACGGGAAGTATTGCGTTTAAATTTTAACCTTGGTTGTTAACCTTTTTAAAACCCTGGCAATTGAACAAGACGATAAATAACTTGTTGTAGTGTATTAAAATATCACATTAGGATGATGAACATTTTTTGAATACTTTATGACGCTGAAAAAAATCATTCGCATATCGCATCTCTGGCTGGGTATGGCTTCCGGGATAATAGTGGTATTTCTCGGTATCACCGGCTGCATGCTTGCTTTTGAAACAGAAATAGAAACGCTTCAAAGCTATAGACACGTAACACCGCAGGAACAATCTTTTCTTCCACCTTCAGTTTTAAAAGAAACAGCTACTCAGCTACTTCCCGGCAAAACTTTGCACAGCGTTTTATATGGCGCTAAGAAGGAAGCCGCACAAATGATTTTTTATAGTGGCCTTGATTATTATTACGTCATTTTTATGAATCCATATACCGGCAAAATCTTGAAGGTGAAAAATATGGATAAAGATTTTTTCAGGATAATCATTAACGGGCACTATTATCTTTGGCTGCCGCCAAACATAGGCCAGCCAATAGTTACATGGGCCACGTTTATCTTTTTGATTTTATTAATCACAGGCATCGTGCTTTGGTGGCCGCGCAATAAAGCGGCTACTAAACAGAGATTTAAAATCAGGTGGAATGTTCGTTGGCGAAGAAGAAATTACGACCTGCATAATGTGCTTGGTTTTTATATAACATGGGTGGCTATTTTCCTGGCGCTTTCCGGAATGGTAATGGGCTTTCAATGGTTTGCCAGGTCAGTTTATTGGGCTGCTTCCGGAGGAAAAACACTACCTGAATACTATGAACCGGTTTCGCATAAATTGGCTTCGAATATTACTTCGGTTTCCGCAGAAGACAAAGTATATCAAATAATGAAGGCTTCGTATAAAAATGCGGAAACCATCGAAGTGCATTATGCTGCCAACGATTCTTCGGCAATCGCGGCAGGAGCCAATCCTGATGCGTCCACTTACTGGAAAACCGATTACCGTTATTTTGGTCAATATTCTTTAAAAGAAATTCCTGTTACTCATATATATGGACGCTATAAAGATGCTTCTGTCGCTGATAAAATGGCAAGGATGAATTATGATGTTCATACCGGAGGAGTCCTCGGCCTCGCAGGAAAAATTCTTGCGTTCTTTGCCTCGCTTATTGCAGCCTCTTTACCGATTACCGGCTTTTATATCTGGTGGGGCAAAAAACATAAAAAGAAACACGCAAAAGAAAGGATTGATCAACTTTCGAAAGCACAGCAAATCCCTCACCCTGTTGTTGCTGGCCCCAATCTTTAAGTACAGATTTCTTCCGGTTATTTTAATCTTTTTGTTACTCAGCAACGTGCGTTGAACCTCCTATTTTTTAAATTCCCGAATTTATAAAAGTTTTTTTCCGAATTTCGTTTGACATTACACATCTGAAATTCAATCAAATCTTTTTAAACTCCACATGAAAGGATATCATTTAAAACAGTACTTCTCTCTTTTTTTAGCATTCGTATCAGCGCTACTAATTTTAGGCACTGGATGCAATACAGGAAATAATTCTAAAAATGAACAACTGTCGAAAGAAGCACTCCGAAAAAAATTAGACAAGACAGAATCGCCGGTCATCGAGGCTTCAGAAACATTAAAGCATTTTGTGCTCGAAAAAAATTTCAACATACAATTAGCTGCATTCGAACCTATGATCAGTTCTCCTATAGCGGCAAGTTTTGACAATAAAGGAAGGATGTGGGCCGTAGAAATGAATGCTTACATGCCTGACACTTCCGGAAATGGCGAACAGCAGCCCATTGGCAAAATTGTAATCCTGGAAGATAAAAATCACGATGGGGTATATGATACCCGCACGGTATTCATGGATTCGCTGGTGATGCCGCGTGCGCTATGCTTATTTGATGATGGCATACTGGTAGCCGAGCCCCCCAAATTATGGTTTGTAGAAAAGAATGGCGATAAAGCGGGGAAAAAGTTTTTGGTTGATAGCACCTACGCCGAAGGCGGTAATCCGGAGCACCAACCTAATGGTTTGCTACGTGGGCTTGACAACTGGATTTATAATGCAAAATCGGCTAACCGTTACCGTAGGGTTGGTAAAAATAAATGGCTGAAAGAGCATACGCATTTTCGTGGACAATGGGGCATTTCCCAGGATGAATATGGTAGATTATATTACAATAACAATTCTTTTAATTTGCTCGGCGATTATTTCTCACCATCATTGGGCGCCGGTAATCCGCATCAGCAAAAAGTAGCCGGTTACGACGAAGGTATTGTTTCTGATAATAGCGTATTTCCCATACATCCTACGCCCGGCGTAAACCGCGGATATATGAAAGGCATCCTGGACGACAGCCTTCGTCTTGTTGATTTTACTGCAGCGTGCGGCCCGGTTCTTTTTAACAGTGATGCATTTGGAAAAGATTATTATGATAATGTGTTTGTTGCCGAGCCCGCCGGTAATTTAATCAAGCGGGACGTGCTTTCTTTTTATGCAGATTCCACAACGGGGAAAGAAGCCTATCATGATAAGGAGTTCCTGGCAAGCAATGATGAGCGCTTCAGGCCGGTAAATTTATATGTTGGCCCGGATGGCGCTTTGTATGTGATAGATATGTACCACGGCATCATTCAACACAAAACCTACCTCACTCCATATCTCGCCGGCGAAGCGATGGATAGAGGATTAGAAACGCCGCTTCATTGCGGGCGCATTTATAGAGTAACGCGTGAAGGAATAACGTTAGCAACCCCTGTTTTTAATGGAGATAATAATGATTCACTGCTTTCTTATCTGAACAGCCCCAACCAATGGTTACGCGAAACAGCTCATAATTTTATTTTTGATAAACACCTGACTAATCTCAGTCCTGCGCTTCACAAGATGCTGAAAACCGATAATAATGTAATTGGAAAAATAAATGCCATGTGGGTTTTGGAAGGATTAAACGAACTGCATAATAGCGACCTGGAAGAGATCTGGGCCGGTTCGTCTCCCACAATGAAACAACAGATATTAACCGCCGCTATCGCTATTATGCGCAACCAACAAGACGCGGATTTTTGGCTTCACAAATACAAAGCAATGATGGATGAAAACAATCCCGGCGTTGGTACTTATCTTGCTTATCTTGGCGCTGGTGCAGCAAAATATTCTTCATCAGCAAATGACTTATTAATCAACATCATAAAAAAATATCCCGGTAATCCTTATGTGGCTGATGCTGTCATCAGCGGGCTTGAAAATAAGGAGAAACCTTTTTTAGCGCTTTACACGAAAAGTGTAAAAGACACTTCAGATTTTTTTGCAAAACGTTTAAACAAAGCTATCAGCAATGCGGAGAAACAAAGGCTTGCTGCCATTGCTAATAAAAAGTTAGATAAAGATTTGCTCGCAGGCAGGGCTTTGTTTCAAATAAATTGCCAGGTATGCCATGGAGCGGATGGCGCCGGGATAAAGGGTTTGGGTGCGCCATTGGACGGTTCAAACTGGGTACAGGGCGATAAAAATAAAATGCTCTCCATTGTATTGTACGGACTTACCGGCCCGATAAAAGTGGGTGATAAAACTTTTTCTCCGCCCGATGTCGGTGAGGCCATGCCCGGAATGAGCACCAATAATCAATTAGGCGATAAGGAGATTGCACAAATTGTTTCTTATGTCAGAAACGCGTGGAGTAACAAGGCAAGTAAGGTAAAGGATGATGACGTGAAAACAATTCGTCAAAAATATCATGGGCGCGAAGAACCTTTTACCATGAAAGAATTATTGCGTTAGATTGAAAAAGTGTCAGGCCACTTCAAGTGGCCAGACACTTATATACTCACTCTAAGTGGCCAGACACTTAAGTGCTCACTTCAATCAGTAAAGCAACAAATAGTGACAATTCTCATTTGAGTGCATAAAATAGGATTCTTGCTTTTTTATCAGTTTACTGTAAATTTTTAAGATCAGGTCACGAAAAAAATGAAACAATTTGAGTGAGTAATGCAACAAATTATTGTACTCTGTTTTAAATTAAAACATACCTTGTTACCGTCCTGAATTTGTCGAACGTTTGGGATCCGGCAAAGGCAAAAACATTCCACATGAAAAATGAAATAACGCAAAAATTTAAAGATTTATACGGCACTGAACCGCTTATCGTACGCTCACCGGGCCGTATTAATATTATCGGCGAACACACAGATTACAATAATGGTTTTGTATTACCCGCCGCTATTGACAAGGCGGCTTATCTCGCTATTGCATTACGGGATGATGATGAGATACATTTAAAAGCGGAAGACTTAAATGAAACATTTTCCATTTCCATAAAAGATATGAAACCGGTTGGAGATATCAGTTGGCCCAACTACATTCTCGGATCAGTGGCCCAGTTTATAAAAAAAGGAGTTGCATTAAAAGGCTTTAACGCACTACTTACCAGCGACGTGCCAATCGGTGCGGGACTCTCCTCTTCCGCGGCGGTGGAATGCGCTACCACCTTTGCTTTGAATGAATTATTTATAACTAACCTTGACAGAGTTGAGATGGTAAAAATGTCTCAAAAAGCTGAGCATGAATATGCCGGGGTAATGTGTGGTATTATGGATCAGTTTGCTTCTATGATGGGAAGGAAAGATCACGTGATTAAATTGGATTGTCATTCGTTGGAATACGAGTACGTTCCTTTTAAACTGGAAGGCATAAAAATATTATTGCTGGATACGAACGTAAAACACTCTCTCGCTTCATCAGAATACAACACGCGCCGCAAGGAATGCGCGCAAGCCGTGGAGTGGATTAAAGAGCATGAACCAAATGTAAATTCCCTGCGCGACGCAACGGAAGATATGCTTGATAAATATGTATTGCCAAAAGATGTTTTGATTGATAAGAGAAGCAGGTTCGTGGTCCAGGAAATCAATCGCCTGCAAAAAGCCTGTGACGATTTAAGAAGAGGCGATATACAATCAATGGGAAAAAAAATGTTTGCTACGCATGACGGTCTCAGCGAGATGTACGCGGTAAGCTGTGATGAACTGGATTACCTGATTAACTTTGTAAGAAATAATGACGCGGTAATCGGCGCGCGCATGATGGGTGGTGGTTTTGGTGGCTGCACCATTAATCTTGTAAAAGAAGAAGCGATACCGGGATTAATAAAAGACGCATCTGCGCAATATGAAAAGCACACTGGTAAGAAGCTGAGTGCCTATGTCGTTTCTATCAGTGATGGAACTGAAATTATATAATTTGCTTACTGCTGCTCTATGGTTGGCGTCCTCACCGACCACAAAGAGTTAAAAATTTTTTTACCAAACAATAGATTATGCACCAGGAATCTGTAATTGATCTCGCCAAAAGAATCAAATCGATTGCAGATATCGGATTGTTATATACCTCCGATGATTTTGACAAAGAACGCTACCTTGAATTAAAGTCGATTGGTGAAAAATTGTTAGCCAATGGATTGAATCTATCGCCGGAAACGGTAACAGGTTTTTTCAATAAATGTGTAGATTATCCTACACCAAAAGTGGATGTAAGGGTATTGGTTTTAAATGATGAAAAACAAATTTTGATGGTGCAGGAAAAAGGAGATAAAAAGTGGTCGCTACCCGGCGGTTGGGCAGATATTGGAAAGTCTCCTTCGGAAGTGGCCGTCGGAGAAGTATTGGAAGAAACCGGAGTAAGAATAACCTGTAAATGTTTGTCTGCTGTTTTTGATAAACGAATGCATGCTCATCCGCCACAACCCTATTACGTTTATAAAATGGTTTTTTATGGCGAATTCATTTCACCGGAAACAAATATTCTGAAACCTGCTTTTGACGTGCTGGACGCTTCTTGGTTTGACGTTGCTAATCTTCCTCCCCTATCAACAGACAGAATACTATCTTCGCAAATAGAGATTATTTATAAAAATATAATGGACCACAATTTTACAACCATTTTCGATTAGTTTATGAACGAGGCATTTAATTTAAAAGAACATTCTCATACCCGGTTGAATATTTTAACAGGTGATTGGATATTGGTATCGCCGCATCGTATGAAACGGCCATGGCAGGGAAAAGTAGAAGATCTGCCTAAAGATAAAAGGCCTGAATATGATCCAAAATGTTACCTCTGCCCCGGCAATAAAAGGTCCGACGGAAGCGTAAATCCCGGCTACAAAGATCCATTTGTATTTACGAACGATTTCTCTGCTTTGTTACCCGATACGCCAAAGGGAAAAGTGAATGAAGAAAATCTTTTAGTGGCCTCAAGCGAAAGTGGGATTTGTAAAGTGATTTGCTTTTCTCCACGCCACGACCTGACACTACCACAGATGGGCGTAGACGAAATTGTAAAAGTGATTGATGTATGGCAGTATGAATTTACGGAAATATCAAAGAACACTTCCATTAAATACATCCAGATATTTGAAAATAAAGGCGAACTGATGGGCTGTAGCAATCCTCATCCGCATGGACAAATCTGGTCATCATCCTCTATTCCATTGGAACTTTCAAAAGAAACCTCGGAGCAAAAAAAATATTTTGATGCGCACGGTAAAAGTTTGCTTTCCGCGTATGTTGATTTAGAATTAAAGCAGCAGGAAAGGATTGTTTTGGAAAATGACCACTTTGTGGCTTTGGTGCCCTTTTGGGCCGTGTGGCCTTATGAAACAATGATCGTAAGCAAAAGACAAGTGCAGTATGTTACCCAATTTAATGAAGAAGAAAAGAAATCTTTGGCACAAATTTTAAAGCAATTGACTGCCAAATATGACAATCTGTTTGAGATATCTTTTCCTTATTCCGCGGGGATGCACCAGGCGCCCGTAAATGATGGAGCGCACCCGGAATGGCATTGGCATTTTCATTTTTTTCCGCCATTGTTGCGGTCTGCAACGGTTAAAAAATTTATGGTAGGTTATGAAATGCTGGCAAATCCTCAGCGGGATATAACGGCAGAAAGCGCAGCAGAAAAATTAAAATCACTGAGCGATATTCATTATACCCAACAATAAATACTTATGAGCAAAAAGAAAATATTAGTAACAGGCGGCCTGGGTTTTATAGGTTCCCACACTTCTGTTGAGCTTATCAAAGCCGGTTTTGAAGTGGTCATCATTGATGATCTCAGCAATTCCCAATTGTTTATTTTAGATAATATTGAAAAAATATCAGGGACAAAACCGGCATTTTATAAAATAGATATGAAGGACAATGAAAAGCTGTCCGACTTTTTCAACAGTGAAAAAAATATAGATGCGGTAATTCATTTCGCAGCATCTAAAGCAGTTGGAGAGTCCATGTACGAGCCCTTAAAATATTTCCGGAATAATATCTTTTCTCTTGTCAATCTCCTTGACGCGATGGAAATTCATGAAATAAGAAACATCGTTTTTTCTTCGTCTGCTACCGTTTATGGAGATCCTGAAACGTTGCCCGCTACTGAAAATACACCTTTCCAGCCTGCGCTTTCGGCGTACGGTAGTACCAAGCAAATGGGCGAAGATGTTTTGCAAAAAGTAGCTGCTACCAAAAAGATAGATGCTATTTCGCTGCGATATTTTAATCCTGTCGGGGCCGATAGCTCTGCATTGCTTGGCGAATTACCTATTGGCACGCCGAATAACCTGATGCCTTTTGTAACACAGGTTGCTGCGGGCATACGCGAAAGTCTGACTGTTTTTGGAAATGACTATGATACCCCCGATGGTACCTGCGTGCGGGACTATATTCACGTAACAGACCTGGCCCTCGCTCATGTAAAAAGTTGCGACAGGCTATTAAATAATGCTGTAGAAAATAACTTTGAAGTGTTTAATATTGGCACCGGCAATGGTATTTCCGTTTTAGAAATAATAGAAGCTTTCGAAAAATACAATAACATAAAACTGAATTATACTATCGGCGAAAGGCGCCCCGGCGATGCTCCCTCCATATATGCTGACGCATCTTTGGCAGATAAAATATTGGGATGGAAAGCGAAACTGGGCATCAAGGAAATGGTAACAAGCGCCTGGGAATGGCAAAAGAAAATACCTGGAAGTTTTTTGAACAACTAAACGGGGTAGCTCCTTGTTAGTGAATAGTAGGCCAGTCATAATGGAAGAACTCTTTTTTGTTTGTTTACCTTCGGTCGTATCTTTATTTTAAAATATTGTTGGTGCATATTTCCCGGAAATATCGTGCAGCCAGTAGAGAAACTTTTTCGACGGTTTTCTATTTTTCGACGCAGTTTATTTTATCTTCACGCCAACTCATTTTTATAATTTTATGGAACATTATTCAGCAACAAAATCTTTAATCGTCATCTTTTTAATCATGAGCTTCAACTCTTTTGGACAGTCCGGCATCCAGGCACCTGACGCCCCAACAGTAGTAGCGGCAGGCGCTCAGCTACACCTGGTTTCCAATCAATTTACTTTTACAGAAGGCCCTGCAGTTGATAAAGAAGGAAATGTGTTTTTCACCGATCAGCCAAATGATAAAATTTGGGAATACAGCATCGATGGAAAACTTTCCCTTTTTATGGATAAAACCGGGCGTTCCAATGGCATGTATTTTGATAAAAAAGGAAACTTAATTACCTGCGCCGATCAAAAAGATGAGTTGTGGTCGATAAGCAAAAATAAAAAAGTAACGGTATTACTTACCAACTTTGAAGGGCATCGCCTGAATGGCCCCAACGATCTTTGGATAGATAACAAAGGAGGGATTTATTTCACTGACCCTTATTACCAACGCGATTATTGGACAAGGACTAAACCGGATATTGACGGCCAAAAAGTTTATTATTTACCGAAAGGAAAAAAGCAGGCGTTTATTGTTGACAGCACACTGCAAAAACCCAACGGCATCGTAGGTACGCCCGATGGGAAATACTTGTACGTTGCGGATATCGGCGGCGACAAAACTTACCGTTTCGAAATGAATCCTGATGGAAGCTTGTCTGACAAAAAATTATTTATTGCGCAAGGCTCGGATGGAATGACGCTTGATGTTGAAGGTAATCTTTACCTTTCAGGAAAGGGAGTATTTGTGTTTAATAAAAACGGAGAGAAAATTGGTTTCGTCCCCGTGCCCGCAAAATGGGTTGGCAACCTTTGCTTTGGTGGCAAAGACATGAAAACCTTATTCATCGCGGCATCAGAAGCGGCTTACACGCTACAAATGAAAGTGAAAGGTGCACATTAAAATACTTTTTGTTCCAAACTTCAAAAACAAAGACTAGTGATTCGTCAACAAGATTAGGCATGCTTCTACAGTGTAGGCAAATAGAAATGTGGCCTATTTAGTGACGGCAGCCAGGTTTGTTTACTGTCAATATAGATTTCAATCATTGAACTGATTACGCCTAAAAATTATTAGTCGTTAGGACGACCCTGTGACTTGGGTAAAACGCCGCTCCATTATCTTCTGCAGTTATAAATACCTTAACAGGTTTAGAGGGAGAAACAGCATTAAAAGAAGCCTTTAATTTACTTGATAGTAAGCTGGAGGAACTAGTGATTTGCCCCATATTTTTTGTCTCGTTTTGTTCTGTTACTATCCACACTACATAAGCCTTTGCAGGAGGTTGCAATCTGTTTGATGGAGCCAGGTGTTTTATGTTGATGCTGATGTTATAATTATTATTGTTGTCTTTTTTTATTTTTACTTTCCCCGTCGCGGCCGGGGTTTCGGAAGAGGGTAGAAAGGTTAATTTTCTGGCACAGGATTGCAAGGTAGCAATAATGGCAATTGAAATAAAGGCTATGAAAGTAATCTTAATTACGTTGGTGAATTTCCGGGTTTGCATTTTTTTTTATTTTAAATTATTTATTAAAATTAAAGAAAATTGTAGATAGGTCTTGATTAAATTTTATGTAATGCTATTTGTGAAGGATGTGATAAGAAAACAATTTGACAAATCATATCGAAAATGAATTCTGAATATTGCCAATTCTACAATTTACCGGTCTTTTAAAACATCGAAAAGTATCTTTTGACTTGAAACGGCTTCGGAATATTATCAAGGTGTTAGTATCAATCAGCAATTTTATTAACATACCTTGGCTTAAGGACCGTAAGCACTAAAATAATAGCAGCCAGTACGACAACGCCAAGGATAGCAAAATCTTTGCCCAGAGTACCTGAATCTGCCGATTCACCCAATATACTTGTTATGAATGCTCCTGCTGATATTCCAACCAGGTTCATTAAGCCATAGCCCGTGGCACGATGACGCGGTGATGCAAACTGACAGAGAATAGGCATATTGTTCACATCAAACATACCGAAGCCAAAGCCAAAACCGATTGCACCAATGACAATTGGGACAACACTTCCACCCAAACCAATTAATAATAACGACGGTATGGTTAACCCTAAGCCAATGACTCCGGTATAAATTCTTCCGCGCAAATTGCGCTGAACCCATCTGTCGGAAACGATTCCGCCAATTAACACGCCCACCAATGAAGAGAGAGATAAAGTTATTGTTGCAATGGGCCCGGCATAGTCCATATTAATATTCAGGGATGTGGATATAAGTGTTGGCAGCCAATTCTTAGCTGCCCATCCCGGAAAGCTTGGTGCTGCAAAATAAAATAAGATTACCCAGAAACTTATCGTTTTTAACAAGGCTCTCATGCCTTTAAAGGCTGATCCAAACTCTTGGAAAAAAGTTTGGTCGGGATGTTTTACATCGTGATCATCGCGTTTTTCTTTTAGAAAGAATATTAACATTAAACTATAAGCAATACCAATGAACCCAAATACATGGAAAGTTGATTCCCACGAAAAATTAGTTGCAAAAATGGCCCCGAACCCGCCGAAAGCCTGACCCAGGTAAATTCCGGTCATGTGAATTCCAACTGCCAAAGACCTTGTTTTTCCCTCATGGTAATCGGCTATCATGGCCAAACCAGCGGGCATATAAAATGCCTCGCTAATCCCCATGATGCCCCGTAAAATATAAAGGTGATTAAAATCAGTGGAGAATCCCATCAACATAGTAACGGCAGACCATACAAACAAACTGCCTACTATTAACCATTTTCTGTTTATTCTATCCGCTATTAAACCTGAAACCGGACTCATGAAAGCGTATATCCAAAGGAAAATTGCCATCAGTCTGCCAAAGTTTGCAGCGCTTTCCAGCTCGG
>Ga0134126_10000338_pt1 | contig 61462 bp, 58 predicted proteins | sample KB31752_FD_96881 | JGI IMG/M metagenome (GOLD analysis project Ga0134126, IMG submission 96881) | Terrestrial soil microbial communities with excess Nitrogen fertilizer from Kellogg Biological Station, Michigan, USA - KB3-175-2 | ecosystem: Environmental > Terrestrial > Soil > Unclassified ...
CGCGCAACGAAGCCAAGGCGGATGTCTTCGACTACATCGAGCGCTTCTACAATCTGAAACGGCAGCACTCGACGATCGGTTACATCAGCCCCATCCAGTTCGAGCAGCAGATGCAAGCAACTTGAGGTGGTGTCTACGAGGCCGGCAGCAGCTCAGGGGCACCTGATGCTTTGCTCGCGATGACGCCCGAACATTCCTTTGGAGATAACGAGCTTAAATCTTCGATTTCGTGACTACACCTCGCCTTTGACGAACAACTCTGTGTTCAGAGGCTGTAGTACATCTGGTACTCCAGCGGGTGCGTGGAGGCGCGGAACTTGGTGACTTCCTGCATCTTCAGCGCGATGTAGCCGTCGATGAAGTCGTCGCTCATCACGCCGCCGGCTTTCAGGAATTCGCGGTCGCGGTCGAGCGCTTCCAACGCCTGGTCCAGCGAGGAACAAACCTGCGGGATGTTGCGCTCTTCTTCCGGCGGCAGGTCGTAGAGATCCTTGTCCATCGGCGCGCCCGGGTCGATCTTGTTCAAGACGCCGTCGAGGCCGGCCATCATCAGCGCCGTGAAGGTGAGGTAGCCCGAATTCATCGGATCGGGGAAACGCACCTCGATGCGGCGGCCCTTCGGGTTGCTGACGTACGGGATGCGGCAGGACGCCGAGCGGTTGCGCGCCGAATACGCCAGCATCACCGGCGCCTCGAAGCCCGGCACCAGGCGCTTGTAGGAATTGGTGGTGGAATTGGCGAACGCGTTGATCGCGCGCGCATGCTTGAAGATGCCGCCGATGTACCACAGCGCGAGCTGCGACAGCCCGCCGTACAGCTCGCCCGAGAACAGGTTCTTGCCGTCCTTGCTGAGCGACTGGTGCACGTGCATGCCGGAACCGTTGTCGCCGACGATCGGCTTGGGCATGAAGGTGACGGTCTTGGCCGCGGCATGCGCGACGTTCTTGATCACGTACTTCGTCGTCAGCAGCTCGTCGGCCTTGCGCAACAGCGTATTGAAGCGCGTGCCGATCTCGCACTGGCCGGCAGTGGCGACTTCGTGATGGTGAACCTCGGTGAGGATGCCGAGCGATTCCAGCACCTGGCACATTTCCGCCCGCAGGTCGCCCAGCGAATCCACCGGCGACACCGGGAAGTAACCACCCTTCACGCCGGGGCGATGGCCGTGGTTGCCCTCCTCGTAGCGCTTGTGCGAAGACCACGCGGCCTCTTCCGATTCGATCTCGTAGAACACGTGGCCCATGTCGTTGCCGTAGCGCACGCCGTCGAAGATGAAGAATTCCGGTTCCGGCCCGAAATACGCGGTGTCGGCCACGCCGGTGGACTTGAGATATGCCTCGGCGCGGCGCGCGATCGAACGCGGATCTCGTGCATAAGCCTGCATCGTCGACGGTTCCAGCACGTCGCAGGTGATCACCATCTGCTTGTGCGCGGCGAATGGATCGACGAAAGCGGTTTCCGGGTCCGGCATCAGCACCATGTCGGATTCGTTGATGCCCTTCCAGCCGGCGATGGACGAACCGTCGAACATCTTGCCGTCCTCGAAGGTGCCCTCGTCGATGGCGTGCGCGGGAAAGGAAACGTGATGCTGCACGCCACGCATATCGGCGAAGCGCAGATCGACGAAGGCGACGTCTTCGTCCGTGATGGTTTTCAGGATTTTCTCGACGGGGGACATGGAAGCACCTCGGTGGACTGGAGATGTCCATGAATGGCAAGGCTTGTGCCATGTCATGATCTCTTGTAAATCAAATATTTGACAATGGATAACTCCTGAAATGCACTATTTGAGTGCAAAATATTCCCTCATGTGGTGAATCTTCGCACTTCGGTTGCATCGGTTCTCCCGGGTTCTCATTTTTGCGCGTGCCGACCCGATGGCTTCCGGCATACTTGCAGCGGTCCGGACAAGGCGTGGCACGTGGGCGCAAACGTGGAGAACACGAAAGAACGACCCTGGCTGGCGGAATGGCCACTGCCGGTCGCGGCAGCGATCCTGGTCGTCGGCTGGTTCTGCAAATTGCCGCTTTCGCCGGAATCGGCATCCGGCAGCGCCGTCGCCATCGGCTTCATCGCCTTCTTCGTCGGCGCGTTGCTGGCCGCGATCGCCGCGACCCGCCATGCCGAACACCTCGCGGTGCGTTTCGGCGAACCCTACGGCACGCTGATGTTGACCCTGTCCGCGATCTCGCTGGAAATCGCGACGGTGGTGACGGTAATGCTGCACAACGCCGACAACCCGCACTTCGGCCGCGACACGATGTTCGCGGTGGTCATGATCGTGCTCAACGGCGTGATCGGCACCGCGTTGCTGGTCGGCGGCCTCCGCCATCACGAACAGAGCTACAACCTGCGCGGCGCCAATGCCTTCCTCGGTCTTTTGATACCGCTGGCCACGCTGGCGCTGATCTGGCCGGATTTCACCGTCACCACCGGCAGCGGCACGCTGTCGCTCGCGCAGAAAATCTTCCTGATCGTGATGTCGCTGCTGATGTACATCGCGTTCCTGACGATCCAGACCCGCACGCACACCAGTTTCTTCGTCGCCGACGGCGAGACGGGCAACGCCGGGGAGCATCACGCGAGCCCGCACGGATGGCCGCGGCATGCCGCGCTGCTGGTGATCTATCTTGCGATGGTGGTGCTGCTGGCGAAGCTGTTCGCGCTGCCTCTGGAAACCGCGGTGGCGAGGCTCGAGCTGCCCGCACCTGCGGCGGGACTGGCCGTTGCCACGCTGGTGTTGGCGCCGGAGGCAATCGCCGCGATCCGCGCTGCGCGCGCCAACATGATGCAGCGCGCGATGAATATCGGCCTGGGCACCGCGCTGTCCACCGTCGCGCTTACCGTTCCCGCGATCCTGCTGGTCGATCTCGCCGGCGCGGGCAATGTCGTGCTCGGACTCAACGGCGCGGATGCGATGTTGCTGGTGCTGACCTTCGGGGTGTCGATGCTGACTTTCGGCAGCGGCCGCACCCATGCGCTGCAGGGCATGGTGCACTTGCTGCTGTTCCTCGCCTACGTGGTGCTGATCTTCTCGCCGTGAACCGCGACGCGTGCGGCGATTACAATGCGTGCACTTTTCGCCGCGAACCCCGGCCATGCACGATCTGCTGCGCATCGTCATCCTCGGCATCATTGAAGGCATCACCGAATTCCTGCCGGTCTCCTCGACCGGCCATCTGCTGATCGCCGCGCACTGGCTGGGTGCGCGTTCCGACCTGTTCATCGTAGGCATCCAGGCCGGCGCGATCCTGGCGATCACGCTGGTGTACTGGCGGCGCATCTGGCAGCTGCTGACGCAATGGCGCGATCCCGGGACGCGCGATTACCTGCTGAAGCTGGTCGTCGCGTTCCTGATCACCTGCGTGCTCGGCTTCATCGTCGAGAAACGCGGATTCAAATTGCCGTCCACGGTGACACCGATCGCGTGGGCGCTGATCATCGGCGGTCTCTGGATGCTCGCGGCGGAATGGTTCGCCGCCCGACAACCGAAACGCACGCGCGTGACCTGGACGGTCGCGATCCTCGTCGGCATCGCGCAGATGATCGCCGGCATTTTCCCCGGCACCTCGCGTTCGGGCGCCACGATCTTCGCGGCCATGCTGTTCGGCACTTCCGATCGCGCCGCCGCGACCGAATTCGCGTTCCTGGTCGGCATCCCGACCATGTATGCCGCCACCGGTTATCTGCTGCTGAAGGCATTGCACGGCGGCGGCGCGATGCATGAGGACTGGACGGCGTTGGCCGTCGGTTTCGCGGTTTCGCTGGTGGTGGCGTTCGCGGTGGTGAAATGGCTGCTGCACTACATCCGCTCGCACCGTTACACGCCGTTCGCGCTGTATCGCATCGCGCTGGGCGTGGCGTTGTTGCTGTGGTTGCCGATGGGGAGTTGATCGGTTTGAAAGCTACTGCGCTCGGCAGCTCGCTACGCTTTCAATTCCGCTCAACAGACCTCTAGTCTTTCGGCGGTGGCGCAACGTTGGCATTGCGGCTGAAATCGCCGATGCTTCCCACCAGCAACGAAATCGCCTCGCGCTCGGCTTCGCTGAGGTCCGGGTGCCAACTGTCCATGATCATCACCGCGCGCACTTTGTCGCTGCGGTTCCAGGCTTCGTGCTCGAAGGTATCGTCGAAGGTGACGCAGCGGCCTTCCTGCCAGGCGTGATCGATGCCACCGACGCGGATCGCGCAATCCCCGGGCACGATCAGCGGCAGGTGCGTGACCAACCGCGTGTTGGTGATGCCGTGGTGCGGCAGGATGTGCGAGCCCGGCGCCAGCACAGAAAACAATACTTCCGGCGCGTGTTCGCGGATGTGCACCAGCGGCAATGAGTCCAGCACTTCGGTCGTGCGTGGGCAACGGTTGGCGTTCTGCCGGAAGACTTCGCCATGGCGATGGAAGAAGAACGCGTTCCATTCCGCCGGACCGCGCGTGCCATCGAGCAGCTTCTGTTGTTTCAGGAGTTCGTTGTCATTGGTGCCGAGGAAAGGTTCGATGCCATGATCCTCGCGCAGCACGCCGAGCAATTCCGCGCGAATCACCTCCGCGTGCCTCTCCAGTTCCGCATGCCAGGGAAACAGTTCGCGCTCGAAGTAGGGTCGTGTGCGCAGCCCGGGAACATAGAAGAACTTCGGACGCTGGCGCGGATCGGGGTAGTTCGCGGGTTCGTCGCCGAGATAGATCGCCAGCCCGTGCTCGATGCGGCGCAACGCATCGGCGCCATGCCGCTGCCGCAGCGGCCCGAGGATCTCCAGCAACAGGTTGCGCCGGTTGGTGTTGACGCTGCGCATGGCGTGCTTGACCACCGGCCGCAAGCCGGCGGGCGTGGTGTCGTCGCTCAACCACAAACCACGGTTCTGTGCCGCGATGATCGCGCCGAAATAGCTCGCCACTGCATCGTAGGTGCGCCCGAGCCGCTCCATTGCCGCGCCACGATGCAGGCGCGTGACGAAGTGGTCCGGATCCAGCTGCAGCGCACGGTCGAAAGCCGCGAGCGCTTCCGTCGCGTGACCCGCACCCATGTGCACCAGGCCGAGGGTCTTCCAGATTTCCGGCTGCGCAGGCTCCAGTTCGGAGGCGCGCTGCAGCATGCGCAACGCTTCCGCAAGCTCGCCGCGAGCGAGCGCGCACGTGCCGACGAAATTCAGCGCCTCGGCATGGTCGGGCGTGATGGCGAGTGTCTCGCGATAGGCCGCTTCGGCCTGGGCGATGCGCCCTTGCCGCGCATGCGCGCGCGCCTGTTCGATCAACGGCTCGACAGCAAGTGCAGGTGATGCGTCGGACATCCTGCAACGTTAGCACGCATCTGCCGCATCAGCGTCCGACCATGTGCGCGAACCATTCCCAGCCCGGCACGCGTTCCGCGATCAGCTTGACGCAGGTCAGCATCGGCACCGCCAGCAGTGCGCCGGGGATGCCCCACAACCAGCCCCAGAGCAGCAACCACACCAGGATCGCCAGTGGCGACAGTCGCATCCGCTGGCCCATGATCAACGGCGTGACGAGGTTTCCCTCCAGCGCCGCCACCGCCGCGAAACAGAGCGCCGGCAACAGGGCATGCGACATCGCATTGAAGTGCAGCACCCCCACCACGCCCAACAACGCGAAGGATGTGATCGCGCCGATGTAAGGCATGAAGTTCAACATCGCCACCACACAGCCCCACAACGCGGGGTCGGGCATCTTCCAGTACCACAGGATGCCCGCGGTCATCACGCCGAGGCCGGCGTTGATCAAGGTCACCGTGAGCAGGTAACGCGAGATCTCGTGCTGGATGCCGCGCACCAGATTCAGCGCGATGCGGCGATAGGCGAAACGCGGGGACGCGGCCACGAGCCTTCTCCGCATCTGGTCGCCATAGGTGAGGAAGAAGAACACCAGCAGCAGCACCGTGAGTGCTGCCGCCAGCACCCGCGGGGCGAGCAGCAACACGTCGCCTATCCCGAAACTCGGTGGCGCGCTCGCGGCAGCCGGCGCCGGCGCGCTGACGCCGAAACCGATGAGGGATTGCGATGCCGCATGGCTGGCCGCGCTGAGCGGCCGGATCATCTGGCGCACCCTGGGCGCGAGTTGATGCAACGCCTGCGGCGTCTGACGAATCCACTCCTCGGCCCGGCCGGTGACCAGCAACGCGCCTTCGGCCAGCAACGCCAGCAACACACCCATCACCAGCAGCGCGCCGATGGCACGCGGCAGGTACAAATGATTGAGCGCCCGCACCACCGGATTCAGGCCCAGCCCGACGAACGCTGCCAGCACCAGCGGTATCAGCAGGGTGCGCGCAACCACAAGAGACGTGGCGACCGCGAGGAACATCAGCACCAGCAGCGGAATCCGCAACGCGCGCCAGCGTCGTGCACGACGCCGGCTCTGCGCTTCCACCCGACGCTTGCGCCGCGATCCATCGAGCACGACGGTAGTGGCTTCCGTTGTCGCCGCCGGCACGGCCGCGACCGTCACTTCCACCGGCGGGGGCGGCACAGGCATTGACATCGATACCCCCTTGCGCGCAAACCGCAGTCGTTCACCATCCGCCGAAATAGCTGCGCAACAACTGGATCGCCGGGCCGCCCCCGAGCCGCGCGCCCGCCCAGATCGTGCTTGCGCCCAGACGCAGGCGGCCGGCCAGGAAACCCACGCCCGCCGCCATGCCGAGCACCGGCATGGGGTGGACGCGATAGGCTTCCGCAGTATCGGCCGCCGCGGTACGCAATTGTTCGCGCGCGATCAGGCACTCGGCCAGCGCCTGATCACGCGCCTTCAGTGCCCGCAAATATTTCATGGCGGCGGCGTTTCCGTGGAAGCGGCGGCGTGCTCCGCCGCGTTGCCGAAATCCTGCGCCAACTGGCGTCCCATTGCGCGCAGCTCCGCACGCGATTGCGGAAAGGAAGCCTGCCTGACGCCACGTTTCAGCGCGAACCACAATCCCGCGATCAAGGCGATGTGGCCGAGCACCAGGATGCCGAGCGCAATGCCGATCGAATGCGTGGCCTTCGCCAATGCCCAGCCGATCAGCGCCACGCTGCAAGTCCACAGCGAAACCGCCAGCGCGATCAGCGCGATGGTGCCGATGAAGAACAGCGGCACGCCATGGCGCGCCACGCGACTTTCCGCGAGCAACAATTGTCCGAGCGCGCCGAAAAACCGTTTCAGCGAAATACCGAGCGTGCAGGCCGCAGCGTAGAGCGTCTCGAATTGCTCCAGCAACGGCGCGGCCATACGGCTTTCCGTTGCCGCGTCATCGGGCGCGCGTGCACTCGACGTTGCGGCCTCGGGCGGAGCTTCGACCGTCGGATCGCTCATCCGCGTGGAATCAGCGGCGGCCGCCCAGCAGGCGGCCGATCAACCAGCCCGCGCCCAGTGCGATCGCCACCGATTGCACCGGCCGCTCGCGCACGAACTCGCGCATGACATCGAACGCATCCTCGGCGCGCTCGCGCGCATCCTCCGCCAGTTCGCGGCCGCGTTCGCGCGCGCCATCGAACGCCTCGCGACTGCGATCACGCAATTCCGCCGCCTTTTCGCTGGCGCGGATCGCTGCGCGCGCGCTGGCGTCGGTCGCGTGGTGCACGCCGTGCTCGACGCGATCGGCCGCCGCCTCGAACTTCTGCTTCGCGGCCTGCACCGTCTCCGAGGTGCCTTGCTTGAAACGCTCGGCGCCGGATTCGATGCGCGAAGACGGTGCGGAACCACCCGAATCGGGCGTATCGGAAACAGGTAGATTGGCCATGTTCGTTGATCTCCTTGGATGGACGACAAGTTCGCTTTTTGCAGCCGGTAATCCGGACTCCGCGATCGCCCACAGGAACAGCGGCCATGCAGGCTTTCGCGCGATGAAACTACAGTATCCGGCGCGCGCGTGAACGGCAGGTTGCCGCGGCGTTAACCCACCTGCGGGTTCAAGGTGCAGGTGCCGATCCATTGCGCCTCGGCCAGCACGTGGCCGCGCATGGCGTGCAGCATTTGCGACCAGCCGAAGGCTTCGGGCAAGCCCAGCCGCGGACAATCCAGCGCGTACAAGCGGAAGTGGTAATGGTGCAGGCGCAGGTCGTTCCAGGGTGGGCAGGGTCCGTCGTAGCCCAGATAATCCCCGCGCATGTCGGGATCGGAAGCAAACCAACCGGTGTAGTCGTTGCGGCCCTGGCGTGATCCCCCCGGTCCCGCAGGCGCGCGCTTGCCGTGCGCGACCACGCCATCACTGCAGGAGGCCGCCGTGATTTCACCGCATTCCGTCGGGATATCGATCATCAGCCAGTGCGCGAAATCCACGCGCGGCAGATCGGCACTCACGCTGCGGCCAGGTTGATTCACGTCGTCGCCGCGGCTGGGCACGTCGATGTCGATGCATGCCAGCGCGAACGAGCGTGCGCCCGCAGGCGCATTGCGCCACGCGAGGTGCGGGTTGCGGTTGCCGGAAAAAGTGCACGGCTCGCTTTCGCCTCGCTTGCCGAAGGTGAATTCCGGCGGGATGGGCGCACCGTTGCCGAAACTGTCGCTGTGCAAGCGCAGGCTTGCCTCAATTGCCATAGGTCACGCGATAGATCGCACCATTGAAGTCGTCTGAAACAAGCAGACTGCCATCCTGCAAAGGCTGTACGTCGACCGGCCGCCCCAGCGTGTCCTGGCCGTTGAGAAAGCCGGTGAGGAATGGCTGCTGGGAAAGTGCCTGGTCGCCCTGCACGCGCACCGCCACCACGCGATATCCGACCTTGCTGGAACGATCCCACGAACCATGTTCGGCGATGAAGATCGCGCCACGATAGGCTGCGGGAAATACGCTGCCTTTGTAGAAACGCATGCCGAGCGTCGCCATGTGCGGGCCGGGCTTGAACGCGGGCGGCACGAAGTCGGAGCAAGGATAAATCCGGCCGAATTTCGGATCGGGGATGTTGCCCGCGTGGCAATAGGGAAATCCGTAGTTCTCGCCGATGCTGTCCAGGCGGTTCAATTCATCGGAAGGAATGTTGTCGCCCATATCGTCGCGGCCGTTATCCGTGAACCACATCTTGTGCGAACCGGGCTGCCAATCGAAACCGACGGAGTTGCGCACGCCCAGCGCGACGTCCTGCATGTTGCTGCCGTCCGGATTCATGCTGATGATCTTGGCGTAACCGGGCTTCGCGCAGACATTGCAGGGTGCGCCGATCGAGACGTACAGTTTGCCGTCCGGCCCGAAAGCGATGAAGCGGCCGTTCGCGTGGGCTTCGGCCGGCAGCTGGTCCGTGACGACCTGCGGCGCCGGCGGATCGTCCAGATGATCCTCGATGTCCGGAAACTTCAGGATGCTGTCGATCGCGGACACGTAGAGATCGCCTTTGTACATCGTCACGCCGGTAGGCTTATTCAAACCAGTGGCGATCACGCGCACCTCGTCGCCCTGACCCGTGTGTTGCGTGTCGGTCAACGCGTACACCGTACCTCCCACCGACCCGACGAACACGGTGCCCTGTTTGCCGACGGCCATCGCGCGCGCGCCCGGCACCGCATCGCTGTAAAGAGCGACGTGGAACCCCGCCGGCACTTGCAGGCTGTCCAGCGGCGGGGCGGCGCACGCTGCAATAGGCAGTGCTCCCGCAACGAGGAAGAGGGCACCCATCGAGGACAAGGCTTTCATGGCGGACTCCCTGGCACACTGGCGGCGCCCAGCCTACACCCGCCAATCCGGATCTGGGCGAAAGCCAGTTATTCCAACGCCGCGAAAGCATCCGCCAGCGTATCGTGGTAATGCTGCCAATGCCCGGGCGGGAAAGCCACCGGCAGGCCGGCACGGTTCTTCCCTGTCATCGGCGTGCCCGCCACCAAGCCGTCCAGGGAAAGGAATTCCGCGAGCGAACGCGTGGCCTCGCTTCCTGCATCGTTCAACCGGGTCACGTCGTCGATGACATGCGTCGGCAGCAAATCCATGGCCAGTCGCAGATGGACGGCCTGGCATTTCATCCAGCGCGCCACCGCCACCGGATCGCCCTCGACCCAACGGGTGTCGCCACCGAACGCCAGCCAGTTCAACAGCGCTTCGTGCGGGTCGGCGGCGATTACCAGAAGCCGTGCGCCGGGCAACGCGCGTTTCAGCGCCGGCAGCGCGCGCGCGTCCAGATGCGGCAACCAGTCGATCATGCGCGTGCCTTCGCGAGGAACCGCACCACGTTGCAACGCGCGAGCGTAACCCCGTTGCAACCAACGCAGGTCGGCGTCGCCCAGCGGTTGCAGCAAGCGCGCTTCGTAAGGTGCGGAGAGAAAATCGTTCACCGGCGTCGATCCGCGCTGGCCGCGGACCAGCAACTGCGGTTGCACGGTCAGCAGATTGGCGATTTGCCGCACCTCGGTTCCCGGCAATCCGAAGAAAAATACCGGCGGTGCGAAGGACGAATCGCGCAACGGTTCTTCTGCGGCGTGTTCGCGTATCCGGTCGATCAATGCTGCGTCGAGTTCCGGAAGCTCCGGCAATCGCGGCGGAACATTACGCAAGTTGCGTTGGAAGGCGCGCGCCGCCTCTGGCCACTGCGCGAGCGCATCGTGGGCAAGGCCTTCCAGTTTCCAACGCCGGCGCGCCACGACGGGGGATTCCTGCCATTGCGATTCGTCCAGTGAATGCAGCGCCCGCAAGGCTTCGGCAGGTTCACCGCCACGCAAGGCCGCGCGCGCGCGCAACAGGGCCAGCCCCGGCTGCCGCGGACCGCCTGCGGGAACGCGCTGCGCCTGTTGCAACGCGGCTTCGTATTCTCCCACATGATCCAGCGAGAGCGCCAGGCTCGCCTGCACATTGGCATCGTTCGGCAGCAACGCCGCCGCTTCGCGCCACCACGCGAGCGCCTCGGCATGCCGGCCCTGCTGGGTCCGCAAGGTCGCGATGGCGACCTTGAGATAGCCGGCGTCCGGATATCGCGCTGCGCGTTCGACCAGCCCTGAAACGGCTTCTTCCTCGCGCCCCGTGCGTGCCAGCGAATCTGCGCGCCGGATCGCCGCCGGGTGCAGATCGGCTTCGTATTGCAGCGCCTGTTCGTAGCGAGCGACCGCTTCCTCGTATCGCTGCCGCAGGCGCGCGATGTCGCCCAAGCCGAGATGCGCGGCGGCGAGTTGTTCACCCTGCGCCAGCAGGGCTTCGAATGCCGCGGTCGCGCCTTGCGCATCGCCCTTCAGCAGCAGGGCATTGCCCAGCACGCTCCACGCCATGGCGTAATCGGGCTTGAGCGCGAGCGCGTTGTTGGCGCTCTTCGCGGCGAACTCCGGCATCTTCATCGCCAGCATCACGTTGGCGAGGCTGCCCTGGATCAAGGCATCGTTGGCGGCGAATTTGGCGGCCTCGGTGAGATAACGCGATGCCTTTTCCAGCTCATTGCGCGCGAGCGCGATATTGCCGAGCCCCGCCAGCGCCTGCGGGTCGTTTTCGTCGGCGCGCAACGCGATGCGGAAATGCGATTCCGCGTCGTCCACCCGGCCACGCAGGAATGCGACCTGGCCGAGCCCGGCGTGCGCCTGGGTCAGGTTCGGATTGAGTTGCCGGGCGCGGTGGTAGGCGGCTTCCGCGGCGTCCAGCTCGCCCGCATACAGGTGCAGCTCGGCCAGGGTGAACTGGAATGGCGCGTGTTCGCCGTCGCGCTCGACCGCGCGCTGCACCAGCGCCAAGGCTTCGCGATTGTCGCCGCGTTGTCCGCGCAGGATGCCCAGCAAGTGCAGCGCTTCCGGATCGTCCGGGTTCGCGGCCAGCCACTCGCGGTAACCCGCTTCCGCTTCCGGCAGGCGTCCCGCGCGGTGCAATTCGATGATGTCGTCGAGCATCGGAATTCTGACACCTGAATGCGAAGGGGTTGAGCCGAGCCGCAGCGCGCGGCCACGCAATGTTGAGTCAAGCTGCAGCGCCGCTTGCAGCGATCCATTTTGGGGGTCGAATCGACGCGCTGTCAGCTTGGACGAAACTCGTTGAGCCGGGCTGCAATGCGATTCCGGCAATTATGCAGCAGCGACGCCCGCCAGGCTCGCCAGTTTCCCGACGATGTAATCCTCGGCGAAACTCGAGAGCTTCAGGTCGCTGATGAAACCGCAGTGGCCGCCGCGCGCGGTGATGTCCACTTCCACGTTGTCCGGCAATTGCAGGCGCTCGAAATCGTCCACCGGGATCACCGGGTCGTCGCGCGAGGTGAGGATCCACGTGCGCACCGCCAGCCGCGCCAGCTGGTCGCCCGCCACGGAATAACCGTCGAGGTAATTTTCCAGCGTGCCGAAATCGGTATGCCGCTGCACCAGCGCCTCGGTCAAGCCGCGCATGTCTCCGCGCAACTCCCGCGGCTCGAACAGATCCAGCCAGGGAAAGGCGCTCTGCTTGCGTCGCAGCGAGCGCCGCCACTTGTACATGAAATACGCGTGGTAGAACCAAGGCGCGTGTTCGATCGAGAACAAGCCCTTGTGCGGATCGATCACCGGGCAGACCGCGACCGCGCCGTCCAGCGGCAAGCCCGCGTCCGGCCCTTGCAGCGCGACGCGCAAGGCGAAGTTCCCGCCCAGCGAGAATCCCACCACCGCGCGCGGACGCAACGGCTGCGTCGCGACGAACGCGCGGATCGCGCCGATCGCTTCGTCCAGCAGGCAGGAATGGAAGATGCCTTCGTTGAGATGATGGGTGTCGCCGTGGTCGCGGAAATTCAGCCGGAACACGTCCCAGCCTTCGCGCAACAGACGCCCGCCGGTCTGCAGCAGGTAGGTGGAACGCACGCTGCCTTCCCAGCCGTGCAGCAAGACCGCGAGTCCGAGCGGAGCGGCGCGCGCGGTTTGCGCGGTGTAAAACCCCTGCAGGCGCACACCGTCGCCGGCGTCCAGGATCAGTTCGCGCGCCTCGCGTTCCAGTTGCCGCGCGCGGCCCCGCAGCAGCACGCGACGCACGCCGCTGGACGCGAGCGTGGATTGCACGTGCGGATTGCGCACCAGCCACGGCGGCCGGTAATCCAGTTCCGCGAAGCTCATGCCGCGTAACCCAATGCCGCGGCGATGCGCGCGCGCGCCGTGTCGGCCATGCGGCGACGTCCTTCCTCGGTTGCTGTCACCGGTTCGAGGAAATGCACTTCCGCATCGATGCGGCGCTCACCCAATATGCGCCAGAGATTGCCGATGAAATTCTCGCCCGGCGTGAATGCCACGCCCGGCCACGGCATGCCGTCGCGCAGATAGCGCAGCGCCACCGGTTGGACCGCGGCATCGACGTCGATCGCGGCCTGCAGGATGCGCGCGTGGAAAACCTTGAGCGTGCCCGCCGGCGCGGTGCCGCCCTCCGGAAACGCCGCGACGCTGCAACCCGCGCGCAGGCGATCGCTCATCTGCGTCATCACCGCGCCCAGCGAATGCGTGCTGCCGCGCTGATGGAAGATCGTGCCGCCGCGGCGCGCCATCCAGTTCACCAACGGCCAGCGCGCGATTTCCGCCTTGGCCACGAAGCCCGCCTCGCGCTGCGTATGCAGCACGGTGATGTCCATCCACGAGCTGTGGTTGGCGACGAACATCACCGGGTCCGGCAACGCTTCGCCGACCGGTCGCACGCGCACGCCGAACATCGCGAGAAAGGCGCGCGACCAGCCGCGGATCAGCGTGGCCCCGAAGGTGCCGGGTTTCGGTGGCCCGAACGGCAGCACGACCGCGCCAAGCAGACAGCTCACCATCACCACCACGAGGATGGCGGGTATGCGCCACAGGTAACGCAGCGGGCGCCACGGATCACGCCGGGCCGTGTCCTGGTCGAGGAAAACATCCATTCTGCCACTTTAACGAAAACCGCCCGGCGGGTCAGTGAACCGCCGGCAAAGCCGCGGAGGACTACACTTGGCGCATCTCCGCACCCCGGCCGTGCCGGGACGAGGCGACCATGAGCACCACGCCACGCCGCGTCGAACACCAGCAGACCGATCGCGGCTACATCCCGGTCTATGCGACCGGCATCGTCGAGCAGCCCTGGGCGGATTACACGCGCACCGATCATGAAGTCTGGGCCACGCTGTTCCGCCGCCAGCGCGACATTCTGAAACAGCGCGCCTGCCGCGAATTCCTGGAAAACCAGGCACGCTTCGGCATGTCGCCGGATGCGATCCCGAAATTCGATGACCTCAACCGCGTGCTCACCGCTGGCACCGGCTGGGAAATCGTCGGCGTCGAAGGCCTGCTGCCCGACCAGGTCTTCTTCGATCACCTCGCGCACCGGCGTTTCCCCGTCAGCTGGTGGATCAGGAAACCCGAACAGCTCGATTACCTGTCCGAGCCGGACCTGTTCCACGACCTGTTCGGCCACGTGCCGATGCTGCTCAATCCCGTGTTCGCCGATTACGTGCAGGCCTACGGCTGCGGCGGCGTCAAGGCGCACGCCATCGGCGCCGACGCGCTGATGAACCTGACGCGGCTGTACTGGTACACCGTGGAATTCGGCCTGATCCGGCAAGACGGCGGTTTGCGCATCTACGGTTCGGGCATCGTCAGCTCGAAAGGCGAATCGGTGTATTGCCTGGAATCCGATTCACCCAACCGCATCGGTTTCGACCTCGAGCGCATCATGCGCACGCGCTACAAGATAGACACCTACCAGCAAACCTACTTCGTGATCGACAGCTTCGAGCAGTTGATGGACGCCACCCGCCCCGACTTCACCCCGATCTACGCGTGCCTGCAATCACAACCCGCCTTCCCCGCCGGTGAAATCCAATCCGCCGACAACGTGATCCATCGCGGGACCGGCGAAGGGTGGGTGAAGAGCGAGGATATCTGATCCTTGCAATCATGCTCCCATGGAACTGAATGCGCACTCTTCCATAGTCCCGATACTTGGCGACCGCATCATCAAGGTCGATCACGCGGGCGAGCATGGTGCGTTTTGTATCTATTCCGGTCAGATATTTATGGCACATTTGACCGCGCACCGGTCAATTGTGGAGTTACGAGAATTTCGTTCTCATGAAGCAAGGCACCGTGCGATCTTTGAAGCGGAATTGCAGCGGCGCAACAGACCGCGTTGCCGCAGTTATTGGTTTTGCGGCGTGGGGGGTTATTTGCTAGGCCTTATCACAGGTTCTTTAGGTGCCAGCGCCATTGCGGCAACTACCTTCGCTATCGAACAGGTTGTAGTGCGTCACCTACATCATCAAATGAAAGTGCTTCGCAACGAAGACCCACAAGCCGTTTCAGCCATTTCCCAAATCATTGATGACGAACAGCGGCACCTTGATTCGTCTGTCGCTGTCACGCAATCAAATAGGCTTTGTATAAAAGCACTCACTCCGATCGTTTCGGCATCTACCGAGGCAGTTATCTGGCTTGGGATGAAACTCTAACGATTGCGCTATTGCAGGCCATGGATGGCCGTCCATGGGCGAGCTTTCCAGCGCCGTGCATGACGCCGAGCACCGCAGCCGATCGCGCGGGAAAGGCGCGCATGTTTGAGGCCATGGATGGCCGAGTTCGCGCCGGCGCGCGATCGGCGAGAAGCGCAGGGTAGTTTCAGCAACACGATGTTGCTGAAACCGTCATGCCCGCGCGCAATGGCTTTGGTTACTTTCCCCGAAAGGAAAGTAACCCGCTCGCGGCAGCGAGCGGAACCCCGGCTATCTTGCGATGTGATCGCCACTGGATGCCGGCCTGCGCCGGCATGACGGCATCACGTCCGCGAGCTCGCGTAGGGCGGGAGCAGCGAAGCGAATCCCGCCAATCGGCACACACGGAAGGCGGGTTGCACCGGTCCTACACGGACTTCGGACGCCGCACCGCGCTGACTTCCAGTACCTGCGCGATGCGTTCGCCATCCCAGCGATAGATCAGGTGCTTGCCCTGCACGCAGGGCGAGGCGAGGTCGGGATAGAACAACGCGGCGCATTCGCCGCCGGCCTTGCGCACGCTGTCGTACACGACGCCATTGGAGCCTTCGCCGCGCAGTTTCGCACCGAGCTTGCGCGAGGCCGCGTAACTGCCCGGCGCGTGTTCGGCCTTGAAGCCGCCGCGGATGTCGTGCTGCGCGCCGTGCACGCCGCTGACGTAGCAACGCATGGTGAGGTCGATCGGCGGTTCCTTCGTCGCGGCGAGGAATTGCTCACGGTGATATACGGTTTCTTCCACCGCCGTATCGAATTCGTGCGCGAGGTACAACACGCCGTAGCTGCCGTCGGAAAAGCGGCTGCCTTCCGGATTGACGTGGGTGAATGCGGCCATCAATGGCGTACTGCCGGGGCCGCCGACGCGACGATCCTTCGGCACGTTCGCCAGCTCGCCACCTTCGTGGCGCAGGCGCGGATTGGTCAGCGATTCGATGCGATACAACGCGTCACGATCCTTCTCGCCGGCGATCGCGTCGAACACGCCGACCGGCGGAAAGCGGCTCGGCACGATGCGGTACGCGCGTTGCCAGCGGATGCGTTTTTGCGGGGGGAGATTCGGCGACATGATGAAAGACTGTCAGGACACGCGCTCAGCTTGCGAGATGCAGATTGAAAGCATGGGATCCGCAAGCAGCCGTCCCTGGAGCGTGGCGCCGGCCCGGCCAGAGCCGCCGTCCATGGCCAAGAGCTCCGTGGCCGGTCGTTCGCGGCCGCGGCCGATGCCATTCAAGGCATCGGCCAAGCGCGGTCGCTCACCCTCTCTGCGCGTCCAGATATTGCCGCACCACGAACAGGTCGGAGACGTTGCCCGACAGCATTCGCTGCAACGCGCTGCGGCCGCCGAAGGTCGGCGCTTCATTCGGCTTGCGCAACCAGGCATCGGCGCGATCGGGTTGCGGGAACAGGATCGCCAGCGCCTTGAAGATGCCCAACAGATAACTGATGCGCTCCAGCGTGTCGCGCGACAGCGCGCCATCGTGTTCGCGCTTCCACTTGTAGAAGGTGGATTCCGGCGGATCACCCAGCAACTTACGCTGCTCGGCGATCTTCAGGTTCCAGCGCTCGGCGAGCCTGAAGAAAGCGCGCAATGCGGGGATGGCGAGGCTGGCTTCCCGCGGCGAATACTGGCCGCGCGAGTCTTCGATGCGGTGCGTTGAGGTGCCCATGTTCATACTCTAGATTTGTAGTATATGAGCATCCTACTACAAATATGAAGTCCCGGGCCGGAAGTGCCCCACCCACGAGCCGCCTGCAGCGGGACTAGCTTTCCTCATTCGCTTCAACAAGAGCCGGCTCCGTCAGCCCCGAACGCGCGCCCCAACCGTACACCGCCAGCGCGGCGGCCGCGGCCAGCGCCGAATCCCAGGGCGAACCGATCAAGCCCTTGCCGCCGAAGGTTCCCAACCAGGAGACCGCGATCATCAGCACGTAGAAACCGATCAGCCACAGCGAGGCGCGGACATCGCGCGCCAGCGCTGCGCGTGTGGCGCGGCGCCGCGATGCATGAACGACGTAAATCGCGAACAGCACGATCTGCAACCCGAGTAGCCACGACAAGGTATTCCAGCCGGACCAGTACACGATCAGCGCCGCGATCGCGAACGACAGCGGACCGATCACAGCGAAGCCACGCACACGGAAGGGCCGCGGCAGGTCCGGCGCGTTGCGGCGCAGCGCCGCGGTGGTGACGGGTGCCACGGCGTAACTCAGCACCAGCGCGGCGGACACCACGTCGATCATCGCCGACCAGGAAGGAAACGGCAGCATCCAGAAAATCGCCAGCGCGAAGGTCAGCCACAGCGCCGGCCGCGGGATGCCGGACTTTTCATCCACGCGCGTGAACACGTGGAAGAAGGTGCCGCCGCGCGCCCAACCGTACACCACGCGCGGCGTGGCGTTCATGTAGATGTTGCCGCAGCCGCTGGGCGAGATCACCGCGTCGCATACCACCAGGAACGACAGCCAGCCGATGCCGAGCGCGATCGCGATGTCGTGGAACGGCAACGCGAACGCAGCGCCGATGCCCTGCCATCCGTTCGCGATCATCGCGGCCGGCACGCTGCCGAGGAAGGCGATCTGCAGCAGCAGGTAGATGATCGTCGACAACACCACGGAAAGGATCAATGCGAACGGGATGGTGCGTTGCGGATCGCGCACCTCGCCCGCGACCGACACGATCGGCGTCAGTCCGAGGTAGGCGAAGATGATGCCGCCCGCGGAGACCGCACCGGCGATGCCGCCGAAACCGGCGGGTGCGAATCCATGCGCGCCGAAATTGCCGGCATGGAAAAACGCGAGCAACACGACCACCACCGTCAACGGCACCACGAATTTGAACACGCTGACGATATTGTTCGCGCGCGCGAAGGTCTTGACGCTGAAATAGTTCAGCAGGAAGAACACGCACAAGATCGCGAATTGCAGCAACCAGCCGAGCCGCGTCGGCGCCTGCGACCCTGCCTGCGTCAACTGCGGAAACCACGCCGAGGCGTATTGCCGGCACGCCACGACCTCGATCGCGATCAGGCTGGAAAACGCGATCAGCGTGATCAATCCCATCAGGTAACCGAGCAGCGCGCCGTGCGAATACACCGGATAACGCACCACGCCGCCGGAACGCGGCAACGCCGCGCCGAGTTCGCAGTACACCAGCCCCAGCAGCAGTACCGCGGCACCGCCGATCAGCCACGACACGATGCCCGCGGGGCCTGCGATATCCGCGACGTGGCTGGCCGAGAACAGCCAACCGGAACCGAAGATCGCACCGAGGCCGATGAAGGTGAGATCGACGAGACCGAGCTGTCGCTTGAAACGGCCGCCCGTCGCGGCGCCATCGGCGACGGGCGTGTCGCCCGGGGCGTGATCCGCACTCATGCGACGCCATAGCCCGATGGATGCACGGGCGTCAGTGTGCGCCGCCCTGCTTGCAGTCGCAGGGCCACTGCGGTTCCGGGCCACCGGCCGCGATGAATTGGTCGATGCGCTGTTCCAGCACCGGCAGCGGCACCGAACCGATTTCCAGGATGGTGTCGTGGAAATGCCGGATGTCGAACTTCGGTCCCAGCGCCTTCTCGGCTTTCGCGCGCAGTTCGAGGATCTTGAGATAACCGAGTTCGTAGCTGTCGGCCTGGCCCGGCCAGGAAATGTAACGATCGATTTCGTTGGCGATTTCCAGCGGACTCAACGCGGTGTTCTGCGTCAGGTAATCGATCGCCTGCTGGTGCGTCCAGCCCATGTGGTGGATGCCGGTGTCCACTACCAGGCGGCAGGCGCGCCACATCTGATAGGTGAGAAATCCGAACTTCTGGTACGGCGTCTGGTAGATGCCCATTTCGTTGCCGAGGTATTCCGAGTACAGGCCCCAGCCTTCGCCGTACGCCGAGATGTAGCCTTGGCTGCGGAAGTCCGGCTGGTCGGTCTGCTCCTGCGCGAGTTCGAGCTGCAGCGAATGACCGGGATAACTCTCATGCAGCGTCAGCGCCGGCATGTTGTAGAGTGCGCGCGACTTGAGGTCGTAGGTGTTGACCATGTATTCGCCGGGGCCGCCGCGGCCGGAGGTGTAATACGGCGCGATCGCGTCCGGCACCGGCACGATCGCGAAGCGCTCGCGCGGCAGGTGGCCGAAGAATTTCGACATCTGTCCATCCACTTCTTTCGCCACCCATGCGGTCTTGTCCAGCAGTTCCTGCGGCGTCTTCGCATAGAACTGCGGATCGGTGCGGAGGAATTGCAGGAAATCGGCGAAGCTGCCCTTGAAGCCGGTCTGTTGCATCACGTCCAGCATCTGCGCGTGGATCTTCGCGACCTGGTCGAGGCCGATCTGGTGGATCTGGTCGGGCGTGAGATCGAGCGTGGTGTATTCGCGCAACTGTTGCGCGTAATACGCCTTGCCATCGGGCATCGCTTCCGCGGCGAGCGTGGTGCGCGCCTGCGGCACGTATTCATCGTCGATGAATTTCAGCAGCTTCGCGTAGGCCGGGATCACGCCGTCGCGGATGATCTGCTGCGCCTGCGTGCGCATCGCGGCCTGGTCGGAGGCGGAAACACCGACCGGCATCTGCACGAAAGGCTTGTAGAAACTGCTTTGTGTCGGATCGGTGAGGTCGGCGACGGATTTGATCGAACGGTCGCGTCCGTCCAGCACCGCGCGCGGCACCGAGAAGCCGCGCTTCAGCCCGAGGCGCATGGCTTCGGTTTCCTGGTCGAAGAACTTCGGAATCTGCCCCAGCTTGTCAAGGTACTTGCGGTAATCGTCGGCTGTGCGCAAGCCGTCGCCGCCGAGTCCGTAACCGATGTCGCTCCAGAATGCCGAGTCGCTGTTGAACGGCATCTGCCATTGATCGAACTGCTGGTCGGCGAGCAGGTTGCGGACCTGTTCGCGATAAACCGCGTAGTCGATCTGGTTCTCGGGCGTGAGCTGCTTCGGATCGATGCCGTCGAGCTGGCGCATCACGTTCTGCCAGTAGTCCGCGCGCTGCTGCTGGCTGGCGGGATCGGCGGTGTCGAGCCGGCCGTTGTCCGGTTTGGCGTCAGCGCCGGCCTTGCCGTTGCGCCATGCCCATTCGGCCGTGTAGATGGCCTTGAAGCGCGCATCGGCGCCCGAATCATTCTGCGCGGCGGCATTCGCGGCCTGCGCATCCTGCGCGATCGTCTGCGCACCCATGTTCGCCAAGGCCAAGGCTGCCAGCAGCGGCAACGTCTTCATGGAATGCTTCCGATCTTGATTGACTGCGCGACGATAACGCGACAACGCGCTTGCCGGATAGGCCGGACGTCACCCGTCCGTGCGGGCGCGAACGGCGCCCACGGATTGCAGGTAAGCATCGAATCCGCGTTGCGGCGTTTCCACGAAGATTTCCCCGGTGCCTTGCAGCTCGTCGATGCGGTCCGGGCGGAAGTTGCGAAAACCATCGCGCAACCGGCACCACGCGCCCAGCGTCCACACGCCGCCCCAGAAAGCCAGGCACAGCGGTTCCACTTCGCGCGAACTGGCGCGTCCGGATTCGTCGCGATAGTCCAGCGCCAGCACTTCGCGCTTCGCGATGGCCTCGTGCAGGCGGTCGATCAGCTCGGACTTCGCCGCGTACCTGCGCACCGGCGCGAAGATGCGCGAACGGCCCGCGCGCCCGCGCAATTCCGCAGGCAGCACCGCTTCGATCTTCAGCAACGCCGCTTGCGCGCTGGCCGCCAGTTTCTCGCCGGAAAACGCACGCACGAAACGCATGCCGACCACCAGCGCTTCGAGTTCTTCGGCCGTGAACATCAGCGGCGGGATATCCGAGCCCTTGCGCAACAGATAGCCGACGCCGGCCTCGCCCTCGATCGGCACGCCCGAAGTCTGGAGGTCGGCGACATCGCGATAGACCGTGCGCAGGGACACGGCGAGCGTGTCCGCGAGCCGCCGCGCCGGCAACGCGGTGCGGCGGCCCTGCAGTGCATGGATGATCAGGAACAGACGATCGGCACGGCGCATCCGTCCATGATGGTGCGATCAGGCGGGAACCGCCAGCGCCTCGCGCTGCGCCGCCTGTTCCACCGCGAGCGCTTCGTCCAGTGCGAAGGCGCGGCGGATCGCCGGGCGCGACTGGACCCGTTCGGCGTAATCGCGGAACACCGGCAGCGCGGGCAGGAACTTGCACCGCAAGCCAAAGTTGATGGCGCCGCCCCAGAGGACATCGGCGATGGTGAAGCGTTCGCCCAGCAGCCACGGGCCTTGCTTCAATTGCGCGGCGACGAGGTCGACAACGCTGTCGTAGCTCCGTAACCGCATTGCATCTTCGGCGCGTCCGGGCGGTGCTGCGCGCGATCCATCATGGCCGGTTCGAAGCAGGAACCGTAGAACACCATCCAGCGCAGATACGGCCCGCGCAAGGCATCGCCCATCGATGGAGCGAGCCGCTTTTCGGGATGCAGCTCGGCCAGGTACATCAGGATCGCCGGTTGTTCGGTGATCAGCGCGCCTTCGTGACGGATCGCCGGCACCTTGCCCATCGGATTGATGGCGAGGTAGTCGTCGCTGCGCTGTTCGTTGCGCAGCAGGTCGAGCGCGACCATGTCATAGGACGCGCCGAGTTCCTCGAGCGCCGCGCGGGTCGCGCTGGAGCGGGAATTCGGGGCATGGAAGAAAGTGACGGGGGACGAGTTGGACATCGCAAGGCTCCTTTCTGGGTGCGAAAGAAGTCTGCGCGCCCGCTGCTGCCAGCGTGTTGTCAGCAGTCGTGGCGCGACTGGCGCGCGGCGCGCGCGCTGGCGACAATGGACGCTTCCGGCACGGAGCCCACCCATGATTTCGCTCACCCAGTTCCTGATCGAGGAGCAACGCAGCCATGGCGCGGTCAATGCCGACCTGCGCCTGCTGATCGAAGTGGTCGCGCGCGCCTGCAAGCGCATTTCGATCGCGGTCGGCAAGGGCGCACTCGGCGGCGTGCTGGGCGAGGCCGGCACTGCCGATTCAATCAGCGTGAACGTGCAGGGCGAGGCGCAGAAGAAGCTCGACGTGATCTCCAACGAGATCCTGCTGGAAGCGAACGCCTGGGGCGGGCATCTGGCCGCATGCGCCTCGGAGGAAATGGAAGACCCGCATCCGATCCCGGATGCATATCCCAGGGGCAATTACCTGCTGCTGTTCGACCCTCTGGATGGTTCCAGCAACATCGACGTCAACATTTCCGTCGGTACGATCTTCTCCGTGCTGCAGGCGCCGGACGACGTCGCCGAACCGGACGCACAGGCGTTCCTGCAACCGGGAACGTCGCAGGTCGCCGCGGGATATTGCGTGTACGGGCCGAGCACGATGCTGGTGCTGACCACCGGCCACGGCGCGCATGCTTTCACGCTGGACCGCGAACTCGGCAGTTTCATGCTGACGCAGCGCGACCTCCACATCCCGGAAGACACGCGCGAATTCGCGATCAACATGTCCAACCGCCGCCACTGGCAGGCGCCGATGCAGCGTTACATCGATGAACTGCTGGCCGGCAAGGAAGGCCCGCGCGGCGCCGATTTCAACATGCGCTGGGTCGCCAGCATGGTCGCGGACGTGCATCGCATCCTCAGCCGCGGCGGCATCTTCATCTATCCGCTGGATGCCAAGACGATGCAGCAGGACGGCAAGCTGCGATTGATGTACGAAGCCAATCCGATGGCGATGATCATGGAGCAGGCAGGCGGTGCGGCCACCACCGGACGAGAACGCATCCTCGATGTCGTGCCATCGAAGCTGCACCAGCGCGTGCCGGTGTTTCTCGGTTCACGCAACGAAGTGGATCGCGCGACGCGCTATCACCGCGACGCCGACGAAGCCGGGCCGGGCGGATGAGCCGCGGCGTCCGGCTCGTCCGGGACGAACCGCACTTGGGTCGCGACCGTGCGAGTGCTAGCGTGCGGGCTTTCCCGATCGAGACCGTGGTCATGCCGAAACTCGCCCCCTGCTGCGCGTTGCTTGCCTTGGCGCCATGCATGGCCTTTGCCACGAACGTGCCAGATGCGCCGAAAACCGACCCACGCATCTCGGAACTGCTGGCACAACTCGGCAAGGTGCGCGCGATCGATGCAGTGGCGCTCTCGCCGGACGGGCGCCGGCTCGCGTGGGTCGTGGAAACCGATGGCAAGCCGGGCATCGTGCTGGCGGACGCGGACGGCAAGCATGCGCACGGCGTCGGACTCGCGGCCAAACCCGGCGATTGCGACGAAGAGGACATCGCGTGGGCGCCGGATTCACGGCATCTCGCGTTTCTTTCCGATTGCGGCAGCACGCAAACCGGCGTGGGCGGCAAGCAAAAAGACATCTATGCGCTCAACGCGGATGGCTACGCGAAGCCCGTGCGCCTGTCGCAGCTGCGAGGCTACGCGCACGCGCTGAGCTGGTCGCCGGATGGCAATGCGCTGGGCTTTCTCTACGTCGAAGGCGCCACGCGCCGCGCCAGCGCGGTGGCCGCGGCCAAACCCGCGGCTGGCGTGATCGGCGTGGAAGGACTGGAAGTGCAACGCGTGGCGACGCTGCCTGCGGACGGCGGCGCGTTGCGGCAGATCACGCCCGTCGGCTCGTATGTCTACGAATTCTCCTGGTCGCCCGACAGTCGCAAGATCGCCTACGTCGCCGCGCTACCGCCGGGCGACAACAACTGGTGGATCGCCAGGCTCTACGCACAGGACGCGCGCGAAAATGCGACGCCGAATATGCTGGTCGATCCGGCGAGGGTCGCGGGCTCACTGCACGGCCTGCAGATCGCCTTGCCGCGCTGGTCACCGGATGGTTCGCGCATCGCCTTCATCGGCGGCCTGATGAGCGACCAAGGTTCGACCGGCGGCGACCTCTACGCGGTGGCAAGCAGCGGTGGTGACGCCATCGACCTCACGCCGGACATCCGCGTCTCGCCGGCGTGGTTCGCGTGGAGCGATCCGCACGCGATGATGGTCGACCAGATCAGCAATGGCCAGACGCAACTCGCCGAATACGATGTCGCCGCGACGCACGCCGAACAGCGGCGCGTGCTGTTCACGCTGCCGGCATCCATCGACGATGGCAGTGCATCCAAGGCGGTATCGCTGTCGCGCGATCGCCACGAAATCGCCTTCGCGCAGGAATCCTTCGCCGATGCGCCGGAGGTGCACGCGGGCCCAGTGGGCGAAACACCGCCGGCGGCGGTTACCGCGATCAATGCCGCGCTGAAACCCTCGTGGGGCAAAGCCGAATCGGTGGAGTGGGACAACCAGGGTTTCCACGTCCAGGGCTGGCTGTTGTATCCGGCGAATTACGACCCGCACAAACGTTATCCGATGATCGTCAGCGTGCACGGCGGGCCTTCGTCCGCGCTGATGCCGTACTGGCCCTGGGTTGGCTACAACGCCGTGCCGTTTTCGACGCTCGGCTATTTCGTGTTCTATCCCAATCCGCGCGGCAGCTTCGGCCAGGGCGAGAAATTCGTGCAGGCCAACCGCAAGGATTTCGGTTACGGCGACCTGCGCGACATCCTCGCCGGCATCGACGTGGTGGAGAAGAAGGTTCCGGTGGACGACCGGCGCCTCGGCCTCACCGGCTGGAGTTACGGCGGTTTCATGAGCATGTTCGCGCCGACGCAGACGCAGCGTTTCCGTGCCGTGGTGGCCGGCGCCGGCATCTCCGACTGGCAGAGCTATTACGGCGAGAACCTGATCGACCAGTGGATGATTCCGTTCTTCGGCGCTTCGGTGTACGACGATCCGGCGGTGTACGCGAAGAGTTCGGCGATCAATTCCATCAAGCAGGTGAAGACGCCGACCTTGATCGTGGTCGGCGACCGCGACGCGGAATGCCCCGCACCGCAATCGTTCGAGTATTGGCACGCGTTGCACGCGCTCGGCGTGCCGACCGAGCTGGTGGTGTATCCGGACGAAGGGCACCATTTCGTCGATCCCGCGCACCAGCGCGACGTGCTGCAGCGCGCGCTGGACTGGTTCGAGCGCTACCTGCCGCCCTCGCAGGATTGATCCGTCGGACGCAGGATCAGAACAGCTCGCCCTGCGGCGACGCGGGACGCGGCGGGACGAAGCGCGAGCAATCCAGTTTCAACCCGCCGCGGCGCGTGTAGCCGAACTTCGCGCAGGCGACCTCGAATCGCCGCGCGATCAGTCGCGCGAACTCGCCTTGCCCGCGCATGCGCGTGCGGAAGTCGCTGTCGTAGTCGCGTCCACCGTTGATCTGCCGCACCAGGCTCATCACGTGCTCCGCGCGTTGCGGCACCTGCGCCGCCAGCCATTCGCGGAACAGTTGCTTGAGTTCGTGCGGCAGGCGCAACGTGGTGTAGCCGGCGACTTTCGCGCCCGCCGCCGCCGCGGCTTCCAGCACGTGTTCCATGTCGCGGTCGTTCAACGCGGGAATGATCGGCGCAACCAGCACGCCGCAAGGCACGCCGGCATCGTTGAGCGTCTTGATGGCCTTGATGCGCCGGTGCGGCGCGGACGCGCGCGGCTCGAGTTTCGCGGCGAGGTGATTGTCGAGGTGGGAACAGGAAACGAACACATGCACCAGTTGCCGCTGCGCCATCGGCACCAGGATATCCAGGTCGCGCTCGACCAGCGCGTTCTTGGTGACGATGGTGCAGGGATGTTCCGCGCGCGACAGCACTTCCAGGATATCGCGCGTGATGCGGTAGCGACGCTCGACCGGCTGGTACGGATCGGTGTTGGCGCCGAGGTTGATGGGCGTGCAGCGGTAGCCGGGCTTGCATAGCTCCTTCGCCAGTTGTTCCGCGGCATTGGTCTTGGCGAACAGGCGCGTTTCGAAATCCAGCCCGGCCGAAAGATTCAGATAGGCATGCGAAGGGCGCGCGAAACAATAGATGCACCCGTGCTCGCAGCCGCGATACGGGTTGATCGATTGCTCGAACGGCACGTCCGGCGAATCGTTGCGGCTAATGATGGAACGTGCGCGCTCGACGCTGACGGTGGTGGCGGGGCGCGGCTTCGCATCATCCGCTTGCGCTGGATCGACCGGTTGCGACCAGCCGTCGTCCTCGACGACATGCCGCGTGGTTTCGAAGCGTCCTTCCGGATTGCTCAGCGCGCCGCGGCCCTTCAGCGGCGAATTCGGCGGGTGGACGGAGCGGTCGAGCATGACGGAAAACTCTGCGGCGCAAGCGTCTCAGCGTCAGCGACGCGAAGGCGGCTCCGTCGCAGCCAGCGCGTTCGCATGGCGCCCGAAGGGATCGCGCAACCGCCGCCATACCGCGCGCACGCCTCGCCAGAGCTTGGGCAGCATCCATGCCAGCAGCAGCACGAACAGGGCGAGCGCGACCAGGAACGCAAGCGGATGCGTCACCGCCAGCGCCAGCCCGCCCGCGACCAGCGCGTCTTCGGAAAAACTCAGGCCCCAATTGGAGAACGGTTCCGGCGAAGTATTGACCAGCGCGCGCGTGCCGGCCTTGGCGGCATGGGTTCCGGCCGCCAGCGCGCCGCCCAGCAGCGCCGCGATCGCCTGCACTTCCGGCGATGCGTGCGCGAACACGCCCCACGCCAGCAGCGCGCCGGCGGGGACGCGCACGAAGGTCTGCACGCCGTCCCACAGTGAATCGAATGCAGGAATCTTGTCGGCCAGGAATTCCACCAGCGTCAATGCGCCGGTGGCGATCAGCACCGGCGTGTGCGACAGCACGTCCAGCGCCTGCGGCAACGGCACGACATGAAACCGCCCGAGCATGCCGGCGAGGAACAGCGCCAGATACAGGCGCAACCCGGAAGCCCAGGAGAGAGCGCCAGCGAGGGCGATGGGAGTGGCTTCGAGCATGACGGAGTTCTCTCGTTTGTAACGATACGCGCGCAAGCGGCGCTGCGCTATGATCGGGTGCGTCAGCCGAAGTCACGCGGATGCGTGCGGGGTCGCCATGCGCTGGTCGCTCATCGTGGTTGCATTGCTCGGATTCCTGCTCGCCTACTTTGCGCATTCGCCGGGACTGGTGGCGCTGGGCGTGGCATTGGGCCTGATCGGCGGCATCGGCGCCGCGCTGGTCTTCATCGACCAGCGGATCCGCGACAGCTCGCGTTCGGAGTACATGACACCGGGCGAACTGGACGCGCTGAAAACCACGCTCAAGCCGCCCGGCACGCACCTGCCCCCGCCGGAATCGCGCTGAACCCGTCACGGCGGTTTGCGCCCGCGCGCGCGTTTGCTACGCTGGGTCGGTTCGAACGCGGAGCATTGCCATGAGCACGGTCCATCCGGTTCCCGGCACATTCGCCGCCAGTGCGCGCATCGACCGCGCCGGATACGAGAAGCTGTACGCCGAATCGCTGCGCGATCCGGAGGGTTTCTGGAAGCGGGCGGCACAACGCCTGGACTGGATGCGCACACCGCAGAAGACCAAAGACGTTTCCTTCGACGCGAAGGATCTGCACATCCGCTGGTACGAGGACGGCGTGCTCAACGTCGCCGCGAACTGCCTCGACCGGCACCTGGAAAAGCGCGGTGACAAGACCGCGATCCTGTTCGAGGGAGACGACCCTGGCGAATCGCGCGCGCTGACTTACCGCGAGCTGCATGCGCAGGTCTGCAAACTCGGCAACGCGCTACGCAACCTCGGCGTGCAGAAAGGCGACCGTGTCGCGATCTACATGCCGATGATCCCGGAAGCCGCGGTGGCGATGCTGGCCTGCGCGCGCATCGGCGCGGTGCACTCGGTGGTATTCGGCGGCTTCTCCCCGGATTCGCTGGCCGGCCGCATCGCGGATTCGCGCTGCAAGCTGGTCATCACCGCCGACGAGGGCCTGCGCGCCGGCAAGAAAGTGCCGTTGAAGGCGAACGTCGACGACGCACTCGGCAAGCCAGGCACCGACAGTGTGGAAACCGTGATCGTGATGCGGCGCACCGGCGCGGCGGTGAACATCCAGTCGCCGCGCGACCGTTGGTGGCATACCCTGCTCGAAGGCCAGCCCGCAGAATGCGCGCCGGAGCCGGTGGGCGCAGAAGATCCCTTGTTCATCCTCTACACCTCCGGTTCCACCGGCAAGCCGAAAGGCGTGCTGCATACCAGCGGCGGTTACCTGGTGTACGCGAGCTACACGCACGAACTCGTGTTCGACCTGCGCGAGGACGACGTCTATTGGTGCACCGCCGATGTCGGCTGGGTGACCGGGCATAGCTACCTCGTCTACGGGCCGCTGGCCAACGGCGCGACCACGCTGATGTTCGAAGGCGTACCGACATGGCCGGACGTTTCGCGCATCTGGCAAGTCTGCGACAAGCACAAGGTCACCTTGCTGTATACCGCGCCGACCGCGATCCGCGCGCTGATGCGCGAAGGCGATGCGCCGGTGAAGAAAACCTCGCGCGCTTCGCTGCGCCTGCTCGGCACCGTCGGCGAGCCGATCAACCCTGAAGCGTGGGAGTGGTATTTCAACGTGGTCGGCGAAGGCCGCTGCCCGGTCGTCGATACATGGTGGCAAACCGAAACCGGCGGCATCCTGATTACGCCATTGCCCGGCGCCATCGACATGAAGCCCGGTTCGGCGACACGACCCTTCTTCGGCATCAAGCCCGCCATCGTGGATGCCAACGGCGCGATGCTGGACGGCGCATGCGAGGGCAACCTCGTGATTACCGATTCCTGGCCCGGCCAGATGCGCACCGTGTATGGCGATCACCAGCGTTTCATCGATACCTACTTCAAGACTTATCCCGGCAACTACTTCACCGGCGACGGTGCGCGCCGCGACGCCGATGGCGACTACTGGATCACCGGCCGCGTGGACGACGTGATCAATGTTTCCGGCCACCGCATCGGCACTGCGGAAGTGGAAAGCGCACTGGTGGGGCACGCCAAGGTGGCGGAAGCGGCCGTGGTCGGTTGCCCCCACGACCTCAAGGGGCAGGGCATCTACGCGTTCGTGACGTTGATCGCGGGTGTCGAGCCTTCCGACGCACTGCGCAAGGAACTGATCGACGAAGTCCGCAAGGAAATCGGCGCGATCGCCACGCCGGATTACATCCAGTGGGCGAACGGTTTACCGAAGACGCGCTCCGGCAAGATCATGCGCCGCATCCTGCGCAAGATCGCGGAGAACCAGCCGGATCAGCTCGGCGACATTTCCACGCTGGCGGAACCGGCGGTGGTGCAGGCGCTGGTGGATCAGCGTCTGATCCGGTGCCGCCTGCGCGGCGCATGATCGACGCGAACGCCTTCGTCGCGGCCACGCCGGGCGAAGTCGCGCGGCAACTGGGCGACGCGATTCATTTGTGGCGGATGCCGTGGCAACGCGAGCAAGGCCGCGCGCCCTTGCTCGCCGTGCTTGCCGATTATCTGCAGGTGGATGCCGCGAGTTTGCGGCTGGAAACCGGCGAACACGGCAAACCCCATTTGCCGAATGCGCATCCGCTGCGTTTCAACTGGAGCCATAGCGGCGAATTCGCGCTGCTGGCGCTGGCGCGCGATGCCGATCCCGGCGTGGACATCGAGCAGCCGCGCGAAGGCGTGCGGACGCAGGAGCTGGCGGACCGTTTCTTCGCGCCTGCGGAAGCCCGCACCTTGGCCGGTCTTTCCGAAAGTGCGCGCGACGCGTCTTTCCTGCGACTCTGGAGCGCCAAGGAAGCGGTATTGAAAGCTTTGGGCCACGGCCTGTCCTTCGGCCTGGAACGCATCGAGTTCGTTTTCGGGGATGATGGCTGGCTTCCCGACCGCTTCGATCCGGAAGCCGGCGCGGCCCAGGAATGGCAGATGTTGTCGATCCGCGCGGCAGCCGGTTACACGGGTGCGCTAGCCTGGTACGGCTTTTCCCGGCGGGTGCAGGCCTGGTCCCTTGCTCGATGAGATGAATGGCAGCGCGGAACTTTCCCGGCGGGTGTGTGTCTGAATCATCGGATAGTCTCCCCGTGGAATTCCCGGCCGCTGGATGCGGCGCGGTTTTCACACTCTGCGGCGCGTACCAGCCGGTGCGCGCCGTTTTTTTATGAACCGTTAGCGCCGGTGCCGACTTCAGCAATCAGGACATCGCGCGTTCATGCGATCATGAGCGTTCGGTTTTCCGGAAGCGCGCCTGCCCGTGTGCGCTTTCCATGCAAGCCGCCTGAGGGAGATCGCGGTGACCTTGCTCAGCGTCAACCTCAACAAGATCGCTGTGCTGCGCAATGCGCGCGGTGAATCCGAACCCGACCTCGCACGCGCTGCGGAAACCTGCATCGCGGCGGGCTGTGGTGGAATCACCGTGCACCCGCGGCCAGACCGCCGTCACGTCACGCCGGATGATGTAACTGCGTTGGCAGAGCTGACCCGAGGTCGGGTCGAATACAACCTCGAAGGCAATCCCTTCGCACCGCCGCGCCCAGGCTATCCGGGTTTCATCGAACTGGTGCTGCAAGCACGTCCCACGCAAGCAACCTTGGTGCCGGATGCCGACGGGCAACTCACTTCGGATCACGGATTCGACCTGAAACACGATGGGCAGCGACTGGCGCCGCTGATTGCGGAACTGAAAACGTCGGGGTGTCGTGTGTCGCTGTTCGTCGACGCCGGCGCAGGCCATCTCGAATACGCGGTGGAAATGGGCGCCTCCCGCGTGGAAATCTACACCGGCCTTTATGCGAAGGCGTTCGCCGAAGGTCTGCCCGGCGATGAATTGCAACGCTGCATGGACACTGCGCGGCGCGCGACGGCCGCGGGCCTCGGCGTGAACGCCGGCCACGATCTCAACCAGCGCAATCTGCCAACACTGAAGCGCGCGATCCCGCTGCTTGCGGAAGTGTCGATCGGCCACGCCCTGATCGGTGAAGCGCTGTACGACGGCTTGCACCAGACCGTCCGCAATTACCTGGAAATCCTGCGCGGCTGAAATTCTGCGCGCGCGCCGATCGCACCGTCATGCGCCAACAAAAAAGCCGCGACATGCGCGGCTTTTTCGTCTTCGTTGAAAATCGGCAACAGCTAGTCGACGCCCGGTTGTCCCGCCTTGCCGGTGGTGACGAATCCGAGATGGACCATGCCGGCATCCTTGGCATCGGACATCACCATCCAGATGACCTTGTAAGGTGTGGTCTTGTCCGCGCGGATGTTCAACGCGGGCTGGGGGAACTGCTGTGCCGTCACCGCCAGCCGGGCCTTGTATTCCGCCTCGCTGAGCTGGCTGTCGTTCCAGTACACGGTCCCGTCCGGCTCAACCGCCAAGTCGACGGGTGGAACCTTGATGGGTTCAGCCTTCTGGTTTGGATCGGCCTTGGGCAACGTGACCTTGATCTTGTGCGACATCAGCGGCGCCGTGATCATGAAGATGATCAGCAGCACCAGCATCACGTCGACCAGCGGCGTGACGTTGATTTCCGACATCGGACCGCCGGCGTTGGAATTGCTGCTGAACGCCATCGCTCAGTTCCTCACTTCTCGAAGCCGATTTTCTGCACGTTGTCGCGCTTGGCTTGCGCCATCACTTTCGCGATGTAGTCGTATTGCGTGATGTCGGTGGCCTTGATGTGCAGCTCGGGCTGCTGATCCAGCGGCTTGGCGCCGATCACCGCCAACTGCGCCTGCAGTTCCAGGTTCGAGATCGACTGGTCGTTCCAGTACATCGAGCCGTCTTCCTTGATGGACAGGCTGATCGGCGTCGGCGGATTCGTTTGCTTTTGATTGGGGTTCGGCTGCGGCAAGTCGATGGTGATGTTGTGCTGCAACAGCGGCGCCGTGATCATGAAGATGATCAACAGCACCAGCATCACGTCGACCAACGGCGTGACGTTGATCTCCGACATCGGGCCGCCGCGATTGCCGCTGCTGAACGCCATGGGCTTCGCTCCCGCTGCCGATTACTTGCGCGTCGCCGGCGGCGGCACGTTGCTGCCCGCTGCGTTCGCCGCGCGTGTGCCTGCCACTGCCGAAGCCGGCGTGGTTTCCACGCGCGATCCCGTGGCGAAGAAATCGTGCAGGTCGTGTGCGAATTCGTCGAACCGGGCATAGGTAAGGCGATTGGCGCGCACATAGAAGTTGTACGCCAGCACCGCCGGGATCGCGGTGAACAAGCCCAGCGCGGTCATGATCAGCGCCTCGCCCACCGGGCCGGCCACCGCTTCGATCGACGACTGGCCGGACGCACCCAGGTTGATCAGGGCGTGGTAGATGCCCATCACGGTGCCGAGCAGACCGACGAACGGTGCGGACGAACCGACCGTCGCCAGCAGCGTCAGGCCGCCTTCCAGCCGCATGCTTTCGCGTGCGACGGCTTGGCGCAGGGCACGGTCCACGAACTCGGAACGATTCAGCGCCTCCACCATGCGGCTGCCTTCGTGCCGTTGATGGTGCGCGGCGGCGGAGGCCGCATCCAGCGCGATCTTGGAGAACGGTTCGCCACGCGGCTGCTTCTCCATCAGGCGGATCGCATCCTGCGCGGACGGCGTGTCCCAGAACTGCGAGATCACCTTCTCCGCACGTGCGCGGATGAGCGCGTTGCGCAGGAAGTTGGCGATGATGAAGTACCAGGAACACAGCGACATCACGAACAGGGTCACCAGAACCACCCAGCCGACCCAGTCGAGCCCATGAATCAGGTGATCGAAGCCCATCTGCTGCAGGGCTTGCGCGTTGCTGTTTCCCGACGCGGCGGGAGTTGTGGTTGGTGCTTGCTGCATAGCGCTACCCTTCCTTAAAAAGCGTGATAGGGAACTTTAACCGATTACATCGACAATGACGTGGAAATCACTCCACTCCGTTGAGTGTCCAATTGACTGGAACTCGCACTATGCCGCCAGATGGCTTTCCACCTACGATGCCTGGATTGAATTTCCACTGACGCGCGCCCTGTATCGCCGCACGATCTAATTCGCGGAATCCACTGGATTTTTCAACCGTGACATTCAGCACGTTGCCTTGGGCATCGATCGTGACATCCAAAATTGTAGTGCCCTGATGTCCTTGACGCGCGGCCTCAATCGGGTACGGCGGCATATGATTATTTTTGAAACTGATGTCCACGCCTGGCGCGATATCCGCCGGCGGCGCGGGCGGTGCAGGCGGCGCCGGTGGCGGTGCCTGTTCGGCCATATTCGACTGCTCCTGCACCGGCGGCGGCTGGGCCGGCGGCGGCGGCATCGGCGGCGGCTTGACCAGATCCTTGATCTTGGGCGGCGGCGTCTTGGGCGGTTCCGGTGGTGGTGGCGGCGGCGGCGGCGGCGGCGGCGGCGGTTCTATGAACTCCACCTGCACCACTTTGGTATCGGCTTTCTTTTCCGCATCCGGAGGCGATGCAGGCGTCAGCAGGAACAGGATGACCACGCAATGCACGGCAATCGCCACCGCAATCGCAATCGTGCGCCACCAGTTGAAACGATCGTGTCTAGTCGCGGAAGTCTGAGCCATCGTGTCAACCAGTCGCTGTCCTGTTCGGTCTCGCGTTCACCATGCGATCACCCGCACGGCCGCGAGGGCGGCTGAAAAGAGGGGCAAATTACACCAGCACCGGGCTTTTGCCTAGAGGGTCGCTGGATGAACAAAAATCCCCTGATTCTTCCTGCCGGGCTCGCTACTGCGAACTCGGGCCATCACTTGCTCTTGTGCTTCTTCTGCACACCTGCAGCGTGCGGCAAGCCGCCCTTGTCATACGCCGCGTTGGCTTTGGTTTCGTCACCGGCGAGACGGTAGGCATCGCCCAGAAGCTTATAGTTGTCCTTGCTGGGTTGGATGATGCCCTTGCCCATCCCTTCTTCAACGACTGCAGCGGCTTTCAGGGCATTGGTTTTCGTATCCTGCCCCTGCGCTGCCATGTTGTAGTAGAACTTGGCCATGTTGACGTAGTTGACTTCATCCGTGATCTGACCGTTGGCGCGCGCGCGCTCCAGCAGCGACAGCGCTTTGTCGTATTCGTGCGCGTTGGTGTAGATCTGAACCACGTTCATCAGCAGCTTGGCATTGTTGGGATCCTTGGCCAACGCCGCCTCGGCCACTTTCGCGGCATCGTCATACTTGTCCATGGCGAAATAGCTGGCCATGAGGATCTGGTCCCAATCGGATTGGGGTTGATCCGTCATTGACTTGGCCTTCTGGACGGCCGCCACTGCTTCCGGATATTTCTCCATACGGTAGTACGCGTTGCCCTGCAACGCGTAGGCGTCTGCCGAAGGCTTGCCGCTCTGCTGCATCCACTGATCCAGGGTCGAGAGCGCCGCGCTGTAATCTTCATCGGCGACGTACATCTGCGCCAACGTATACAGGGTCGGGAAATAATCATTGTTGGGCAGCGAGTTCGAATCCACTGCCTGTTTCTGCAGCGCGATGGCGCCTTTGGTGTCGCCGCTGTTGTAGCGGATCTGGGCCAGTCCACGCAGAGCCTCTGCTTTGGCGTAGGCGCTCTTGCTGCTATCCGCAATCGGTTGCAGATCTTTTTGCGCGGTTGCCGAATCACCGCTGCTGGCCGCGGTCAGGCCTTCATTCAATGCCTTGACTTCCTTGTCGTCGATGGGTTCGATCTTGGGCTCCTGGCGCGTCGCGTTCGGATAGTCGATCTGCGGTTTGGTCGATTGCTTGTCCTGATTCTTGTTTTGTTGTTTGCCGCATTTGTTCTGCATCATCTGGATGTCAGAACAATCTTGACCATTTGTGCCCGTGTCCATCTGTGCCAGCGCAACACCGGAAGGCACGATCAAGGCGGCAATCAAACCGCCGCACACCAGAAGACGCGAATTGAACTTCATGGAATCCTCGAACAGGCGACGTGACTGAGGCACGGGAGGAAAGATCAGGGTAACGCGACGGAGGCGTTCAGCTCAAGCATCGAAACAAGCTGCCAGAAATAATGGCACTCCAAATGTTGTGGGCACGTTATCGACATGACCCCGCACCGAATCGCTACACATCCAGATTGGCGACCTTCAGGGCATTGGTCTCGATGAAATCGCGGCGGGGCTCGACCACGTCCCCCATCAGTGTTGCAAAGATTTGATCCGCAGCCACTGCATCCTCGATGCGCACTTGCAACAACCGGCGGCTGTCCGGATTGACGGTGGTTTCCCACAACTGTTCCGGATTCATCTCTCCAAGTCCCTTGAACCGTTGAATGTTGCGACCCTTCTTGGCTTCATCGAACAACCACCCGCGCGCTTGCGCGAAGCCGTCGATCGATTGCACCGAATTGCCACGGCGAATTTCTGCCCCCGGACGAACCAGGCCATTCAGGATCCGGGACATTTCCAGGATCGGCTTGTACTCGGCCCCCTGGAAGAACGCCTGTGGCAATACCCACGTGTGCTCGGTGCCATGCTGACTGCGAGTCAGAAGCAAGGCTGCGGCGTGTTCATCCACAGCTCCGCGCCATTGCACGCTGTAGCGTGCCCGGCCCAGACCTGAAGAATTAATGCGCCCTTCCACGGATTCGACCCACAAACGCATGGCATCCGGACGCTCCCACAACACGGGTTCCAAAGGAGGATGGTCCAACAGCACGGTAAAAAACGCCGGATCCCCACGCCCGGTCAATCGCACAATCTGCTCCAACGCGGACTGATAATCGCGCAGCAACTTCTCCAGACTTTCCCCGCGGATAGCAGGTGCATCCGGCGCATATGCCAGTTCAGCGCCCTCTACTGCATTCCCGATGAGGTAATCGTTGAGTGCCGCATCGTCTTTCAGATACAGCTCCTGCTTTCCCTGTTTGATCTTGTACAACGGCGGCAGTCCGATGTAGACGTGCCCGCGTTCGATCAACTGGGGCATTTGCCGATAGAAGAAGGTCAACAGCAGGGTGCGGATGTGCGAACCGTCCACATCCGCGTCGGTCATGATGATGATGCGGTGGTAGCGCAATTTGTCGGGGTTGAATTCGTCCTTGCCGATGCCGGTACCGAGCGCAGTGATCAGGGTACCGACTTCCGCCGAACCCAGCATCTTGTCGAAACGCGCTTTCTCGACATTGAGAATCTTGCCCTTTAGCGGCAAAACGGCCTGATATTTGCGATTCCGCCCCTGTTTGGCCGAACCACCGGCGGAGTCCCCCTCGACCAAGAACAGTTCTGACAGCGCTGGATCTTTTTCCTGACAATCCGCGAGCTTGCCCGGAAGCCCCGCAATATCCAGCGCGCCTTTGCGTCGGGTCAATTCACGCGCCTTCCGCGCAGCTTCGCGCGCACGCGCGGCTTCCACCACTTTTTCTGCGATCGCGCGGGCTTCTGCAGGATTTTCCAGCAGAAACTCTTCGAATTTGGCATTGACCGCCTGTTCGACGAGACCCTTAACTTCGCTGGAAACCAACTTGTCTTTTGTCTGGGACGAAAACTTGGGGTCCGGGAGCTTGATTGACAGGACCGCGATCAATCCTTCCCGCATATCGTCTCCCGCGAACGGGATCTTGTTGTTCTTGGATAAACCGCTCTTTTCAATGTAATTGGCCAAAGTTCGCGTCAACGCAGCCTTGAATCCCGTTAAATGCGTTCCGCCATCCTTCTGGGGAATATTGTTGGTGAAGCAATAAATCGATTCCTGGTAGCCATCGGTCCACTGCATTGCCAGCTCGACTGTGGTTTCTTCCAGTTGCACGCTGAAGTGGATAACGCTCGAGTGAAGGGGCGCCTTGAGTTGCGCCAGATGTTGCACGAACGAGCGGATTCCGCCTTCGTACTGGAATACATCGTGTCGATCGCTTCGTTCATCGATCAGCTCGATGCGTACACCAGAATTCAAAAAAGCCAATTCTCTCAAACGCTTGGCTAATACGTCGTAGTGAAACTCGGTGTTGCTGAAAGTAGCTGTACTGGGAAGAAACCGCACCGTCGTACCACGCTGAATCGAGGGACCGATGGCTTTCAGCGGGAACAAGGGCTCGCCCAACCGGTATTCCTGGCGATATTCCTGCCCCCCACGATAAATCGTCAGCCACAAGTGCTCTGAAAGAGCATTGACTACCGATACACCCACTCCGTGAAGACCACCCGAGACCTTGTAAGAGTTGGCGTCGAACTTGCCTCCGGCATGGAGGACCGTCATGACCACTTCGGCCGTCGAACGACCCTCTTCCTGGTGCATGTCCACCGGGATGCCTCGACCGTTGTCGCTCACGCTCACAGTGCCGTCCGAATAGAGCGTCACAACCACTTGGTCGCAATAACCTGCCAAGGCCTCGTCGATTGAGTTATCGACTACCTCGAAAACCATGTGATGCAAACCGGTGCCGTCATCGGTATCGCCGATATACATGCCCGGCCGCTTGCGCACAGCCTCCAACCCTCTCAGGACCTTGATACTGCTTGAGTCGTAGGCTTCGCTCATCGGCTATTTCACTGTAACGGCTTGGATATAAAGGTGTAATTGTACCATGCCCGCTTTACTCAGAACGACAGATGGATGCCTGTTCCACGTGAAACATCGCGGCTTCCCCAGGGACATCCGCTCCTCCCCATGCCTGCGAGGAGGAAATCCATACTTGTGAAGATGTTGCAGAAATATATCCCAATACTCGGGCCAGATGTGACGTATCCAGTTCGGAAACCAGATCATCCAGACACAGAATTGGCCATTCTCCCAAGCTATCGAAAAACGTCCGAGCTTGTGCCAATACACACGCCAATGCCGCCAGTTTTGTTTGGCCACGCGATAGATATTCCCGTGACGGTAATTTTTCGAAACTTATCCGCCAGTCGGCCCTGTGTGGTCCCATACGGGTATAGCCAAGCTCTCGGTCTTTGTCGCGTTGCTCTGCGAGTATTTCTCCCAAGGATTTATCGGGATTCCAGCCGCCGTGATAAACCAGTTGGATGGATCCCAATTCCGACAGTAGGCTTTCTGCTATCGGTTTAAGGTGGGCTTCAAGCATGGTTGCGTAAGTCTGGCGGACTTTCTCCAGCGGTACGCTGGCACTCTCGAGTTCGGCTTCCCAAACCGTAAAGTGTTCCCCATCTCCGCGGCCGCGCAATAAAGCATTGCGCTGACGCAGCGCCCGACGGTAACGGCGCCACCAATCAAGAAACTCATGTTTCACGTGGAACACACCCCAGTCCAGAAAGCGGCGCCGGACTTCCGAGGCACCAGTGATCAATGCGTGTCCACCTGGTTCAAAACAGAGTGCGGCGACCCTTTCCAAGATGGGAGTAAGCTGATGTTGATCGACGTCATTTAGTCTGAGTCGCCATCCTGTGGGACTGCGGCTCATGTCTAATGTTTGACGTCCTGCGTTCCCAACCATTTCCGCGTGCAAGGAAAAGGCTGTTCGACCTCGTTGGATCAAGGTCTCAATCGACCCGCTGCGGAATGAATGGCCATGGGACAGCAGGTAAATGCTCTCCAATAGGGTGGTTTTGCCAGCCCCATTGGGTCCGATCAGCCAATTGATGAAGGGGCCTGGCGCGATCTCCGCCTGCGTGATGCAACGAAAATGTCGCAACCGCAACTGCTCAATTCTCACCCTTGCATTTCCAGCGCAAGCCTTACAGCCGCAATGGCATGACTACATGGCGCACGCGGTCATGATCAGCTCCCTGCAGAAGGCAACTGGATTGGGCATCCCGCAGTTGAATGCGGACCTTGGGGTCATTAAGAGATGCCAAAGCATCCAGTAGATAAACGACGTTGAATCCTATAGCCAGCTCGTTCACAGATGTTTCTGCTTCAAGTTCTTCCACCGCCTCTTCTTGTTCGGGATTGTGCGCCACAATCCGCAACCGCCCCGGACTCACCTCCAAGCGTACACCACGATATTTCTCATTCGACAGGATGGCTGCGCGCTGCAGGGAAGCTCGTAGGCTTTCCCGGTCCAGAACCAGCGCTTTGTCGGCGCCAAGGGGGATTACCGCTTCGTAATCCGGGAAGCGACCATCGATCAGTTTGGATGTGAACAGCACATCATTCCGACGAACGCGCAGATGATTGCGCGCAAATTCAACGGTTGCCTCGCCTTCTTCGGAGGTGAAAAGACCGAGCAGTTCGAGCACGCCTTTGCGTGGAATGATGATCTGCCTCGCGGCACTGGCTTTTTTCTCCAACGTGGTTTCGGCCATTGCCAAGCGGTGCCCGTCAGTCGCCACGCACCGCAACTCCGCATCGCGTAGATCCAGCAACATTCCATTCAAGTAATAGCGAACGTCCTGGTTTGCCATGGCAAAAGCGGTACGCTCCATCAGTTCCTTCAGGGTCGCTTCCGGCAATTGCACGCGGTCGATCAAATCGATTTCATCGATGGTGGGAAATTCCTCGGCGGGCAAGGTGGACAACGTGAAGCGACTGCGCCCGGCATGCACCGCAACGCGATCGCCATTGAGTTTGACGTCCACCTTGGCTCCGTCCGGCAAGGCACGCACGATGTCGAAAAACTTGCGCGCGGGAATCGTGATCGTTCCCGTCTCCCCGTTGTCCACGGGGGCGGAGGCGCGCATTTCGACTTCCAGATCGGTTCCCGTCAACGTCAACCTACTTTGGTCAACTTGGACCAAAAGATTGGCCAACACCGGCAAGGTTTGTCGCCGTTCGACCACGCTTACGACTTGCTGCAAGGGATTGAGCAAGGCTTCTCGTTGAATGCTGAAACGCATGAGGAATCCCCGAACCAGTTGATTGTTCTTTGGAAAATAAAAGCAGTAGTTGTGTCTTGTTGATATCCGGATATCGATGCTTATTTATTGACAATCAGGCACTTGGATTGACTACAAGTAACAGTAGCAATGTTTCTTGCTTGTGGGCAATTTGTGCATCAATCCGACCGGCAGGCCTTTGCACAATGTATCCCCAGATTTACCCCGTAAGTATACGGACCAGTTTGTCCCAATCTTGATGCACCCGCGTATCACTGTCACGCAAACCACGAATCGTCTTCGAGGCGTGCATGACCGTGGTATGGTCGCGCCCCCCGAAAGCTTCGCCGATTTCAGGCAGGCTGTGTTCGGTCAGTTCTCTCGCCAATGCCATGGCGAGTTGCCGTGGCCGCGCCAGCGAACGCTTCCGGCTTTCCGAAAGCAGATCGGACAACCGGATTTGATAGTAGTCTGCGACGGTCTTCTGGATGTTCTGAACGGTGATGGCTTGGGCGTGGACTCGCAGTAGATCGCTCAGCGTCTCCTGCACAAACTCCAGGGAGATTTCCCGGCCGAAGAAATTGGCGCGCGCAGCGATGGTATTGAGCGCGCCTTCGAGATCCCGCACGTTGGTGCGGATGCGCCGGGCCAGCAACATCGCTACATCCTCCGGCATCCGCATTCCCCGCAATCGGGCCTTTTCCAACAGGATGGCAGTGCGTGTCTCGAAATCCGGTGGTTCAATTGCCACCGACAGCCCCCAACCCAGGCGCGATTTCAAACGGGGTTCGAGATTTTCCACTTCTTTCGGGTAGCGGTCACACGTCAGGATAATCTGCTGCTTGCCTTCAACCAAGGTATTGAAGGTGTGGAAGAATTCTTCTTGGGTTGTATCCTTGCCGCCGAAAAACTGGACGTCGTCGATCAGCAGTGCGTCCACGGAGCGGAAACGCTTTTTGAAACCGTCCATGCTCTTGGTGCGCAGCGATTCAATCATCAGGCTCGTGAAGCGTTCGGAATGCACGTAGAGGAGCTTCATGCCCGGGTTGCAGGCATGCATCAGGTTGCCGGCCGCCTGCATGAGGTGAGTCTTGCCCAACCCGGTGCCCCCATACAGAAGCAACGGGTTGTAAGCCCGGCCGGGGTTCTGTGCCACCTGCATCGCGGTGGCCTTGCCCAATTGATTGGATTTGCCTTCTATGAAGTTGTCGAAGGTGTAATGCGGATCCAGGTTGTGCGGTGGCGTGACCCCGGCCACTGGTTTTGCTTCACGCAGTGGTACCGTGGGTGCCACCGAACCGACTTCCAGTTCGACCACCACCGGACATCCAGCCACATCCGCCAATGCCAACTCGATGCGCGACAGGTATTCGCCCCGCACCCTGTCAAGGGCATACGTATTGGGTGCGAGCAGGCGCAAGACACCCCCATCCTCGCGTGCCTGCAACGGATGCAGCCAAGTATGCAACACCTGCTCGCTCAGTTCGCCTTCGAGGCGTTGAAGACAACGTCGCCACAAATCGCTCATGGCTGCTCGAAAGGAACGGGGGTGGATTTCATCACACGCTCGCGAAGCAAACGAGAAGTCTAGCAGCCCGTCGCTGGTACGCATTCCTGAAATATAAGATGCGACCCTCGTCAAAAGCCATTCCAGCGCTTGACAGAAACCAGCTGGACTGCGTAGCATCGCCGACCCTTTGCACACCCTGCGCGATCGCTGGCCATCCCGCGCGGGTTTCGGAGACTCATCATGAAACGCACCTTCCAGCCCAGCCGGATCAAGCGCGCACGCACGCACGGTTTCCGCGCCCGCATGAAAACCGCCGATGGTCGCAAGGTGCTGTCCGCGCGCCGCGCCAAGGGTCGCAAACGGTTGATCCCGTAGGCCTGCATTAGTTTGGCGGCAGCGGGATTGCCCACTCCCGCCTTGATGCCCGGCGCGTCCTGTCAGGCAATCGGAAACGTATCCGAAGCGGCATCGCCGAAGGGTTTGCACAAGGGACAGTGGAACCCAAGGTGGCGACTCCGACCTCGTTCCCCAAGCTTGCGCGCTTGCGCGCTGCTGCCGACTTCGCTGCCCTGCGAGAAGCGGCTGGTCGCTTCGATGGACGCTATTTCCTGATTCGCTATACGCCGGGCGCCACCCTGCAACCACGCGTAGGGCTGGCGGTATCGAAACGTGTTTCCAAGCGCGCCGTCGAGCGCAACCGGATCAAACGCGTTGCGCGCGAATCCTTTCGCCGGGCGCAGCATAAAATTCCGCCAACGGACATCGTGGTGATCGCTCGAACGCAGGCTGCGGGCATCGCCAGCGATACGTTGCGGGAGGATCTGGATCGCGCGTGGCCGCGGCTGAAAACATTGAAGCGCGGACATGCGCCCGGCACAATCGCGGATTGACCCGCGCACCGTGAATCGGCGCGCTCCGCCAGAATCTCCGACATGAATCAAACGCGAACCCTGCTGGTCGTGGCGCTGTTGTTTGTTGCCTGGTTGCTTTGGAACCAGTGGCAGCAGGATTACGGCGCGCCACCTCCAACGAGCGGTGCGCAGTCAGCGGCCCCATCTTCATCGTCCACAGGGGCGCCGGCACCGGTGAACGGCTCCGCCGAAGTCCCGAATGCCAGCGCGTCTTCGGCTGTCGGGACATTGTCCGCCCAAGGCATCCCACCGCCGAAGCCGGCTACGAACGAGCACGCCAGCCAACCACGCCAGCTCGTCACGGTCAGCAACGATGTGCTGCGCCTCACCATTGATACGCGTGGCGGAAGTATTGTCCGCGCTGATCTCCTGAAGTACCCGCAACAGGTGAAAGGCGACACTGCGCCCGTGCGCGTGTTGAGTGACGATCCGGAGCGTCTTTTCCTGGCGCAGGACGGCCTGGTCGGCGTCAACGGAAGCGCAGCGCCGGATCACTTCGCGATGTTCGTGCCGGGCGCAGACTCATATTCGCTGCCATCGGGCGGCAACGAAGTCACCGCCGTCCTGAGCTGGACCGATGGTGCCGGTACTGTCGTCAGCAAGCGCTACACGCTTCGGCGTGGCAGCTACGTGGCAGAGCTTGCACAGCAGGTCGACAACCACGGCAAGCGGGACTGGAGCGGCAACGCCTACGAACAACTGGAACGCGTGCAACCGCCGGCGCCGCCCAAGCATTTCCTGCAATTCTACGATCCGGAGCGATCCAGCTTCCTGGGCGCGGCCTGGTACGGCCCGCAGGACAAGTTCAACAAACTCGCTTTCGACAAGTTCAGCGAGGACGCGCTGGATCGCCAGGTCCAGGGCGGCTGGGTGGCGATGATCCAGCATTACTTCTTCGCCTCATGGATCCCGCCCGCATCGCAGATTCAACAGTTCAGCAGCGTCTCTCTGCCCGCGACGGATGGCAGCAGCAAACCGCGCTATCTGATCCGTGTACGCGGGCCCGGTATCACGGTCGCTCCTGGCGGCAGCGCAACGCTGGAGGCGCGCCTGTATGTCGGTCCCAAATCGCAGAGTTCGCTTTCCACGATCGCGCCCGGACTGGAACTGACGATCGATTACGGCATCTTCACCGTGATCGCGCAGCCCTTGTTCTGGATACTTTCCAAGTTCCACGCACTGGTGGGGAATTGGGGCGTCGCGATCGTCCTGCTGGTGCTGCTGATCAAGGCGGTGTTCTTCAAGCTTTCCGAGCAGCAGTACAAGGCCGGCGCGCGGATGCGCAAGCTGCAACCGCGCATCGCCGCGTTGCGCGAGCGCTACGGCGAAGACAAGCAGAAACAGCAGCAGGCGCTGATGGAGTTGTACCAGAAGGAAAAAATCAACCCGCTGGCCGGCTGCCTGCCGACATTGATCCAGATCCCGGTGTTCTTCGCGCTGTACTACGTGCTGATGTACAGCGTCGAGCTACGGCACGCGCCATTCTTCGGCTGGATCCGCGATCTTTCCGCGCCCGATCCGTATTTCGTGCTTCCGGCGTTGTACACGCTGGTGATGATCGCCACGCAGTACCTCACGCCTGTGCAGGGCATGGATCCGACCCAGGCCAAGGTGATGAAGGCGATGCCGATCGTTTTCGCGGTGATGTTCGCCTTCTTCCCGGCAGGTCTGACGCTCTATTACGTGATCAACGGACTGACCGGCGTGATCCAGCAATGGGTGATCACGCGCCGCATCGAAACCGCGGACGCGCGCGCGAAGGCCTGAGCTTAAGCGGCGGTACTAGTGGACGTTTCCGCGGAAACCATCGTCGCGATCGCCACGCCGCCTGGCAGTGGCGGCATCGGGGTTTTGCGCATTTCCGGACCGCGCGTGCCGGAGATCGCGGTCGCGCTGGTCGGCATCTTGCCGCCGCCGCGGCAGGCACGACTGGCGGACTTGCGCGATGCCGATGATGCGTTGATCGACCGTGTACTGGCCATGTATTTCGAAGCGCCGCGTTCCTTTACCGGCGAACACGTGCTGGAACTGCACGCGCATGGCAGCCCGGTCATCCTGGATGCGTTGTCCCGCCGCGTCCATGCGCTGGGTGCACGCCCGGCGCGTGCCGGCGAGTTTTCCGAGCGCGCCTTTCTCAACGGCAAGCTGGATCTTGCGCAGGCAGAGGCGATCGCCGACCTGATCGCTTCGAAATCTCAGGCGCAGGCACACGCCGCATTGCGTTCGCTGCGAGGCGAGTTTTCCGCGCGCGTCCGGGAGCTGTTGCAGGCGTTGGTCGCGTTGCGCGTGCATGTCGAAGCGACCATCGACTTTCCCGAAGAGGAAATCGATTTCCTCGCCGATCAAGCGTTGCGCTCGCAGCTCTCCGCGGTGCAAGGGCGACTTGTCGCGTTGCTTGCCGAAGCGAGGCGCGGCGTACGCCTGACCGACGGGCTGCACGTGGTGATCGTCGGCCGTCCCAATGTCGGCAAATCGAGTCTGCTCAATGCGCTGGCGGCGGACGACCGCGCCATCGTCACGGAGATTCCCGGCACTACGCGCGATGTGCTGCGCGAAGAGCTGCGCATCGACGATGTCGTGCTTACCCTGGTGGATACCGCGGGGCTGCGCGAAGCCGGCGACGTCATCGAGGGCGAAGGCATCCGTCGCACGCGCATCGAGCTGGCGCACGCCGATGTCGCGTTGCTCGTCACCGACGCCGCGCATCTCGATGCGGATCGCGCCCTGCTTGCCGAAGCGCCGGAAGCGAAACACGTTGTCGTGATCAACAAGATCGATCTGGACGCGATGGAGCCCTATCGCGCGGCGATGGTCGAGGGGATGATCATCGCGTTGTCGGCGAAGACTGGCGCGGGTGTCGACCTGCTGTGCGAGGAATTGAAACGTTTCGCGGGCGGCAACGACGGCGAAGCGGGCGCCTTCAGCGCGCGTGCGCGACACGTGCAGGCGCTGGAACGCGCGCAAGCATGTGTAGATGCCGCCAGCCGGATCATGAGCGATGCACGTGCCGGCGAACTGGTCGCCGAGGAATTGCGCCAGGCACAACGACATCTGGGAGAAATCACCGGAGAATTCACGAACGAGGATCTGCTTGGAGCGATCTTTTCCACGTTCTGCATCGGCAAATGATCTGCGCATCCCCTTGACGCGGGGAGGCGCAAAATTCCACAACTGCGTGTTGCGCAGTGTCATCGGAGCAAGGCATGATCGATTTCCATTTCTGGCCGACGCCGAACGGCTACAAGGTTTCGTTGTTTCTGGAAGAAACGGGCCTGCCGCACACCGTCAAGCCGGTCGACATCGGCAAGGGCGAGCAATTCCAACCGGCCTATCTGGCGATTTCGCCCAACGGCAAGATGCCGGCGATCGTGGATAGCGATCCCGGCGATGGCGGCGAACCGGTCAGCGTGTTCGAGTCCGGCGCGATCCTGCTCTATCTCGCCGGCAAGACCGGCGCGTTCATTCCGCGTGATCCGCGCGCGCGGATGCAATGCATCGAGTGGCTGTTCTGGCAGATGGCAGGCCTCGGCCCCATGACCGGCCAATACGGGCATTTCCATGTGTATGCCCCGGAAAAAATTCCCTACGCGATGACCCGCTATCGCAGCGAAGCCGAGCGCTTGCTCGGCGTGCTGGACAAACGGCTGCTGGGGCGGAAATTCATCGTCGGCGACGAATACACCATTGCCGACATGGCGTGTTATCCATGGATCGATCCGTACAGCAAGGCGCCCCTGGATCTGTCGCCATTCCCGCACGTGCGACGCTGGCATGAAACCATCGCGCGGCGCGCGGCCACGCTGCGGGCGTACGAACGCGGCCGCGCGCTGCAACGCGGCGGCGAAATGTCGCGGGAAGAGCGCCGCATCCTGTTCGGCCGGCATGCGGCACCCTGACATTCCACGGGCTGGCGCGCGCAACGCACGCGCGGTTTAATCCTCATTTCGCGCAGCAAAGGGAGACAGCCGTGCCTGCCGGATTCCGGATTGCGGTTACGCTTTGCGTCCTGTCTGCACTTGCTCCTTCCGTGATGGCCGAAAAGCTGAGCATCGACCGCATCTTTTCCGATCCGGCCTTGTCCGGACCGTCGCCGCGCGACGTGCAGATCGCGCCGGATGCCTCGCGCGTGACCTTCCTGCGCGGCAAGCACGACGACCAGGACCAGCTCGACCTGTGGGAATACAGCCTCTCCGACCACGCCACGCGCATGCTGGTCGATTCAAGGACGCTGGAGCCGGATGGAGAAAATCTCTCCGATGCGGAGAAGGCGCGACGCGAGCGCGAGCGCATCGCCGCGTTCCACGGCATCGTGGATTACCGGTGGTCGCCCGACGGCGGCAAATTGCTGTTCCCGCTCAACGGCGATTTGTACTTGTACGATCTCGCCGGTGGACAGACGCATCGGCTCACCCGCAATGCGGACGCGCTCGATCCGCAATTCTCGCCGCGCGGCCATTACGTCTCCTATGTCAGCGCGCAGAACCTGTGGGCGATCGATCTCGCCACTGGCAACGCGATCCAGCTGACGCACGACGGCAGCGGCACCGTGCACAACGGCGAAGCCGAATTCGTCGCGCAGGAGGAAATGGGTCGCAGCAGCGGTTACTGGTGGGCGCCGGACGATTCGTTGATCGCGTTCGAGAGGTACGACGAGCGCGACGTGCCAGTGGCGCGCCGTTTCGAGGTGTACGCGGACCACACCGACGTCGTCGAGCAGCGTTATCCGGCTGCGGGCGATCCGAACGTGCGCGTGAAACTCGGATTCATCGCGCCGACCGGCGGCAATGTGCGCTGGATCAATCTCGGGCCGGATCCCGACATTTATCTGGTGCGGGTCGATTGGTTGCCGGATTCGAAAGCGATCTCCTACCAGCGCATGCAACGCAACCAGCAGCGCCTCGATCTGCAGAGGGTCGACATCGCCACACTGAAACAACGTGTGTTGCTGACGGAAACCTCCAAGACCTGGATCAATCTCAACGACGATCTCCGGTTCCTGAAAAGCCAGCCCGCCTTCGTGTGGGGCAGCGAGCGCAGCGGGTGGCACCAGTTGTACCTGTACGGTCTCGATGGCCGGATGTTGCATCCGATCAGCCAGGGCGATCGGGACGTCGACGGAATACTCGCGGTGGACGAGAAGTCGGGGCTGGTCTATGCGGCATCCAATCGGGATTCCGTGCCCGACAAGCAGGTCTATGCGTTCAAGCTGGACGGCAGTACCGCGGAACATCCGCAGCGCATCACGCAACGCGACGGTTGGCACCAGGCGGATTTTTCCGACGATGCATCGCTGTACGTCGACGTGTTTTCCGATCCGGCCACGCCACCGCAAGTCAGCGTGCACAAGGCCGACGGCGAATTCATCGCGTGGATCGAGCAGAACCAACTGGATGCGAGCCATCCCTACTGGCCGTATCGCGACGAGCACGTGCTGCCGGTCTTCGGCACCTTGAAGGCCGACGACGGGCAGGCCCTGTATTACCGGATGTACCGGCCGTCCGGTTTCGATGCGAAGAAGAAATACCCCGTGATGCTGCATTTCTACGGCGGGCCGACTTCGCAGATGGCGACGCGTGCGTGGCCGGACCTGTTCGACGAATACATGGCGCAGCAGGGCTTCGTGGTGTTCACGCTGGACAATCGCGGCATGGCGCGGCGCGGGCGCGCGTTTTCCGATGCGATCTATCGGCAACTTGGCGACGCAGAAGTCGCCGACCAGCGCGCCGGCATCACGTGGCTGAAGCAGCAGCCATGGGTGGACGGCGCGCGCATCGGCACGTTCGGCTGGAGTTACGGCGGTTATCTCAGCACCATGATGCTGGCCAAGGATTCCGACGATCTGGCCGGCGGCGTGGCGGTCGCGCCAGTTACCGACTGGCGGCTTTACGACACGTTCTACACCGAGCGATATCTCGGCCTTCCCGCCGGCAACGATGCGGGTTATACGCGCAGCGCGGTCTTCGCTTGGTTGGACGGACTGACGTCGCCGTTCCTGTTGATCCACGGCATGGCCGACGACAACGTGCTGTTCGCCAACTCGACCAAGCTGATGGCAGCACTGCAGCAGCGCGGCACGCAGTTCCAGCTGATGACTTATCCGGGCGGCAAGCACGGCCTTTCCACGCCGGCCATACGCAAGCACGCCTTCACGGCGATCGCGGATTTCTTCCTGCGAACCGTCGCAGGCGAGTGCGGAATGCAGTGCCGCGCTCCCGATCCAGTAATGCCGGAAAGCGGGAAATCGGGCACAGGCGCCGGCACGCATCCGTAACGGGATCGAGCCCTCGGGAGAACGCCGCTGCTTCGTGCCGGAACGCCCGGGCGAGAGTCTAAGCGGCTGAAAAAAGGGAGCGTTTTGGCTTGCGGGCCCGCAAGGGGCGCTGCTATCATTTTTGGGCTTGGCCGCAGGATTTTCGCGGCAACGGGCCGAACGGCGCAGCCGGGTAACGAGACGTGTACAACTCCATAGCCGCGGGGCGCCGGCTTGCGGTGCACATGGTGGCGGCGCAAACCGGCGCGGTCATCCTTGCCGGGTTGTTGTTTCTCGCTGGAAGCATCGCGTCGGCCATGGCCGCGTGGTGCGGTGGCGCGGTGGCAGTGGCGGGAACGGCTGTGCTGGCGTTGCGCGTGTTCGTGCCGCCCTTGGCCGGGGGCGCGACGACACTGCGCCGTTTCACCGCGGGGTTGCTGTTGAAGTGGCTGGTCGTGCTGGTCGGGCTCTACCTGATTCTCGCGCGACTGCGGTTGCCGCCCCTGCCGGCGTTGTCGGGGTTCGGCGTGGCCATGCTGGTGAATGTGTGGATGTTGCGGTTGAAGCGTTGAGGCGCCGGACAACGGTGGATCGACGAGGGTGCTGCGGAGGGGGAGCGGCCGGTGGCCGCCCCGCGGCAAGGATCGGGTTGAAGGATTGTTCCGGGTATGGCGACTGAAGCCGGTGAAAGCAGCAGCAGCTACATCCTGCACCATCTGACTTATCTTCAGTTGGATCTGCACTCGTGGAAGATCGTCGAGAACTCCCAGAATTTCTGGGTGGTGAATATCGATTCGGTGTTCTTCTCGGTGTTGCTGGGTCTGGTGTTCGTATTCCTGTTCTGGCCGATGGCCCGGCGTGCCAGCAGCGGCGTACCCAAAGGCTGGCAGAACTTCGTGGAAGTCTGCACCGAGTTCGTCGACGGCCAGGTCAAGGATGCCTTCCACCAGAAATCGAAGTTCGTGGCGCCGATGGCGCTGCTGATCTTCTTCTGGGTGCTGTTCATGAACATCATGGATCTGCTGCCCGTCGACAGCCTGCCGACAGCGGCCGAGGCCGTGGGCATCGGGCATCTGCGCGTGCTGCCCTCATCCGATCCGAATATCACGTTGTCGATGTCGCTGACGGTGTTCTTCCTGTGCTTTTGGTACAGCTTCGTCTGCAAGGGCTTCAAGAATGTCGCCAAGGAAGCCCTTTTCCACCCGTTCGGCAAATGGATGCTGCCCGTCAACTTCGTGCTGAAGGTGGTCGAGGAACTTTCCAAGCCGCTCAGCCTGGGTCTCCGATTGTTCGGCAACATGTACGCGGGCGAGGTGATCTTCATCCTGCTCGCCGCGTTGACCTTGCGTTACACCTCGCCGGCGCATATCGCTCCGCTCACCGCCACGGCATTCTTCATCTTCGCCGCGCTCGCGCTGGTTACCGTGGGCCTGGTCGCCTACGGGAAAGGCGCATTTATCCGTGGCTGGCTTCCGCTCTTGATTCTTCCCTTGGTGATTGCGGCGGGAAGCATCTTCGGGTTCCTGCCCGCGATCGGCGGCGGCGCCTATTTCCAGATCCTGTTCGCGACCGGCTGGGGCATCTTCCACTGGCTGATCATCGGCCTGCAGGCTTACATCTTCATGGTGCTGACCGTCGCCTATTTGTCGATGGCCGCCGAGCATCATTGAGTTTTTTTCCAACTGTTGTTCAACCAAAGGCAATACGGAGACACATCATGGATATCAGCGCACTGGCCAGTGTTGAAGGCCTCACCGCCGTAGCCGCCGGCTTGATGCTCGGCCTCGCCGGCATCGGCGCCGCCATCGGCATGGGCCTGATGGGCGGCAAGTTCCTCGAGAGCACCGCGCGCCAGCCGGAACTCGGGCCGATGCTGCAGGGCAAGATGTTCCTGCTGGTCGGTTTGATCGACGCGATCCCGATCATCGGCGTGGGCATCGCGTTGTACGTGATCTTCGTCGATCCGTTCTCCGGTCACGTGCTAGCCAATGCGGCCAGCGCCGCGGCGAAGTGATTTCGACAAAGTCGGATAACTTGTCGTCGATCGAGTCTTTGAGAGGAATGCGACTGTGAGCCTGAATGCCACGCTCATCGCCCAGCTGATCGTTTTTCTGATCCTCGTCTGGTTTACGATGAAATTCATCTGGCCGCCGATCATGCAGGCGATGAACGAGCGCGCCAGGCGCATCGAGGATGGTCTCTCGACCGCGGACCGCGCGCGCAAGGAACTCGCAGACGCTGACGCGCGTGCCGCGGAGGAGATCAAGCACGCGCGCGCCGAGGCTGCCACGATCATCGAGCGTGCCAACCAGCAGGCTGGGCAGATCGTCGACAAGGCGCGCACGGACGCGTTGGCCGAAGCCGCGAAACAGAAGGCCACGGCGCAAGCCGACATCGACAACATGGCGCACCGCGCCCGTGCGGAATTGCGCGGACAGGTCGCCTCGCTCGCGATGGCTGGCGCCGAGAAGATCCTCGGCCGCGAGATCAACGCCGACGCCCACAAGGCGCTGCTCGACCAGCTGGTTGCCGAGATCTGATCCATGATCGAGCCGTTGACGCTGGCCAGGCCCTACGCGCGCGCCGCCTTCGAACTGGCGACGACGCAAGGGGCGTTGGGCGAATTGGCGCAGAAGCTGGCGTTCGCCGCGCAGGCCGCGGGCGAGCCGCAGGTGCGCGCGCTGTTCGGCGATCCGCGCGTCGAACCGGCGACATTCGCGACATTGTTCCTGCCGCAGGGCGAGGCCGCGGAGTCGGCGTTCGCGAATTTCGTGCGCCTGCTGGCCGACAACCACCGGTTGGCAGCGTTGCCGGAAATCGCCGCGCTGTTCGAGCAGTACAAGCATGAAGCCGAGCGCGTGCTGAAAGTGCGCGTGCGCAGCGCCGCACCGTTCGACGCGGCGGAAGCCGCGCGCCTTCGCGAGGCGCTGAAGAAACGCTTCGATCGCGAGATCGAGCTGGAACAGACCGTCGATCCGTCGATGCTGGGCGGCGCGGTGATCGACGCCGGCGAAAAGGTGATCGACGGTTCCGTGCGCGGACGCCTCGCGCGGCTGGGGGCGGCGCTTGCGAGTTGAAATGTGTGAGTTGTGAGTAGTGAGTAGTGAGTAAGAGGTCAGCCGCGGCTTTTCCACTCACTACTCACTATTCACTACTCACAAAGCAAATAGCTGACGCGTGACAAGAACGCGCGAATACAGGAACAAAGCAAATGGCCACCACACTCAATCCTTCCGAAATCAGCGAACTGATCAAGAGCCGCATCGAGAAGTTCAAGCTCGCCGCGGAAGCACGCAACGAAGGCACGCTCACTTCCGTGTCCGACGGCATCGTGCGCATCCACGGCCTGAACGACGTGATGTCGGGCGAAATGGTCGAGCTGCCGGGCGACACCTACGCGCTGGCGCTGAACCTCGAGCGTGATTCGGTCGGCGCGGTGGTGCTGGGAAAATACGAACACCTGCGCGAGGGCGACACCGCCAAGACCACGGGCCGCATCCTGGAAGTGCCGGTCGGGCGCGAGCTGCTCGGCCGCGTCGTCGACGCGCTGGGCAATCCCATCGACGGCAAGGGCCCGATCAATGCGGCGAAGACCTCGCCGGTGGAGAAGGTCGCGCCGGGCGTGATCTGGCGCCAGTCGGTCAGCCAGCCGGTGCAGACCGGCTACAAGTCCATCGATTCGATGATCCCGATCGGCCGCGGTCAGCGCGAGCTGATCATCGGCGACCGCCAGACCGGCAAGACCGCCGTGGCGATCGACACGATCATCAACCAGCGCGGTACCGGCATCAAATGCATTTACGTCGCGATCGGCCAGAAGCAGAGCTCGATCGCGAACGTGGTGCGCAAGCTGGAGGAGTTCGGCGCGATGGAACACACCAACGTGGTCGCCGCCTCCGCGTCCGACTCCGCGACCATGCAGTACATCGCGCCGTATTCCGGCTGCGCCATGGGCGAGTTCTTCCGCGACAACGGCGAAGACGCGCTGATCATCTACGACGATCTCACCAAGCAGGCATGGGCGTATCGCCAGATCTCGCTGCTTCTGCGCCGCCCGCCGGGCCGCGAGGCGTATCCGGGTGACGTGTTCTACCTGCATTCGCGCCTGCTCGAGCGCGCCGCGCGCGTCAATGCCGACTATGTCGAGAAGGAAACGAACGGCGCGGTAAGGGGCAAGACCGGTTCGCTGACCGCGCTGCCGGTGATTGAAACCCAGGCTGGCGACGTCTCGGCGTTCGTGCCGACCAACGTGATCTCGATCACCGACGGCCAGATCTTCCTGGAAACCGACCTGTTCAACGCAGGCATCCGCCCGGCGGTGAACGCCGGCATCTCGGTGTCGCGCGTGGGTGGTGCGGCGCAGACCAAGATCATCAAGAAGCTGTCCGGGGGCGTGAAGCTGGCGCTGGCGCAATACCGCGAGCTGGCGGCTTTCGCGCAGTTCGCATCGGACCTCGATGCGGCGACGCGCGCGCAGCTGGAACGCGGCCAGCGCGTTACCGAGCTGATGAAGCAGAAGCAGTATTCGCCGCTGTCGATCGCGCAGCTCGCGGTTTCGCTGTATGCGGCCGAAAAGGGCTACCTGGACGACCTGCCGATCGCGCAGATCCTGCCGTTCGAGCACGCGCTGCACCAATTCATGGAATCCAATCACGGATCGCTGATGAAGAAGATCGTGGACACCGGCGACTGGAACGACGAAATCGAAGGCACGTTCAAGTCGGCGCTGGACGAGTTCAAGAAGACGGGAAGCTGGTAATCGCACATGGCAGGCGCACGGGAAATCCGGTCCAAGATCAAGAGCGTCGCGAACACGCGCAAGGTGACGCGCGCTCTCGAGATGGTCTCGGCCTCGAAGATCCGCCGCGCGCAGGACCTGATGCGCGCCTCGCGGCCCTACGCCAAGCAGATGCGCAAGGTGATCGCGCACATCGCGCAGGCCACCACGGATTTCCGCCATCCCGCGCTGCGCGAGCGCGACGTCAAGCGCGTCGGTTACATCATTGTCTCGACCGATCGCGGCCTGTGCGGCGGCCTCAACGCCAACCTGTTCCGCAAGTTGCTGGCGGACATCCGCGAGTGGGAACACAAGGGCGTGGAAGTCGACATCGTCGCGATCGGTCAGAAGGCCGCCTCGTTCTTCCGCCGCGTCAAGGTCAACATGGTGGCGAGTGTCACGCATCTCGGCGATCGGCCCAAGGTTGAAAAACTGATCGGCGTGATCAAGGTGATGAACGACGCCTACATGGAAAGCCGCGTTGACCGCGTGCACCTGTGCTTCAACGATTTCGTCAACACCATGAGCCAGAAGCCGCGCGTGGAAGTGCTGCTGCCGTTGCCGACGGCCGCGCAGCAGATCGAGGCGGGTCCGGCGGACGCGGAAACGCCGAGTGTGGCGTCGGCGGTCGTGCAGCGCGCACACGACTGGGACTACATCTACGAGCCGGACGCGGAAACCGTGATCACGCACGTGCTCGAGCGTTACGTCGAGGCATTGGTGTACCACGCCACACTGGAGAACCTTGCCAGCGAGCACGCGGCGCGCATGGTCGCCATGAAGAGCGCGTCGGACAACGCGACCAAGGCGATCGATTCGCTGACGCTGATCTACAACAAGGCGCGCCAGGCGGCGATCACGCAGGAAATCTCGGAAATCGTGGGCGGCGCGGCGGCCGTGTAAGGGACGTGAGCGGCCGAGTCGTGAGCGGTAAGCGGTAAAAAGCAGAAGCGTCACATGCCGCCGACCGCTCACAAACAGATTGCAGTTGCGCGGCGAACAACCGCGAATGCGAAACAAGATACAGGAGTCAACGCAATGAACCAGGGCAAAGTCGTACAGATCATCGGCGCCGTCGTCGACGTCGAGTTCCCGCGCGAGTCCGTGCCGAAGGTGTACGACGCGCTCAAGGTGCAGGGCACCGCGGTCACGCTCGAGGTGCAGCAGCAGCTCGGCGACGGCGTGGTGCGCACCATCGCGCTGGGTTCCACCGACGGCCTGAAACGCGGGCTGGCGGTTGACAATACCGGCGCGGCAATCAAGGTGCCGGTCGGCAAGGCCACGCTCGGCCGCATCATGAACGTGCTGGGCGAGCCGATCGACGAACGCGGCCCGGTCGATGCGCAGGACCAGTGGGTGATCCATCGCGCGGCACCTTCGTATGACGAGCAGGCCGCCGCGAATGAATTGCTGGAAACCGGCATCAAGGTGATCGACCTGATGTGCCCGTTCGCCAAGGGCGGCAAGGTCGGCCTGTTCGGCGGTGCGGGCGTGGGCAAGACCGTGACCATGCTGGAACTGATCAACAATATCGCCACGCAGCATTCCGGTTTGTCGGTGTTCGCGGGCGTCGGCGAGCGCACCCGCGAAGGCAACGACTTCTACCACGAGATGATCGAAGCGGGCGTGGTCAAGCTGGAAGATTCCACTCAGTCGAAAGTGGCGATGGTGTATGGCCAGATGAACGAGCCGCCGGGCAACCGCCTGCGCGTGGCGCTGACCGGGCTGACCATGGCCGAATATTTCCGCGACGAGAAGGACGAGCACGGCAAGGGCCGCGACATCCTGTTCTTTGTGGACAACATCTATCGCTACACGTTGGCCGGTACCGAAGTGTCCGCGCTGCTGGGCCGCATGCCGTCGGCCGTGGGCTATCAGCCGACGCTGGCCGACGAGATGGGCCGGCTGCAGGAACGCATCACCTCGACCAAGACCGGATCGATCACTTCGATCCAGGCAGTGTACGTGCCGGCCGACGACCTCACTGACCCGTCGCCCGCGACTACCTTCGCGCACCTGGACGCGACCGTGGTGCTCTCGCGCAACATCGCCGCGCTGGGCATCTATCCGGCGGTGGATCCACTGGATTCCACCTCGCGCCAGCTCGATCCCAACGTGATCGGGCAGGAACACTACGACGTCGCGCGCAAGGTGCAGGGCACGCTGCAGCGCTACAAGGAACTGAAGGACATCATCGCGATCCTCGGCATGGATGAGTTGTCCGAAGAGGACAAGCAGGCCGTGTACCGCGCGCGCAAGTGCGAGCGCTTCTTCTCGCAGCCGTTCCATGTGGCGGAAGTATTTACCGGCTCGCCGGGCAAGTACGTGCCGCTGAAGGAAACCATCCGCGCGTTCAAGATGATCGTGGACGGCGAAGCCGATCACCTGCCGGAGCAGGCGTTCTACATGGTCGGCGGCATCGACGAGGCCATCAAGAAGGGCGAGGCGATGGCGGCGGCGGACCAAAAGAAGGCGGCGTAAGGAGCGGCCATGTCCACCATCCGCTGCGACATCGTCAGCGCCGAGGCCGAGATCTTCCACGGCGAGGCCAGCATGGTCATCGCCTCCGGCATCAGCGGCGAACTCGGCATCGCGCCGCGCCACGCGCCGCTGATCACCTTGCTCAAGCCGGGCGCGGTGGAAGTGGTCGACGACAAGGGCGAGCATCATCCGTACTACGTGTCCGGCGGCATCCTCGAAGTGCAGCCGACCGTGGTCACCGTGCTAGCCGACACCGCCCTGCGCGCCAGCGAGATCGACGAGGCATCGGCCAAGCGCGCACGCGACGAGGCCGAACGTCTGCTGGCCAATCGTGGCGACGCCAAGTCGGTCGCCGAGGCGCAGGAGCAATTGACGCAGGCGCTGGCGCAACTGTCCGCGCTGGAGCGCCTGCGCAAGACGCTCAAGCACTGACATCAGCGATTCGATCACAAAAGAACGCCGGCCAAGTGCCGGCGTTTTTATTGGCGTGCCGCGAATAGCAGTTTTATTTCTCTTGGTGAGTCACTAACAGCCATGCGCTGCGCCGGGCAGGCAATGGCCGCCAGTTGGAAGTGAAAGATCATGCCGAGCTTCCGTCCGCGTGGCGGTGGCCACGGCATTCGGCTAATGTTGCGCGACCCGATGGGAATGCAAGCATGTCCGAACCCCTGCACGTGATCGTCCTCGCCGCAGGCGAGGGCAAGCGCATGAAATCCGCGTTGCCCAAAGTGCTGCTGCCGCTCGCGGGCCGCCCCTTGCTTTCGCATGTGCTGGATGTCGCGCGCCAGTTGCGTCCGGCAGCGATACACGTGGTGCATGGACATCGTGGCGAGCAGGTGCGCGTGGCATTCGCTGCCGCGCAGGATCTGCACTGGGTGCATCAGCCGCAACAACGCGGAACCGGCGATGCCGTCCGGTTGGCGCTGGCGAACGTCCCGGACCGCGTGCGCGTGCTGGTGCTGTACGGCGACGTCCCATTGTTGCGCGCGGAAACCTTGCGTGGATTGGTGGATGGCGAATCGTCGCTGACGCTGTTGACCGCGGAGCTGGCCGATCCCGCCGGTTACGGACGCGTCTTGCGCGATGGTCTCGGCCGCGTGCGCGCGGTGATCGAAGAAAAGGATGCGGGTGCGGAGCAACGCAGTATCCGCATCATCAACACCGGCGTGCTCGCCGCAGACGCGCAACGGCTGCGGGTATGGGTGGGCAATCTCTCCGACGACAACGCGCAGCGGGAGCTGTATCTCACCGATGTCTTCGCGCAGGCCTCGGAGGAAAACGAACCCGCGCTGGCGATACCGCTGGCCGATCCGATCGAGGCCGTCGGTGCCAACGACGCCTGGCAGCTCTCGCAACTGGAAGGGCATCTGCGCGTGCGCCGCGCGCGCGAATTGATGGTCGCGGGCCTGCGCGTCAACGACCCGATGCGTTTCGACGCGCGTGGCCGGGTCAGCCACGGCCACGATGTCGAGATCGATGTGGATGTGATCCTGGAAGGCGAGGTCACGCTCGGGGACAACGTGCAGGTCGGCCCGTTCTGCCGCCTGCGCAACGTGTGCCTCGCCGCGGGCACGCAAGTGCTGGGACACAGCGACCTGGACGGCGTCACCACGCATGGACCATGCCGAATCGGGCCGTTCGCGCGCCTGCGTCCCGGCACCGAACTGGCCGCCGGCGCACACGTCGGCAATTTCGTCGAGACCAAGCAGGCGCGGCTGGGCGAAGGCGCCAAGGCCAATCATCTGACTTATCTTGGCGATGCGGTGGTCGGGGCGCGCGTCAACATCGGGGCGGGAACAATCACCTGCAATTACGACGGCGTGAACAAGCACGTTACCGTGATCGGAGATGGCGCCTTTGTCGGATCGAATTCCTCGCTGGTCGCGCCGGTGACCGTGGGCGCGAACGCGACCATCGGCGCGGGATCCACCATCAGCCTCGATGCGCCATCCGGGGAATTGACCCTGGCGCGCGCGCGCCAGGTGACGCTGCCCGGCTGGAAACGTCCGGAAAAGAAGTGAGCCCAGCGAGCGAAGGCCCGGCGGGTCGCGCGCTCCGTCAGGCCGCGGCGCCGGGCAGGTTGGACCAGCCGTCGATCTCCACCAGCAATTCGCTGCGGCAGATGTCGCCGGACAGGATGATGCGCGGCACGCGCGGATCGAGGTGCTGCGCGAGCGCGGCCTCGACGGCGGGCATGTCTTCCGCGTGCCGCAGATAGATCTTCAGCGGCGAGGCGTCGTCGAAATCCCGCGAACCTGTCGTTTCCAACAAGGCGTGCAGGTTGAGAAAAGTCTCCGACACCTGCGCCTCCACGTCGCGCGAATGTTGCGAGGCGTGCCCGATGATTGCCGCCGTGCCGGAAATCGCCACGCCGTCGTTGGGCAGTTTCATGGCGCGCGCGAAGCTGGGCGCCGTCGGGCCGTATTGCCGCGGATAACGCCAGGCACTGACTTGGCGCGGATTTTCGAAGGCCTGCCCGGGCTGCGTCGCGCACAGTGCATAGACCTGCAGCAATCCTTGCGTATCACGGTGGCCGATCGCGGTGGCCGCGGGGTAGCGTTCGACGCCGAAGGCCGCGAGTCCGCGCGCGCGACCCATGCAAAATTGGCGATACCGCTCCGCGTCGCCCACACCGACGTTGATCGCGTGCAGGTAATTCCACACGCGCAGCAAATGGTGCTCCGGGCGTGAGGCGACGAAACCGCAAAGCGTGCGATAGACGTATTCCGAGGCCGCTTCGATGCCGTCGTGATCGGTCTCATGCACATCCAGTGCGGCGAACATCCAGCCGCCACCCGCCGCCCAGTGCAGCGCTCCATTCCTGCCGCAGGCTACCTCCGCGTCGACATGCCAACGTTCGAATACAGGCGCTCCCCGCGGGTGCAAGGGCACGCGCAATGCGCGAGGGTCGTCCGCCGGCCGCGTGCCGAAACCCAAGAGCGCCAGGGTGCCTGAAACGGGTGGCAGCGCGTCGCTCTCGTCGACGTACCGGACCGCGAGCGGCGCCAATCCGTTGCAGCTCAACACCGCTGCAGGCCGCTTGCCACAAGGAGTTTCCGAAGCATTTTCAAAGGCTCGCCAAAGGCGCCTATGTTACACTCGACGACCTTTTCAGGCAGCCCGATCCCAGCGAACCGGCGGGGTCGACCACACATTTTGCAAGCCATGACCGAACAGACCGCACCCGAGCACGAGCTCGCAGAACTGATCGTGAGCAATCTCAACCTGGAAGGCGTGCATCCCGAGCAGATCGATCCGGAAGCCCCCCTATTCGGCGGGGAGCTCGGGTTGGATTCGATCGATGCGCTCGAACTCGCGCTGGCAGTCTCCAAGCACTATGGTTTCCAATTGCGCTCGGATAATCCCGACAATCGCCGCATTTTCGGATCGCTGCGCGCGCTCTCGCAGCATATCGAACAGAATCGGGTGTCTTGAGTGCATTCGCTCGAAGCGTGACAGCGAACGTGGAATGCGTTCCGCTACTGACCGGATTCCGCCGACTCGCTCTGCTCTTTCGCACGTAACGCACGATAGTGCAGCAGTTCCGCGTCGAACTGCCTGGCAGTTTGCGCACGATCGTTTTGCATGCGCGAAACCTCGTTGCGCTCGTCCGCAACGGTCTGGCGTTGGCCCGCTATCTCTTTGCGCAAGTAGGGTGGCACCGGCTGGTTGTCGTGTTCCAATTCGGCCGCGCGCGCGAGCAAATCCGCAAGGCTTTGTTCCTGGCTGTGCAGATTCGCCTGGGTGGCAGTGATGCTTTGCTGCATCTGCGCGAGTTTGGCCTCGTGCGCTTCGTGCAATTCCGTTTCGTTCGGATAGGCGGCCAGCAACTGCGTGTCCGCCAGCGCCTGTTGCTGGGCCGCGCGTTTCGCTTCTGCCAGGCGCGCCGCCGCCGCCGCCGCCGCCGCGCGTTCGGCAGGAGTTTTTTGACGATCAACGTGCCGCACCACCAGTCCCTGGTCGTTGACGATGTCATAACCTAAGGGCACGGCTTCCGGGGGAATGGTGTCGCCGAAATGCACGACGCCCTGGGCGTCCCGCCAGCGGTAATGTGTGGTGGACGTCACATTGGCGGCCCCGGCGGCGGTGCAAACCAGCAAGGCAATCCACGCGGACAGGAAGACGGTGCGCATCGGGTTTCTCGCAGCGGCAACGGAGGATGTATTCAACCGAGACTCCAATGCAAGAGCCGCGCCGCAACCGGGATTTCAGGCCCCGTATTGCGCCCGGTAGGCGCCAAGCCGTTCGCGCTGCCCACGCAGGTCGGGATGGCCGCCGGCATAGCCCATCAGATCCCCCAGGCCCACGATGGCGATCACGGGGATGCCATGCTCCGCCGTCAATTCCTGGGTAGCCGACAATCGCCCTGCCCCGCGCTCCTGGCGATCCAGCGCGACCAATACACCGGCCGGCTGTGCATCGGCGGCCCGGATCAGCGCGAGCGATTCCCGCACGGCGGTGCCCGCGGTGATCACGTCGTCCACGATCAGTACGCGCCCATGCAGCGGCGCACCGACCAGCATTCCGCCCTCGCCATGGTCCTTGGCCTCCTTGCGGTTGTATGCCCAAGGCACGTCGCGACCGTGGTCGCGCGCCAGCGCAATCCCGCATGCCGCCGCCAGGGCGATACCCTTGTAGGCCGGGCCGAACAGCATGTCGAACCGCAGGCCCGACTGTTCGAGCGCCGCCGCATAAGCGGCACCGACTTCCGCCAGCGCCGCGCCGGAATCGATGCGCCCAAGGTTGAAGAAGTACGGACTGGCGCGGCCCGATTTCAGCGTGAATTCGCCGAAACGCAGCACGCCGCGCGCAAGCGCGAGGTCAAGGAAGGCGCGTTGATGCGGAAGCATGTGTGGAGCGAGCGATGGGCAGGGATGATCAAAGCATAGCAAGGGGCATGTGCGGTGCGGTGTCGGGATCACTGGTTTCGAGTATCTCGAGTCGTTGCGGTAAGCTCGCGCCACTCACCACTCGCCACTCACCGATGCGCATCATCACCTTCAACGCCAACGGCATCCGCTCCGCCGCCAGCAAGGGTTTCTTTGACTGGCTGAAGAAGCAGGATGCCGACGTCGTCTGCCTGCAGGAAACCAAGGCGCAGGAAGAGCAACTGGTCGATCCGATGTTTCGGCCTGACGATCATCATTGTTTCTACCGCGATGCGACGACCAAAAAGGGTTACAGCGGCGTGGCGATCTACGCGAGGCGCGAGCCGGACGAAGTGCGCACGAAACTCGGCTGGGATGCGTTCGACGGCGAGGGCCGCTACCTCGAGGCGCGCTTCGGCAATCTGAGCGTGGTGTCGTTGTACCTGCCCTCGGGATCCTCGGGCGAGGAGCGGCAGCACTTCAAGTTCGAGGTGATGGACTGGATCAAGCCGATCTTCGATCGGTGGTTGAAGAGCGGACGCGATTACGTGCTGTGCGGCGACTGGAACATCGTGCGCGCAAAGCGCGACATCCGCAATTGGACTTCCAATCAGAAGAATTCCGGTTGTTTGCCGCAGGAACGCGCGTGGTTCAACGGCATGATCGCGGATGCCTGCGGCGACGGCACGCCTGCACCAGAGCGCGGCTGGGTGGACACCTTTCGCGTGTTGAAACCGGAAGCCGAGGAATACACCTGGTGGTCCAATCGCGGCGCCGCGCGCGCCAACAATGTCGGGTGGCGGATCGACTACCAGATCGCCACGCCCTCGCTGCGCGGCAGGATCAAGGCCTGCGCGGTTACCCCGTCGCCGCGGTTCTCCGACCACGCG
>Ga0134126_10000340_pt1 | contig 61184 bp, 37 predicted proteins | sample KB31752_FD_96881 | JGI IMG/M metagenome (GOLD analysis project Ga0134126, IMG submission 96881) | Terrestrial soil microbial communities with excess Nitrogen fertilizer from Kellogg Biological Station, Michigan, USA - KB3-175-2 | ecosystem: Environmental > Terrestrial > Soil > Unclassified ...
GCGCGCAACTGGTCAGCAATTACGCCATCCACTTCTGTGGGGAATGGCCCGCTGCCTACGCGGGTGCAGTATGCCTTGGTCACACCCACAACGCTCTGGATTGCGTTCGGCGGCACTCCGGTGCCGATCACCGCTCCACCGGCGCTGGCGCTGGAAGAAGTCACGAACGGATAGGTTCCGTGATCGACATCCAGCAGAGTCGCCTGCGCACCTTCGAGCAAAATTGTGCGGCGCGCGGCCGCTGCCTGATTCAAAAAATGGCTGGTGTCGGCAACGAAGGGCGCGAGACGTTCAACCAGGGCGGACGTCTCGACGACGATCGTATCGGCGTCCAAAGCTTCGCCGCCGTACGCGCTGATGATGCGATTGGCGTCTTCCAGATTACGTTCAATTCGCGAACGCAGAACCTCCGGGATGAGCGCATCGGCGACTCGTAGTCCACGCCGGCCGGCTTTGTCTTCATAAGCGGGACCGATGCCCCGCAATGTGGTGCCGACTTTCTCGTTGCCGAGGCGTTCTTCACTCGTATGATCCAGCGCGCGATGATACGGAAGAATCAAGTGCGCCCGCGAGCTGACCTTCACACGTTCCGGGGTGACGTGAATGCCTTGCGCCGAGAGTCGATCGGCTTCTTCAAAGAACGCTTTCGGATCGATCACCATGCCGTTCCCAAGCACGCAGGTCTTACCCTGGTGCACGATGCCTGACGGCAAAAGATGCAGCACGAACGACTGATCGCCCACCTGGACTGAGTGTCCGGCGTTGTGACCACCCTGGTAGCGGACCACGATGTCGAAGCGCTCGGCAAGCAGGTCGACGATCTTGCCTTTGCCTTCATCGCCCCACTGGGCGCCGATGACTGCGATAACCATAGAATTGAGCGATTGAATCATTGATCCATTGAATCAATGAAAAAATGAATCAATCCTTCATCAGACACAAAACAGGCGCGGCTTGCTGCATCAACAAACTAAGCCGCGCCCGAAACTAGAAAAAAACTTATGCCGCGGTGGCGGTGCTGATGTGCTTGTCAATCATGCGCGAAATCGCGCCTTCGGAAGTCGCGCCGACGACGCGCTCTTCTTCGTGACCGTTCTTGAACAGAATCAAGGTCGGAATGCCCTTGATGCCGTAGCGCTGCGAAACCGACGGATTGTCGTCGACGTTCAGTTTCACGACACGCGCCGTATTGGCGTACTTGTCGGCCACGGCTTCGACGGTGGGCGCGAGCATGCGGCACGGTGCGCACCAGGCGGCCCAAAAATCGACCAGCACCGGCCGGTCACTCTTTAACACATCATTTTCAAAACTAGCATCACTAACTTCTCTTACGTTCTCGCTCATTACTTAGGCTCCTTAAAACTGTTTGTCCAATTTGTGAATCGAAGCTGGGTTTGCCGCCTTACTTGAGCATCGATTCGTACAGCTGAATGTACTTCCGGGCTGCGGCTGACCAGGAATTGTCTGCGATCATTCCGTTACGCTGAATCTGTGCCCATGCTTCCGGCTTGTTATAAAAGTAAAGCCCTTCGCGGATTTTTTCAAGCATGGCCGCGGCGGCGTACGGCCCGAATTTGAAACCATTTCCGGCAGCGGTACTTTCGTCAAAATTCTGCACAGTATCGTCAAGTCCGCCGGTCGCCCGCACAATCGGTACGGTCCCGTAACGCATGCTATACATCTGGTTCAAGCCGCAAGGTTCGTATAGCGAAGGCATCAAGAACACGTCAGCGCCCGCTTCAATCTGGTGCGCCAAAGGCTCGCCTGCATAGCCTTTATAGATGCCCACGCGCGTGGGCGCGGCGTCATGCCAGCTTTGCAAGAAGTCTTCATATTCGCGCGCGCCGGCGCCCAGCGCGATAAAGAATGCACCGGTCTCGAGAATGCCGCCCGCGGCCTGACGAATCAGGTCGTAACCTTTCTGCGAAACCAAACGGGAAATGATCGCGATGATTGGCCGCTCAGGTTCTTCAGCCAGACTGAAGCGGCGTAGTAGATCCAGTTTGCACTCGCGCTTTCCGGAAAGGTCGGCGGCGGAAAAGTTCTGCGCGATGTGCGGATCGGTTTTCGGATCCCAGACGTCGTAATCGACACCATTCGTGATGCCGGCCAGCCGATCGCTGCGCGCCCGCAGTAACCAATCGAGACCATTGCCCTGGTCCGGCGTCTGAATTTCGCGCGCGTAGGTGGGACTCACCGTCGAGATCGCATCGGCGGCTACAATACCGGCTTTCAACGCCGAGGCCGCATTGCCCAACATGAAAGCGTCTCGATACGCAGCGAAGTCCATCCACCAGAGATTTTCAGGATCAAACGCGCCCTGATAGGCGAGATTGTGAATCGAAAAGAGAACTCGGGTTTCCTGGAAGAAGGGCTCATGCCGCCGCCGCGCGCGCAGCTCAACCGAAGCAAATCCAGACGGCCAATCGTTCAGGTGAACGATGTCCGGTTTATCGCCGATGCGCTGCAGCAGAGCGATCGCGGCCCTACAGAAAAAGGCAAAGCGCTCGAAATCATCCGAGTCGCCATAGATGTTTTTGCGGGCAAAGTAGTGCGCCGCTTCGATGAAGTAGGTGGGCGCCCCCAGCGCATCGCTGATGCGCACCGGAACCTGCGCCTTGCGCCCGCGCCAGCTCACTTCCAGATCTTCGACGTAGGTGCCGGTCAGCAGCTCACGATCGACTTGATCGTAAAGGGGCAGAATCAGCAGCGAATCAACGGATTCTTTGTGCAGGGCTTTGGTTAACGAGCCGGAGACATCAGCGAGCCCGCCGGTTTTGGCGAAAGGCAGCGCTTCAGATGAAAGGATAGCAACACGCATGAACGGCAAGGATGAAATCAGAAGGATGAAGGATGAAAAGCTGATCGTTTGAAAAACTTCTTCATCCTTCCGCCTTCATCCTTCATCCTTGCAGTTTACTGCTGCATTGAGGCCAGGAACTCTGCGTTCGACTTGGTCTTCTCGAGGCGCTCGAGCACGACTTCCATCTGCTCGGTAGGCGACAGCGGATTCAGCACGCGGCGCATCACCCAGATACGAGCCAGGTCTTCCTTCGAATCAGCAACTCTTCCTTGCGCGTGCCGGAGCGTTGCAGGTCGATGGCCGGGAACAGACGCTTATCGCTCAAGCGGCGATCGAGATGAATTTCGCAGTTACCGGTGCCTTTGAACTCTTCGAAGATCACGTCGTCCATGCGCGAGCCGGTGTCGATCAGCGCGGTGGCGATGATCGTCAGCGAGCCGCCCTCTTCGATGTTGCGAGCGGCGCCGAAGAAACGCTTCGGTCGCTGCAGAGCGTTGGAATCGATACCGCCGGAAAGAATCTTGCCGCTGGGCGGAACGACCGCGTTGTGTGCGCGCGCCAGACGCGTAATCGAGTCGAGCAGGATCACCACGTCGCGTTTGTGCTCAACCAGGCGCTTGGCTTTTTCGATTACCATGTCAGCAACCTGCACGTGCCGTGTCGGTGGCTCGTCGAAGGTCGAGGAAATGACTTCACCCTGGACCGAGCGCTGCATGTCGGTGACCTCTTCCGGGCGTTCATCGATCAGGAGCACGATTAGCGTTACTTCCGGATGGTTTTGCGCGATCGAATTGGCGATCGTCTGCAGCAACATAGTTTTACCGGTGCGCGGCGGCGAAACAACCAGGGCGCGCTGTCCTTTGCCAATCGGCGTGACCAGGTCGATAACCCGGGCAGAGAGATTGTCGGCAGCGACCTCCATCTTGAGCATCTCTGCCGGATAAAGCGGCGTGAGATTGTCAAAGAAAACTTTTTCGCGGGCCTGCTCGGGCGACTCGAAATTGATCGCTTCGACTTTGATCAGCGCGAAATAGCGTTCGCCTTCTTTCGGCGGCCGAATCTGGCCGCTGATGGTGTCGCCGGTGCGCAGATCGAATTTGCGAATCTGCGAAGGGGAAACGTAAATGTCGTCGGGCCCGGGCAGGTAGTTGTATTCGGGCGCGCGCAGGAATCCAAAGCCGTCAGGCAGCGTTTCGAGCACGCCTTCCGAAAAAATCAGGCCGCTCTTTTCCGTCTGCGCCGCCAGGACTTTGAAAATCAGCTCCTGTTTGCGCATGCCGGTGGCGCCGGGCACATCCATAGTCTTCGCGACCTGGGTGAGCGCGGAAATCGACATGTCCTTCAGCTCAGACAGATTAAATATTTCTTCTTTTCCGTCTTTGCTCGGAGCGTGATCTTCCGTCGCTTCGACAGTTGCAACGCCGCCGCCATTGTCGCCGCTGCTCGGGTTCGTTCTTCTTCTATTTGCCATATCAGTTCTTTCATTGGCAGCCAAAAAGCTGCCGTACGGATTGAGGTTTCAGCATGCTGTCAATTGATTTGAGCGATGCCCGTCAAAGGGAAAGTCGGTTCTGGGAAGCTCGTGTGGGGGCTTCCACCGTAAACGGTTTATGCCAATTGCTGCCTCGCGAATCCAGACTGTTTAGCTAATCGTGAATTTGATGCTGCTGGCAGGATACGCGTGGTCTCAGAACTCGATCGGAAACTTCTCGTCTAGGCTCTGATTCAGTTTGGAAACCCTATTCTAAACAAAAGTAAAAAAAGCGCAAGTCCCAAGTGTCAACAAAAGCGGGCCCGCTGTCAGCCCTTCTTTTCAATCCCTGGTAGCTCGCCTAATCACGCGCCAGACTTCATTTGCGCCATGGCCTGTTACTGCTGAATAGGCGAAAACATTAGACGTGTTGAGAACTTTCTGCGCGCGCGCAAGGTTCTTTTTCAATTCATTGTGCGAAAGTTTATCGACTTTAGTGGCCACGATGGCGTAGGGCTTGTCGTGATGGACGAGCCACTCGTGCAACTGCAAATCTTTTGTGGTTGGCTCGTGCCGTGAGTCGATCAAATGAATCGATAGCGCCAGCTCGTCTCGCTTGTCGAGGTACTCAGACGCGGCTTTGCTCCACTCTGCTTTCACATCTTTGGGCGCTCGCGCATAGCCGTAGCCGGGCAAATCGACAAACCAAAACTCTTCGTTAATGAGAAAGAAATTCAGCGACTGAGTGCGACCGGGGGTTGAAGAGGTGCGCGCCAAGCCCCGAACGCCGAGCAGGGAATTAATAAAACTGGATTTCCCAACGTTCGAGCGTCCGAGGAAGGCGACTTCGGGTCGTTTGTCGCGCGGCCAATCCGTTTCCTTAAATGCGCTCTTGACGAATGTCGCACTGGTAATTCGCATTCAAAGAACTGGGCAATGGCCGCGCCTTGCGTTAAGCGTTCGCGCCGGCGGCTTTCGTCTGGTCTTCGCGGGCTGCAGCAAATTTGGCCATGCGCTCGCGCATCGCCGGCAATTTCGTTTCGATATCCGGGATGCGTTTGACGACCGCCTCCAGGTTCTTAAGAAAGTCCTGGTTGTCGAACATTTTGCGGACGTCTTCGATTACCGGTTCCATCTTCATATAAACGAAAACGTGCTCGCCGTTGGTTTCGTTGAACAACGCTTCGTCGATCGTGCCATTGTTCACGAACGCGCAAGCCATGTCCCAATAGGAAATGACCATACGGAGGTGGCCGCTGTGCTCGCCGACCATCGCTGCCATCACGTCCTGAATGCTGGTGGGATTGAAAGTAAACATCCAGTTGCGAGCCTCGCGCATAACTGCCTCGCGACGGAGGTCGTAGAGTTTCAGAATAAGATCTGCGTCTTCATGTTTGCCCATCGTGTTTTGCTCCTACAATTCGAAGTTTAGTCGAACCGCCTGCGGTAGCTAGCGGTCAACGGTTGGATCGAAAGCGAGAAAAGTCAGAGATCAACCACCCGCTACCGCCGGTAGTTCTGACCAGTACTGTCTAACAGAAACTATTGTTCTGCAGGTGTCTGCAGGCCCGGCGGCGGTTCGGTTGTCCAGATCGGCGGGGCTTTGGCCTCATCCGCGATCTCAACCGTAGGAGGTTCCTCAACGAGCGCGAGCGCAATTACTTCATCGATGGTTTCGACGAGGTTGATGGTCATCGCGTTGCGAACTTCTTCCGGCACTTCCGGTAAATCTTTTTCGTTGTCTTTTGGCAGAAGGATAGTGTCGATCCCGAATCGATGTGCGGCCAGGAGTTTTTCTTTAACTCCGCCAATCGGCAATACGCGACCGCGCAAAGTGATCTCGCCGGTCATCGCGACATTCCGGTAGACCGGCAGGCGCATCAGCGCCGAGGCCATCGCCACGGCCATAGTGATGCCGGCGGATGGACCGTCTTTGGGAATGGCGCCCTCGGGAATGTGAATGTGCAAGTCGCGCTTACGAATGAAATCGAGACTCATGCCCAGTCGTTCAGCGCGCGATTTGATGCAGGTCAATGCGGCCTGGGCCGACTCCTGCATAACTTCCCCCAGTTTGCCGGTCAAGGTCACCGCGCCGCGACCTTTGACCAGGGTCGCTTCGATCTGCAGCACTTCGCCGCCAACTTCTGTCCAGGCCAATCCGGTGGCCAGTCCGATTTCGCTTTCCGCAGCAATTCCTTGCTGACGGAATTTGATTGGCCCCAGCATTTGCTGGACGCGTTCAGAACCAACCACATCCTTGAAATCGGCCGCCACGCTCTCACCGACAAACTTGCGCGCGATCTTACGGCAACATGAGCCGATTTCGCGCTCGAGATTGCGCACGCCGGATTCGCGTGTGTAGTGCCGAATGATTTCCAGAATGCCTTCGTCGGTAAATTGGAACTGTTCCGCGCGCAGGCCATTCGCCTCTGACTGTTTCGGTATCAGGTGGCGCTTCGCAATTTCGAGTTTCTCGCGCTCGGTATATCCGGAAAGCCGCAACACTTCCAGCCGGTCCTGCAGCGCGGGCGGAATCGTATGCAACACGTTCGCGGTAGCGATGAAGAAGACTTTGGAAAGATCGTATTCGACGTCGAGGTAATGATCCTGAAACATGTGGTTCTGTTCCGGATCGAGAACTTCGAGCAGCGCCGCGCTGGGGTCGCCGCGAAAATCAGTGCCCAGCTTGTCAACTTCGTCGAGCAGCAGCACCGGATTCACCGTCCCGGCCTTCTTCATCATCTGAACGATTTGTCCGGGCAGGGCGCCGATGTACGTCCGGCGATGACCACGAATCTCAGCTTCATCACGAACGCCGCCGAGCGAAAGTCGCACGAACTTGCGACCGGTCGCGCGGGCAATCGATTTGCCGAGACTGGTCTTGCCCACTCCCGGCGGCCCGACGAAACAGAGAATCGATCCTTTCGGATTCTTTACGAGTTGCCGCACCGCAAGATATTCAAGGATGCGGTCTTTGATTTTCGCCAAACCGTAGTGGTCATCGTTCAGGACCTCTTCAGCCTTTGTCAGATCCTTAATCTCTTTCGATTTTTGCTTCCACGGCACACTGACGAGCCAATCGATGTAGGTTCGCGACACCGTGCCTTCAGCCGACATCGGCGGCATCGCTTCCAGCCGGTGCAATTCCTGAAGCGCTTTCTCTTTCGCTTCCTCAGTCATGCCGGCTTCTTCGATTTTCTTCTTCAACTCATCGAGTTCCGCACGCTCATCCTTGCGACCCAGTTCCTTGTGAATCGCTTTGATTTGCTCGTTGAGGTAGTACTCTTTCTGCGCCTTTTCCATTTGGCGCTTAACCCGCGTTTGGATCGTGCGATCGAGCTGACGCTTCTCTAATTCAATTTCGAGAATTTCAATCAGGCGTGCCAGCCGGGCCTGGGTCGAGAAAAGCTCGAGCAGCCCCTGTTTATCTTCAACTGAAATTCGCAATTGCGAAGCCAGGGCATCAGCCATGTGCGAGGCATCGGCATTACGCATCGCCGTCTGCAACGCATCCGGCTGCACATCAGGCGCCAGCCGCAAGTGTTGTTCAATCAGTTGCGCAACCTTCTGCACTAACGCATCGGTGCGCACGCCTTCTTCGCTGGCCACAGGCGCACGGCGCACCAGCGCAGTAAACGCGCCATTGTTGTTCTCGATACGAATCGTCGTGGCACGCTCGCGGCCTTCGACGACGACTTTAATTTGACCGTTTTCCTGCCGCTGCGATTGCAGGATTCTGGCGATCGTGCCGACGCCATAAATCTGTTCCGGTGCGGGTTCGTCAACAGTGGCATCGTGCTGCGTTGACAAAAAGATTGTGCGGTCAGACGCCAGCGCCATTTCCAGCGCACGGACCGAACCTGGCCGGCCGATTTTGAACGCTACTTTAGTAAACGGAAAGATAACGACATCGCGAATCGGGACCATTGGATAACGGGCGATGTCAGCAGGGGTACGGTCTGAATATTCTTCCATGATTGGCTACTGCGGAAATTGAACGAAAGACTCTCGAAGATTTGCGTGGAACAAACAAATAAATGACGAATACTCGGCGTCTCTTAATTTGAATTCCGCCGCAAAATTCGAAAAGGGCGAGTTTGCCTCTCGATCTCTCGCCCTTTTACTAACCGGGGTGATTGTAAACTATTTTGCCATGAAGCCGCCACTCCTGAAATCGCCAGGATTTCCAAGCGTATTTACTTGTTCAATTCATCTTTCAAGTTCAGGTTGCGTATTAATCGATGCAAATAGTTTGGATGCAGGTTTAAAAGGCGAGCGGCTGCCGTGTAGTTACCATTAGCCTGTTTCATGGCGTCAATGATCATCTTTCTCTTCATATGCACCACTTGCTCGTGATAGTTCGAGCCGGATTCGCTGGACGGGTCTGCCTGAAATTCCACCACGACCTCGGGCAGGTCGTCAGCCAAAATGTGTTCAGTAGTGCCAAGGACAATCGCGCGTTCAATCGCGTTCTCCAACTCGCGCACGTTGCCCGGCCATTCGTAATTCATCAATAGACGCTTTGCTTCAGGCGAAATCCCAAACACGACGCGATTACATTTGTCGGCGTATTTGCGCGCAAAATAGTTCGCCAGCAGCGGGATGTCCTCGCGACGTTCGCGTAGCGCCGGCATCTTCAGGTTCACAACGTTTAAGCGAAAATACAGATCGCGGCGAAAACTTCCCCGGACCATCGCATCTTCAAGGTCGCGATTAGTAGCGGCCAGCAATCGCAAATCGACCTTAATCGTGCGGTTGCCTCCCACGCGTTCGAACTCCCGCTCTTGCACGACCCGAAGGAGCTTCGTCTGCAGCCCGGGAGACAGATCTCCAATTTCATCGAGAAAGATCGTGCCGCCGTCGGCGAGTTCCAGACGGCCTTTCTTTTGCACGAGAGCGCCTGTGAATGCGCCTTTCTCATGGCCAAAGAGTTCGCTTTCGAGAAGTGACTCGGCGAGCGCCGCGCAATTTACGGCGATGAACGGTTTGTCCGCACGCCGGCTGTTGCGGTGAATCGCGCGCGCGGCCAACTCTTTCCCAGTGCCGCTCTCGCCGGAGATGAGAACAGTGGAATCCGTCGGCGCGACTTTAGAAATCAACTGGTAAACACGCTGCAAGAGCGGGCTTTCGCCGACCATGTTGTGCTCAATGTCGGCATCGCTCAGCAGTCGCTCATTTTCGTTTTGCAAGCGCTCGAAGTTGCGAGTGTTTTCGATGGCCACCGCAGAAATCGCGGCCACGGCTGTCAGTAGCTGCAAATGATTTTCATCGAACCTGGTGGTGGGGTCGTCCGTGTCCAGATAAATCACGCCCAGCACCCGATCAAGCACAATCAAAGGAACGCAGAGAACCGACCGCGATCGCGCGGCAATCAAACTTACCGTCTTCAGATCGTCACTGTTGTCCGGCTCGGCCAGCATGATGGCGGATTTATCAGTCAACGCGCGGCGTACAATTGTGCGGCTCACATTCACTGTTTGCATGGGACCGCCCGCGCGATCCAGCCCGAACATCGAGGAGAATTCATCAGGAGAGTCCGCGTGCGTGGCCGTCAGGAGAATCGCTCCATGCCCTGCCGGCACTACTTCGAATAGAAGTTCCAACAGAGCTTTTTGCAGCTTGTCGAGACTGCGGATTGCGTTAATCGTGGTGCTGATCTTGAGAAAGGCGCTGAGGTCACGCGCCATAATGTACAGCGCATCGCTATACGTCATGCGGACGGCGGGCCCGCCGAGCAAAGGAACTTCATCAAAACGAATTTCGCTGGTTTGAGATGGGTCCTCAGTCTCTTCGATCAAAAAGAAGAACTCTGACTCGCCAATTTGGACGCGATCGCCGTGGTGTAATGCACAACGCTTAACCGGAATGTTATTAACGAACGTTCCGTTGCGACTGTCGAGGTCAGCGATGACATAGCAATCGCCTTCCTTTTCAATCATCGCGTGGCGACGCGAAACAGCGGCGTTTCGGATTCGCAGATTGGCGCCAGTCTGGCGGCCAATTAAGACCGGACCCTCGGTCATAGGGATAACCGTGTCTTTCAACTTGCCGGTAATGGAGGCGAGTCTCGGCTTCATTGCAGCTATTCAAAACCGTTTGCGCCGGGGGTTCGCGCCAAGTGTACGCATGTATGCAACGGCAAGCAAGACCATTTGCAAGGCTATCCGAAGTGTTAGCGGCGCTATCCGATCGGATAGGAAATGATTGTGGAAAATCTGCCGGGACAGACTCTCGAAAGAATTCACCGTTACGCTTAGTTGTTGAGCTTTCGAGCTTTATGCGCCGATTGCAGATCGCTGTGATTCTGATCAATGAGTGGCACGTCAGTCGCAATGGACCGGTGAAACCTCGTGTCAACCTCAAAGGCTAGAGGCGGCTCCTCACGATGCTCTCTGACAACGAACGCCCCACGCAAGGGCGAGCAAATTTTTCAGTCTCGCCGAAGCAAAAACGGCAACCCTGCTGAACCCCAGGGTTGCCGTTTTGTTTTTGTGAACTGAGTTTTTCGAGTTTAGGCAGCCGCGTCATCAACGCCGGCAAGTCCCTCGCCCGGTATCGCCCGATGCCTCTCAACCATCTCGCTGGTGATCACAAATTCCTTTATTCGTTTCTGAGAGGGCAATGTGTACATTGCGTCGAGCAGTAATTCTTCAAGGATCATCATCAAGCCGCGAGCGCCTACTTTGCGCTCAACCGCCTGTTGCGCGACGCGGCGCAGCGAGTCATCTGTAAACCGCAGTTTGACGCTGTCAAAGTCAAACTTCTTTTGATACTGCTTGACGAGCGCATTCTTCGGCTCCGTCAGGATTTTGATCAAGGCAGCTTCATCAAGTTCGTGAAGCACTCCGACAACGGGAAGGCGACCGACAAATTCCGGAATCAATCCGTATCTAATCAGATCTTCTGGCTGGACATGCCCGAGCGCGTCTGCCTGCCGCTGCGAACCGCTCTTTACCTCGGCGTGAAAACCGAGTGACTTGTTGCGCATTCGTTTTTCGACGACTTTCTCCAGACCGACGAAGGCGCCACCGCAAATGAAAAGGATGTTAGTTGTATCGACCGGGAAAAATTCCTGATGGGGATGTTTGCGTCCGCCTTGCGGCGGCACGTTGGCGATTGTGCCTTCAAGAATCTTGAGCAATGCTTGTTGCACGCCTTCACCCGAGACGTCGCGCGTGATCGAAGGGTTCTCATCTTTGCGACAAATCTTGTCGATCTCATCGATGTAGATAATCCCTTGCTGAGCGCGTTCGACGTCGCCGTTCGCTGCCTGTAGAAGTTTCAGGATGATGTTCTCGACGTCTTCACCGACGTACCCTGCTTCAGTGAGCGTCGTCGCGTCGACAATCGTGAACGGGACGCTCAACATGCGCGCCAGCGTTTGTGCCAGCAGGGTCTTGCCGGTGCCCGTCGGACCAATCAGGATAATGTTCGACTTTTGGATTTCAACTTCCGCGCGTCGGCGCGTGAGTTCGATGCGCTTGTAATGCTGATAGACGGCCACAGCCAAACGTTTCTTGGTTTCGTCCTGGCCGATGACATATTCGTCGAGAAAGGATTTGATCTCGCCCGGCTTCGGCAGCGGAGGTCGTGAAGCTACCGACTCAGCCTGTTGGTCGTCACTGATAATTTCATTGCAGATGTCGATGCATTCGTTGCAGATGTAGACGGTAGGACCCGCAATGAGTTTCTTTACTTCATTCTGCGATTTACCGCAGAACGAACAACGGAGCGTGTCGTCACTTCTTCTTACCATAGTCCGGGGAACTCCATCTCTTCAGATTGTCGGGCCTACTTCAGATGTGGGGCTGACATCTTCAATTCGTCGGCACCCGCTCAAAACGACGGACACATTCATGACTTGCGCCAGCTACTCGCGGTGCGCAATCACTTCGTCTATTAAACCATATTCTTTCGCCTGAATGGCTGACAAATATCGATCGCGTTCGACGTCGAGTTCAATCTGATCCAGACTTTGCCCGGTGTGCTTGGCAAGAATTTGAGACGTCAACTCGCGAATGCGAATGAGTTCTTCGGCATGAATGCGAACATCGGTGGCCTGTCCCTGCATGCCGCCTGAGGGCTGATGAATGAGTATGCGTGAATTGGGCAGCGCGAAGCGTTTGCCTTTGGCGCCGGCTGTCAACAACAGCGCGCCCATCGATGCGCACATGCCGACGCAGATCGTGGTCACGTCCGGCCGGATGAACTGCATCGTGTCGTAAATCGCCAGGCCGGCAGTGACTGAGCCGCCCGGCGAGTTGATGTAAAGATTGATGTCTTTTTCAGGGTCCTCAGCTTCCAGGAAAAGCAGTTGCGCCACGATCAAGTTGGCAATCTGATCGTCAATGGGCGTGCCGAGAAAAATGATGTTGTCTTTTAGGAGTCGTGAGTAGATGTCAAACGCGCGCTCGCCACGCGACGTTTGCTCGACGACCATCGGTATCAGCGCCATAACAAATCAGGAGGCAGTAAGCAGGAAGCAGTGAGCAGAAAAAACGTTCGCGAAGTTTATTCTGACTCCTGACTACCGACTTCTGACTCCTGTTTTTCTTCCTTCCACTCTTTGTCGGTTATCTTCGCATTCGCGACTAAGAAGTCGAGCGTCTTGCGATTGCGTAACCTCGGAGCGATGCTACGTTCGCCACCTTGCTTTGTCAAGATAGCTCGCACTTGTTCTGGTGACTGTTTTGATGCATCCGCAAGCGCATTAACCTCGTCTTCGATCTCCTGCTCGCTGACATCGATCTTTTCTTCGTCGGCTATCCGATCGAGCAAGAGTGAGCCCCGCAAATCGTAACCAGCCTGGTCTTTCAAAGAGTCACGCGCCTTCTCCCAATCGAGTTGGGGATTCCGCGGATCGATCCCCTGGCCAACCATGTCGCGCACCACAGACTCGAGCCGATGCTCGGTCTGATGATCGACCAGCCGTTCCGGAAGTTCGAACTCGTGGCTGTCGACCAGCTGGCGGACAAGATCGGCGCGCAGCTTTCCTTCTGATTCATTCCTGGCCCGCGCTTCGAGATCGGAGCGCAATCTCGTGCGCAAGTCCGCTAACGATTCAACTTCATCGCCCAGACTTTCAGCCCATTCATCGTCGAGATCCGGCAGCTCTTTAATGCGCACGGCCGAAACCTTAACTGTGTATTCGATCGTTTTGCCGGCCAGCCCTTTGGCGCTGAAATCCTCCGGATAATCGACCACAAAAGTCTTTTCGTCGTCCGGTCTTGTCTCGCTAAGATTGTCTGTGATCGCCTGGACAACGCCTTCGCCGCCCAGCACCACGTCTACGTCTTCGACGTTGATAGGCTCAGCCTCGGGCTCGTTCACGAACACGCCGTGGAAATTCGCAGTGACTGTATCGCCGATTTGGGCGCCGCGATCTTCAACCGGCTGGAGCGATGCTGAGTTCTCGCGCAGTTGCGAAATGACCTGGTCGATATCTTCGTCTGTCACCGGCCGCGTCCGCCGATCAACTTCGATTTCTTTGTATTTGCCGAGCTTGATATCCGGCAAAACCTCGACGTTCACGTTGAACGAAATGGCACTCTGCCCAAGCTGATCGAGACCGGCTGTGTTCTCGAGGTTTAGTTGCGGCTCGCCCAGCGGTTCGAGGTTATGTTCGCTAATCGCGTGTTGGACCGCCTCGGGAATAACTTCACGGAGAAGTTCAGTGCGGATTTGATCTTTGAAACGAGTACGCACGACTGCGCGCGGTGCGTGACCGGGGCGAAAGCCGGGAACCGTTGCCGCCTTTGCGTATTGATCGCTGATGCGATCGTAAACTTTGCGGATAGCGTCAGCATCGATTTCGATGTCGATCTGTTTTTGCGTTGATGAGATTTCTTTTAGTTCAGTCTTCATAAGAAAAGTAAGCAGTAGGCAATAAGCAGGAAAACGAAGGTAGCTAACGGTGCAATAAAGCAACAGCCACAAAACACAAGAAATCGCTTACTGCTTTCTGCCTACTGCCTTCTGTTCCTTGGTGCGAAAGGGGGGACTCGAACCCCCACACCTTTCGGTACCAGATCCTAAGTCTGGCGCGTCTGCCAATTCCGCCACTTTCGCGAACCAGACGCGAGAATAGCACAGCGATTGATCTGTTACAGAACGGCGAGCGCTGCTGACCACCGGGTCACCGAACCGCGAACAGTAGCGAGCGGATCAAGCATACTACTTAAAAGAAGTAAGGCACTGATTCTATCAATGTCGCGTCTTTGATCCGCTCACTACCGTTCGCGGTTCTGTAACAGAGCAAACCGCTTCACGAAGAGGAAAACCGGCAAGCTAATCGCGAGTAGGCCCAGCGCCCACAAACTGTTCTTCGTGTCACCTGCAACCGCGCCGGCAAGAAAAGCGATCGAACCGGCAATGACGATTAGAGTCGTCCAGGGGTAACCCCAAACGCGATATGGCCGCGGCAAGTCAGGTTCGCGCCTGCGCAAAACGATCACAGAGATGAAGGCCATTGTGTAGTACGAGACGAAGAAGAAGGCGACGACCGCGAGGACCTGATTGAACGTTCCGCTCAAAATGAAAACTACTGCGACCAGCGTGCTGATGAGCAGCGTAATCGTCGGCGTGCCACCTTTGTTCACAACCGTTCCGTGATGCGTGAACAAACCATCGCAGCTCATTGCGTACAGCGTGCGGGGCGCGCTTAAGGTGTAGGCATTGATGGTGCTCAACATCGAAATAATTGCGAGGAGGCGAATAACTCTGTCGCCGTAGGGGCCGAACATCACCGTGGCTGCTTTGCCAACTGCGAGTTCATCGCCCGCGATTCCCTTAATACCAAGCAGGTGCACCAGCGCGAGATTTATCAACACATAGATCGCCACCACCGACAACACGCCGCCGAACATCGAGACGGTGACGTCGCGCTTTGGATTGCGAACCTCGCCGCCAAAGTAACAGACGCCGTACCATCCGTCGTACGTATAAAGCACGCCCTGCAACGCCAACACAATCGCCGCAAGTACCGCGAAACCGTGGGGAACAGTCGTTTGAGTAACTGACTGCGATGTGACCGCTGGTTGATGAATGAACGCGATAATCCCGAAGGCGGTAAACGCGAGCACCTTAATCAGACTCGTCACATTCTGTGTGTAGCTGCCCCAAAGGACTCCGCGCCAATGAAGTAGCGCAAAGAAAAGCGTGACTGTTAGCGCCACCAATTTTTGATGAGCGGCCAGTGCGGGAAAGAGAACTTCGGAATATTCGCCGACCACCATGGAGATTAGGGCGATGGTCGCGCAGGTAGACATGCAATCGCTCCAACCGACGATGAAGCCTGCATAGTCGCCCAGGGCACGATGCGCAAATACGTAGAATCCGCCGGAACGCGGAATCATCGCGCCGAGTTCGGCGACTGATATCGCTCCCAGCAGAGCGTACACTCCGCCAACAATCCAAATTCCAATGAACAGCGTCGGGGTAGGGAGCTGCGCGGCTACTTCGCCGGGCGTGCGCAGAATGCCCATCCCGATCGTGCCGCCGATAGTCACAGCCAGTCCGAACGTCACACCCAGGACGCGGAGCAGGCTTCCGTGTGATTTCGCGTTTTCAGCCACAAACAGACGGATTTACACAGATTCAAAAACCACAGTGAACACAAGTAATCGGATTCTTAATCGGAGTAGTGTTCATCTGTGGCTCGCTGTCGACTACAACGTGCGCGTAACTTTGGAAAGCGAGCGCGGCTTATCCGGATCGAGTCCCTTTGCTTCTGCCAACAGCGCCGCGAACAGTTGGGCGGGGATGATGTAGGGAATCGGCGCGAGAAACTCATCAATCTCGCGTGGCATGATGATCGACCGTGAGCAGGCGCGGGCCACTTCCAGATCGGCGGTGATGGCCATTGTCTCGGCGCGCAACTCCTGAAGACGGCGAATCAGATCGTTTGTTCCGTCGTGCATCACTCCCGGCGGGACAAACAGAAAGACCGGAAAGTGTCGCTCGATCATGGCCAACGGGCCATGCAGAAAATCCGCAGAAGAAAATCGCTCCGCGACGACGTAGCACGTCTCCATCAACTTGAGCGCAAATTCGTAAGCGTTCGCGTAGGCGAGTCCGCGCCCAACCACTACACAGTTCTCCATGAAGGCGTATCGCTGCACGAGTTCGACAATCGCCGGCTTCTGTTCTAATGCGCGCGCGGCGAACTCCGGGATCTTCTCGTAGTCGATTGAGATGCCGTCCTGCGAAAACGCCGCGGCCATCATGTAGAACAGCATCATCTGTCCGGTGAACGTTTTCGTGGCCGCCACCGAACGTTCTTTGCCGCCGTGCATCAATAAGGTCTCATCGACCAGCTTGGTCATTGCTGATTGCGGCTCGTTAGTGATGCCGATGGTGAACGCGCCGCAGTCACGCGCGTTTTCGAGCACGCAATTAATGTCCTGGCCTTCACCTGACTGCGACACACCAACCACCAGCGCGCGCTTGAGGTTTAGCTTCGCGCCATAAAGTGTGTGCACTGAAGGGGCCGAGAGTGAAACGGGAATTCCCGTTGTGATTTCGAGAAGATAGCGGCCGAACAGCGCCGCGTTATCGGAACTGCCGCGCGCTACTAAGACAATGAGATCGATGTCGCGCGCTCGAAGAGTGGCCCCCAGCCCTGCGACCTTCTGGCGTTCTTCCGCGATCGTCTTTTCGAGCGCGACCGGCTGCTCGGCAATTTCCTGAAGCATCAGGGACATGAACCATTCCTCACCGGATGTTTAGATAGCGGACTTGTCCGCGGTGCCTTGTCGGCACAAGTGCCGACTCTAAACGATTTGTAATAAGAATCGATATCAGGTAAATAGTGCGGCGCTTTCGATCAACCCAATCAGCGAAAATTATGTCAGCTATAAATCATTCCGCGCGTCGGCGACTAACTCTAACACGAACGTTCGCACATCGAATTGTAATTGTGGGGGCGCTGGCAGTGGTCTGCACTTCCGTCGCCGCACAGTCTCAGCGCCTTCAGATCATTCCCGCCCCGAAGTCGATCGAGACCGGCCCCGGCGCTTTTACGATTGATCGACGCGGTCGAGTGGTACTGGCCAATGGCAAGTCGGCCGACGATCGTTTCGCGGTTGATGATTTCATCGACGATCTGAAAACGAGTGCGAACGTACAGCTGGCAATCGGCAAGGGGCGATCGCGCGCAATCCTGGTTGGCGAACTCGACTCTTCTGCGGTAGCTGAATTCGTCAAACGAAATGGAGTCACGGTTCCTGGCGATCTAAGCGCCGAAGGTTACATCCTAATCGCAACCGCTGAGCAGGTGATGGTGGCGGGAAAGACGGAAGCCGGAACTTTCTACGGGCTGCAAACGCTGAAGCAGCTTGTCCGAGGCGAAGGCGTGCAGGCCTTCATTCCAGCCGTGAAGATTGTCGATTGGCCCACGATGCGCTGGCGCGGAGTTTCCGACGACATCAGTCGCGGCCCCGTCCCGACCGTCGATTACATCAAGCGGCAGATTCGCACCGAAGCATTCTTCAAACTGAACATGCACTCCTTTTATATGGAGCACACGTTCGCGAGTGAATCGCATCCGTTGATTGGCCCGGAGGGCGGATCGCTCACGGCTGCGGAAATCAAAGAACTAGTCGCGTATGCACGGAAATTCCACGTTGAACTCGTTCCCGAGCAGCAGACTTTTGGTCATCTTCACAAGGCGCTGCGCCTGGAGAAGTACGCGGAGCTTGCTGAGACGCCTTATGGCGACGTGCTCTCACCGCAGCAACCGGGCACCTACAAACTGATCGCGGACTGGTACAAAGAGCTGAACGAGTTGTTCCCGGGACAGTTCTTTCACATCGGCGAAGACGAAACATTTGAACTCGGGCAAGGGCAGAGCCGAACAGAAGCGCAAGCCAAAGGCGTAGGCGCTATTTATTTCGAACATCTCAACCGCGTTCGCGATCTGCTGAAGCCCTATAACCGCAAGCTAATGTTTTGGGGCGACATCGCGCTCAATCATCCCAATCTGATCGGTGATATTCCCAAAGACATGATTGTGATGAATTGGCAGTACGGCGCGCGCGACGACTTCTGGTCATCAATCAAACCGTTTCAGGACGCAGGTCTGCAACAGTTTGTCTGTCCCGGTGCGCAGACTTGGAATCAAATCTTTCCGAATCTTGATGCGGCGGCGAAAAACATCGTGAATTTTGTACGGGACGGTCAGAAAGCCGGGGCCATCGGAATGATGAACACGACCTGGGACGACGATGGCGAGTCGCTCTTCGAAATGTCCTGGCATCCGATCGTGCTGGGCGCGGCCGCGTCGTGGCAGGAAGGCGGAGTCGACATTGATAAGTTCGACGCTGACTTCGATTGGGCGTTCTTTCGCAACGATGGCGATCAGTTTATTAAGGCGGAACGCGCGCTAGGCGATGTAAATACAGTTCTGGGCACGGGCCCTTCGGACGAGATCTTCTGGCGCGATCCTTTTACAACCTGGTTTCAGGGCATCGCCCGAAATAGCGCGGACAGCGTGCGGCGAATGAGGCTGATAGTCGAAGACGTGGCGGAGTCTCTCACGCGTAACGAAAAACGGGCACGACGCAATGGTTCAGCGATCGCAGCGATGAAGTTTGCAGCGCAGCGATTCGATCATACAGGCCGGCGCTATGAGGTGATGAAGAAGTTCAGCGATCAATACTGGGATGCCTACCTGAACTTGGGCGACCGCGTGAAAGTGCGCAAGTTGCGGTACTACTCCGGGGCGATTTACAACAACCTGCGCGAAATGGCCGAGGAGCTTTCGATCCTGAAAGAAGGCTATCGCCGCCAATGGCTGGTAGAGAATCGGCCTTATTGGTTAGAGAGCGTGCTGGCTCGTTACGATCAGATGATGGCAATCTGGCTGACCAAGAGCCGGGAGATGGATGAAGTGCTACGAAAATATGAGGCGACATCGACGCTGCCAAATCCGGAGGAATTTGGGTTAGGGACGCGGCCTGTAGCGCCGCCGGCGCAAAGATGATTCATCCACAGATTACGCAGATTACACAGAAAGGGAGGCAGCTAGAGCCGCGCGATGTCTTCGTGCCGTAGGCACGAAATATTTATAGCCCGTGGGCTGAGCGACGTTTCGAGAGCCCATTTATGGGCGACAGAAATATGTCGCTCCTAGCGGAGCTAATAAACTCTTCTTGTGGGCGGTTCTATAAATATCTCGCTCCTAGCGGAGCGATGCAACGTTACGTCGGGTTCTTTCCAAAGCGGCGTAATCTGCGGATAAATACTTAGGTCTTATGCCTGAACAACAACAACGCCTGGTTTCACTCGATGTCTTCCGCGGTCTCACCATCGCCGGCATGGTGCTCGTTAACAACCCGGGCAGCTGGTCACACATCTATTGGCCGCTCGAGCACGCCGAATGGAATGGATGGACGCCGACCGATCTCATCTTTCCATTTTTCCTGTTCATTGTGGGCGTCGCGATTCCGCTGGCTTTCGGCAAGAGGATCGAACGCGGTGATAGCAAACGGACGATGTTTACCAAGGTCGCGATTCGCTCCGCGATCATCTTTCTCCTCGGCGAATTTCTTGCCGGCGTTCCCTATTTTCATCTCTCAACGATTCGCATTCCCGGAGTGCTGCAACGCATCGCCGTCTGTTACTTCTTCGCTTCACTCATCTACCTGACGACGCGATTGCGCACGACCGCGATCATCGCAGTCGCACTGCTCGTCGTTTACTTCATTCTGATGAAGCACGTGCACTGGAACGGTTATTACGTCGGCGACTTGAGCAAGGAAGGAAGTTTGGCGTCGATTATCGATCGTAAAGTCTTCGGTCCGCACATCTGGAAGCAGGGGATGGTTTACGATCCGGAAGGCATCCTGAGCACGATGGGCGCGCTGGCCACGACGCTGTTTGGCGTCTCGACTGGCTACTTGATTCGAGCGAAAGACAAGACACAGATCGAAAAAGTCACGCTGATGTTTGTTGCCGGAATCGTCTGCATGATCATCGGCTGGTGCTGGAACCCGTGGTTTCCGATTAATAAGTCGCTCTGGACAAGTTCGTACGTGTTCTTCACCGGCGGACTGGCGTTGCAGTTTCTGGCGCTGTGCTACTGGCTCATCGACATCAAAGGTTACAAGCGATGGACGAAACCATTTGTGATTTTTGGAGTGAACGCGATCGTTCTCTTTGTCGGCACGGGACTCATGGCGAAATTGACGGGAATGACTTCAGGCTTTATGGGCCGGTTCAGTTCGCTGCTGCATGTCACCAAACCCGACGGCTCGCCACGGGCATTGCAGCCGTTCATCTACGAGCATCTGTTTGCGTCTTGGCTCTCGCCTAACAATGCGTCGCTGGCATTCGCGATTTCATTCATTCTGTTGTGGCTGTTCTTGATGTGGCTGCTGTATAGGAAGAACATCATTATTAAAGTTTAGTGTCAGAAGCCCGAGCGTAAGCGAGGGCAATTCTAATCAAGGTCGCCCTCCCTCACGGTCGGGCTTCTGAGACGGGTGATAAAGGAGAAACAACAATGCCGACTTACATTGCTCTGCTGAAATGGACGAGTCAGGGGATCGCGAACGTTAGAGATAGTGGTAAGCGACTCGATGCCGGCCGCGAAGCTTTCGCCAAAGCGGGCCTGAAGCTGAAAGATGCTTACCTGACCATGGGCCGATACGATTTAGTCACCGTGGTCGAAGCGCCCGACGACGAGACTTATGCAAAAGCCACGCTCGCGCTTGGCGCGCAGGGAAACGTCAGTACTGAGACATTGAAGGCGTTTACCGAGGACGAGTACCGGCGGATTGTCGGCTCGCTGTAGAGCCGATAATCAGCCGCAGATTTGCGCGGATAAACGCGGATTCAAAAACAATTAGAATGATTTCCGGTTTTCTTATCTGCGTTAATCCGCGTTCATCTGCGGCTAATATATCCCGGACCGCGCAGCACTCGTCCTGAATTCGCCGGCGTCCGCTGACCGTTGTCCACTTCAATCTGGCCGTTGACGATTACGTAGTTGATGCCGACCGGATATTGGTTCGGCTCTTCAAATGTAGCGCGATCAATCACAGTCTTCGGATCGAAGATTGTGATGTCCGCGAAGTAGCCCGGTCGCAACAGTCCTCGCTGTTTTAATCCCACATTGAAAGCCGGCAGACCGGTCATCTTGTGAATCGCGAGTTCCAGGGGCATCAGCTTTTCATCGCGAACATACTTACCGAGAATTCGCGGATACGCACCCCAGCCGCGCGGATGCGATTTTGAGCCGGCGAGCGGCCCGTCAGTCGCGCGCGCACCGCTATCGGTGCAGATGCTCACGAAAGGAGATTTCAAAGCAGCTTTCATGTCGTCTTCGCTCATCATGAAGAATATCGCGCTCGTCTGGCCGTGATCAGCGATGATGAAATCCAAGAGTGCATCAAGCGGATCTTTATTTTGCGCGGCAGCGATTTCCGACATGCGTTTGCCTTGCCATTGCTCCAGGTCGTGGTTAACAACTGAGCCAATCAAAATTCCGCTCGGCCCGCCGCTGCCCAGATAAATGTTCTCCCAGTCTTTCGAATCGGCGGTGATCTCCTTCTGCAAACGTTCACGCGTAGCCGGATCCTTCAAGCGCGCGACCATTTTGTCAGTCCCGCCCTCGAGTGCCCAGGGTGGCAAACACGCGCTCAAAGAAGTACTGCCGGCGACATACGGATAGACATCGGCGGTGATTTTCAAACCTTGACGTCGCGCGGCTGCGATGCGGCCAAGCATCTCAGGCATGCGGCCCCAATTCTTCTTGTAAGCGGTCTTAAAATGCCAAATCTCAGCGGGGATGTTCGCGCGCCGGGCGATCTCGAAAACTTCTTTCATTGAATCGTCAATCGCGTTCGCTTCGCTGCGTTGATGCGAAATGTAGATGCCGCCATATTGATGTGCGACCTTCGCCAGTTCCACGATCTCGTCGGTCTTCGCAAAACGCGCCGGCACGTATTGCAGTGAAGTCGAAACACCGAGTGCTCCATCCTTCATCGCGTCGGCCACGAGCTGCTTCATTTGTTCCAGTTCCGATGTAGTCGGCGGCCGATTGTCATAGCCAATCACGTATTCGCGCACCTGGGTCGCCCCGACGAAAGTGCCGAGGTTCACGCCGGCGCCTTGTTTATCCAATCGCTTGAAATACTCACCGAGCGTGCGCCAATCAACCGTCAGGTTGTATTTGCGATTGAAGTCTTCCTGCTCTTTGAGAATGCGATCGTTCACCGGCGCGATCGATTCGCCTTCACCGGTAATCTCGGTCGTCACGCCCATCATCACCTTGCTCATCGCGCGGGGATCGATCAGCACGTATGTTTCGGATTGTCCGAGCATGTCAATGAATCCCGGCGCAACGACCTGTCCACGCGCGTCGATTTCCCGCTTGGCTTTCGCGCCACGCAGATTGCCAATGCTCGCAATGCGGTCGTCTTTAATCGCCACATCTGCCGGGTAACCGGCACGCCCGCTGCCATCGACAACCCGGCCATTGCGAATGATGATGTCGTACTCAGGCGTGGCGGCGGTTGTTGTTTTAGGGATAGGCATGAAGTTGATGGCTATGGCCACACCACAAAGAGCAATGAGCAGTCTCATCTAGTAACCTCCAGTGGAGCGCCTGCATCCTTGCAGGCGGTCCGCAGGCATCTTGCCTGCGCAAATGCGAGAAAGCTATTGCGCGCAGGATGCGTGCGCTCCGCTCCCGGTACTGACATCCTGGCAATATCGAAAAACGGCGGCGTTGATTATAATCGCGAATCTTTGATTTCAAACTCGTAATTGACAGAGCCCGGTTCGCGAGCAACAGTTACAGAACCGCGAGCAGTAGCGAGCGGGTTAAGAACTCAAGTTTCCTAAACATGTTTCTTTCAACTTGAATCTTTATTCCGCTCGCGTCTGCTCGCGGTTCTGTACCGAGGGGTCAAGATGACCAATCAATTGATTAGCGTCACCGACATTGCCCGCGTGACCGGCGGCCGGGCTTCCGGCGATTCGACCTCCGCCGTGACGGATGTCACGCACGACTCACGACAAGCGAAGGCCGGAAGTCTCTTCGCCGCGGTGCGCGGAGAATTGTTCGACGCGCACAAGTTCGTTCCGCAGGTGATGCAGCAAGGCGCGGTCGGAGTTCTTTCTGAGCTTGAACGGCCGGGTAACTTCGACGGCGCGTGGGTCCAGGTCGCAGACATTCGGCGCGCGATGGCGCTCGCGGCCGCTGAAGTCCATCATCATCCATCTCGTGAATTGAATCTCGTCGGCATCACCGGCACCAATGGCAAGACGACCTGCGCCTACCTGATCGCCTCGATTCCCGAAGCCGCGGGGGAGCCGGTGGCGATGACCGGCACGGTCGAATATAGATTGGGTAAAGAAAAAAAGAAGGCGGACCGCACGACTCCCGAGGCGACCGACATGCAGCGGCTGCTGCGTCAGGCCGTCAGTATCGGCTGCCGGACCGCGGTGATGGAGTGTTCTTCGCAGGCGATGGATTTTCATCGTTGCGACGAGCTGGATTACGCGGTGGCGGTATTCACAAACCTTACGCGCGATCATTTGGACTATCACAAGACGATGGAGAATTACTGGTACGCGAAGCAGCGTCTTTTCGATGGGCGTTTGGGTTCGCGCCCAAAGACTTCAGTGATTAATATCGATGATCCTTACGGCGTCGAATTAGCGAATCGTCTGAAGCGCGAAGGGTTGCGCGTCGTCACTTACGCCGTGAAATCCGACGCCGATGTCATGGCCCGTGGCGCAGAATTCTCGCTCTCTGGAATGGAGTTTCAACTGCGAGTGGGAGCGGGCACGCACCCCTCGGAGGCGCCACACGCGGATAGCGTCGCTGCTGAAATCGACTTTCATTCGCCGTTAGTCGGCCCGCCGCATGTCTACAACACACTGGCGGCCGTCGCGAGTGGCCTGGCGCTGGGTTATTCGCTCGAGGTGATCACGAAAGCTCTCTCGAAGTGCACGGGTGCGCCCGGAAGATTCGAACGGGTACCGCATGATGGCGATTTCGCCGTGGTCGTTGACTACGCGCACTCGGATGATGCGCTGCTGAATGTCTTGCGCACCGCGCGCGAAGTGACCAAAGGCAGAATCATCACCCTGTTTGGCTGTGGCGGCGATCGCGATCGCAGCAAGCGCGCGCCAATGGGCGAAGCCGCCGGATCCTTGAGCGATGTCGTGATTCTCACCTCCGACAATCCGCGCACTGAAGATCCAAATCAAATTCTTTGCGATGCGGAAGAGGGAATTCAGAAAACCGGCAAGCCGTACGAAAAGATCGCCGACCGCCGCGAAGCAATTCATCACGCCATCGCCCAGGCCCGTACGGACGACCTTGTTTTGATTGCGGGCAAAGGTCACGAGGACTACCAAATCCTCGGCCGCGAGGTTTTTCATTTCGACGACAAAGAAGTTGCGCGTGACGCACTTCGCATGCGTGAACGATAGCCTTAACCACTAAGACACAAAGGCACGAAGACTGATATTGAACTTTGTGTCTTCGTGTCTTTGTGGTAAATCGTCCCGGGTTCGATGCAAACAACGTCACAAGAAGGCCTCGTGCGCGGCATCCGCCGCTGGGATCTGGTTGCCGTCACCATCAACGGCATCATCGGCGCCGGCATCTTCGGGCTGCCCTCAAAAGTCTATTCGCTAATCGGTTCGTACAGTTTAATCGCGTTCATTGTCTGTGCGCTCGTCGTGATGCTGATCATTCTGTGTTTTGCAGAGGTCGGCAGTCGCTTCGAAAAGACGGGTGGACCTTATCTTTACGCGCAGGAAGCGTTCGGTCCGGCGGTCGCTTTCGAAGTTGGTTGGTTGATTTGGCTGGCGCGGCTAACCGCATTCGCCGCGAACTGCAACTTGATGATCAACTATCTCTCGTTCTTTTGGGCGCCTGCGAATAGCGGCATCACGCGCGCGCTGATCATTATCGCCGTCGTGCTGATCCTGACAGGGCTAAATATTCTCGGCGTGCGCCAAGCGGCGATGGCCAGCAACATCTTCACCATAGGTAAGCTCGTGCCGATGCTCATCTTCATAGCGTTTGGCCTTTTCTTTTTGAACCCGCCGGCGTTCGCGTTGGGAGCGCGGCCGGCGACAGGTGCGTTTTCACAATCCGTGCTGTTGCTGTTGTACGCCTTCACCGGATTCGAGATGGCCACGATCCCCGCCGGTGAGATTCGCGACCCGCAAAAGGATCTGCCGCGCGCTCTGCTGATTGCCATGGGCGTCATCGCGACGACTTACATACTGATTCAAGTGGTGTGCATTGGAACGTTGCCTGACCTGGCGAATTCAACCAAGCCGCTGGCGGATGCTGGTCAGCGGTTCATGGGAACCTCGGGCGCTGCGATCATTTCCGCCGGCGCAATCATTTCGGTGGCAGGGAATCTGAACATCACTGTGCTGTCAGCGTCGCGTGTGCCGTTTGCAATTGCTGAACAAAACCAATTGCCCTCGTTTCTGGCACGCGTGCACAAGAAGTTCTTTACGCCGCACGTCTCGATCATCATCACTACGCTGTTGATGCTTGTGCTGACGTTGAAGAGTTCCTTCGTGGCCGCGCTGACCATTAGCACGATCGCGAGGCTGGTTGCTTATGCGGTGACGTGCGCTGCTTTGCCGGTGTTGAGAAGAAGCAAGGATGCGCCGCGCGCGCACTTTCGACTGCGCGGAGGGCCCTTCATTGCAATTGCGGCACTGATTTTATCGGCATGGCTGCTGCTGAACAGCACTCTGTATGAAGCGATTGCGTCCGTCATCGCAGCCGGAGTGGGCTTTTTGATCTATCTCGCTTACCGCTTCTATCGCAGTCCTTCATAGACGATGCGCCCATCCATGATCGTCATCACTACTTTCGCTTTTTCGATCTCTTTCGGATCGATCGTGAAGATGTCGCGCGAAACGATCACTAAATCAGCCAGCTTACCCGGCGCGATTGTTCCTTTTTCGTTTTCCTGAAATTCGGCGAACGCAGAGCCGACGGTGTAGGCGCGCACGGCTTCTGCGACGGAAATCTTCTGCGCCGGAACCCAGCCATTCGGATTCTTGCCGTCCAGAGTGCGGCGCGTCACGGCCGCGTAGATCGACAAAATCGGATCTAGCGGCGCCACCGTCCAGTCAGTTCCAAACGCCAGCGTCACGCCCGCGTCGAGCAAAGATCGAAACGCGTAAGTTGTTTGAGCGCGTTCTTTGCCGATGCGCTTCTCAGCCCAGCGGCCATCGTCGATGGCGTGATAAGGCTGCATTGACGCAATCACTTTGTCACGAGCGAACCGTGGAATGTCCTGAGGGCGCAGGTGCTGGGCGTGCTCGATGCGAAAGCGGCGGTCGCGATCGCCGTCTTCCCGCTCGACTTCTTCGTACATCGAAAGGATGAGGTCGTTCGCCTTGTCGCCAATGGCGTGAATCAAAACTTGGAGGCCGGCTTTGTCGGCGCCGCGAATGCGTTCGAGCATCGCGCCTTCGGGAAACATCTCGTCACTGGGAATGCCGCTGGTGTTCGGCGCATCGCGATAGGGTTCGTAGAAGAGCGCCGTGGTCGAGCCGAGACTGCCGTCAGCAAATCCTTTCAAGCCGCCCGTGCGCAACATGGCGCTACCGAAATGCGCACGTACGCCGGTGCGGGCTAGGCGGTCCCAACTCGGCAAAGGCCAAACGGCGTAGATGCGTGTTTTCAATTCACCACGATCGAGCAGAGTCTGATAGACGCCCACGTCAACGCCGGCGGACATATCCTGCACGCTCGTGACGCCGAGGCTGGCCGCGTGATTCGTGGCGGCCCTGGCGGCCGCGAGTTTTTCTTCGAATGACGATGCCGGAATAACTTTCCAGACGAAACTCTGCGCTGCGTCTTTTAGAACGCCCGTTGGTTCGCCAGTTTTCGGATCGCGGACGATCACTCCCCCAGGAGGATCGGATGTCTCTTTCGTCACCCCCGCGAGTTTCAGGACGAGGCTGTTCGCGAGACTCATGTGACCGTCGAGCCGGTTTACGAATACCGGGGTGTTCGGCGTGTAGCCATCGATCAGTTCCTTCGTGGGCAAATCCGCGTTGGGCCAGCGTTCGTGATCCCAATCGCCACCGGTAATCCAGCGACCTGCGGGCAGCTTCGCCGCGAAGTCACGGATTCGTTCGGCAAATTCCTCGGGCGTACTGGCGTCACGCAAATCAACGCTCGACAGTTGAAATCCACCGGACATGAAATGGGTATGCGCGTCGTTGAATCCTGGCAAGATGAGCTGGCCCTTTGCGTCGATCTGCTTCGTGCTGCTGCCGGCGAGTTTCTTGATGTCCTTCGTGGCGCCGACAGCCACGATGCGATTACCGAGGAGGGCAACGGCTTCCGCGGTCGGCTGATTGCGCTCCATCGTGTGGACTGTCGCATTGAAGATGATTAAGTCAGCGACCAGCGGAGGTTTGTCAGCGTGTGTTATGAAGTTCGTAGACATGAGTGCAGCCAGTATTAGAAGCAACGAGAGACGTTTTATTTTCATGGTTCACGTGGATGCCGGGAACGCGGACGTCGTCGTCCGCATTGAGCGCGAAGCGCGAAGATGTTCACAAGGATCTGATCGCAAAAACACGGCGGGCGAGGACGCCCGCGCTCCCGGCAAAACGGCGCGTAGTGTATCATCACGTCACCTGTCGCAATAGAAATCAATTTTTTCGCAAGCCATGGTCGCGAGCCAGCACCAACTTCAGACAGATGACCAACTGCTCGATGAACTTCGAGAGATTGTCGGCGAGGAAAATGTTCTGTCAGACCCCGATGAGTTGCTGGTTTACGAAACTGACGGCTTGCCGCAACACAAGCACCTGCCGCGAGCCGTAGTTTTTCCCAATTCAACCGAAGAAACATCTGCAGCGCTGGCGCTGCTTCACGAACAGGGGATCAGTTTCGCGCCGCGCGGCGCGGGCACTGGTTTGTCGGGAGGAGCCTTAGCGATCAACCGCGGCGTCGTAATCGAACTCGCGCGCATGCGAAAGATTCTTGAAATTGATCGCCAAAACCGCACGGCGCGCGTGCAAACGGGTTTGGTGAATGCGCAGCTTTCTCGCGCGGTCGCGCCGTTTGGTCTTTATTACGTGCCCGATCCTTCGAGCCAGCCATCCTGCACAATCGGTGGCAACATCGCCGAAAACGCCGGCGGAATCCATTGTTTGAAGTACGGCACCACGACAGATCACGTGATTGCTGCGCGTATAGTTTTGGCGGATGGATCGATTGTGGATCTCGATCTCAATCATCCGGGCTACGATCTGCTGGGCACATTTGTCGGCTCAGAGGGGACGTTCGGAATCGCCACGGAAGCGACAGTCAAACTGGCGCCGATTCCCGCGGCCGTGCGCACTCTGCTGGCCGATTTTCTCGATGTCGACAAGGCGAGCCGCGCAGTCTCGGCAATCATCGCGGCGGGCATGCTGCCGGCGGCGCTCGAAATGATGGACAACGCGATCATTCGCGCCGTGGAAGCAAGCGTCTTTACCGCTGGTTTGCCGATCGACGCGCAGGCGGTTCTGCTCGTTGAACTCGATGGCCTCGAAGCCGGAATCGATGACGACTTGGAAAACGTAGAAGCGATTCTGCGCGCGCATGGAGCGCGCTCAGTGCGTCGCGCCATGGACGAGAAAGAGCGGAAGAAACTTTGGGCCGCCCGCAAAGGCGCCTTTGGAGCGGTCGGACGTTTGCTGCCTGACGTAATGATCCAGGATGCAGTCGTGCCGCGTTCGCGGCTGCCGGAAGTTCTGGCCGACACTTACCGCATCAGCGCTAAGTACGAGCTGCAACTTGCCAATGTCTTTCACGCGGGCGACGGAAATCTTCATCCCTTGATTTGTTTCGATCTTCGTCGGGGCGCTGACATCGAAAAGGTAAGACAGGCCGGCCGCGAAATTATGGAGACGTGCGTGCGCGCCGGCGGTTCAATCACCGGCGAGCACGGAGTTGGCCTGGACAAGAGTGCGTATCTGCCACTGATTTTTTCTGAAGACGACATGGACACGATGTTGCGAGTGCGCGCGGCGTTCGATCCGTCGGGTTTATGCAACCCGGGAAAAGTTATTCCGATGCCAAAGGGGTGCGGCGAAGCGCGGGCCGTAGCGACGCACTCAGTGTCAGAACCGAGAGCGGTAGCGACCGGATCATCCATTGGCGCTGAACAGATACCGCATGCTTCGAATTCGAAGTCGCGCGTCGATCCCGTCGCGACCGCTGTGGGTCCTGACACGCGTAGATCCGCAAATCTGGTCGCCGCGCGCGTGAATGAAACGCGCGTCGCCCGAGACCTTTCTCATCTGCTCGGTGACGTGGGCGTGCGGCGACTCACAGATGTTTCGATTGAGCTTAGCGACGACAAACGTGCCGAGCGATTGATTGAAGTCGCTCCCTCGTCCGCCGAACAAGCGTCGGACGTTATGCAGTTCGCGGCCGCCGAAGGACTTGCGGTGATTCCGGCCGGCTCGCGCAACTTTATTGAAGCCGGAAATCTTCTGACGCAAGCAGACCTGATTCTCAGCACTCGCCAGATGAATAGATTTGTTGGCCACGAGCCGGCAGATCTGGTTGCGACTGCTGAAGCGGGAATGACGCTGCATGAATTTCAGAAGCGATTGGGTGAAACAGGTCAGTGGCTGCCGATAGATTCGCCGGACGACGGCTCGGCCACAATTGGCGGTGTGGTGGCGAGTGGATCGGGTGGACCGCAATCGATCGGCTATGGCTCCTTGCGCTCGTTCGTGATCGGACTGCGGGCGGTGCTTGCGGACGGGCGTCAAATCAAAGCCGGTGGAAATGTGGTTAAGAACGTTGCCGGTTACGACCTCTGTAAACTGTTCACCGGAAGTTACGGCACGCTCGCACTGATTACTCAGGTCACTTTCAAGTTGCGTCCTTTGCCTGCTGAGGCCCGCACCATCGTCGCTCTCGGTCCACGCGCAACGTCTTTAGTTGCAGGCCGGCGCGTGGCGACAGATTTCTCGCCGGTAGCCCTCGAAATTGTATCGCCCGGTTTGGCGGAAGAACTCGGACTCGGACTCGCGCCGAAAGCCGATGACTGCGTATTGCTGATACGATTCGCGGGCTCTGCTCGAGCGGTGATCACTCAAACCGCGCAGGCCTTGAAGACGCTGCGGGATGAAGGCATGCGTTGCGCAACATACGATGACGAGCCATCTATTTGGAAAACTCTGGCGCGCGTGTCTTCGGAATCACAGCACGACTTAAGTTGGAGAACTCGAGTACGTGCCACCGATCTTCCGGCGGTTGTCGAGGAGGTCGTCGCGCTCGAGCGCGATGACGCGTGGCGTTCCACCGTGCGTTGGCACGCCGGAATTGCTGACGGGTGTTCACGAGCTGTGGCGCGCAGCCCCGTGTACCATCAGGAAGCGGTGCGGACGCTTGAACGTTTGCGGCAAAGCGCCGAGGAACGCGGCGGTAGTTTAGTTATGGAAAAAGCACCCGTTGAGGTGAAACGCGACTTTGACTCGTGGGGCAGTTTGGGATCGGCCGGTGACTTGATGATTAGAGTGAAACGGCAACTCGATCCGCAGAATCTATTGTCGCCGGGAAGAATGTTCACCTGAATGATTTACGGTTTCCATGAACTGATCGTTGAATTCGTCCCGTTAGGGACGAGATATTTATAGCAACGAACGTTTAGATTTAGAATCAGCTCCGCGGGAGCGAAATGCGTAACCATCATTTCGCTCCTCCGGAGCTTATTGATTTATTCAGTCTGCAGTTCTATAAACATTTCGCTCCTCCCGGAGCGATGATCCACTTTCGATTCGGAGAGATCTCATTATGAGAATGACTTATCGCGTGGCCCGAAGTATCGCAACACTCGCAGTCCTGCTTTCAGTCACTGCCTCCCTGGTCGTAAATCGCCAGTCACTTCCCTCCGCTGTGGCCGCCTCACGCGAACCGGTGCGCGCGCGTCATGGTATCGTCGCTTCCATCAACGAAGTCGCTTCACAAGTTGGTGTGGACATCATGAAACGCGGCGGCAACGCGATTGATGCGGCGATCGCCGTGGCTTTCGCGCTGGCGGTGACGCATCCGGCCGCGGGGAACCTGGGCGGCGGCGGCTTCATGATGATTCGTCTGAAGGACGGCCGCACCACAGCGATCGATTATCGCGAGATGGCGCCTGCGTTGGCGACACGAAATATATATCTGGATAAAGACGGCAACGTGATCAAAGGCGAAGGCGGATCAATTGAAGGTTATCGCGCCGCGGGCGTGCCCGGCACCGTTCGCGGAATGGAGTTAGCCCTCAAGAAGTATGGCTCGCATCGTCTGACCTGGAGTCAATTGATTGAGCCGGCGCGACGTCTGGCGGCGAATGGATTCACGGTGACGAATTCGTTGGCGCGCGGGCTGCGCGGTAACGGCGACTATCTTTCCAAATATCCCGAGACGAAACGGATCTATTTGAGGAACGGCAAGTTTTACAACGAAGGCGAACTATTTGTGCAGCCTGATCTTGCCGCAACGTTCGCGCGTTTGCAGCGCAGCGGGCCGAATGAATTTTATGAAGGCCAGACGGCAAAGCTGATCGTTGATGATTTGAAGCGCCACGACGGCCTCATCACTTTGGATGACATGCGCGGATATGTCGCGAAAGAGCGCACGACTTTGCGTGGCACCTATCGCGGCTATGAAGTGATCTCGATGCCGCCGCCATCGTCGGGTGGCGCGGTGCTGATCGAGATGCTCAACATTCTGGAAGGTTACGATTTGAAGAAAATGGACTGGGCGTCATCGGATCGTTATCACTTGATGACGGAAGCGATGCGCCGCGCCTTCGCTGATCGCGCCGAGTACATGGGCGACACGGATTTCGTGAAAGTACCGATAGCGGGTTTGGTAGATAAAAAGTACGCGGCGAAACTGCGTGGCACGATCGATCCGCTGCGCGCTTCGACGAGCGAACAAGTCAAAGCAGGGAAGCCGCTCGGCTATGAATCCAACGAAACGACACACTTTACCGTGGTTGACGGCGAAGGCAATGCGGTCGCGAATACTTACACGTTGAATAATTCGTATGGCTCGGCGGTTGTGGCCAAAGGCACCGGAATCATCATGAATGACGAGATGGACGACTTCGCCGCCAAACCCGGCACGCCCAACCTCTACGGCTTGATTCAAGGTGAGCGTAACGCCGTCGCGCCGCGCAAACGGCCGCTGTCGGCGATGACGCCAACTTTCGTTTTGCGCAAGGACGGTTCGCTCTGGTTCACGGTGGGCAGCCCCGGCGGGCCAACAATAATCAATACAGTCTTCGACGTGATCTCGAACGTGATTGATTACAACATGAACATTCAGCAGGCGATCGACGCGCCGCGCATTCATCATCAATGGCTGCCTGATGAATTGGTCTACGAACCTTACGGTTTGTCAGGCGACACGCAGAAGGCACTCATCGCGCGTGGTCACAAATTGGCCGATAAGCCGCGCTACCTCGGCGACTGTGAAGGGATCATGATTGAAGAGAAGACCGGCATTCTTTTGGGCGCCACGGATCCGAGAAGGAGTGATGGGTTGGCGGTTGGTTATTGAAGAATTAGTCGCGCTTATGTGAACTGGCTATAATTCCCAAGGTGGAGGTGCAAACTATGTTCGATCGTATATCAGTTGACGCGAACATTTGCCACGGACAGGCGTGTATCAAAGGAACGAGGATCCCAGTGCATCAGATAGTTGGCATGCTGGCAAACGGCGACAACATCGAAAACCTTTTGCAAGCCTATCCACACATCGAACGCGCGGATATTCAGGCATGTCTCGAATACGCGGCCACCCTGACAGAGGAACAAATCACTCCAATTGAGAAGGCCGCCGGTTAATGAAGATATGCGTCGACTAAAACATCCCGCTTGCCACAGTGAGTGAGCTGGAGAAACTCGGACATGACCTTCTTGATATTCGAGGCACTAGCCTCAAGGGCATTGCTGATGATCGATTGTGGATCAAAGCTCAAGAGCAGAGTCGACTCCTAATCACAACCGATAAAGGCTTTGCCAGTTACCGTCGCGACCCGCACCACGGAATTCTTATCGTAAGACTGCGCCAGCCAAACGAAGCTAAGATTCACGAACGAGTGATGCAGGCCATTGACCGCTTCACGGAGAACGATTGGCCGGGGTTAATAGTAGTCATGCGTGATGTTATTCAAAGTACGTGGCGGCAAAGTGAGCAATGATCGAGACCGCGCCAGCGCGGCACGCGTTCCCTTTTATCATTGAGCCCGCTTTGGCGGGCGATAAACCGCCGCCCGCTAAAGCGGGCTCAATAATTTATTAGGGATCTGATCCCCGGGGTTCCGCTCGTCCCGACGGTGTCGGGACTCGCTACACCCTGGGCTAAACTCTGCCGTCGGCTTCGCCGACTCGTTGAATCCTGCGCTCACAATTCACCTGGTCGCAGGAACACTCTTGCTATAATCCCGACGTCTTAAAACGACGGGCCAAAATTTCATCTTGCAAGATCTATCACCCAACTCATCACTTAGCTCCGTTCTTTCTCGCGAAGAAGAAAAGATTCTCGCTTGTGTTCACTGTGGTCTCTGTCTCGAAGCTTGTCCCACCTACGTCGTAACCTCCGACGAGAATGATGGTCCGCGCGGTCGTATCTATCTGATGCGCGCTGTCACGGAAGGCCGCCTCAAGCCGGATTCGCTCACGTTTGAAACGCATATCGATCGCTGTCTCGGCTGTCGCGCTTGTGAAGCTGCGTGTCCGGCGGGTGTGCAGTACGGCGAGTTGTTGGAAGCCGCACGTGCGGAGATCACAAATAATCCGGCCAAGCTCACGTGGACTTACCGCATGCTGCATTTCGTGTTGCGACATGTGTGGTTGCAGCCGTGGCGTTTGCGCGCGGCATTTAGGTTTGCGCGACTGATGCGAGATTCGGGTTGGGCGAAGTTCCTGGTCAGCATTGGCATGGCGCGCGGAATTTCCGATAGGTTTGAGTTTGGTTTGCTGCTGCTTGAAGGTTCGCGCGGCAGCATCCGGAATCATAGCGACGGGTCGGCCGCAGCCAGGATGCCCGCGGTCCGCCCGCAGGATGCGGGCGCTCCCAGCGCGGGCGCTCCAAGTGGTGCTCCAAACGGCGCTGCAGCGTTGCTCTTCAAAGGGTGTGTCACCGAGGGGTTATTCAAGCGAGTGAACGAAGCTACGAGACGCGTTCTGGAAGTGAACGCGTGCGCGACGCAATCACCGGACGCACAAGTCTGTTGCGGCGCGCTGCATGCTCACGCCGGTGACCTGGAAGGGGCGCGCAAATTGGCGCGACAGAACATCGACGCTTTCACCACCGGCTCGAACGGCCCGGAATCCACACCCATCATCACGAATGCCGGCGGCTGCGGCGCAATGCTGGCGTCTTACGCTCATCTTCTCGCGGACGATCCAAAGTACGCGGAACGAGCGAGAGAATTCAGCGCGCGCGTGCGCGATATCGGCCAGCAGCTTCACGCCCTGGGTTTTCGGAACGGGGCGAACGTTGGGTTCGAGCGGACCACATACGATGCTTCGTGTCACTTGCTTCATGGGCAGCATGCTGCTGACGCAAGCTTGGGAATGCTTTGGGCGATTCCGGATTTGAAATTCGCGCTGCTCAGCGGCAGCGACGTCTGTTGCGGCGGAGCCGGCGTTTACAACTTGCTCGAACCGCAGTTGTCGCAGGAAGTCCTCGGCGAAAAACTGAGAAACATCGCCGACTCGGGCGCCGAAGTACTTGCTACCGGCAATCCAGGATGTCAGATGCAAATCGCCGCCGGCGCGAAACTCGCTGGTCTGCCGCTGCGGGTGTGTCATCCCGTCGAACTGCTTGACGAGTCTTACGCTAATGCAGGTTTCTACCACACGCGCGAAACCACAGTTCTATGATTGATTGGGCCGAAATTCGTAAACAGTTTCCGGTGACCACAAAGCTGGCGTATTTAAACAGCGCCGCGGCGGGGCCGGTCTCCGAGGCTGCGCAAGCCGCCGCCACGGACTACTACCAAAAGATGATGAGCGATGGCGATGTCCATTGGAATCGCTGGCTTGCTCAACGCGAAAACATCAGGGAGCGCATCGCGCGTTTCATCAACGCTGAACCAGACGAGATCGCTTTCACTACGAATACCTCTTCAGGGATGAACCTGATCGTCGATGCCCTGGAAGAGCGCGGTGAAGTCATCTCGAGCGAGCTCGAATTCCCGGTGACCACTTTGCCATGGATGCACCGCCGTATTCCCGTGCACCTGTTGCCGGCCGTCGACGGCGAAGTCCGAATGCAAACAATTCGCGACGCAATGACGCATGAAACCGGCATCATCGCGCTCAGTCACGTGCAATTTTCCAATGGCTTTCGCATCGACCTCGATGAGTTAGGGAAAAACAAAGGCGACCACGTCCTGGTTGTCAACGCGAGTCAATCCGCGGGCGCATTTGAAATTGATGTAAAGCGCATGCAGATCGATGCGCTGTGCGCGACTGGGCACAAGTGGATGTTGGCGGGCTATGGCTCGGGCTTTGTTTATCTCAGTCGAAATCTTTTGCAACAGACACATTCGCGAGCATTGAGCTGGCTCAGCGTTGAAGATCCATTTGCGATGCGCAATGACGAGTTGCGTCCGCGACATGATGCGGCCGCGCGAATCGAGCTCGGCTGTCCGCATTTCGCAGGCATTTTCGCGTTAGGTGCGGCAGTCAAACTCATCGCGGAAATCGGGATGGGAAATATCCAGCGGCGCGTAATTGAGCTTAATCAGAAACTCACGACGCGCCTGGCAGCGAATAATTGGAAGATTCTCTCGCCATTGGCTAATGATGCGTCGCGCTCAGGCGAGACTCTAATCGCAGTGGATCACTCCGCGGAAGTTGTGCGCGCTTTGTTCCGTCGGGGCGTCGTAGTCACCGAAAAGCCCGAAGGGATTCGCGCGGCAACGCATCTCTTTAACGACGAAAGCGATATCGAGCGATTGATGGCTGGGTTGAACGAGATTCGCGCGCAGACGCGCCTTAGCCCTTAGCCGCTTTGCGCTTCACCTTGTCCTTGCGAGGCGGAGCCTGCGCCTTCCCAAACCGCTCACGGCACAATTGAAGAAACTTGAGTTGGATTGGTGATTCATAACCGCCGACCAGCCGTGCCAGTCCCATCTGCCAATTGATGTGCGCGCCTTCGATCCACCAGCGGATGAGCGTTCCCCGCGCGACTTCTTCTTGCACTGACTGCAAAGGAACGATGCCCACGCCCATATCTTCTTCAACCATGCGTTTGATGGCGGCGAGACGGCTTAACTCCATCGCCACACTCGGCGTGACGCCGGCCTGGGCGAAGAACTGATCGATAAGCCGCCGCGTGTTGCCGCCGCGTTCGCCGAGGATCAGCTTCTCGCTCGAGAGTGCATAAGCGCTCACGACTTTTTGTTTTGCCAGCTTATGACGGGGGGAAGCAACCGCGACAAGATAGTCTTCGTTGAGAAGTTCAGTCTGCACGCCGCGCGCTTCAACCGGCAGAGAGACAAATGCCGCATCGATTTCGCCGTTCATCAAACGCTGCACGAGATCTTCGCTGGTCCCGGAAATGACCGAAGCTTCGACGCCCGGATGGGCCGCCTTTAACTTTTTCAAAATCTGCGGCAGAGGATCGCCACTGACCATGGCGGAGGCGCTGCCGATGCGCAACCTTCCTTTGTCCGCGCCCGTGAGCTCGGCCAACTCATGCAAGGCCGCATCGTGTTCGCGTAAGATCAGACGAGCACGCTCCAGCAACTTTTCACCGGCCTCGGTGAGCAGAACTCGGCGCGGGGCGCGGACGAACAGCCTCACGCCGGTCTCGGTCTCGAGTTGTCTGATCTGCATGCTGATCGCGGCTTGCGTTACATGAACACGCTCGGCCGCGGCGGTAAACGTTCCGGTTTCGGCAATCGCGGTGAATGCTCTCAGCTGTCGTATGTCCATGATTTGTTCGCCATCATTCAGGGTTATCGGACAAATAAGATCTTTTAGTTTCCATTATACCGATCTGCGCATCTAAAATCACGGAAATGAACAGCGTTCTGGAGCTACGTAATCAAAAATCCCGATCTTTGGGGTTCCAGCGCAGTTCGCGCGCGCGTTTGCTGGTCGCCGGCGTCGATGGCGGCGGCACGGGCACGCGGGCGGTCATCATGGACGAGAAGAAGCGGGTGATTGGCGAAGGCACCGCTGGTCCATCGAATCCGTTGCGCGTCGGGATCGCGAATGCGGCGACGAATGTGCGACAGGCCGTCGATCGCGCGTGTGCTGAAGCTGAAGTGCATCGTGACGATATCCTGCACGCCACGATCGGTTTGGCCGGAGTGCGACGCCAGGACATTCGCGAAGTGACCCTGGCGAAAATCGGCCAGTGTCTGAAAGAAATCAAATCCCTCGAGTTACTCCCGGACGGAGAGATCGCGTTGTATGGAGCGACTGACGGCCAACCAGGATTGGTTGTGATCGCCGGCACGGGATCGATTTGCTGCGGACGCAATCGTCAGGGCAAACATCTTTGCGCCGGAGGCTGGGGACCCATAGTCGGCGACGAAGGTGGCGCTTCGTGGATCGCGCGCAAGGCGTTGCAAGCGGTGGCGCAAGCCTTCGATGAACGTGGCCCGAAGACGGCGCTGACCGGCGCCGCGCTGATGTACTTCAAAGTCACGACGCCGGACGATCTTTCTACGGCAATTTATTCACCGGCCATGACTAACGATCGCCTCGCAGGTTTTGGCCGGGAAGTGGTGCGCGTTGCCCGCGCCGGTGACGAAGTCTCTATCGAGATTTTGCAGGAAGCGGGTCGTGAACTGGGCATTGTCGCAGTCGCAGTGATCAAGAAGCTGCGAATGCAAAACGACAAATTCCCAATCGCTACTGTCGGCGGCGTTTATGGCGCCGGTGAGCTGCTTCTGGAATCGATGCGTGAAGAAATCATCAAGACCGCCCGCCACGCTGTCCTGACGCAACCTTTATTTCCTCCCGTAGTCGCGGCAGCGCGGTTGGCGCACGCTCGCTTGAGCGACGAGCTGGCGCTCGCAGTCTAAAAAGGAGTTTCAAGTTTCAAGTTTCGAGTTACGATTGGTTTCAAGCCAGAGACTGTTAATAACTTGAGACTTTCGACTTGAAACTTGAAACTTCCGAAATGCCGACCCGCCTACCCCCAACTGTTCCCGTTACTGAACAGGAAAATCCCCGCACCAGTAATCTGAGTTCGCGATCATCGATCGAAATTGTTCGTGCGATGAATGAGGAAGATGCCGGCGTTGCGACTGCGGTGCGGGCAACCTTGCCACAAATTGCTGAGACGGTGGACCGAGTGGTCGAGCGTTTGCGAAACGATGGGCGATTGTTTTACATAGGCACCGGCACTTCGGGACGACTGGGCGTGCTGGACGCGGCAGAGTGTCCGCCGACTTTCGGCGTGTCACCGGATTTAGTGCAAGCCGTGATCGCGGGGGGCTACGAGGCCTGCCATCGCGCCGTGGAAGCTTCGGAAGATGATGCCGGAGCAGCCGCTCGTGATCTGCAGGCGCGAAGTTTCGGCGCAGGCGACGCCCTGATCGGGATTGCAGCTTCAGGCCGCACGCCATACACGGTGGGAGCGGTTGAATTCGCGCGGCAGCTGGGCGCGTTTACCGCAGCCATTACTTGCGTCCCGGATTCTCCGATTACTGCCGCGGCTGAAATTGCTATCGTCGCCGTGGTTGGACCTGAGGTGGTCGCGGGTTCGACGCGTTTGAAAGCAGGCACCGCCCAGAAAACAATTCTCAACATGATTTCGACAGCCACTATGGTGCGTCTCGGCTATGTCACTGGGAATCGCATGACGAACGTGCAAACACGAAACGTGAAGTTGCGCGCGCGCGCGATCCGCATTCTGCGGTCGGAAGCGCAGCTCGATGAAGTAACGGCAGGCGAAGTGCTCGATGCGGCTGAGGGAGTTCTTCCGGTCGCAATTATCATGGCGCAGACACAGTCAGGACAGGCGCGGGCGAAAGCCGCACTCGATACTGCCGGCGGAGTGATTGCGCGAGCCCTGGAAATAATGAAGGCTGAGAACGCTGAGCGATGAAAGTTCTCGATCTCATAATCATCTTCGGATATTTGATTGGCATCACGTTGTTCGGCGTGTGGTTCGCCGGACGGCAGCAGACCACCGAAGATTATTTTGTCGGCGATCGCAGCGTGCCCTGGTGGGCGATTGCGATGTCGATTGTCGCGACTGAAACTTCGACGATTACGTTCATTTCGGTGCCCGGCGTGGCCTTTTCCCGCGGCGGAAATTTTCAGTTTCTGCAATTGGTTTTCGGGTACATGCTGGGCCGCATAGTCATCTCGTTCCTGTTCATCCCGTCCTACTTTCGCGGCGAACTGCTGACGGTTTACCAGTTGCTCGAACGCCGTTTCGGAAATCGGATCAAGATGCTGGCAGCTTCGTTGTTCGTCGTGATGCGAAACATCGCGGACGGCATTCGCCTGTTGTTGACGGCCATTGTCGTCGCGGCCGTCTATACGGCGTTCCAACCTAATGTGAATCCGGAAATCATTATTGCCGGTGCCGTGATTCTCCTGGGGCTGGCAATGCTGGTCTTCACTTACTACGGCGGCATGGAAGCCGTGATTTGGGTCGAAGTAGTTCAGCTCGGAATTTATATCGCGGGCGCGCTCGCCGCCGCTTTAGTTCTGCTTTCACATATCAACGGCAGCTTCGAAGGCGCAGTTGCGGCCGGACGGCAATTCGGAAAATTCGATTTAATCGATTTCGGTTTCCGCCAAACTTCCTATGCCTTCACCCTGCCATTCACTTCGGCTGCGCTGCACTTTAACCTGCCGATCGATTTTACGAAGACGTACACATTTTGGGCCGGACTTATCGGCGGATGTTTTCTGACGATGAGTACGCACGGCACCGATCAATACCTGGTGCAAAGGTATCTCTGCACTGATCGTCCGCGACGCGCAGCGGCCGCGCTGCTCTCGAGTGGCGCAGTGGTCCTGGCTCAATTCGTCGGATTTCTTTTCATCGGCGTTTTGCTGTTTGCTTTTTATCACCCACACGCTGATCCGGGTTACGCCACCGCGACCGCGGCCGCGTTCCCTTTCACCGCCGGCGACCGAGTCTTTCCGGACTTCATTACCAAGCACATGCCGTCCGGGTTGTCAGGACTGGTGGTGGCGGCGATTTTTGCAGCCGCGCTTTCTTCATCCTTAAATTCGATCGCGGCGACCGCGGTTAACGATCTCTACAAGCCGTTCAAGCCCAATCGTGACGATCGTCATTATTTAAAGGTCTCGCATTGGCTGACGCTCGTGTGGGGCGTGGTGCAAGTAGCAGTCGCTTTGGTGGCGATGCGTACTTCAAGTTCAGCACTCGACAAAGCGCTTTCCATCGCATCGCTGATCAACGGTCCGATCCTCGGCGTCTTTCTGGTGGGCACGTTCTTGCGGCGCGTGAGCGAGCCGCCCGCGCTGATTGGAATGATTGCCAGCATCTTCTTGATGCTCTACGTACGGTTTTACACGCCGATTGCCTGGACGTGGTATGTGTTGTTGGGCAGCGCAATAACGTTTGTAGTGGCGTGGCTCGCCAGCTTGGCTTTTGCCCCCGCCCCCAAATCGCGACAAGATGAGCTTGCTCCGGAAAGTTAGACTATGCCCTTCGCCAAAAATCATCAGCGCATGAGATCAGTCAGACAGGTGAGCGCGAAGGGCCCTGCACTTCTCATCCTGCTGGCTCTGGCTTTCACCTCGATTGTTTGGGTGAAGCGAAATGTTTCGGCCAAAGTTCCGGTCTTCGCCTCGGCGCCATCTGCAAAAGCGAAACCGTACTCGCGCCATGCGTCGAAGAACGCGATTAAGTGGGCCGACAAACAGCTCAAGCAGATGTCTCTGGAAGAGAAGGTCGGCCAGTTGATTTCGGTGGGCATCAATGCGACCTATCTGAATCAGGATAGCGCGGCCTTTAAAGCCCTGCGTCATCAAGTCGTAGACAATCACGTGGGCGGCATCATTCTGTTTCGCGGGCCGGTTTATGAGTCAGTGGTAATCGTGAACCGGATGCAGCAGCTGGCCAAACATCCTCTGTTGATTTCCGCTGATCTTGAAGCCGGCGCCGGCATGCGTTTCGACGACACAGTGAATTTCCCCTGGAACATGGCGATTGCCGCGACCGGCGATCCTACTTACGCGCGCCGGGCCGGCGAATTGACCGGTCGGGAAGCGCGCGCGTTGGGTGTGCAGCAAATCTATGCGCCAGTCGCCGACGTCAACAACAACGCCGCCAATCCGGTCATCAATGTTCGCTCGTACGGCGAAGACCCAACGCAGGTAGCAAAGTTTGTCGCTGCGTTTGTCGAGGGCGCGCAGAGCGCCGGCGTCATTGCCACCGCGAAGCATTTTCCCGGACACGGCGATACGGCCGTCGATTCGCATCGCGGCCTACCGGAAATCGACGTCACCCGCGAGCGGCTGAACTCGGTCGAGCTGGTTCCTTTTCGCGCCGCCGTCAACGCCGGAGTCGGCGCAGTCATGGACGGTCATATCGCCCTGCCGCGGATTGACGCAACGGTGATTACGCCTTTGCCTCGTGATCAAAAGCTGAAGGCGATCGACACAGATGAAGGGAGCGAAATCGTGGTCGAGAAAGGCACGATGCCGACTACACTCTCGCCTGTGGTCAACAACATTCTCCGTAAAGATCTTCAGTTCGACGGCTTGATAGTCACGGATGCGATGAGCATGAGTGGACTCACTCTTTACTTCACGCAGGAAGAAGCGTCGGTGCGCGCGCTTGAAGCGGGAGCAGATCAACTGCTGAAACCTGCCGACCCGGATGCGGCGTTTCGCGGCGTGATTAGCGCAGTGAAGAGCGGTCGTCTGACTGAGCAGCGAATCGAGCAGTCGGCGCGTAAGATTCTCGCCGCGAAATATGACCTCGGTTTGGCGCAGCAGAGAATCACGCCGATTGATGAAATCGATCAGATAGTGGCTGGAAAACAGGAAGAGACCCTGGCTGATGACATTGGGAGTCATGCGATCACACTCGTGCGCAACGATCGAAATTTGGTTCCGCTGAAGTTAACGCCGGCAACCAGGGTATTCAACCTCGCGATCACAAATGGAGACGACCGATTGTTCATTACGCAACCATTTGTTGGCGAGATGACTCGCAACGGGGTAAAGCTTGACACAGTCGTCCTGGATGATCGTTCGTCTGATGCGGAAGTACAAAAGGCCGTCGATTCAGCCAGTCGATCAGATTTTGTAATTGTCTCGATGTATGGGCGGGTCCGCAGTGGGCAGTCGGGCAGCGTTGCGTTGCCGAAACCGGGCGCGCGTGCTTTGAATGCATTGTTTGATCGTAAAACCTCGGTGGTGGGAATCAGCTTCGGCAATCCGTACCTGCTGATGAGTTTTCCCAAGCTGCCCACATACCTGGTCGCGTACGGAGACATGCCGAGCTTACAGCGTGCGGCTGCCAATGCGCTGCTGGGAAAGATCGACGTGACTGGACGTTTGCCTATATCTCTTCCCGGTCTGTATCCTCTCGGCGCCGGAATTCAGTTGAAATCCAACGCGAACCAATCTCAATAATGATCGCTAAGAGCTCGAAACTCGTCCTTGCACTGGCGTTGCTGCTGGCGCCTTCGATCGTTGCGCAACATCCTTCTGGGCCGGCGGGATTTCGCGGAATCTCCCTGGAACGCTTAGGCAAGATCGATTCGATTGTTGCCGAGTCGATCAAAAACAAAGAATTGCCCGGCGCGGTCGTCCTCGTTGGTCATCGCGGCCAAATCGTTTGGCGCAAAGCTTACGGCGCACGCGCGGTTGAGCCGCAACGCGAGACCATGACGACCGACACAATCTTCGATCTCGCGAGTCTCACGAAAATAGTAGCCACCGCTACCAGCATCACGATGCTGATCGAGCTCGGCGAAGTGCGCTTAGCCGATCCCGTGGTGAAGTTTATTCCGGAAATGAAAGGCGGAGGGCGCGACGCGATCACTATCGAACAACTCTTAACGCACGTTTCGGGCTTCGCGCCGGATTTCGATTTGCGCGAACGTTGGACCGGTTACGACGAAGCGATGCAGCGGCTGTATCGCGAGCCGCTGCGGAACACTCCGGGCGCGCGTTTTGTTTATAGCGACATTAATTACATCACGCTCGGAGAAGTCGTGCATCGCGTGACTGGTTTGACGCTCGATGAGTTTGCGCGCCGCAATATTTTCGCCCCGCTCGGAATGCGCGACACAGGTTTCAAGCCGTCCGCGAATCTGTTAGCGCGAATTGCGCCCACGGAAAAACGACGGGGACAGATGAGTTATCTCGGTGATAGCGCTGTTAACGCCGGCGCGGAGGGCGAACAGTGGTTGCGCGGGCAGGTTCACGATCCGACGTCGTTTCGCATGGGTGGAGTTGCCGGCCACGCGGGCCTCTTTTCCACTGCCGATGATTTGGCGGTCTTTTGTCAGATGATCCTCGGGGGCGGCAGTTATCGCGGAGTTCGGATTCTCAGTCCGTACGGCGTCGCGATGATGACGCAACCGCGCGCCGTCAGCGACAACGGAGCTGCGCGTGGTGTCGGTTGGGACATAGCGACTTCGTTTTCGTCGAACAAAGGCGATCTTTTTCCACTCGGCTCGTTCGGCCACACAGGTTTTACCGGCACGTCGCTCTGGATCGATCCCGCGAGCGATACGTTTGTCGTCTTCCTGAGCAACCGCGTACATCCCGACGGCAAGGGCGATGTCGGTTCGTTGCGCGGTCGCATCGCTTCCATTGTCGCCGGCGCAATTACCGACACGACCGTGGAAAAGGCGCGGGCCGAATCTTCCGCAACCGCGGCGGATTTGCTGGCGAGCGTTGCGCGGCTGAATTCCTCAACCGCGCGCGCATCAACAACGGCCGCCGACGCTCAAGTCCTCACCGGCATTGACGTCCTGGAGCGAGACGGATTCAGTCAACTTTCGAACTTGCGCATTGGCCTGGTGACAAACCAGACGGGGAGAGATCGCAACGGCCGTTCGACCATCGATGTGCTCTTCAAAGCTCCGGGCGTGAAGCTGACGGTCTTGTTCTCGCCGGAACATGGCATTCGCGGTCTGGCGGACGAGAAAGTTTCAGATACCAAGGACGAGCAGACGGGACTGCCGATCCATTCGCTTTACGGCGAATCGCGGCGGCCGAAACCTGAACAACTAAAGGATCTCGACGCGCTGGTTTACGACATTCAGGATGTCGGCGCCCGCTTTTACACTTACATCTCAACCTTGGGCTATGTTCTGGAAGAAGCGGCGAAGGTAAAGCTTCCGGTTTTCATTCTGGACAGACCAAATCCAATCAACGGTATTGACGTTGAAGGGCCACTGGCGGACAGCGACAAGCTTTCGTTCACGGCCTACCACATGATTCCCGTGCGTCATGGCATGACGGTTGGTGAACTCGCGCGTCTTTACAACGAGCAACGAAAGATCGGCGCCGATCTGCGCATCATTCGTATGCAGAGTTGGCGGCGAGCGATGTGGTTCGATGCCACTAACCTCACTTGGATCAATCCCTCGCCGAACATGCGCAGCCTCACTGAAGCCACTTTGTATCCGGGCGTTTGCCTGCTTGAGACAACTAACGTTTCCGTGGGACGTGGCACGAACACGCCATTCGAGCTGGTCGGCGCGCCCTGGCTCGATGGGCAGAGGATGGCGGCTTACCTGAACGCGCGTCAGATCGCCGGCGTCCGTTTCGTGCCGGTGCGGTTCACGCCGACGACAGCCACATACAAAGATCAAGAATGCGGTGGGGTGAATATCGTCGTCACCGATCGCACGCGGCTCCAGTCCGTCGCCCTGGGAATCGAAATCGCTGCGGCGCTCAAGCAGCTCTACCCTTCAGATTGGAAAATCGACGGATTCCTAAGATTATTGGCCAACTCCGATGCTTTCGAGCGTTTAAAGCGCGGCGATTCGGCTGATTCGATCATCCGTTCATGGGGCAATTCTCTGGAACAGTTTCGGGTCGCCCGCGCAAATGCCTTGCTTTACGACTGATCCGTTCGGCCGGTACGTACCTTTCAGAACACCCTGTCATAGTTGACGGTTGAAAACGTGAGAATAAAGCGATGGAATTCTATTGACTTGTGGCTGCGGATACTTTAGAAGTCTTGAAATCCAATCGCAGTAGGAGGGTTTTCCCGTGAATTCTCGCCGATTGATTCTGTTTCTCGCTTTGAGTTTTGGCGCGCTGGGTCTGGCATTGATGCCGAGTCATGCGCGCTTTTCGACTTCAATAGTTCCGGCCGCCGCCGCTTCGGTTACGCCCGCCAAGCCGGCCAGCGGCGGATTGCGCGAGGTGATTGACGCTCGATACCGCAAGCGCTATGAGGATTGGAAGAACGAATTTCTGGTGGCCGACATCGGCAAAGCGCAGTGGGAGCTTTACAACAAGCACCCGCACCTGACGCTGACAATTACCATCGCCGACAAGAACAAGAATGGCGCCGGCACGGGACTCTACAAGTGGAATGATCAGGGCGAGTTAATTGAAGCGACCATCTTTCTCGGCACGCGCATCGATGAAGGTTATCCAAGCAAGGTCTATTATCCGGTGATGAATTCGCTGGAGACGTATGAAGAGAATCAGTTGCTCAGCCACAATGTGCTGGCGGCCACCAAGATTGCGCATGAGTTTGGTCACGTAATGAAGATTGCGGAAACCTCAGAGGACCTTTACAAGCTGCAGATCAAGTTGGTGCCACAGTACAACAAAATCTTTTTGAGCAATGGCCACGACGTAAACGATCCGCGTCTGGTTGAGCTGGCAAAAGAGATGGGCGGAAATCCCGTGCAGATTTGGGAAGACCGCGAATACTGGGGCGAAGCGAACGCGATGCTTTACTTGCGCGATCGCGTGGCCAAGGAAAGTTTCCACTGCCGCCTGTTCAACAGAATCAAGCGCACGGTTGAAGAGTACGCCAAGGCTTACGAAGATCGGTTCACGGAAATTGCCAAGTCACAGGGTGTGACGTATTCATGTAGCTGGAAATAACGCCCCTGGCATTGAAATTCCGCGTGTTGGCTTCGATAAATAACCAGACGGGTGAGCGCCAGAACTCGTGAATTAAGAAACGGCGAGACTTCGTGGGAAGCCTCGCCGTTTTTGTATCAATTAGTCCGTATGCGAGCGCCGGCCAAATCTCTGGAAGTAACAAGTGAAAAGGTATAAACTCCGCCTTGGCCGATGAACACCGAATCCCATCGCAGACAAATTTGTAGGCTAGCGATTTTTTGGTTAATCGCCCTGCTGGCGGTGTTGGCCCAGGCTCAGACCGAAAACCCCGCGCCGCAAATCGAGATCTTAAAGCTCAAATGGGAGCGACAGGCTAAACTGCCTCAGGATTTTGATCCTTCGAACGGCGGAGCGTCGGGCACAATCAACGATCCAACCAGAAGTTCAAGAGGTGGTTCGGGCGGCGGAGGCGGGAGCGACTCGAGCGGCTCGACGACTCAGGGTTTGCAGCCTTCGGGACCATCGCGAGTAATGTTCTCGTATGTCTATTCCATGAAGGTCCAGAATCATGGAGCGAAAGAGATCGAAGGCGTCGCCTGGGATTACATCTTTCTGGATCCATCAACCTCAGCGGAGGTCGGTCGTCATCAATTTCTCAGTTTCGAACCGGTTGCGCCAGGCAAGAGTGCGACATTTCACAGCGAGCAGCGCACGCCTCCCGTCCGCACGCTGAGCGCGGACGCCAACAAAAAGTTGGGAGAAAAACCCATCATCAGGTGTGTGCTTTACGCCGACGGGACCACGTGGCGCGAGGAACACACGAGCGAAGATGTATGCAACCTCCTGAGAAAAGGTAAAGCTGCGTTAGGTCACAAGCGGTCTGCGTGAGGCAACACCGAAATGGCGAAGCACCGGCGAAACTATCGTGCAGTGGCTAACTTGCTGCCCTTGTTTTTGCTGACATGTGTAACTGCGTGGGCCCAGTCCGAACCAGCTAAAGCGAATTCCGGGATCGAGATCGTCAAACTCAAGTGGGAAAGACAACTGCGAGTGCCGCGGAATTTCGACCCTTCCACTGTTCCAGACAACGGCATCTTCAGCACCATGGAGTCGCGCACCGCGGTGCCCGGTTCGACGCAGGCGCCCAACGGCGATGCCGTGCGGAGAGATGCGGCTGAACGGAGTGCCGCCCTTGCTCCGGTGGACTATTTTCCGAACGCGCCGGCCCGCATCCCTGTCTATTACCTCTATTCGATGAAGACGCGCAACGTTGGTTCGAAGACCGTTATGGGAGTGGCATGGGACTATCTCTTTCTGGATTCAACCACCAACGCGCGGCTCGGCGAGCACCAACTGCTCAGCTACGCTAAGATTTCCGCTGGGAAAACGGTAAACCTGCAAGCCGCCCAGCGTACCCGGCCGTTCAGCGTAGTCACAGCCCACCCAGCGAACACCAAAGGAACGCGCAACCTTGAGCGAGCCGTCATTCAATGTGTCATGTACTCTGATGGAACGACCTGGCACAATCCGGCGGGACGCGAAGAAAGTTGCGAAGCCTTAAGAAAGAACCAACCTTCAGCCAATCAAAGACGCCGGCAGTAGAAGTCGCGAGAGCTTGTCAAACTCACGGTCACTCAAAGCGCCATCGCCTCCACGTAAATCGCCAGCACATAAGTCTCTCTTGGTTCCGTTCTTTGTCCGCCTGGGAAACCGGCGACTGACTGCGTGGATGTCCATTGGGATATTCGCTCTCATCGTCAGACTCATTTATCTATTTGGATTACGAGGCACGCCTCTCTTTGCGGTGGTGATCGGCGATGCTAAGGAATACACGTCGTGGGCTGAACGGATTGCCGGCGGCCAATGGATCGGGTCAGAGATTTTTTACCAGACACCGCTCTATCCTTATCTACTGGCGCTCGTCTTCAAGATAATCGGACACAGCTTATTCGGCGTCCGCGTAGTGCAGGCGATTGTGGGAGCCACTTCGTGCGTACTCCTGGGGCGCGCCGGTGAACGGTTCTTTTATCGGCGAGTTGGCATTATCGCGGCGCTCCTGCTGGCCATTTATCCTCCCGCAATTTTCTTTGACGGGTTAATTCAAAAGTCGGCACTGGATCTGTTTCTCATCACCCTAATTTTAGTAACCCTGGCCGAATTTCCCACGAAACAGCTTCCGAGATGGCTAATAATTGGCGGCTTAGTTGGGGGCGCCTTGATGCTCAATCGCGAAAATGCGCGCGTCCTCTATCCCATCATCGTCGGTTGGCTATTCATATATTTTCGCGCCCGACCGCTTAAGCAACGAATGACTTGGGCTCTGCTTTTTACTGTTTCAGTTGCAGCCGTGCTAATACCCGTTGCGCTTCGAAATTACTACGTTGGTGGTGAGTTTGTGATCTCAACTTCTCAACTGGGGCCGAACCTCTATATTGGCAACCACGCCGGCGCACGCGGTTCTTATGAGCCGCTGGTGCCTGATCACGGCAATGCCGAATTCGAGCGCACGGACGCAAAGCAACTGGCTGATAAAGCCAGTGGAAAAAATCTAAGACCGTCAGAGGTTTCTGACTATTGGGTACATCGTTCGCTCGAATACATGCGAAGTCAGCCAGGGGCCTGGGCCCGTCTCTTCGGAAGAAAAATCTTGCTCACGTTCAATGCGAAAGAAGCGGTGGATACCGAATCGATCGAAGCATACGAAGAATACTCGCCAATCCTCAGATTGCTTTCGTGGTACAACTTCGGAGTCATCTTTCCGTTGGCGGCACTGGGCGCGTGGCTCACGCGAAAACACTGGCGAGGGCTGGCGATTCTCTATGCGATAGTTTTGGGAATGGCAGTAGCCGTAGCGATCTTCTACGTGGTGGCTCGCTATCGGTATCCCATCGTGCCACTCGTGCTTTTGTTTGCAGCAGTACCCATTTCCTTGGTTCCGAAGATTCGAACCCTAAGACGCAAGGAATGGTTAACAGGTCTTTTCATCGTCGTGTGCGCAGCCGTCTTTTCGAATGTTCCGGTAAGGGCGTTAGGTGATGAGACTTTCTTAAATATCGGCCAGGAACTCATCAGAACAAACAGACCGGCTGAGGCAATTCCGATACTGAGAAGAGCCGTTGCCGCCGCGCCGTCCTCGGCTCAGTGTCATTACAATCTCGGCCTGGCGCTGAGACAATCGGGCATGCGAGACGAAGCTCTTAAGGAGTTCAGCGAAGCTATCAGGCTGCGTCCGAACTATTTCGAAGCCCACGCGGGTCTTGCCCTTACGCTAAAGGAGAGTGGCCAACTGCCGGCCGCTCTGGAAGAGTTTCATGAGGCCGTGCGGCTCGAGCCGAACAATGCTGCTGCGCATATTGGCTCAGCCGACGTACTGCTCGCCCTGGGAAGAACCTCGGAAGCGATTCCCGAATATCAACAGGCTGCAAACCTGGCGCCGGATCTCCTGGAAGCGCATTATCGACTGGCTCAGGCCTATGTTCGTGTCGGTCAACTGCCCGAAGCTGTCAAGAGTTTGCAGAAGGCTCTGGAAATCGCGAACGCACAGGGACGAAAAGAAGAGGCGCAACAAATCGTGGCCGGCATCAACGCTTGCCGCGCGCGGATGAAACAGTAGCTCACAGTGACAGAACGCTTAGTTGCAAAAGAAAAGGGGCCGAATTTCTTCGGCCCCTTGGTGTTTTCCGCGATGGTTAATCGGTTTTAGAAGTGAATTCTACCTCCGATTTCCATCTGACGGGGGTTGTAAACCGACGTTGTAATTCTGCCGAAGTTAGCCGGCGTGCTCAACGTCAAACTGCTCGCGTCTGATGGTTGAAAGTGATTGAGAACGTTGGTGAATTGTACCGTTAGGGTAAACCCAACACGTTCAGTGAATTTGATCTCTTTCGCCAACGTGGCGTCGAGGTTCCATTGCGGCATGCCGCGCAGGTTGTTGATGCCACCGCAGTTGGTGTCGTAACCCAGGATGCAGCGACGGAAGTTATTGTACAAAGCAGATGGGTCGTCGAACATGTTGAGATTGAACGGAGTGACAGTGCCGATACCGTTCGTTCCCGTGCTGCCGCGAACCAGATGCGGATTGTAGCTGTAGTGGGGGTCGATAGGCAGAGCAGCTTCAAAGGCGCTGCCCGAGGTGCTCGGGTTACCGGCAGAGCCGAAAGCCTGGCAGTTAGTAGAACAATTGCCGCCATCAGTGAAGCCGATACGAATCGGAGCGCCGCTGCGCATGAAGAAGAACGGCGAAACCGACCAGCCGTCCAGCACCCTTCCCTTCCAGCCGTGCTCGCCACGGAAAAGGGTGGGTTTGTAAGTCACGCCGGCGTTAACCAGTACCTTATAGTCGAACACAGCCGGGCCATAGTTAGCGCGCTTGTTCCAGTTATCCAGCCACATGTTCGAGCTGTTGTACTGGCCAATCTCGCCCGTGCCGAGTGCCTTGCCCCAGGTGAAGTTGGCGATTGACGTAAAGCCATGCCAATCGCGTGTGCTCATTCTGGCAAAGGCAGAGTTGTAGTTCGAAAAGCCGAGGCTCGTAGTGGTATTGAACGCGGTAGCTTGCGAACTGAGCATCGTGCGGCCAAGGTTCCAACCCGTGGCTGCGTTAAGTTGCGCCCACATGTTCGAAACCGTAGTGTTCCTAAAATCGGCTATTTGTTTTGAGGCCACAGCGGCCGTGCAACTGGCAAAGCCAGCACAGTAGCCGGTGCCCGGTGTCAGCGCACTCTCAAAGAATGGCTGAACCGCGCCGTTGTAAGCGTTGTTTTGACAGGCCGGAGCGAAGCCGCAAAGGTTTATATACATCTTGGCCCATGCGTCCGCAAAGGTTTGACCGTTTCTGGTCATCATGTACGGCACTGAGTCGATGTCGATCTCTTCGAAGATGTTATTGGCGACCTTACCGATATAGCCGATTTCGAAAAACATCTTCTTGCCCACGGCACGTTGGAGCGTCAAGTTGAAGCTGTGGACGCGCTCGGGTTTGTAATCAGGATCGAGCACCGTAGCGTCTCCAGCAGCCGGGTTGTTGAAAGTCACTCCATTTGCGATCTGGGTCACGCCGGGAAGATAAGGTTGCGGCAAGATGGCCGTTGGCGCCGCCAGTGGGGCCACCAGACCATCCGGTCCGATGCGGAACGCGTTACTGACGGTGCTCGCGCTGCCGCAGGTAAGGTTGCTCAAAGGGGCTCCGCAGGTTACCGACTGCAGCGGGCCCGGACCGAGGAGAGGAACCAGCACCTGGTTCACGCCGTTTAACCGGCCATAAGCCAGGCTATAGCCGCCCCGGATTACACTCTCACCATCTCCGAACAGCTTGTGAAGTATTCCCTTGCGGAAATTCGGGTTCCATGCCACGGATACGCGCGGGCTTATTCCGCCGTAGAACGGGTTGTACGGATATTTAATCCCGAGATTTCCGGTGGTTTCGAATCCGAGAATAGGCGCATAAGCCTGTCCCGCCAGAGCAGCCGACTGCCGTTGAGCCAGGAAGGCATCCGTGTGAACCAGACTGCCATCGGGGAATACCAACTCAACCTGGCGCCCCTCTTTCTCAACCGGTGGCATTTCGAGTGTGTAGCCGATGCCGTAATTCAAGGTCACGGTCGGCTTCCAACGCCACGTATCGGAAAAGTAAGCACTGTAACTTGGTATCGTGCTCTTCTGCTCTGCCAAAGTTCCCAGCGGAAGCAAATGCAGATCGGAACCGGCACGCGTGTAGATCACCTGAGTTAGACCCACCATGCCGTACACCGACGTCAGCAGGTTCCGGTACAGACTTGCGTTCGCGGATGCGTTGGCCGGAACGGTGATGCCGCCGATGCTGTTGACCGCAACCTGGTAAACAACCTGATTGTTTACCGTGCTGCCGTTGTCCGTGCGCGTGTGGAAATCGTAGTTGTGTTGATACAAACCACCAAACTGAAACACGTGGTTACCCTCGACCCAAGTCACGTCATCACGAATCATCTTGTCCTGGCCGTCCCAGACACGCTGGCGGACACTTTGCGTGTTGACGTTGAATGGAATCAACGCCGCAGTGCTCTCAGCGTTAGCGGCTGTGCCTGCCGGTGCGATCTCAAGTAGAGCGCCCTGCGGGCCTCCCACGCCGGGCAGTTGTGATGTTGTTGAAGAGGTCGACCATTGCCACCAGTTCCACAAGTAGCTGACGCGCACGTCATTTGTCATTTTGGAGGTGAGTGTGCTCGTTAATCCGAGGACCATCAGCTCTCCGAGTTGAGGTCGCTGCGCACTGTTCTCATAGACACCCACTTGGTGGCTGCCACTAACAATGCCGCCGACGTCAACCTGGACACCACTGGGGTAGTTGAGCAGCTTGAAGGCGCGGAATGAACCAAAGAAGTGGTGATTCGCTCCGAAATCATGGTCCATCCTCCACGTATAGCTATTGGAAGTTAATGGCAACCTAATCGTCGAGAGGAAGCCCTGCGTGTTGTACTGGTCGCCCGACAAGTTATCGTTCGGAATGGGCAAGGTGTTGGCCCAAAGCGTCCTGACGATCGGGCTCATACCGAGGCCTCGAGGATCAACTGCGACGCCTGCTGTCAGATTGCCGCAACCGGGGCCGTACACCGAGGCGTAGCCCGGTATTGTGCAGGTCTGCAACGGCGACGTGGTTGAGGTCGAATTCCCGATTTGCACCGTAACCGGTGTCGGATTCAGGTTGTAAGCAACTTGATAAGTTGTACCGCCCGTAGTGAAGGGAACCTGAATGACTCCGGCGCGGAAAGCGGCGGTAGGATAGTTCCTTTCAAACGTGGTGGAGTTCGGATACCTGAAGCCTTCGTAGTTGAAGAACATGTAGGTCTTGCCACCAAGAATTTTCTTCGGAATGATTGGCCCGCCGATGCTGAAACCAAACCGGCTGCGGTGATTGGGAATCAAGGGCGTGTAAGGCAATTGACAATTGTTGTCGCCACTTGAATAGGTGCTGCCGGCTGAACATACTTTCGATTTTCCCGTTGCGGGATCGATGGGCACCAGACCTTTATTGAATGGGGTGTGGTTGTTTTCCCACGAATTGGCGCCGCCATGATTGGTTGCATAATAGAAGCCATAGACAGAACCGTGAATATCATTAGTACCGCGACGAGTCACCATCATGACTTGTGCGCCGGCGGAACTATTGAAATCCGACGTTTGCCCCACGGTATTAACTTTGAATTCCTCGACGCTTTCGATCGGTGTCGCCACCACGCCTGAGGCCATACCGTTGGTTTGGCTGCCGCTGATGCCCGTAAAATTTTGCAGATAGCCGATCGTATTACCGGCCATGTCATCGGTGTTGTTGCCGCCGTCTACGGTGTACGTGTTTTGATCCATGTACGAACCGGCGACATCGCCTCTCGCCGTGACTCCCGGCTGCAATGCCATCAGTGTTGACGCATCACGGCCGAGGTTGGGCAGCAATTCAAGTTGCTTGAGGTCAATCGTTGTCCCGATGGTCGCGTTGGCGGTCTGCAACTCGGAGCCCGCTTGCGAGCTAACCACGACGCTCTCTGTTAAAGCGCCGACTTCCAGCGCGACATCGAGCGTAAGCTGACCACCGACTGACACCTTCTGTCCGGTGGCCCTATGTACTTTGAAACCGGTTTTCGTGAAGGTGACGTCGTAAAAACCTACTGGCAACGATGCGAAGTGATATCGACCGGAATCGTTAGTAACTTGCGTGCGGGGGGTGTTAGTCGCAAGGTCGGTGAGCGTTACTTCCGCGCCTGCAACTGTGGCCCCCTGTGAATCGGTAACGACGCCGGATATGCTTCCGGTTTCGCCCTGAGCGAAAGTTGGGGCCGGAATGACAAGTAATACAGCTCCCGCAAACATCACGAGCGAGAGAAAAAGCAAAACTCTTTTCATTGGCGAGTCCTCCTGTGAATGGACGTTGTGGCAGGAATCCAGTGCTCAGGCGATCAAGAGCACGAGATTACTGTCGGGTAGAAAGAGCAGTTTTCCGAGTTACGTTCTAGAAAATGACAACAACCGCTGAGCAGGTCGAAACAAACGCGGGCAGTATATAGCCTAAGCCCACTTCGTCAAGGCTTTTTTTCCCGGATTTTGTAACCAGATCCAAGATTCTGCGCCCGCAGGTAAGACCTCAAAATTGGGTAGAGCTTCGAAATTCCGACAGCGCTTGAATTAAGAATTAAAGAGAATAAATCCAAAGGGCGGATCCCCATGAATGAACGTTGCGACAAAATTACATGCAAGTATTAAGCCGGATCGCTTTATATCAAGCAGATTTTGAATTCCGGCGGATAATAGCATCGGCAGCACTGAAAGCGCGGCCACGCGAGGTTCACAGTATCCAAAATTTTCAACGCAAATCCATTATTTTGTAAGTGTGCAATCAGGTGGACTGACGAAAAGAAGGGCATCGGATAACCGATGCCCTTACCATTGACAGCGACACATCAAAAGATGTCCCGCTGTTTCGAGTTAGTGCCCCCTGATTCTAGAACTGAAGCTTCAACGCGAATTGAATGACCCGCGCTGCCTCGCCCGTTTGTACGACCGTTTGAGTTGATGGCGGAGCAACCGTCGCGCAGCAGACGCGTCCAAAGTCCTGCGACGAAAGTGATGGTGATCCCACGCTCGCGTCGCGGGGATTGTCAAAGTTTGCGTGATTCAGCGCATTAAACATCTCGGTCCGGAATTGCAGCTTAAACCGTTCGCTAATTTGGAACGTCTTGATAAATCCCAAATCCAGGTTCCAATAACTCGGCGCCGTGAACAAGTTTCGGCCGTCGCCGTTTTGTCCCGGTGCGGGAATGCAGAACGGCGAATTAGGATCACGTCCGCAGGCCAGCGCAGTTGAAGTCGGAAATAGCACGGGACCAAGCGAAGTTTGTCCCGTCAGATACTGCAACTCCGCGCTGACCGGGCGCTGCATGATCGCGCGAGAGGTGTGAGCAGCATTTGCTGTTCGTCCTCCCGGCGCAGCGGTGCTGTCACCGCCGGCCATTACGCTGAATGGCTCGCCAGTCATGTAGTTGAAAAGTGTGTTGATAGTCCACCCCCCGAGGATGTGATTCACAATCCCCGAACTGGAAGCAAGAAAATGTTTGCCTTTGCCGACGGGAACCTCCCACACGGTTGCACCTTGCAGGATTTGTCTCCGATCAAAGTCTGAGCGGCCGCGATCCAAACGGAAGTTCCGGATGTCCATGGGCGCGCGTGATGTGGTGTTGGTAAGAGCGCCTCCCGAGGTGGATCCAACCGGGTCGACGGATTGATTGTCAATGGACTTGCCGAACGTATAAGCGAGACTCAATCCGAAGCCGCTGGTGAATCGCCGGCGCAGTGTGAACTGCGCGGCGTGATAATTCGAATCACCACTGTTGTCGAGATAAGTGATCCTGGAGAACTGTTGATTGGGTCGCAGTTTCAAACCCAACGTGTTGTTTTCGATGCGCTCAGCAAACGAGCCGGCCGCATTGAACTGGAGATCTGTGAGTGTCGCGGTTGCATTTAGCACATTGCTGTCCGCCGCAGTCGCACTCAGACCTGCCGCGATCAACTGTGCGCGGACTGGTGGAACGGTGCCACAGGCGACACCTGCCGACGTGGTGCCAGAAGGACGGCATCCGGCAATCGCAATATTCTGCTGCATGATCAAAAACGACGGCAGGATGGGATCCGAGTTGATCTGATTAATGTTGTAAGCCATGAACAGATGTTCTCCGCGCCGACCGATGTAACCGGCCTCCATCACTAAGCCCCAGGGCAACTCGCGTTGCAGACTCAAATTCCATTGGTGGACCGTGGGAAGCTGCATATGTGGCGCAAAGACCGTGACAGGCGGCGCGTTTGTATTCAGTTGCTGTGGTGGGGTCAGCAGCGAGGAAGGCTTCAGGATGGGTGCCGGCAAAACAGTCGGAAAACCTCCCGCGATCGTGTTGTTCAATGAGGTGAATAACGCCGCTGAATTCGCGCAACCGTTTGTAATGGTAGAGAACGATTGCGTTGTGGTTGAGAACGAACTGGCGCAGCTTTGCACCTCGCCGGGGATACGCCCGGCCACGGCAGTAACCTGGAAAGATGAAATCGTGTCGAAGGCAAGTCCATATCCCAGGCGGATGACACTACGGCCACTGCCGCCGGTTAATTTGTTCAAGAAGCCATTCTTGAAATCGGGACTCCATGCCAATCCAAACCTCGGGCCGATGGCCCATTTAAAATCGCCTTCATACCACCGCTTCGCCGGCGCAAAGGTCACTGCACCCGATGCGTTGACGACTGGCGTAGCCGGGAGTGGCGTTCCGGCTATCGGCGTGGTTGCCACAAAAACGCTCCCCGCCGGAGAAGTGTTTAAGGGCGGATTGATTTCCCAGCGCGCGCCGTAATTGAGCGTCAAATTCGGCCGCACTTTCCATTCGTCCTGGAAATACAAGTTGTATTGATCGGCATTATGCTTTTGCGCGTAGAGCGTGACGCTGTCTCCGGTCTTGAAGGGTAGAAAGGCGTCGTTGTTTAAGTTGCCGAGGAAGACTTGATTGATTGACGCCGGCAGGCCGTACAAATTGTTTATGTAAGCACTTAAGTTGGTCTGATCGGTGTTGTTAATTGCTCCAACTGGCGCGATGAATCCGCTGTTGCAGTTGGGTCCGGGGCATGCAGCGCTGGCCGTTGTCTTAAACGCCGGCCGCGTGCTGCCAGAGAACGTAATCGACGGTGTCACGTTGATCCCGCCCGGCTGGCCGCGCTGGTCGACGTGCCGATAAAAGCGGAAGTTCATGCCGGTGCGAAACACATGCGAACCGTGAACCAGGCTTAAGTTGTCGAGGATTTGCGGACTTGTCACCCAACGCGCCGTGCGCGGCGTGTTGATGTAGCCTTCACTAATATTTGAGAAGTCATAGGGCGGATTATCCGGCCATGCGGGATTCGCTTCACCCTGTGTGAATAAGAATCCAAAGCGGGCGTATCCGAATGTCAGTTCATTCACCACTCGAGGTGAGAACACCCGGCGATAGCTAACCGCCAAGTTCGATGTGCGACGGAACACTTCGCCGAGAGGAGGCTCGCTCGGAAATACTTGCGGCCGCCCATTCAATGGATCACCTTTCAACGTGTTGTAGTCTGAAAACAGATAGCGCACGAACATGCTATTGCTGCCGTTGAAGTTGTGATCGACGCGTGCCGCGTATGCGGGTCCGCGCACGGCAGTGGGCGGATTCCACAAAAAGGCCCCGGTGTTTAAGCCATCTCCTGACGTAAAAGCGTTCGGCAGCGGCCATGGGTTCAGAATTCCGGCCACCACGGAGTCCAACGTTTTTCCCAGGGTGTTATTGCCTGCGCCCGGCCGCGTGTCATAACTCGCAATGCAGCGAACCGTGATCGCTCCACCACAATTGGGAACGATCGGCACACCCGTCAGAGGATTCACCAGCAAGGGGCTGTTGCGTGTGATGGTGGTACCACCCACTACCAAAGGATTAGACGAATCGGGAATGAAGTAACGAAACACTCCTGCTCGCGCAGTTGCGGTCAGAACGAGCGGAGTGCCGAATGTCTGATCGATCGGCTGAGTGAAATCTATGCGGTTGTATTGGTAGCTACCAAAAAAGAATGTCTTGTTCTTTCTGATCGGCCCACCCATTTCAAAGCCGGGCTGGAACATGCGAATGACCGGCTTCGGTGTCCCCTGCGCGCTGGCGAAGAACTCATTTGAATTGAAGCCTTCGTTGCGAATGAACAAGTAACCGGTGCCATGGAATTCGCTAGTCCCGCTGCGGGTTGCGACTGATATTGACGCTCCGCTGTTGCGGCCTTCTTCAGCCGTCGCGTTGTTGGTAGTAACTTTATATTCCTGTACGTTGTCGGGCGTGAGCCGGTAAAGATTGCTGACCGGATTCGGCACGGAAGACTCGTTCGCCTCAATACCGTCGATGGTCACATTGAAAGCTCGATCGCGCGAGCCGTTTACGTGTACACCCGATCCGGTGGCGCCTGCTGAGCGCTGAGTCACACCAGGCTCAAGGAGGAGAAGGGATAAAGGATTGCGACCGTTGAGCGGCAACGTCTCGATCGCTTTTTGTTCGACAACGTTTCCGATCGTGGCATTCGCGGTGTTGAGCTGCTCCGCGCCGCCGACGACCGTGACCTTCTCTTCAACCGATCCCACTTCGAGAGAGACATCGACCGTGAGAGGCGTGCCGACCTGCAGCGCGTTGTTCGTTTTCACCAGGGTTTTAAAACCCTGCTTCTCGACCATGATCGTATAATTGCCAACCGGCAAAGACGAAAAAGCGTAGACCCCTGAGTCCGTCGTCGTTTGGGTGCTCTTGACGCCCGTCGCCTCGTTGGTTGCGGTGACGGTGGCGCCCGGCACCACAGCGCCGGAGCTGTCAATGACGCTGCCCGTAATGTTTGATGTTCCAGTTTGCGCGAATGCCGTCGTGCAGGCGATGACGAAGGCGATGACAACTGATACTCGGATGATCCAATTGAAGAACTGCATGATCGTGACCTCCTGGAGGATAAGCCGTTGCGCGCAGGCGAACGGCAAGTGGTTAGGACCGAAACTTTTGAGGAAGGCTTTGGTCGAAAAAAATTCCGAAGAACCCTTCTCAGTGCGGGAGGATTCTAGTTTTCGCCAGGAAGTATATTCGCATGTTTTTTCGCGTCAAGTTTTTTCGGCCATCGAGGCGAAATCAATTTTGCATGTCAACATTAGTTCTACCTCTTCACCCCAAACGCAATGAGGCAGCGCGCAAAGGCCTCCGAGAATTTGTAGTTAATCCAATATTCTGGACATGCAATCGCGCGCCGACGCGTCAGGCCCGGTAGGCACGCCGCTGTGCCTCGCCGGATTCGCGCAGCGATCAGATATCGTTTTTAACTTCGGCTGCACGTGCCATCACCGATCTTTATCCGCTCAATAAGTTCTTTTAGCTTTCGTTGTAGCGGACGGGTCGCATAAAATGCCGCGCCTGAGTTGGTTAGCTGCGATCATCCGGATATCCCTGGGTTCGAAAGTCTTGGTCGCAGATAAAGTTTCAATGATACGATTTGTCGCGAGTTGTCAGGTCGCAGCTGTTCGCCTGCGGGTAGGCTCTTGAAGCTTCAAGGTGTGACTTGAGCAGGCCGCGACGGCCCATTAGTTGCCTGAAAACTTGTGCTCTTGCCAACAACGTTCTGGACTTTCCGAGGACGCGTCATTAACTTAGCAATCCAAAACCCGATCGAGAGGATTCCCCGAATGAAAAGTCTCCATTTGTTCCGCACTGTTATTTCAATTCTAGTTGTTGTGTTCTGTTTCGCCGCGGTCGTTTCCGCTCAGGAGATCACCGGTGCGATTGCCGGAACGATTACAGACCCCAATGGCGCGGTTGTGAAAGGCGCTAGCGTTACGATCAGCAACAGCGATACAAAGCTGGTTGCCCGCACCGTTAACACAGGTGACGACGGACAGTTTTCTGTTCCGCTCTTGCCCTCGGGTACTTATGACATCGTCGTGGAAGCCCAGGGGTTTAAGAAGCATATCGATGCCGGAGTAAAACTTCAGGTAAATGAACGGCGCACCGTAGATGTGGCGCTGGAAACCGGTAGCGTCAGCGAAACGGTCACCGTGACGTCTGGGCAGTTACAGGTGGACACTCAATCGGCCACGGCTAGTAATGTAATTAGCGGGGAGCAGGTGCGCGAGCTTTCACTTAATAATCGCAACTGGGCGCAGCTGATACTTCTTTCGCCGGGCGTGTCCTCAAATCTGCAAGACCAGATCTACGTCGGCACAACGAATCCAAACGGCGTCTCAAACGCGTTACAGATCGCGGTCAATGGTGTGCGACCCAATTCGAATACCTACACAGTGGACGGCGCTGACACAACCGATCGCGGAGCGAATCTTACGGTCCAGACCTATCCGTCTGTGGATGCGATTAAGGAGTTCAGTTTGCTGCGAAGTCTCTACCCGGCTGAGTCAGGCCGGAGTTCGGGTGGGCAAGTTAACGTCATCACCAAGAGCGGCACTAGCGAATTTCACGGAGACGTATACGAGTTTTGGCGCAACAACATACTGAACGCTAATGCCTATCTCACAAATCGCGACAAGCCTTTGGGCGTCGATGCAAACGGAAAATCCAGACGCCCACCGTTTAGGTATCACGATTTCGGTGGGACGTTAGGTGGGCCGCTTGTGTTTCCGCGTTTTGGCGAGGGTGGACGAGCGGTCATTAAGCACCACACATTTTTCTTCTTCTCTGAAGAAGCGCGGCGAGTGATTGTTTACCCTACCGGCGCTTCCACGGTTCCGAGTGCAGCTCTTCGTCAGGGGATCTTTTCTCAGCCGGTGTGTGTTGGACCGGTAGCGAATCCCTGCTCATCCGTCTTGCCCGCCGGCAGTCAGTTGCCGCTGGCTCAATGGAGTCCTTTGGCAGCCGCGTATGTTCAGGATATTTACAACAAGTTGCCATTGCCGTCGGATTCAGTGGGAACGCTAAACTTTCCGACGCGCGGTATCTTCAATTTCAGGCAAGAGCTGGTACGAGTCGATCATCGATTCAATGACAAGATATCGGCATACTATCGATTCGAGAATGACACGATTCCCACGATTGAGCCGTTCGGCCTGTTCAGCGGCGGCGTCGGTCAACCCTTTGTTTCGACAACACAATCAAGCTCGCCCGGTCGCACTCATGTGGGACGCGCGACGTGGGTGCCTTCGGCGTCAACGGTTTTGGAGTTCGGCGCCTCGTATTCTTTCGGCGATGTTCCCAGTCAGGTAATCGGCCTGCTGAATAACTCCAATTCACCGGACATCGTTTCGCATTTGCCCGCGTTCCCGTTTACCAACACCAGAGGCAGAGTGCCGACGCTGGGTGGAAATGGGTTTTCTACACTAAGCACCTTCGGACCATACAGCGACTTTTCATATAACAA
>Ga0134126_10000341_pt1 | contig 61052 bp, 48 predicted proteins | sample KB31752_FD_96881 | JGI IMG/M metagenome (GOLD analysis project Ga0134126, IMG submission 96881) | Terrestrial soil microbial communities with excess Nitrogen fertilizer from Kellogg Biological Station, Michigan, USA - KB3-175-2 | ecosystem: Environmental > Terrestrial > Soil > Unclassified ...
ATCGGGCACAATTCGCACAGGCTGTGCGGGAAATCGAACAGTGAAAACCGATCTCGGCGATCTGAAAGCCTTCGTAAGCGTGGCCCGTGCGGGTGGCTTTCGCGATGCAGCTCGCGCAACAGACACAAGTGCGTCTGGTCTTAGCGAAGCGGTAAGACGACTGGAAACGCAGCTCGGCGTCCGGCTTCTCAATCGAACGACACGAAGCGTTGTTCCCACAGAGGCGGGCGCGCGCCTGCTCCAGCGGCTCACTCCGGCATTAACCGAAGTGGAATCGGCGCTCGATGTAGTGAAGGGCTTTCGTGATAAACCTGCGGGCACACTCAAACTCAACGTGCCCGTGAGCGCCGTGCGACTCGTCCTCCCGGGAATCGTGCCGCGCTTTCTTGCAGCTTACCCGGAGATTCGCCTGGAGGTAGTTGCCGACGACAGCTTCATCGATGTACTTGCTTCCAAAGTGAAGAACGCCAGGAATCGGCGGCCTGTCAGGTCGCCTTGACCACACGAGCCAGAAACTCCCGGATGGTCGCTGCGATCTCCGCAGCATGCGTCTCCAGAGCGAAATGCCCGGTATCAAAGAAGCGCACCATGGCATCAGGAATATCGCGCTTGAATGCCTCGGCGCCGGGCGGCAAGAAGAACGGATCGTTCTTACCCCACGCAGCCAGCAACGGAGGACGATGCGTGCGGAAGTAGTTTTGGAAGGTGGGATAGAGAGCCACATTGCTCTTGTAGTCGCCGAATAAGTCGAGTTGCACTTCGACGGTGCCGGGGCGACTCAAGTAGAAATTGTCGAGGGAGTAGCCGTCGGGAGATATCGCCGTGGGATCTGCGACGCCGTGGGTGTATTGCCAGATGGTGGCTTCGGGGGTAAGGACCTGGCGCAGGGCGTCGCGGTTAGCTTGGGAGCTGTTTTCCCAATACGCCCGGATCGGGCTCCAGGCATCACTCAGACCTTCCAGATAAGCGTTACCGTTCTGCGTGATGATGGCGGTGATGCGTTCAGGGTGTTTGACGGCAAGTCGAAAGCCGGTCGGAGCGCCGTAGTCGAAGACGTAAACCGCGTATCGATCAAAGCCAATGATCTCGGTGAAGCGTTCAATCGTTCGGGCAATTGCATCAAACGTAAGCCCACGGCCAGGGGAGTCGGATTGACCGAATCCCGGCAGGTCGGGCGCCACAATGTGATAGCGGTCCGCCAGCAATGGGATCAGGTCGCGAAACATATGGCTCGAGCTGGGAAAGCCGTGCAGCAGGAGCAGTTTGGGCGCGCCGGCCGTACCGGCTTCGCGATAGAAAACGTTGCTGCCGTCGACGGGAGTCTTGTGATATCGGATGACGTTCATGTCTGCGTTCCTTCTGTATGGTAACCGTATTAAGTCGTAACAAAGGGTTATCAGTCGGCAATCACTTCCCGGATGATGTCGAGCACGACCGCCGGCGTGGTCCCCAAGGGCGCGTGGTCGACATCGTGGGAGCACACGTGGGCCTGCATGCGACCCGAGCCATCAGCCCAGGCGCCGTGCGCCAGAAATACGCTCACGCTCATGGTCAACCTCCTATCGCCGCCGGATTAAAAGTAGTAACCTCTATCGAAGTGCCGAGGAGGTTACTACGCGGCTAGTAACCTGGCAAGCGCTTTCTAAGAGGTTACGGATTTAAAGCTCAAAGGTGGTTATGCAGCGCTCCCCCGCAATATTCATTGCCGACGCCCCAGCTCTCGATTTCTTGAATTCGATTGCCACGCCCGTGGACGTTCCCATCGAATGGCTGGACGATGGCGAAGGCCTGCTCGACTGGTTACAACAAGCTCAGCTGGTGTCCGGTGCGGTGCTCGCGCAGATGCGGGGTCAGTCGTTGCCGGGCGAGTTGGATAAAGTCGCCGACCAGGCGAGAAACCTGCGCGAGTGGTTTCGCGGCTTCGTGCAAAAGCATCGCGGTCGTCCCTTGAGCCGCGACGATTTCAAGAAGCTGGAGCCGCTCAATCGCCTGCTCGAGCGCGACGAGGCGTTCAGTCAAATTGTCCTGGCGCCCAAGTCGACCCATGCCGACAAGGAGCGCAACACCTTGCAACTGCGCGTTGACCGCCGCTGGCGCTCTCCCGAAGCGCTATTGTTGCCCGTCGCGGAAACCCTGGCGCGTTTTGTCTGTTCGGAGGACTTCACCTACGTGAAGGCCTGCGAGGGACCGGCGTGCACGATGTTGTTCGCCGATCACACTCGGAGCCGGGCGCGGCGTTGGTGCAGCATGGCAATCTGCGGAAATCGTGCCAAGCAGGCCGCTCACAGGGACAGGCTCAAAACCAGTCGTTGAAGCGCTCACGAATCACGTGCACGACAGGCAACGGTGCAGCAGGTCGGCGGGCGGGGACGCTGCAACGAGGTGCCGCGCGGAATCACGCGAGAAACTTGCGCATCTTGCGAAGCTCCCGCAAACGCCCTTTGTCGAGCTGAGGATATTCCGGATTCAGGTTGCGAAGCGTCTCGAGAATCACACCCGAGATGATCAAGCGTGCGTTGGCCTTGTCATCCGCCGGTATGACGTACCAGGGTGCCTCGGCCGTGCTGGTGGCACCCAGGCACTCCTCGTACGCCTCCATGTACTCGCTCCAAAACTTTCTCTCCTTGACGTCGGACAGACTGAATTTCCAGTGTTTGTCGGGGTCATCGATGCGCGCCAGCAGCCGCTTGCGCTGCTCGTCCTTGGACAGGTGCAGAAAGAACTTCACGATCAGCGTGCCGTTGCGATGCAGGTGTCGCTCATGGTTGAGTATTGAGCTGTATCGTTCGCCCCAGATGTGTTGATCACGTGCGGCCTGCTCCGGTAAGCGTTCGGCGGCGAGAAGCTCGGGATGCACCCGCACGATGAGCACTTCCTCGTAGTAAGAACGATTGAAAATGCCTATGCGGCCACGTTCCGGCAGACTTCGGGTCGTGCGCCACAGAAAGTCGTGATCCAGCTCCTCACCGCTGGGATGTTTGAAACTGAAGACCTGGCAACCCTGAGGATTCACCCCTGACATCACATGCTTGATGGCGCCGTCTTTTCCCGCGGCATCCATCGCCTGGAAGATCAGCAGCAGGGCATTTCGATTATCGGCATAAAGCCTGCCCTGCAGCTCACTGAGCTCGGCGACATGGGACTTCAGCAGCTTCTTGTAGTCCTGGCGTGATTTGTAGACGGGCTCGACCTTTGTCGGCCGCTCCTGCAGGTTGACGTGATCCCCCAGCTTGACCTGAAAGTCGCGGACGCGGATCTTCATGGTTAGGTTCCTCACTCGTCGGCGGCATCGTCGCTGACATTTGCATCGAGATAACAGCTCTCAGGGTAGGTACGGATGCCGGGAATCTCCCCCGTGCGCAGTGCCGCCTGCATGTCTTCCCAGTAGCGCGTCGTGAGCAGGTCGCCGTGCTCTGCGCGAAAGGCCCGCCGCAGGTCACGATCATCGACCCGCAAGCCCGCTTCGATCTCCTCAGGCAGAAACACGAAGCCCGGCTCAAAGTACCAGTCGGGAATGCCTTCCTCGCCGTCAATGCGCTCGGTGTTGGTGCGCACCTTCACGTCCGTCAGACTTTCGACCGCATCGTAGTCGTAGAGGTACACTTTCAGGTAGCGCGTAACACCGTAGTTGCGGGCATCAAAGTCCCGATTGAACAGGTTCGCCGCGGCGTTGTTTTTGATGCAGTGGCCCAGGTTGCTGATGGCCCGGCGCGCTTTGTCGGGGGCAGCGCCCTGAAGGTAAACGTTCAGTGGCATGAGCGTACGCTGCACGACCAGATACTTGAAAATGACCGTATCGCCTTGCAGCCGTATGGCATTAGCGGCGGCGGTTATGAGCTCCGCCAGCAGGCGCGCATCGAACCATGCGCGATCGAGCTTCAGGTTGTAGTAAATGGTGTTGTCGAGCATGCTGCCCGTGCGGTTGATGTCGTGCACCCGCTTATATTTGTCGAGCACGGCGGCGGGGCCGGCAAATGACTCCCACTTGTAGCCATCCGTTGGACGATCGCGGATCACCTTCAGGATGTAGGAGAGGCACGGCGCATTGAAGGCGATTGCCACGGTGCCGGGCGAACCGGGCGCCGTGTCGAGGACCTCACCGCTGCGCGCCAGCTGCCGCGTGATCTCGCTCATGATCGCGACCTTGCTGACGTGGTGGTAGCCGATAGTTGAGTACTGCAGTCCAAGCGGCCGTCGCGGCATGATCGTGAACAGGAACTCGGCGATCTCGTGGTAATGAAAGTTAGTCACATGGAAGCAGGCCAGCGTCGAGCTGAACAGGTTGTGCACCTGCGGAATCGTCAGCAGCACAGCCCTGGCCGTCACGCCGTTGTCCCCATTGTGCAGTGCAATGACCAGGGGCTTCACCCGGCCGTCACGGAACCCGAGCCGGCCGACCAGGTAGGCGCCCCGGTTGCGGAAGAAGCAGCCTCGGACCATCTCGATTCGCTCCAGCTCGAGCGTCGGATCCGGTGCGAAAAACTCGTTGAGTCGCTGAGCGATCCGCACCGTGTCCTGTTCGAAGTCCGCGAACTCAGTGGCGAGGTCTCCGACCTTGAGCAGCCCGCGTAACACACCCGGCTCGACGGGCCAGTGGCAGGTCTTTACCGCGAACACATCCTCCCTTCGAGTCAGGGGGCGTGGCACGTCACCAAACGTGTAGTCGACTGGCCGCCACTCGCTAATATGCACGCGGCGCATCACTGAATGCAGATAACCGATAGCGAGGTCGCCCTCGTACTGGTCTCGGATCCGGATGCGATACGCATACTGGACGACGAGCCACAGCCGCTCCCGCTGCGTCAGCGCTGGATAGGCGAGCCTCACCTCATCGGCAAGTGCGTAGACGGTAACGTTGTACAGTCCGAGCCGCGTCCGGGCGTTGCTGACGGCAGCGGCAGGGTCACGGGCCTCGAATGCGGTTTTGGCGAGCCAGGTGAGTCGGCGGAATTCGGCGTAGAAGCTTTCGAAGGATTCGAAGATCCAGGTGGCGACCAGACAGGCGCGCTCCTCGTCCGTCGCGGCAGCTGCCAGTTTAGCCGCAAAGGGCTCGATGGGGGTTGCAGCCGCCCCGGACATAGCGCTCAAGTCTCCTCAAAAATCGTAGGCCACCCCCGCATAAACCGTGCGGTCCCGCCCAGGTTCCAACAAACCGCGGGAAATGAACACCCTGGAGTAATAACGCCGGTCGGTCAAATTCGAGATCCCCGCCAACAGGCGCAGCCTGCCGAAAACCGTGTACTCACCGGACAGGTCGGCCACAGTGTAGGTCGGAATGCGCGCCGGCGTGGCGATAGACCCATCAGGGCTGAGGACCGGTTGATTGCTGTCCTGAAAAAACTGCGCGGCGACCGAATCCACCACCAGGCTGAGTTTGTAGTGCCCGTCGCGGCGCAGCGTTGCGCCCGCCTTCAGGACATAGTCAGGGGCGTAGGCTGGCGTCTTGCCGGTTTGATTCCGCAGGGCGCTTCCAGTGAAGCGCGCGTTCAGCAGGCTGGCGTTCGCAAAGACCGTCAGATGCTGATCGGCTGCGCTGTTGGGCCATAGCCGCAGCAGGTCATAGGAGCCTTCGAGCTCGGCTCCACGGCTGCGCGTGTTGCCGGTGTTGACGTCGATGGTCGTAACCTGATCGAACTGTTGTGCCTCGATCCGGTCGTGGACGTTGACCTGGAAGAGGCTGACGTCGTAGTAGAAGCCCACCAGCGGCCAGCCATGCACGCCGAGCTCATAGGTCACGTACCTGGTCGGGTCCGGGTTGTTTTGGGTCGCGAAGTTGCTGAACGGGCTGGCGATGTCCAGATAGCGCAGCGGCCGAAAACCCTGTGACACGTTCAGATAAGTTTCGTTACCGCGCCCGAAGTCATTGCCAATTCCGATGCCGAACAACGGGACGCTCTTGCGGTATGTACGGTCTACCAGCGGTACCCCTGGATTGTGGGATGCCGTTGTCTCGTGAGTGCTCAACTCCTCGTGATCAAACCTCGCGGACGTCACCACGTGGAAGTAGGGCAGTCGGAAGACGTTCTCCGCGAAGATCGCCGCGTAACGTGTCTTGCGGTCATCCGCGTAGGAGAGGGTCCCGGACTCATCATTCCGGTCCACGAACGCATCCGGGCTGTTGAACACGTTGTAGGGGCTGCGCGAGGTATAGGCCGTATAGCCGACCGTCAACGCGTTGCCGCGACCCCAGGTATGCAGAAAGCGGCCATCCAGCCCCGTATAGTGGAAGCGCTGCCCCGAGAGCGAGGAGGATTCTGGGACCAGAGCCGTATTGTACTTGTCAGTACGGGTGATGAGGTCCGAGTAACCGTTCCACAGTTTCTGGACCAGGAAGTTGTGCTCGTCGAAGTGATTCTCGTAAGTCAACACGAGGCTGTCGCGGTCCGTCCAGAGCCGGTCCGCGGGGCTGGTGGTCTGGTTCGGGTTGGCCTGATACTGGGCACCCGTCATCAATCCGGCGATTCCACTATCGACCGAATAGGCGTGAATGGCCAGCGTGAGCTTCTGTTTATTGTCGAAGTGATACCCGAGAGTGAGATCTCCGGCGTTGACGGTATAGTCCCCGTTCGCCCGCTGTCCGTTTGACTGCCGGTGTGAATAGTCGGCCAGGTACTCGAAGGCGCCCACAGTTCCCGAAATCGAGTTGAAGCTCGAGAACAAACCCTCCGAGCCGCCGACCTGCTCGGTGGTGCCGCCCCAAGGGCGATCCTTGAGCGGCGTGCGGGAGGTGAAATTAATGACAGGTTGCGGCTCCGGCCCATAGAGCAACCCCGAGCCGCCTCGAACCATCTGTACCGCGCTCAGGGTCTGCGGGATAGGCAGGTAATACAGAGTGGGGAAGCCGATCCAGTCGAGCTCGAGCGGAATGCCGTCCTGCATCACCAGAACGAACTCGCTCTCCTGCGGATTGCCCAGTCCGCGATAAGACAGGTTGAGCTGAGTCGGGTTCTGCTGCTCGGCGAGCACGATCCCGGGCAGCCGATCGAAGATCTCGCGTTGGTTGTTGTCAATGACGACTGGCTGCTCGTCCAGCTTAACCACCGAGGTCTTCTTCGTGACCGTGATGGTGGGGCCATCAACCTCGGGAAGCGAGTGCGCGTAGCGCGTCTGCCGGTTGAACAACCAACGTTTACCCTTGATGACGACTTTACCGTCATCGGCGGGTGGTACCTGGTCAGGTGGAACCTGGGACCAGGCCGGCCCGGCGAGCAGTGAAAGGATGGATAGTGTTCGGACGTAATACTTCAGTTCCAAAGTCGCAAATTCCCACGAAATGGCACGTTGGCTCGGGCGTCAGGATCCATTCGCTCGGCGGGCATGCCGCCGGCGCCACCGCCGTGCGGATCGTCGTCGAATGCGGTAGCCACCGGGACGGTCAAGGGGTGCCCACCCTTGTTTTGCAGCGCCTTGTTGACAGCTGGCAGATCGGTGGAGGTAATGCGGGAGAAGTCCGCATCGATGTCCGTGAGTTGTCCTCGCAGGGCCCGTGCGTTCTCGAGTTGGTAGGCTGACGGCGGCCCATCCCACGACATGATCGCGCCATAGAGCTGATCGGTGTGCTCGCGCAGACGCTCCTCGCCGGTGATCGCGCCACCTTCGGTTGTCGCGACAATCTTCTTGCGCAGGGCATCGAGCTTGCCGTCCAGATCCTCCAGCTTGCGGTGCGCGGGATCGCTCTCGCCACGCCCCTGGTCAGCGGCTTCGATCTGCTCCCGCAGGCCCGCGATGCGCGCAAACAGAACCGACTCGTCGTTGAACAGGGTATTCACCTGCTGCGCCGCGTCATACTGGGCGTGTCGGTCCGCCATGGACCACTTGACCCGACCGTCCAGTCCGACGTTGATCTGAGTCTCGTAGGTCTTGCCATTCTTTTCCAACCGCACGGTGTAGGTTCCAGGTAGAGCCCGCACACCCTGTGTTCCAGCTTGCGCCAGTTGTACCGCGGGTGGAACGTGTGGCGGATTCAGGTGCATGTTCCAGACCACCCGATTCAGGCCCCGCCGGGTACTGGCGGGCAGCTCGCCTACCACTTTGCCGCTGGAGTCCAGCACCTCGATTTTCAACTTGCCGAACAGGTGGCGGTGTCCCTGGTAGTAAGTGATGACGGCGCCGTTGGCTGGGTTGGATCCGGAGAACGCGGCAGCGCCGCCGGGCCAGCCGCCCTGCGCTTCGATGCGCTGTTGCACCGGACGTGCGGAAACAAACGCGGCCTCCTGGGTGAGCAACTCTGGCGTCAGGTGGCGCAAGGGCGTGATGTCGTCGACGATCCAGATTCCACGGCCATGCGTTGCGAGAATCAGATCGTTGTCGCGAGGTTGGATCACGAGGTCGCGCACCGCAACCGGGGGAATGTTGCCTCCCTTGAACTGCGCCCAGTGAGCGCCTTTGTCCACCGAAATCCACAATCCGAATTCGGTGCCGAGGAACAGCAGGCTCGAGTCGACCGTATCCTCCCGAATGACATGCGCGTAGCCGCGGATGCCCTTGGCGTCTTTTGCGGTGACCAGCGGCGACCAGGTTTTGCCGAAGTCCGTGGTGACATACAAGTAAGGCGCCATGTCGCCGAAGGTATGCCGGTCGAATGCGGCATAGGCGGTGCCGGCGGCATAGGAGCTGGCCTGAACCCAACTCACCCAGGAACTCTTGGGCAGTCCGGGGACGTTGCCGGCCACGTTGGTCCAGTGCTCGCCGCCGTCGCGCGTCAGCTGCAGGTTGCCGTCATCGGTACCCACCCAGATCTGCCCGGCTGCCAGCGGTGACTCGCTGATGGAGTAGATCGTGGTGTACATCTCTGCCGCGGAGTTGTCCACGGTGATGCCGCCCGACTGCTCCTGCTTCTGTTTCTGTGGGTCGTTGCTGGTGAGATCCGGGGAGATCCGCTGCCAGGTCTGGCCATGATCGTGGGAGCGGAACAGAAACTGCGATCCGATGTAAACCGCCGTCGGATCGTGCGGCGACAGAGCGATCGGCGTATTCCAGTTGAATCGCAACTTGGTGTAGTGCTTCAAGGCCTCCGCTCCGAGCTTGGGTTGAATATCCCGTCCCTCGTGCGTGTGCACATTTACACGCGCGATGGTGCCACCCTGTGCTTCGACGTAGACGTAGTTGGAGTCCGAAGGATCGGCGAACATCCAGAAGCCGTCGCCTCCGTACATGTTTTCCCAACGCGAGCTGGTGATGCCGCCGGGGTACGCGGAGTCTCCGATCCAGTCCGAGTTGTCCTGCAGGCCGCCGTAAACATGATAGGGGTCCGCGTTGTCGACACTGACGTGATAAAACTGGGAAATCGGCAGGTTGTCGGTCTTCCACCATTTGTTGGCGCCGTCGAACGAGATCCATAGCCCGCCGTCGTCGGCTGCGAACACGTGCTGCGAATTGCTGGGATCGACGAAGACATCGTGCACATCACCGTGCATGCCGGTAAACCCGCCGATGGAGCTGAAGCTCTTGCCGCCGTCCTCGCTCAGGATCAGCGCCCCGTCGGTCTTGTAGACCCGCTGGGCATTCCTGGGGTCGACGATGAGATTGGCGAAGTAGAACGGCCGCCAGACCATCCACTGGCTCTTGTCGCCTTTTTCCCAGGAAGCTCCGCCGTCATGAGAGATGAAGAGTGCGGAGTCGACCGACTCAATGAATGCATACACCGTGCGGGCATCACTCGGAGCATAGGCGAGCGCGATCCGCCCATAGGGTTTGGCGGGCATTCCCTTGTTAGCCGCTGGAGTTTCCTCCGTCCAGGTCTTGCCGCCGTCGCTGCTGCGGTATAAGCCGCTTCCTGAGGCCGCCTTCGGACCGTTACCGCCGGACCGGAAAGTCCAGCCCTGGCGGCGGAAGTCCCACAAGCTGGCTAACAAAACATCCGGGTGCGACGGGTCCATCGCGAGGCCCCCGCATCCGGTGGATAGATTCGAGCCCTTCAGGATCAGCCGCCAGCTCTGCCCGGCGTCGGTGCTCTTGTACAGGCCGCGATCGGCTGAGTCGCTCCAGAGCTTGCCGGGGACGCAGACATACACGGTGTTGGACGATCGTGGGTCCACCACGATGCGGGAGATGCGCTCCGACTCGGGAAGGCCGACGTGCGTCCAGGTTTCCCCGCCGTCGGTGGAGTGATAGACGCCATTGCCGATCGAGACGCTGTTGCGCGTCCAGGACTCTCCCGTGCCCACCCAGACGCTCTGGTGGTTCGAAGGATCGACGGTGATCGCACCGATCGCCTGCACCGGCTGGTCATCGAATACCGGTTTGAAGGTCGTGGCGCCGTCGGTTGATTTCCAGACACCGCCGCTGGCGGAGCCCACGAACAGGGTGATCTTGCCCGAGGCATCGTTGTAGCCATCGAGAGCGGTAATACGGCCGCTCATGGCAGCCGAGCCGATGTTGCGGGCGCCCAGGCCGGAGAGGGTGCCGGAGTCGATCACCGGGGCCGCTGCGGGCTGAGCTGGCTCGCCGGCTGTTGCAAGTGACAGCGAGGCGAAAGCGAGGGCGGCGAAGGTCAGGCAGTGGCTGAGTCGCATCGGAAGGCTTCCTTGTATCACTTGGCAGCGGCCGTTTTGGCGGCGGGCAGTTGGAACAGGCTATCGCCGGCGTCTACGTTGGCTTCGCCCTTGTCGAACTGTACCTTCTGGCGCTCATTGGAGCCTTTGGGGGAGGACTCCTGCGAGAACGCTACAAACACGCCCGCTACCTTCTCGTAGTCGCCGTAGTCCACGACGGTCTCCACGGGCACTCCATGCTCGATCCGGCGGTTGACCGTGCGGATTTCCAGGAAATAATCCGGGTCGAGATACACCGTAGTGAGGTCGCCATTGGTCCGCGTGACGCGCAGCTTGTAGGCCTCCGTGCCGTCGATGTCCTCCTGGCCGAGATAGTCGAGCTTGTAGCCCTTTGCCTTGTAGTCGACGAGGGGGCCGAGGAAGTCGGCGGCATCCTCGCCCAACCCCTTGGCATCATCCGCCGAGAGCTTTTCCGGGTCTTTCCTGCCCTGGAACGGGTTGATCTGCCACGCCTGGGTACCATCGAAAGCCTGGATCTGGGTCAATCCCTGCAGAGTAGCCTCGAAACGAACCGATCCCGGCGCCTTGACGAGGTCTACGACGTCGAGCTCGAGGGTGTCCTGTTGGATCCGCATGCGGCCGCTCAGGCGCAATGACTTGATCGCATGGATGCTGTCGAGACCGCCTTTGGCCTCGACATTCTTGGCGACCAGCTCATCGGCGGTATAGCCGAATGCGGCCGGTACAGTAAATACAGCCAGAAGTGTTGCGAGTAATCTCATGGTAAGTCCCTCAATCTTCGTCGGCGACGTTGAGGTCGCGGGGGGGCGCCAGATCGGTACGGACGGTCGCAAGCCCCGCCTTGCGCAGTGTCTTGTTGAGCTCAGGCAACGCGGCCTGCAGCTTTTGCCATTGTTGCTCCAGCTTTTCGGCATCCTGGCCGGCGGACTTTGCGGCAGCGACTTGAGCCGTCGTCGGGGCGGCATCTCCGGCGGTCACCGTCGCATAGAGCGTGGCGAGGTTCTGCTGTACTTCGGGCAATAAGACCTGGCCTTCGACTTTGGTTGTCTGGGTGGCCGGTCCCTTGGCGGGTTGCTCCTGCTCCTTCAGCAGCCGCGACAGTTGGGCCTCGAAGGCCTTGACGGCCTGTTCGGCAGGTCCGCTGGCTTTGAGCACCTGCAATTGATGCTGCTGTGATTGTGCCTGGAGCAAAGCTTGCGAGCTGCGGGTCAACAATCCGGCGACCGTGGAGGCGAGCTCGAGTTGCTGTTGGAGGGCCTGCGGCGCGAGGTGAACGCGCGGATCGGGCAGAAGTGTCAGAGGTTGCTCGAGGGAGTGGCCGTCCACTGTCAGCCGGATGCGATAACCTCCCGGAATCGCCATCGGCCCTTGAGGCTCACGCGGCGTTGCGTGTGGCACTGCCGAGATGGGGAAACCCTTTGTCGCGCTGGTCGGGGCCGTGTAGTGCAAGTCCCAGACCCAGCGGTGCATGCCGCCTGTCTTCGCAAGGGAGCCCGGCAGCGCGATCCAATACCGGGGGATCAACTCGCGAGCCAGCTCTTCCTGGCTCATTTCCGGCGGATCGTCGCTGCGGAACCTGCGAACCAGCGCGCCCTTGCTGTCGAGCACCTCGAGGGTAACCACCCCCTTCGCGTCCCGGGGCAGGTAGTAGTCGATCATTGCGCCCGCGGGCGGGTTGGTACCGAGGGGCTCGTCCGGTTGAATCGGAGTGTCGGTCCAGGTGCTGCGGAACAGACGGTAAGCAGAGGCCGGCTGTAACAGCACCGGCGCTTTCAGCTGCGCACCGGTCATCTGACGCAACGGTGAGATGTCATCCAGTATCCAGATGGATCGCCCGTGCGTACCGACAATGAGATCGTCGCCGTGAATTGTCAGATCACGCATGGACGTGTGCGGCAGATTCAGCTGCAACGAGTCCCAATGAGCACCATCGTCGCGAGACATCCAGACCGAGGTTTCGGTCGCGGCGAACAGTAACCCCTGGCGCTGGGGGTCTTCGCGGACCGCGTTCACGGGGGAATCAGCGGGTAGTCCGGTAGTAATGGACTCCCAGGTCTGGCCGCGATCGCGGGTGCGGAATGCATAAGGCCGCAGGTCGTCGATGCGCATCCGGCTCACGCAGATGTACGCCGTGTTGGCGTCGAAGTGGGAGGCTTCTATCTGGGTGACCTTGCTCCACGGCGTGAGCGAAGGCGGCGTTACGTTGGACCAATGTTTTCCGGCATCGCTGCTGAGCCAGACGAGCCCGTCGTCGGTACCGGCCCAGAGAATTCCCTCGTTGCGCGCGGACAGGCCCAACGAATAGATGGCGCCGCGGTGATGCTCCATGCCCGGAGCGTGCATCGTGCCAACACTGGCGGGAATGCCCGGCTCTTCGCGGGTGAGATCCGGACTGACCGTTTCCCAATTCGTGCCGCCGTCGCGGGTCCGGTAGAGCTTGTTGGCCGCGTAGTAGAGCACATGCGGATCGGTCGGCGAGAACATGAGCGGCTCGGTTCGATCCGCACGGTCGTCCTTGCCTTTGACAGGCAGCGGCGTCACGTTCTCAACGATACCGGTGGACCAATGAAACCGCGAGACATTGGTGCGGCCGGCGCCATAGATGAGGTCGGGATCCAGCGGATCGGGGGCAACATAGCCGTACTCGATCACACCCACCGGATGCCAGTCCTGCGCGGTCACCGATCCGTCATTGCCGCGGCTGGAGATGCACACCGAGCCACTTTCCTGCTGTCCGGCGCAAACCCGATACGGGAAGGTCGGCGAGGTGCTCACGTGGTAGAGCTGGGCGGTGGGCTGGTTGAACCAGGAGCTCCAGGTGCGCCCGCCGTTGAGTGTTATGACCGCTCCCTGATCACTGGCGAGCGCGACAATGTCCGCATTGGTCGGGCTGACCCAGACATTCTGATAGTCGTCGCCGCCCGGCGCGCCTCGTATGGGTTGCCACTGCCTGCCGCCATCGACCGACTTCATGGTAACCAACCCCGTGCTGTAAACAACATCGGGATTCGACGGGTCGGCGCGGATGATGGGCAGATCCCCGCCGCCGATGCGCAGCGCCGGGCGCGGATCGGAAGTGATCCGGGTCCAGCTTTCGCCGGCATCATCGGAGCGGAACACACCCAGGCCCGCCGCGGACGAATACTCGCCCGGCTCATTGGTGGCGACTACCGCGTAAATCCGCTCCGGTCGGCTGGCGCAGACTGTCAGGTTGACCTCTGTTGTGTTCTCCGGCAGCCCGCTGGTCAGCTTGCGCCAGGTGTTACCTCCGTCGGTGGACTTGAATAAGCCGCCCGCGGTGCCCGCAAACTGGTTGCCGTCCTCCCAGGGTCCCAGACGGTCCTGCCACAGCGCGGCATACACCACCTGTGGCCGGCTGGGATCGATGGCGACCGCCGACCCGCCTGTGTCCTGGTCCTTGAACAGCACTTGCTGCCAGCTTTTTCCGCCATCGACAGAACGGTAGATACCGCGCTCGGGGTTGGGTCCGTACGGATGGCCCAGCACGGCGGCGAACAGGCGGTTCGGATCGTGCGGATCAACACTCAAATCTGGAATCTGCTGGCCGTCGCGCAGTCCGAGGTGCGTCCAGGTTCGCCCCGCATCGGAAGAGCGGTAAATCCCGTCGCCTACCGACAGGTCGGGGCGATGGAGTCCTTCGCCGCTTGCGGCGTAAACGATGTTCGGATCGGAGGGCGCCACTGCAAGCGCACCGATCGATTGGGTTGGCTGGGCATCGAAGATCGGATTCCAGGTGCGACCGGCATCGTCGGTTTTCCAGATGCCGCCATCGACGGCACCGATGTAGAAGGTGTCCGGTTGGTCGGGAACACCGGCTAAGGCGCGTGTGCGACCGCCGCGAAAGGGGCCGATCATGCGCCACTGCAGTGCGCTGGTGATCTGCTCCAGCGGCGCGTGGTCGGCTGCCGTTGAGGGCTTGGAGGGGCTGTTCGCCGCGACAGACGCGGTGCTCAGGCCTGCAATGACGACAAAAAGTGTCAGTGCGCGACAGGATGAGTTCAGCATCCGGGCATTTTAAGAATAAAACGTCTCGCAGAGGGTGTTTACGACGGACTGCCTCAATTCCACGACGAGGTGTGCAGGCTCCGGCGGGCTCGAGGCGCGCGCGTGCTGCAGGCCGGAACGCGGTGGCGCCGGGCACGTGTCCTGAGACTGCGGGTGCCAACAGGACCGGCACCAACAAATAACGAACGCGATACCAACCTGGGAGATTCCAACATGAGCTTGCGGTCGCTGCGGCACTGCCGGAGCGTGGCGCGCAGCGGCGTCACCGAAGAAGCATCGAAGTTGGCGCAGGCCGCGCGAAGGGAACCGACGAGCGGCGCGCGCGCCGCCTCGCTGGAACAATCCAAGAGCCTTGCGCTCGAGCTTCAGATCGCGATGACAAAAGGCAGGTTTATCAATTAGATATAAGATATATCTAAAGACGAATTGTCGTGCTGCCGACCGGGGTGAGGCGTCGCCATTGGGCGTCAGAGACGTCATTTCACGCCGTTAAGGCGGCCTCAGCTTGACCGCGCGACCTGTCTGAGCGTTACTTCGTAACACTGCACTTGATTTACGGAGCGCGCGATGTCGGAAGAAAGTCCGAGCCTGATTGCCTTACGCACGGCGAACTCGCCCAATGCGTTCGACCTGCGTCGGGTGGGCGCGCACCCCGATCATTGGTACGCCCTGGCTTGGGCCGATGAAGTGCAAGCAGGTAAGACACTCGCGCGACGCTTCGCAGGGCAGCCGATCGTGCTCTATCGCGGCCGCAGTGGCCGCGTTTTCGCGTTGGAGGATCGCTGCGCGCACCGCCAGGTTCCGTTGCATCTGGGTGTCGTCAATGGCGACGAGCTCAAGTGCCACTATCACGGCTGGAGCTACGACTGTAGTGGTAAGTGCGTGGATGTGCCGTACCTGGGCAAGGAGCGCTTGCCCAACGGCGTGAAAAGTTATCCGGCGCGCGAAATCGACGGTCTGATTTTCGTTTTCCCCGGTGACCCGGCGCTGGCGGAGGGCAGGGTGCCCAAGTCACTCGGCTCCTCGCAGCGTAAAGACTACAAAACGCGCCGCCTGAATCGTGAAGTGAACTGCCACTACACCTTCATGCACGAGAATCTCTTCGACATGAACCACCAGTTCATGCATCGCAAGAACATGGGCTCCATCAAGGCGCAATGTCTCGGTCGCCAACATGGCGATGACTGGGCGCAGGTGGAGTACAGCTTCAGTCGCACCGGCGGTAAATCGCCGATGGGCGAGAAGGTGATTGTCGATCTGGTCCGCCGGCGCAGCGAGGCCAAGCAGGACTTTTCCGACCACATGCGCATCCGCACCGATTATCCGAGACAAAGTCTGAGAGTCTGGGTCGGGCGGGATATCAAGGTCACCGACGATCCGGTGCTGGATGTCTGGTTGAACTACACGCCGCTGGATGCGCAGCAGCGAACCAATCGCACGTACGGATATCTTTCGGTGAAGAAGCCGCCGATTGCCGGCATCATTCACGCCGTATGGCCGTTCGTCACCTGGTTCACCGAGCGAATCTTCGCGGAAGACAAGGAAATCGTGGAGTACGAGCAGCAAGCCTATGAGGCGCAGGGTGGCGACTGGAACAATGAGGTCTTCCCCCCGATCCGGGACTTGCGCGCCGTGCTCGCTCGCTGCGGTGTGCCCATGCCCTAGGAGCCTGTCTGGCTGACGCTCGCCTACTGCGGCCGCCCGTCAGCGGCAGCTTTCGGCGATCGTTTCCCTTACATAGTTACGACTATGCGCGGGAAACGATCGCCGAAATCTGCTCGCTGCCGGTCGCCCTCGCTACGGCGATCGTCAGCCAGACAGGCTCCCAGGCGCAGCTGCGGGCCGGGTGCGCTCCGGAACTGATCGCGAAAGCCATCCGAAAGGTCCCGGCTGAGCGTGCCCACAATCGCGGCAGTTCGAAGCAATTGCGCGCACGCCACGCCTGGTCGCTCATGGGGTCTCCCTCTTAAGATGTCTTTGGCGAACCAGTGTCACACAGTTATCATGTGCGGATGAATGCTCATGGCACAGCCTGTAATGGATGAAGTGTGGGGCGGCCCCAACGAGGCCGCAGCTGATTCCGACGCGCTGATTCTCGTGGATGAGGCCGACCGCGAAGTGGGGCACCTGAGCAAGGCGAAATGCCACGATGGGCAAGGTGTGCTGCACCGGGCGTTCTCGCTGCTGATTTTCAATGAGGCGGGTGAGCTGTTACTGCAACAGCGGTCAACGGGCAAGCGCCTGTGGCCGTTGTACTGGTCGAACAGCTGCTGCAGCCATCCGCGCCGCGCGGAAAGCATGGAGACAGCCATCCATCGCCGCCTGTACGAGGAGCTTGGCCTGCGCTGTCCGTTGCAGTTTCTGTTCAAGTTCCAGTACCAGGCGCAGTTCGAGTCGGCCGGCTGGGAGCAGGAGTTGTGCTCGGTGTTCATTGGCCGCAGCCGGGAGCCGGTGCGCACCGATCCGAATGAGATTGCCGCGTGGCGCTGGATTGCCCCGGAGGCATTGCAGGCTGAGCTGGCCGGCGATGCTGCTGAGAAGTACACACCGTGGTTCAAGCTGGAGTGGGCACGAATCTGGCGCGATCATCGCGCAGCCGTGCAAGCACTTGCAGTGAATGATTGGGCGTAGTCCCAGGACTAGGAGAAGAGTTTGGCCGTTCCGCTGATCCAAGCATATCGTGTTGGGCGTTACATCGCTGGCAAGAAGCTGCGCGGGGTAAAGCGCTATCCGCTGGTCCTGATGCTGGAGCCCTTGTTCCAGTGCAACCTTGCCTGCGCGGGCTGCGGCAAGATCGACTATCCGAAGGAGATCTTGCAGAAACGCGTCAGTGTCGAGGACGCGCTGCGCGCCGTCGATGAGTGCGATGCACCGATGGTGTCGATCCCCGGTGGCGAGCCGCTCATCCACAAAGACATGCCCAAGATTGTCGCCGGCATCGTGGAACGCAAGAAGTTCGTCTACTTGTGCACGAACGCCATTCTGTTGGAGAAGCACATCGAGGAGTACACACCTTCGGTGTACCTGACGTTCTCCATCCACCTGGATGGCAGTCGCGAGCGTCATGATGAGTCGGTGTGTCAGGAAGGTGTGTTCGACAAGGCGGTGGCGGCCATCAAACTGGCTCGCAGCAAAGGCTTCCGGGTCACGATCAACTGCACGCTGTTCAGTGGCGAGGATCCCGATCATGTCGCCGCGTTCTTCGATGAGGCGATGACCCTCGGGATCGAAGGCATCACCGTCTCCCCGGGCTACAGTTATCACCACGCTCCGCGCCAGGACGTATTCCTTGGTCGCAGCGCCAGCAAGCGTCTGTTCCGCGAGGTATTCAAACGAGGCCGCAAGAGCTCCAGCGGCTCACGCATGCGCTGGACTTTCAATCATTCGGCGTTGTTCCTCGACTTCCTGGCCGGTAATCAGGCCTATCAGTGCACGCCGTGGAGCAATCCGACGTACAACGTCTTTGGTTGGCAGAAACCCTGCTATCTGCTCACCGACGAAGGCTACGCGCCGGATTTCAAGTCGCTGATGAAAGATACGGAGTGGGAAAATTATGGCGTCGGACGCAATCCGGCCTGTGACAACTGCATGGCCCATTGCGGCTTCGAAGGCACTGCCGTCGATGACACCTTCTCGCACCCCATCAAGGCTCTCGCGAGCGCGCTGCGGGGGCCGCGATTGAACGGTCCGATGGCAGCCGACCCGCCGATCCTTTACGGCGATCGTCCCCGTCACACAGAGACGACGGTGGCGGTGGCCGATATCAAGCGCTCCAACCGCGAGCCCGATGCTCCGTCGAGGTTGTAATGACACAACAGAACAGGCCGGCGGCGGAAGCTCGGGCGTGAATACAGCACTCTCCGCACGACAAAACACTTCGGGCGAGTCGGCGAAGCGCGATGCGTTTCGCGCCCAACTCGAAGCGTGGCAGGCGCGCATGGAACGTGCGTTGGCAGCGCGGCTTCCGGAACCGAACGCGGTCCCGGAACGGCTGCACGAGGCCATGCGCTACAGCGTGTTGGGAGGCGGCAAGCGCATCAGACCGGCGTTGGTTTTTGCCACCGCGCACGCACTCGGACTGACCGAGGACGAGGTTGAGGCGGCGGCCTGCGCCATCGAGTTGATTCACGTCTACTCCCTGGTGCACGACGATCTGCCGGCGATGGATAACGACGATTTGCGCCGCGGGCGTCCGACCTGCCATAAGGCTTACGACGAGGCTACGGGCGTCCTGGTCGGCGACGCTCTGCAGACGCTGGCGTTCCATGTGTTGACCCGAGATCCGGCGCTACCGGCGTCTGCGGCGATCCGCTTGCGGCTGGTTGAGTTGCTGGCGGAGGCGAGCGGAACGTTCGGCATGGCCGGCGGCCAGGCAATCGACCTGTCGGTGCAGGGCAAGAAGCTCGATCTTGCGCAGGTTGAGGAAATGCATGCGCGCAAGACCGGCGCGTTGATCCGAGTGAGTGTGATGATGGCGGCCGCGTGCTCGCCGTCGCTCGAGGCGCGTTGGCACCAGGCGTTGTTGGGCTTCGTGAATCCCATCGGCCTGGCGTTCCAGATTCAGGACGATTTGCTGGATGTGCTGGGCGATGTGTCGACCATCGGCAAAGCGACGGGCGCGGACAGCGAGCGTGGCAAGCCGACTCATCCGGCGGTCATTGGCATCGAGGCTTCACAGGAACGAGTCCGGTTGTTACATGCCCAGGCGCTCGACTCGCTTGCTCCGTTCGGGATGCGTGCGGAGCTGTTGCGCTCGTTGGCTGACTGGCTCCTGGCACGGCGTTATTGAGGTGCCCCGAGGCGCCGGACGGGCGCACACGTCAGCTCGACTGTTCCCCCTTCAAGCCTGAGGGGGGACGCTTGGCGGATATGCCGAGGGAAAGGGGGGTACTTAACCTCTCTGGTCGACCCGGGATGGCGTAAGCCCGGAACTTATCCACTTCAATTGCATGGTAAAGTCCGCTCCGGCGGCAGGCGGCCGACCCACTGTCTTAGGGACGCAACAGGGGTGGAGCAGGTAAGCAGGTTTCAGGGCTTTTGGGGCGCGCTTCGTTCGACGCACTAAAGCGCGAGGTTCAGGCTTGTGTCGCGCGCGTAGAGCGCTCACAAGCGGCATAGGTGGGTTTTAGGTAATCGTAGATGTCGCGCGACACTGTCCAAATGGATGCGAGCATAGTAGCCGATGAGGACTATCAGAATCGAATCCTGCCGCATGTCTCGCGCACCTTTGCGCTGACTATTCCACAGCTGCCGCCGGCGCTGCGGACGCCCGTTACCAACGCCTATCTGCTGTGCCGGATCGCCGACACCATTGAGGATGAAACGCCGGCTTCGGCTTCCACCACCCTGGTACTGCAACAAAGGTTTGTTGCCGTGGTCTGTGAGAGGGAGGAGGCGGATATGCTCGCCCGCGATGTAGCGCCGCAACTGTCCGAGCGGACGCTGCCGGCCGAGCGCGATCTGGTCCTCAACATGAAGCGGGTCGTGGGGATCACTACGCGTCTTGGGGACACCGAGCGGGTCGCGATCCAACGCTGCCTCGACATCATGTGCCATGGCATGCATCAGTTTCAGCAAACCGCCAGCCTGCGAGGGCTGGAGCGCTCGACAGATCTCGACGATTACTGTTATTACGTCGCAGGCGTGGTCGGGCAGATGCTGACGGAGCTGTTCTGTGCCTACTCGCCTGAGGCTCGGGCGCGTCGCACGGAGCTGCATGACCTCGCTGTGTCGTTCGCACAAGGATTGCAGATGACCAACATCCTCAAGGATGTCTGGGAGGATCACCACCGGGGCGCCTGTTGGCTGCCGCAGGAGGTGTTCACCCGCTATGGCGTCGATCTCTCCCAGATCGCCCCGGGGAAGGCCGGCTCGGGTTTCGATGCCGGGATGCGCGAGTTGGTCGGCGTGGCGCACGTTCACTTGCGCAACGCGCTCGCCTACACGCTGCTGATGCCGCCCAAGGAAACCGGAATCCGCCGTTTCTGCCTGTGGGCCATCGGCCTTGCCGTTCTGACCTTGCGCCGTATCGTCGCGACGCCAGGCTTCACCAGCGGCTCGCAGGTGAAGGTGTCTCACGCGGCAGTCGGACTCACGCAGTTCTCGACCAACGCTGCGATACGCAACAACTGGCTGCTGCAGCGACTGTTTAACCTGGCTGCCATGGGGCTGCCGCTGGCCGCGCCAGCGGTGGCGCGGCGCTCGCCTCGACCTGCCCTGCATCTGGCGGGGCCCACCACCGCAGAAAAAAACATCAGCGCCCGGCCTGTGCCGTTGGAGCGCACTGCTCGTCGTTCTGAAGGGAGAACCGGCCTTTGAACCGTCCGTTCCACGCTCGTGAAGTTCTGACTGAAGAAGCCGGCGCTGCCGCGCTGCGTCCGCTGAAAGTCGACCGGCGCGCCTGGCGGTCTGCTTTGGATCGCAGCCTCGAAAGCGCTCGCGACGCGTTGCTGAATGCACAGCACGAGGACGGCTACTGGCTGTACGAGCTCGAGGCCGATTGCACGATTCCGGCTGAATACATTCTGATGATGCATTACCTCGATGAGATCGATACCGCTCTCGAGGCGAAGATTGCCGTCTATCTGCGCGCGAGGCAGGCGGACCACGGCGGCTGGCCGCTCTACTACGGTGGCGAGTTCGATATCAGTTGTACGGTCAAAGCCTATTTCGCGCTGAAGATCGCGGGAGATAGTCCCGACGCGCCCCACATGCAGCGTGCCCGGGCGGCGATTCTCGAACGAGGTGGCGCGGCCCGGTCGAACGTGTTCACGCGCATCGCGCTGGCGCTGTTCGGTCAGGTGCCGTGGCGCGCCGTGCCGTACATTCCCGTCGAAATCATGCTGATGCCGAGGTGGTTTCCGTTCAACCTCGAGCGGGTCTCGTACTGGTCGCGCACAGTCATGGTGCCGCTGTTCATTCTGTGCACTTACAAACCGCCGGCGAAAAACCCGCGTAACGTGAACATCCGTGAGCTGTTTACGACGCCACCAGAGGAGGAAGCTCACTACTTCCGTTTGCCCACGAGCGGCAATCGGACTCTGGCGCGTGCGTTCTTCCTTCTGGATCGTTGTGTACGCGTGCTGGATCCTCTCATTCCGAAGGCCATGCGCCGAGCGGCTACGCGCCGCGCCGAGGCGTGGTTTGTTGAACGCCTGAACGGCGAGGATGGTCTGGGTGCCATTTTCCCGGCCATGGTGAATGCCCTGGAGGCAATGGTGTTTCTCGGCTATCCGAGCGATCACCCGCATCGGGTCACGGCCAAACGGGCGCTGGAAAAGCTTCTGGTCATTGACGAAGACAGCGCCTACTGTCAGCCGTGCGTGTCACCGGTCTGGGATACGGGACTCGCGACCCTGGCCATGCAGGAAACCGGAGATCGTGCAGCGGAGGCTTCCGCCGATCTCGCGCTCGACTGGTTGAAGGAGCGGCAGCTGCTCGATCAGCGGGGCGACTGGCAAGTGAAGCGGCCCGATCTGCCCGGCGGCGGCTGGGCGTTTCAGTTTGCGAACGATCACTACCCGGACCTCGATGACACGGCGGTGATCGTATGGGCCATGCATCGCTCCAGCCATTCGGCGCGCTACCAGCAGTCTCTCACGCGCGCGCTCAACTGGCTGATCGGCATGCAAAGCACGAACGGCGGTTTCGCCGCTTTCGATGTCGACAATACTCACTACAACCTCAACTACATTCCGTTCGCCGATCACGGCGCACTGTTGGATCCACCGACGAGCGACGTCACGGCGCGCGTCGCCACAGTCATGGCGCTCGTGGGCCGGCCACAGGATCGGGATGCTCTGGCGCGTGCCATCGATTTCCTGCGCAAGGAGCAGATGCCGGACGGTTCGTGGTTCGGCCGCTGGGGTACGAATTACATCTACGGCACCTGGTCCGTGTTGATCGCTTTCTCGCATGCAGGCATCGGCCCGAACGATGCGAGCGTGCAGCGCGCCGTAGACTGGCTGATCGAGTGCCAGAACTCGGACGGCGGTTGGGGCGAGAGCAACGACAGCTACGGCTGGCAGTCGCGGCCGGCCGAGAAGGCACCGAGCAACCCATACCAGACCGCTTGGGCGGTGCTCGGGCTCATGGCAGCGGGGCAGGTGAGCCTCAGCGCGGTCCGCAACGGTGTGGATTATCTGATGCGCAGCCAGCAGGAGGACGGGGTGTGGAGCGACCCGACCTTCACCGCGCCTGGATTCCCCCGTGTATTTTATCTGCGGTACCACGGCTACTGTGCGTACTTCCCGCTCTGGGCCCTGGCGACGTATCGGAAACTCTCCGGCTCCCTCGGGGCGGCTCATTGACACTGAACGTTGTCGGCGTCGTGTGCGCACTGGCGTCTGAAGCACGCCATCTGGGACCCGCCACGCGCCGACATGAGCCGGTTGCCGCGTTAGCTGATGGGACTTTGTTGGCCGTCAGCGGCATGGGCCGCGCGGCCGCGGCGCACAGCGCCCGGGCGCTCATTGATGCCGGGGCCGACGCTCTGGTGAGTTGGGGTATGGCCGGAGGGCTGGATCCGGCGCTGACTGCGGGGACAATCTTTCTACCCAGCGAAGTCATCTCCCGCGATGGCGTTGAGATGACAACAGCGACTGCCTGGCGTGAGCGGCTCGGCGCGGCGATAGCCGACCAGGACACCCAGCAGAAGCCCGTTAAAATACAAGGCCGGCTTTTGACCAGCCTCAAAGCTGTCGCGAGCGCCGCAGAAAAAGCAATGTTGTTTCGCGAGACTCGGGCCGCCGCAGTGGATATGGAGAGTCTGGCCGTCGCTGAAGCTGCACAGACCCGTCAGTTACCCTTTATCGCTGTGCGCGTGATTGTTGATAGTGCGCAAGACGCGCTGCCCCGAGCAGTGACCGCCGCCGCCGACGTTGAGGGGCACCTCAAAGTGTGGCGGCTCATGGCCGCGCTCGCGCGAACACCTACAGATCTGGCAGCTCTCATGCGCCTCGCACAACGCTATCGAGCCGCGAACCGCTCGCTGGCAGCCGTGGCTCGTGTGGGATCGCTTGCCCCGTACGCAATGGAAAGCGTTTCATGAGAGCGCTCGTCACAGGTGCGACGGGTTTCGTAGGCGCGGCGGTTGCCCGCGTTTTGCTGCGGGAAGGGTGGGAGGTTCGCGCGCTGGCGCGCAAGGGCTCCGATCGCCGTAATCTGCAGCCGATTGCTGTGGAGATCGTTGCAGGCGATCTCGCCGACGTGGGCTCCCTGGCGCATGCGTTGGGCGGGTGCAATGCGCTCTTTCATGTTGCGGCTGACTATCGGTTGGGTGCATTCGACCCACAACAACTCTACAAGACCAACGTCGAAGGCACTCGCAACATCCTGGATGCTGCTCGCGAGGCGGGTGTGCAGCGCGTGGTTTACACCAGCAGCGTGGCGACTATCGGCATTCCCACCGATGGAACCCCGGGGACCGAGGACACTCCCTCGACCCTGTCCGACATGATCGGTCACTACAAACGCTCCAAATTTCTGGCTGAGGAGGTGGCGCGAGAGGCCGCCCGCGCCGGCGCGGAAGTGGTCATCGTCAATCCCTCCACCCCGGTGGGGCCGGGTGATGTCAAGCCCACTCCGACTGGGCAAATGGTGCTTGATGCCGCCGCAGGTCGCATGCCTGCGTACGTCGATACCGGACTCAACATCGCGCATGTCGATGATGTCGCCATGGGCCATCTGCTGGCCTATCAGCGCGGCAGAGCCGGTGAGCGTTACATTCTGGGCGGGCAGGACATGACCTTGCGCGAGATCCTGGTGGAAATTGCCCGCCTCGTCGGCCGTAAACCGCCGCGCATCAGATTACCCAGTGGGGTGGTGATGCCCATCGCGTACGTCGCCGAAGCGGTGGCTCGGGTGACCGGTCGTCCCACCCGGGTCACGGTCGAAGGCGTGCGTATGGCGCGCAAACGCATGTTTTTCTCGAGCGCCAAGGCGGTTCGCGAGCTCGGCTACCAGTGGCGGCCGCCGACGCAGGCATTCGCCGATGCCATTACCTGGTTCGGCGAGCAGGGCCGATTGAGTCAGCAGCATTTCAGTTTAATGAACGAAAAAGGGTTAAAATGACCTGATGCGTGCTTGCACCTGAGTGGTTTCGCATCGCCCCGTCTCATGCCCGAATCTCATTCTTTTTCCTTCAACGGTGCAGGCGTCCAGCGTCCTTGGGATGCGCGGCTCGCGCGCCGGCTCATCACCCCTTTGAAGGACACCTGGGTCACCCCGAACTACCTCACCACGGTGCGGCTGTGTGTGGGGTTGGCTGCGGCGGTGGCCTTTCTGCCCGGTACTTACGGGTGGTCGAATCTGGCGGCTCTGCTTTTGGTGCTGTCGAATTTCCTGGATCACACCGACGGCGAGCTGGCCCGCCTCAGCGGCAAATCGAGTCGAATAGGCCACATCTACGACCTGGCCAGCGACGCTTTGGTCACCATCCTGCTCTTCGTAGCCATGGGTGCGGGAATCGGAGTCAGACGCGGACTTCTGCTTGGCCTGTCACCCACAGCGCTGGGGGCGGCTGCAGGAGTGGCGATCGCGCTGATCTTCTGGCTACGCATGCGGGTCGAGGACCTCGGCGGTAAAGCCGCAAGTCAGCAACCCTCGATGGCGGGTTTCGAGACCGAGGACGTGCTGTACCTGCTTCCGCTGGTGACTCTGTGCAACGGGACCGTGCCGTTCCTGGTTGCGGCTGCGATCGGCGCGCCCCTGTTCGCGGTGTGGGTGGTCTTTGATTACCGCAGGCTGGTTCGCCGAATCCGCCCGAGTTCTCAACAGCGCACGGTGGGGGCAGCCTGAGCAGCGTCGCCGAGCGCTTGGGGGCTCTCCCCATTCCGGCCCTGCGTCGCCAGTTCGTCGAGCAGGGGGCCTTCCTCTACCTGGGCGAATTCCTGCCCGCCTCAACCACCGCACAGTTGGTGGAGGCCGTCGCAGCCGTCCAAGAGCGCATCAATCGCAACTATCTTCCCGGTCACAAACAAGGTGGCAGCGTCAGCCGTCACACGTTGGACGAGCTGGCCCCTGCCGTGGCGCAGTTGTATCGCTCCCCGGTCTTGATCGACTGGTTGAGTGCGCTTGCGGGGGAGCGGCTGCAAGTGTCCCCAGCCGACGATGCGCACGCCTATGCGCTGTATTTTTACACGCGCCCCGGTGACCACATCGGCTGGCATTACGACACGTCCTATTACGCCGGCCGCCGCTATACCTTGCTGCTCGGAGTGATCGACGAGTCCTCGTGCAGACTCGACTACGAGTTGCATACACGAGAGCCGGACAAGGCCGTCGTACCCGGCTCGGTGCAAATCCCACCGGGCGGCCTGGTTTTCTTCGACGGCGACAAGCTGCGCCATCGCATCAGCCCGCTGGGCGAGAACGAGCTGCGCGTGTCACTCACCTTCGAGTATGTCACCGATCCGAAAATGCACTTCGGCTGGCGGTTGATCTCCAACTTCAAGGATGCGTTCGGCTATTTCGGCTTCCGCCAGGTCTTCAAGCGGCGCGCCCGATCCGGCGGCCGGAACGTAGCCACGCCCGAGGCAGATGCGAAGTCTGAGCCGCTATGAGCAAGGCTGCGACCTGGCTCCTCACCGCCGGAGCGCTGTTGTTCATTGGTGTTCTGGCCTCACAGGGGCTGCCGGCGGTGCTGTCGGCGCTGGCGGTGGCTGGCTGGGGCCTGCTAGGGGTGGCGTTGTTTCATCTGTTGCCGCTGGTACTGGATGCCGCGGCGATCCGCGTGTTGTTCGCCCCCGGTGCGACGCATTCGGCAATGCGCGATGCGACTGTGACTCGCTGGGCGGGCGAGTCAGCCAACAGCTTTCTACCCGCCGGCCAGATTGGCGGCCCGGTACTGATGGCCCGGCATCTGGCCCAACGGGGCATGCCGATGGAGGATGCTGCGGCGGCGATCACAGTGAGCACGACTCTGCAGACCGTGGCGCAGATCCTTTTTGCCCTGTTGGGCGTTGCCCTGCTCGGCGCGCAGGCCGGTCATGTTTCGCAGGGCGCTCTGCGGATGTCGGCTCTGGTCGCGAGCGGCTTTCTGGCCGTGCAGATCGGCGGCTTCTATCTGCTGCAACGGCGCGGCTTTTTCAGCAAGCTCATCCGTGCGGCTACCCGATTCGCCGGCAAGCGCGACTGGTCAGGCTGGGTGAGCCGGGCCGAGGCCATCGATCTTGCCATCCAGGGTATTTACGGCCGCGGCGGCGGTCTGGCGGCGAGCTTCTTCCTCAGCCTGGTGGGCTGGCTCGTCGGCACGGGGGAGGTCTACCTGATCCTGGTTTTGCTCGGCCATCCGGTGAGTTGGCTCAACGCCTTACTGCTGGAGAGTCTCGGCCAGGCCATTCGAGGCGCGGCCTTTGCGATACCGGGCGCGTTGGGTGTGCAGGAAGGCGGCTATCTGTTGTTGGCCCCGCTCGCGGGGCTGCCCGCGGAGGCTGCGTTGGCCCTGTCACTCGCCAAACGCGCCAGGGAGATTCTATTGGGGCTGCCGGGTCTGTTATATCTTCACTATTGGGAGCGGAGCGGCGCCGCCACGACGCGCCCGGTACCGCCGTAGCCCTGTAGGGCCTGTTGCAAGGAGTTTCATGCGCGCCATCATTCTAGCCGCCGGCCGCGGCATTCGTTTACGGCAGACCTCGGACGAGGAAAACCCCAAGTGCCTGCTGCGCTTTGAGGGTCGGACGCTGCTCGAGCGTCATCTGCGCCTGCTGCGCAATGCCGGCGTCGACGAGGTCGTGCTGGCGCTGGGTTGGCGTCATGAGTTGGTGGCAGCGGAGCTCGACCGCATCGCCTGGCGGCCACGCCCGCAGATCGTCCTGAACGAGCGCTTCGAGCTCGGCAGTGTGCTCACGGTTCACACGGTCGCGGACGCCATGACTCGCGGCGGCGATATTCTGCTCATGGATGCCGACGTCCTCTATCACGAGAGCATCATGACAACGCTGGTTGCCGGCCGTAAACCAGTGAATCGCCTGCTCATCGACCGCGATTTTGAAGCCGGCGATGAGCCGGTGAAGGTCTGCGTGCGCGCAGGGGTGCCGATCGAGTTGCGCAAGCAGCTCGCACCGGACTTGAAGTACGACACTATCGGTGAGTCGATCGGCTTCTTCCGCTTCGATGAGCACGCCGCGCGGCGCCTGGCTGCGATCGTGTCGGACTATGTCGGCAGCGGCCGGGCCAACATGCCGCACGAGGAAGCAGTACGAGACCTGCTGCGCGAGGGTAGCCAGGCCGTCGAGGTTGCCGACGTGACGGATGCGCCGTGGATCGAGATTGATTTCCCGGCCGACGTCACCCGGGCAGCGCAAGAAGTACTGCCACAACTGACGCCTTTGCCGGCTTAAGGCGAGGATTTGCAAAAATCATGAACGCTTCAGTCATTGCCCCTGCGCGCTCGCGCACCGCTACCGCCCCTGCCACCGGCAAGGAAACTGCTGGCATCAGCCGCAGCGCGAAGCTGCGTCAGATGCTGTTGAGTGAGCGGCTCGAGTTTCTCCTGGAAGCTCACAACGGGTTATCGGCACGGATTGTTCGCGAAGCCGGTTTCGGCGGAATCTGGGCCTCCGGCCTGTCGATTTCGGCGCAGCTGGGGGTGCGCGACAACAACGAAGCGAGCTGGACCCAGGTCGTGGACGTGCTGGAGTTCATGGCGGATGCGAGCGACCTGCCCATTCTGCTCGACGGCGATACCGGCTACGGCAATTTCAACAACCTGCGGCGCCTGGTGCGCAAGCTGGAACAAAGGGGTATCGCCGGGGTCTGCATCGAGGACAAGCAGTTCCCCAAGACCAACAGCTTTCTGAACGGCGAGCGCCAGCCGCTGGCGGACATCCAGGAGTTCGCGGGCAAGATCGCGGCCGGCAAAGATACCCAGACGGATCCGAATTTCTCCATCGTGGCCCGGGTCGAGGCCCTGATCGCCGGGTGGGGAATGGAGGAGGCATTACGTCGCGCGGAAGCCTATCGGGTAGCCGGCGCGGATGCGATTCTCATCCACAGTAAGCTCTCCAAGCCCGATGAGATCGTGACCTTCGCGCGTGAATGGGCCGGCCGGCTGCCGTTGGTGATTGTGCCGACGCGCTACTACAGCACGCCGACGAACGTGTTCCGCCTCGCTGGTATCAGCATGGTCATCTGGGCGAATCACATGGTGCGCTCGGCTACCAGTGCCATGCAGAGCGTCGCGAAGGAAATCTTCGAGAGCCAGACGCTGGTGAACATCGAGGATCGCATCGTCCCGGTGGAAGAAATTTTCCGGCTGCAGGATGCCGACGAGTATTCGGCGGCCGAGCGGCTTTATCTGTCGAACGCGACGAGCTCACGCTCCGCGATAGTGCTGGCGGCAAGCCGCGGCAAGGGACTGGAGGCGGTCACAACCGACCGTCCGAAGGTGATGTTGCCCATCGCAGGCAAGCCGCTGCTGCGCTGGCTGATCGACAGTTTCAAAAAGGAAAATGTCAACGACATCACCGTGGTCGGCGGATATCGCGCCGATGCCATCGATCCGGCCGGCATCCGCCTGGTCGTGAACGAGCGTTACGCGCAGACCGACGAGCTCGCCTCGCTCGCCTGCGCCGTGGGCAATCTCGAATCCGACACGGTCATTGCCTACGGCGATCTGTTGTTTCGCAGTTATGTGTTGCGCGATCTGGTCGAGAGCAAGGCCGAGTTCGCGGTGGTGGTCGATTCCGCCTCCGCCGATGTCAGCAACCGGACGGTGCGCGATTTTGCCTACTGCTCGCATCCTGACGACCGTGGCTTGTTCGGGACCCAGGTCCTGCTCAAACGCGTCGTCAGCCGGGCGGATACCAAGCAGGAGACGACACCGGAGGATGAGCCGCAGGGGCGTTGGATCGGCATGTTGAGTGTCAGCCGGCAGGGGCTGGCGCGGCTGAAGAAGGTGTTGGCAGCTTTGCGAGAGCGTCCCGATTTCGACGCCCTCGACATGCCTGCCTTGTTGAACGCATTGATCGCTGACGGCGCGGCCGTCGAGGTGTTGTACGTCCACGGCCATTGGCGTGGCGTAAACGACCTGGAGGAATTCCGCCGCGCGGTCGATTTCGCACACGGCCAGACGCCATTTGGCGGTGCCGCGGATACGGCGCGAGTGCCGCCCGATCGAAATCGATGATAGAGGCGCGTCACTTCGTGGAGGCCGCGCGCGAGCGCGGCTTCGAATGGTACGCGGGCGTGCCGTGCTCGTATCTCACGCCATTCATCAACTACGTATTGCAGGACCCGTCGCTGCACTACGTCTCCATGGCGAATGAGGGCGATGCGGTTGCCCTGATTGCTGGAATCGCGCTCGCCGGCGTCCGCGGCGGCAAGCGTGAGCCGTCTCATCGGCGCGGAATCGCCATGATGCAGAACTCCGGGCTGGGTAACGCGGTCAGTCCCTTGACCTCACTCACCTGGACGTTTCGGTTGCCGCAGCTGTTGATTGTCACCTGGCGGGGCCAGCCAGGGGTGCCAGACGAGCCGCAACACGCGTTGATGGGGCCCATTACGCCGGCGATGCTGGACACCATGGAGATCCGCTGGGAGCTGTTCCCGACCGAGGCCGACCAGATCGGTCCAGCCCTGGATCGTGCCATCGCGCATATGGACGCGACCGGAAAACCCTACGCCCTGGTGATGCAGAAAGGCAGTGTGAGCTCCTATCCTCTGAAGGCGGGAGCGGACGCCATCCGCACGCGCGTCCCGAAGGTTCCCACTGTCATCGATCCGCCTTCGCTGGCTCCAGCGGCGCGAGTCTCGAGGCAGGACGTGATGCGGGAAGTCGTGACACGAACACCGCCAGCGACCACATTGGTACTGGCCTCGACGGGCTTCTGCGGCCGCGAGCTTTACGCCGTGGATGATCGGCCCAACCAACTCTACATGGTCGGCTCGATGGGTTGCGTCGTGCCGCTTGCCCTGGGAGTCGCGTTGGGGCGCCCCGATTTGCGCGTGATTGCGCTCGATGGCGACGGCGCGGCCTTGATGAGAATGGGCGCATTCGCGACCGTCGGCGCGTACGCTGCGCCAAATCTGTGGCACCTGCTGCTGGATAACGGCGCCCATGATTCCACCGGTGGCCAGGCCACCGTCTCGCCCAATGTTTCCTTTGCCGAAGTGGCCGCCGCGTGTGGCTATGCTTCCGCGCTCGATACGGACCGATTGGAGCGGATTGGGGAGTGGCTGGAAATGCCACCTGCGAATGGGGCACGCTTCGCGCGCCTGCTGACCCGACCCGGCAGTCCTGCCAATCTACCCCGACCGACCATTGCGCCGGTCGACGTCAAGAGGCGGCTGATGCAACACTTCGGGTCTTCCATCGGAGCCTTCTGATGCTGTTGCTGAACCCTGGACCCGTCACGCTCACCGAGCGTGTCCGCCGCAGTCTGCTACAACCGGACCTGTGTCATCGAGAGCGCGAATTCTTCGATCTCCAGGACGAAATCCGTGCACGGCTTGTGGACGTATACGGACTCGATGCCGCGCAATGGGTCGCCGTGCTCATGACTGGATCGGGGACCGCGGCGGTCGAGAGCATGGTGGCCGCGCTGGTTCCCGAAGCCGGGCGGGTGTTGGTCATTGAAAATGGCGTGTATGGGGAGCGGATGGCGCAGATGTGCGCCCAGTACCGCATTCCCCATGAACGGATTGTCGGCTCCTGGATGAGCGCGCCGGATGTGAAGGCAATCGGGGCGCGACTCGATGCGGTCGCCCGTTCCGGGGAAACGCCTTTCACACACCTTGCGGTCGTTCATCATGAGACCACGACCGGCAGGCTCAACGATCTGAAGGCTTTGGCCGACCTGTGTCGCGCGCGGGACCTTCGATTGCTGGTGGATGGCGTCAGCAGCTTCGGCGCCGAAGCGCTGGATTTTGCGGACAGCCGGCTGTCTGCGGTGGCCGCAACGGCAAACAAGTGTTTGCACGGTGTGCCGGGAGCGTCCTTTGTGATGGTCCGGCGAGAGGCTCTCGCACAGGCCGTAAGTCGTGCCTATTATCTGGACCTCGGCCGCCTGGCGAAACTCCAGGAGCAGCGCAATACGCCGTTCACGCCAGCAGTGCATGCTTACTATGCTCTCGTCGAAGCTTTGCGCGAGTTCAAAGACCAAGGTGGAAGGCAAGCGCGCTATGGCCAGTATGAGGGGCTCGCTGAGCAGTTGCGCAGGGGGCTTGCCGCTTTGGGAATCGAGGCGGTACTTCCACCGCAGGAATCGTCGGTGGTGCTACGTGCCTACCGGTTGCCGCCGGGCGTGGCTTACACGCGGCTGCATGATGAGTTGAAAGCGAACGGCTTCGTGATCTACGCGGGGCAGCCCTACGCGGGCCGGGATGATTTGTCGAAGACGCTGTTTCGCGTCTCGACCATGGGCAATCTGACAACAGCTGACATTGAACGACTACTGACGTGCTTCGCGAAGTTGCGCTAAATATATACAGGGTAAGTATGGTGGCGCTTCTGCTCGCGACGCTGTCCGGGCGGAGTGTCGCGGACGCGCAGCAGGCGCCCGATGCCGGTGGAGGAAACTCCGAGGCACCACCGCCGCCGCCACCCCAATTGGAACATTGGTATGACGTGTCGCGGCTGCCGTTTTTGCCGATTCCATCGATTGGGACCGATCCGAATAGCGGCACGACGGTCGGACTGTTACCCGTCTGGCTGCATACCGACGACAAGCATGACATTACGCGCATCATTGCCCCGGACATCACCCGCAACCCTTTTTTCGGCTGGGGCGTTCACGCCAGGCTGTTCGAGTACCCATCGGAAGATGTGCAGTGGTCGGTGGTGGCCGGCATCAGACAGCGTGTCGAGCGTGGCGTCGATGCGGAATACCAATTCGGCCGGTTGCGCGAAGGGCCGTTCACCTCCACGACCGACGTCGACTACGATCGTGACGGAACGCCCCGGTACTTCGGAATAGGCAACAACACGAAATTAGGCGCGCAAACCAACTACACGGCGGAGACGACGCTGCTGCAGGAGCAGCTCGGCTGGAACCTGACTCACAACTGGCAACTGCTTTACACCATCCGCAAGCGCATCGTGAATGTGACGCACGGGACTTTGTCCGAGGCGCCTTCCATTCAGACCAGGTTTCCGCAGGTCGCCGGTCTCGGCACCAATAGCGAGCTGCTCAACCGGTATTCGGTCGTATATGACACGCGCGACGATCTGACAGCTCCGCGCCATGGCATGCGAGTGGTTGTTTATGGAGGAGCCGCCAGTCGCGGGGGGATCTTCAACGATTCGTTGTATACGGAAGCGGGTATCGATGGGCGCGGATACTGGTCGATCTCGCCGACCACGATACTGGCAACACACGCGTCGTTGCGGTACATGCCCAGCGCGAAACGTCCGCTGCCATTCTGGACGCTGAGTAGCGTCGGAGGCGACTCCAGCGATGTCGGCGGGCAACAAGTGTTGCGCGGTTACGGCGCTGGTCGGTTCGTCGATCGCGACGCGTTTTCTGCGAGCGCTGAGCTACGGCATGTGGTCTGGGGATTCGACGCCGAGGCCACTCATGTAGATATTGAGGTCGCACCCTTCGTCGATCTCGGCCACGTCTGGGGTCGCACGAGTGTGTTCCCTTTCGAAAACCTACATCCCGTGGGCGGAGTCGGGTTCCGCGCGATCGCTCGTCCGTCCGTGGTAGGTTACGTCGATATCGGTTGGGGTCACGAGGGCAGCGCTATTTTCACCGGGTTGAACTATCCGTTCTGACGTGGGGAGCTCGCAATGACCGACCTGTCCTCGTTTCCCATCACGAAGAAGTGGCCAGCGAAATATCCAGAGCGGATTCAGCTGTATTCGCTGACGACCCCCAACGGAGTGAAGGTCTCGGTGATGCTGGAGGAGACCGGGCTGGCGTATGAGCCCCATCGGGTGAGCTTCGACAGCAACGATCAGCTCTCGCCGGAATTCCTCTCCCTCAATCCCAACAATAAAATTCCTGCCATCATCGACCCGCAAGGCCCGGACGGAAAGCCGCTGCCGCTGTTCGAATCGGGTGCGATTCTGATCTACCTCGCTGACAAAGCGGGTCGCTTCCTTGGCAAAGGGGCTGCCGAGCGCTACGAGACCCTCCAGTGGCTCATGTTCCAGATGGGCGGCATTGGTCCGATGTTTGGGCAGGTCGGTTTTTTCAATAAGTTCGCCGGCAAGGACTACGAGGACAAGCGGCCCCGCGATCGTTATGTTGCCGAGGCGGCACGCCTGATGGGCGTGCTGGATCGCCGTCTCGCGGGCCGGAAATGGACGATGGGGGATGACTACACGATCGCCGACATGGCGATCTTCCCCTGGGTGAACACACTCAACACCTTTTATGGTGCCGCCGACCTGGTCGGCATGAAGGATTTTACGCAGGTGCTGCGTGTGCTCGAAGCGTTCCTGGCCCGTCCGGCCGTGGCGCGCGGTATGAACATTCCTGAAAGGCCAAAATGACAATGCACATCCGCACGGGGTGGTTCGCGGCGTTGGGGTTGGGATTGTCGGGGTTCGGCTCTACGGTATGGGCGGCGACGCCAGGGCCGTTGCCGCCGGCGCAAGACCAGGAGCTCGCCCGAGCGATCTTCAAGGAACTGGTGGAGATCAAGACGACTCATGACGTCGGGACCTCGGTCGCGGCCCATGCCATCGAACAGCATCTGGTGAGAGCGGGGTTCGCGGCGGAAGATGTGACGTTCGTGGCTCCGGCCGATCACCCGGCCAGTGGCAACATCGTGGTGCGTTACCGTGGCAAAGGTAAGGCAGGCGTCAAGCCGGTCTTGTTTCTTGGCCATCTCGATGTGGTAGAGGCCAAGGCCGACGACTGGTCGGTCGATCCCTTCAAATTGACGCAGAAGGATGGTTGGTTCTATGGGCGCGGCACCATCGACATGAAAAATGGCGATGCGGCCATGGTGGAGGCGCTCGTACGGCTGAAGCGTGAGAAGTTCAAGCCGGAACGCGACATCATCGTTGCATTCACCGCAGATGAGGAGGCCGGCGGCAATGCCAACGGGCCCGCATTTCTGTTGAAGGACCATCGTGACCTCATCGCCGCCGATCTGGTGGTCAATCTCGATGGCGGCGGCGGCAACTACAAGAATGGCGAGCGGTTGGACTACGAGCTGGGGACGAGTGAAAAGACCTACGTCACCTACACGTTGGAGACTACGGGTCCTGGCGGTCATGGCTCGCTGCCCGGGCCTGACAATCCGATCTATCGCCTGGCTGACGGGCTGGGGAGGCTGGAGCGGTATCATTTCCCCGTGATGTTGACCGACACCACACGAACCAGTTTCGCGAAGTTGGCCGATCTTGAGCCGGGTCCCCAAAGTGCCGACATGCGGGCGGTTGCGCAGATCCCGCCGGATCTTGCAGCGGCGGACCGCTTGAGCCAGATTGTGCGGTTCAACGCCGAGCTACGTACTACTTGCGTGGCGACATTGATTTCCGGCGGACACGCCGAGAACGCGCTGCCGCAGCGGGCGAAAGCTACTGTGCAATGCCGGATGATGCCGGGTGACAGCGCGCACAATGTCCAGACGCAGTTGGTGTCGACCCTGAACGATCCGAAGATCACAGTGACCTTGGACGCGCCGCCGATTGTCAGTCCCGAGTCGCCACTGACTCCCGCGATCCTGAAAAAGGCCGAGAATGTGGTGCACTCCATGTGGCCGCGGGTCCCGGTGATTCCGGCCATGGCGACGGGGTTCAGCGATGACCGGCAGACCCGTAATGCGGGTATGCCGAGCTATGACATCAGTGGAGTGTGGATCGACGCGGACGAGAATCGCGCGCATGGGCGGGATGAACGCATAGGCGTGCGCGAATTCGATGAAAGTGTTGAATACACTTATCGGCTCATGAAAGTGATGAGCAAGGCCCGATAACCGATAGAAGGCCGGCGGAAACAGTTTGTCACAGTCCCGCGGCGGGTACGGGCGATGTTCGCCCAGGCTCGCGCCGTGGATGCTTTCCCCCGCCTTTCGGCCGAGCTCCCGGGTACGCTTTATGCGAGGATCTGGTGACTAAGCTTGGCGAAAAGAACCGGTAACCCAATCTCTCCATGCCCGAAACAGTTCAAGGACCGCTGCCGGCTCTGAGCGAAGACACCCGTGGGACGACTGTAAGTCCCCGGGCGGAGCCGGCGGAGACGCCCGCCCGGCGACGGGTTCTGATAGGACTGATGGTAATGCTGGCCTGCGGCGTAGTGGCCATCACGGTCCCGGGATTGCGCTGGCGGCTGCAAGTCGTCTACCTCGTCCTCGTTGGGCGCATTCCGGATCTGGAGGTAAGGGACCTCCCCGGCCTGCTGTTACCCGGATCGCGGCAGCCCCAGATCACGCGGCTGGTCGCGACCCATAATCCCTATGCGGTGATTCACGTGCCGAGCAATACCCCGGGCGACATCGCCGCCGGCGCAGCCCTGTTTCGTGAGGAGTGTGCGAGCTGTCACTCGCCCGATGGCAGCGGTGGCCCCGGAGCGCCGGCTTTGTTCGGTCGCGAGTTCCGCAACGGCGATACCGAATGGGCGGTGTATCGCACCATCCGCAATGGCGTTCCCGGGACGGCAATGGCGCCTCATCCTTTGCGACGTGCCGATCTGTGGCGGCTGGTTGCCTTTATCCGCTCGCTCGGCGTGCCGGCAGACAGCCTTGCGGCGCAGGCTGAGAAAAACTCAAAGCTGCAGCAGGTGAATGTGTCTTATACCGACCTCGTCGCCGCTGAGGAGCCGGGCGATGACTGGCTCACATACGGTGGCGCATATGGGTCCAACCGGCACAGCTCCCTGACTCAGATCAACGCAGGCAACGTCGCAACGCTCAGCGTGCGCTGGATGCACCAACTCGTCGGTGGTCACGACAAGATCGAAAGTACTCCTATCGTTCGCGATGGCGTCCTCTACTTCACGGCTCCCCCTGGGAGGGTGTTCGCGGTGGATGCGGCGACCGGGCACCTGTTGTGGCAGCACGATCATGTGTACGAATTCCGCGGTGGCGGCGAAGGACCTTTGAATCAGAACCGCGGTGTTGCATTGCTCGGCGACCGGGTGTTTGTCGGCACGTGGGACTCGAAGCTGACGGCGTTATCTGCCGCCACGGGCAAAGTCCTGTGGGAAGTCAAGGTGGGGGACTATCCGGGCACTTATGTCAGCGGGGCGCCGCTCGCGTATCGTGATCTGGTAGTGACCGGGGTAGGAAGTCCTCCGGGCTACGGGCGTACGTTCATAGTTGCCTACGATGCCGCCACCGGCAGGGAGCGCTGGCGATTCACGACCATTCCGGCTCCTGGAGAGCCTGGCAGCGAGACCTGGTCCGGTGATTCGTGGCGCAAGGGCGGGGCGGGCACGTGGCTGACTGGTTCCTACGACCCGCAGTCGGATGTGCTCTATTGGGGCGTGGGCAATCCGCGTCCTGATTTCGATGCGAGCACTCGCAAGGGTGACAACCTGTATTCGGACTCCGTCGTGGCATTGCGCGGCACGAGCGGGCGTTTGCTGTGGCATTTCCAGTTCACGCCAGGCGACACTCACGACTGGGACTCCAACCAGACGCCCTTGATTGCCGACCGCAACACGCCGTTGGGTGTGGAAAAGCGCCTGCTCTGGGCCAACCGCAACGGCTTCTATTACGTGTTGGACCGAGACCGGGGCGTGTTTCAGCTCGGGGTGCCCTTCGCACGCCAGACCTGGGCCAAGGGACTGGACAGCAAGGGCCGGCCGATACTGGCCGATCAGGACAAGAGCCTGCAGGGCGTTTCCACTTACCCTGGCGCCAAAGGCGCCACTAACTGGTGGTCGCCGAGCTACGATCCGGAGCACGACCTGGTGTTCGTTCCGGTGTTGGAGGAGGGGATGATTTTCTTCCCCTCCGCGCTCACCTTGCCTACTACCGGAGGGCGTGCCTTCTACACGGCAGTGAAGGCGCTCGAGGCCTCCACGGGCAAAGTGGTATGGGAGCATCGGCACGAGCCGCGATCAGAGGACGACAACACCTCCGGCCTGTTGAGTACGCGTGGCGGCATTGTGTTCGGCGCAGATCACGGCTCGTTCTTCGCGCTCGACTCGGGTACGGGCGCGGAGCTCTGGAGCGTTGACACCGGGGGGGTGATCTATGGTGCGCCGGTCACGTACACCGTCGACGCAGAGCAGTTCGTCACCGTAATTACCGGTAAGAATGTCATGACGTTCGCATTGCCGAAGGCAACCACCCAGGCGGCTCTCGCTCATTGAGGGAGGGCGGGGAGGCGCGTTCAGCGAACGACGGCGCTGAGGGTGCCGCAGCCGCGGGATCGCCTCAGCGCCTCCCCAACGTCAGCGAGCTCCCTTGCGCCAGAGGATGACCTCGACCGTCTGCAACAAGATGGCCAGGTAGAACAGCAGAGTCCGGTTCTTTACATAAAAAAGGTCGTACTGCAGTTTCTCGGCGGCGTCGGTCTCGTTCGATCCGTAGGGGTAACACAGCTGCGCCCACCCCGTGATGCCAGGCTTGATGACGTGGCGCTCGCGGTAGAGCGGAATCTTGGAGTTCAGCTGTGAGACAAACTCGGGCCGTTCGGGGCGCGGGCCAACCAGGCTCATTTTCCCGTTGAGCACGTTGAGAATCTGCGGCAGCTCATCGATGCGCAGCTTCCGGATCACGCGGCCAACTCGTGTCACGCGATCGTCGTCCGCCGCCGCCCAGCGCGCGTGGCCATCCCGCTCGGCGTCCTCCCGCATGCTGCGGAACTTGAGAATCTGGAACAGCTGACCGTGCTCGCCCACGCGCACTTGCTTGTACAAGACGGTGGCTTTGAGGCCTTCTTCAGTCTTGATTGCAAGGATCGTGAGCAGCATGAGCGGCCAGGTGAGCGCCAGGAGCGTGAGGCTTGCCAGGACGTCAAACAGGCGTTCGAGACCTGCGTGCAGCGAGTTACCACTGAATCCGTCAGAAAAAATCATCCAGTTTGGTGGTACCAGGTCGATGCGCACCTTGCCTGTCTCGCGCTCGAGGAATTCGGCGAGATCAGTTGCCTCGATGCCCGCCAGGCGGCACTCCAGGAATGCCTTGAATGGAAAGTCACCGCTGATGGGATCGTCCAGGGCGACCACGATTTCCGCAACGTCATTTGCCTGGCAATGTTCCAGAAGGCAGGTGCGTAGCTCGATGCGGCGTTCTGTGGAGACCGCGCTCGGCTCGTCGCTTATGGTTGGGATAAAGCCGATCGTCTGAAATCCGCCCAAGTCGCCCTCGGCCTGCTTCTGCAAGAGGCTGGCGGCGCGGCGGCCGGCGCCGAAGACGACGATGCGTTTCTTGAAGCGGTGCTCGCAAGCGAGCCTGGCAATCAGGAAGTGACAGCCCGCCGACCCGGCCATGACTAGAATCAGCCCCACAATCAGGGCTTCACGGCTGATGGCAAGCTCGGGAACGAGGGTCGAGACCATGGCAATGATCAGCGTGCCGCCGAGCGAGCTCACCAGAATGCGTGTCAGCAAGCCGCCGAGCGTCAGCGACTGACGCTCGTTATAGAGGCCGGTTGCGGCCATCGACAGGCTCAAGACAGGTGCGAACAACAGAGCCTGCGTGAGCACTTCGGTGATGTCATGGTCCGCCAGCGGGCTGTCGGTCTCGAAGCGCAGCATCGAGATCAGACATAACGCGGTGGCAAAGACCAACAGCTCCATGCCGGCCAGCACGGCCATCGGGCGCTTCCAGTGATTTCGCAACGCTTTGCTCGCCATAGACCCCAACCGTCCCTATAAACAACCAAATTGAACATTCATTTCGCACGCATCCGCTTCAGCGCCCGGTGCGACTCGAACGGGCGCGGCGCGGCCGTGCCGATCAGGTCGGAACCGGTGTCAATGTTGGTCCTCTCGAAGCAGTCGCTGGTGCGCTTGTTGTTGGTGTGTAGTAAACAGGTTTGTGAGCTGCGTCGCAATCTGTCAGCGGGCGCAGACACCCGGGCACGCGCTGTGTTAGCCGGATTTGACAGTGCGAAATCCGTTTGCCGAGGTCTGAGGTCGGCTGCTGGCGTGAGGTTGGTGCGGCCGGGTGGGCGTAGAAACAACATCAACACCGGCGCTGTGTGCGACGCTCGGTGCCCGCCGGGAACGCCTGGCTCGCGGTTCGCATAACGTGCCGTGCCGTACGTGGGTTCCGAAATGGCACGGACCAAGGGCTCGAGTGGGGGCGGCGGCGATTTGTGTCGCGCGCTGAGGCGTGGGGTTCCCGCGCCGGGCGGCCTTGCTCGCAGCCTGAAAGAGAGTTAGCGTTACTGTATGGGCGTTCTTCTGTGGATCATCCTGTTTATCCTGTGCTGGCCGCTGGCGCTTCTGGTCCTGCTGCTGTGGCCCATTGTCTGGCTCATCTCCATACCCTTCCGGCTGGTGGGAATCGGCCTCGAGGCGGTGTTCGAGCTGTTGCGCGCCATTCTTTTCCTCCCCGCGCGCCTTCTCGGCGGCAGACGTCATTACTACTGAAGCAACGGGCAGTCGGGCCCTTGACAACACCAACACGCGTGCCCCACCCACCGGGGCCTTTTATGCGCGCCGTCTGACTTCGAGGCGGTAGCGAGACGGCGTCAGGGCGTATTCGGCGCGAAAGGTGCGGGTGAAGTTGGACAGATCTTCGAAGCCGGCCGCCAGGGCGACCTCGGTCACCGGTGTGTTGGTGCGCGCCAGGACAGTGGCGGCGGCACGTAAGCGGCTGCGGAGCAGATGTTGGTGTGGTGTGAGGCCGGTGGTGGCTCTGAAGACACGCAGAAAATGAAAGTCACTCAATCCTGCGAGCCCGGCAAGCTCGCTCAGGGAGCAGGGCTCGTGAAACCGCTGTTCCATGTAGCGCGCAACGGCGGCGACGCGCTGCTCGTCGCGCTTGGAAATAGTCGGGAGTCGATGCTCTGCGCTGGCGTGCAGAGCTGCGGCGGCCAGCTCCAAAGCGAGCTCATCGAGTGGGGCGTTTCCGTTGGCCGCAATCGCGGCACGGGCGACGAGCGGGGCCAGGTTACGGGTGGCCGGCAGGCTGTTACGGCCAAACCTCAGGCGGCGCGTGCCTGTGGCGGCGGCGATGCTCTCGAAGGATGCGGGCTCGAAATGAAATGACAGGCAGCGGTCGCCTTCACCGTGCTCGTGCCCGCACGTAAAGCATCGGCCGGCGCCGCCCAATAGCAGTGCACCAGGGGTCAGCAGAGCCCGCCCAAAATCGTTTCCATAGGTAAAGGTGCCCGACAGGACGACGGCCACCGAAAACCACTCGTGACGCTCTTCGAAAGGCCGGTCCTCGGGGCCGGCGTTACAGATGACATCCCTGACGATCCAACCGGCCCCTCGGCCGACGATACGGGTCGAGGTGCCGCCAGGTACCCCGTGCTCCGCCTTGAGCCGTAGTGCTTCCTGGACAGGATCTGGGGGACCGGAAGGGCGCAATTTCTGCCAGGTGGATGGGGAGGGATGCGGCGGACCATATCACGTTACTGGCTGCGGCCCCCCATCCCAGTCTCGGCCGACACGCGGACAGCTTTGGCCAGCTCAGGGGCGGGCGATGCAGGACACCTGGATTGGGCCAAGCCAGCCTGAACGTGCCGGATGGACGCTGCTACGGCACTGGACGCCGGATTGGCAAGGACGTCGTCCAGTTCTGCCGCGGTGCGGACCGGCCGGAAAAATGGGTGTTTTCCCGGATCACGGCCCGCTCGCTCCTATGGCACGCGTCTGTGCTTGATGACGACGGCGTCACCTGGCGTGAGGCTAGCGAATTTCAACTTCAGCGTACCGCTTGATGTCAGCGGGTGAGCCGGTTGCGCACAATCACGAACAGGTGACTGAGCAACAGCGCGGTCGTACCGAAGATCTGTAGGGTGAGAATACCCATCTGAATGACTCCTTTTAGTTAATCTGCGGGGCCAATTCTGAGGGTGTTTTTCCAGCTTTAAAGTCACAATGCCGATAGGTCCTGGCTAGGCCTAAAGGGGGATTGAAAAGCCGCAGCTGTGGCCCAAGGCAGGGGTGGAGGCCTCTTGGAATATTGGGCATTGCATCGCAGGGTTCCCGCCACTTGACAAAGTGCGCGTCCGTCGGGCGCCATGGAGATGGCGACTCCGGGCGCGCGCCACCACCTGCCGTCAGGCGCCGCCAACACTTACGAAAACCAAAACAACCTTTCACCTGAAAGGAATTAGTGCCGGGTACTAACACGGCAGGCGTGTCGTCGAGCATACGCTTTCGCGCAATTGTCACAATCGGACTCTAACGTGTCGGGTTGGTCAGGCAATCCAATAACCAACCGAAATCCGTAAGGAGGATCCTATGGGGATGAAGTGCGCGCGGGCTGTCGCTTTGAGTCTTGCCCTGTGTGGCGCGGCAGCTGCCGCGCCGGCCGATGATGACTCGTTCGGCCACCGGCATCCTGTACAACACGTGCTGTTGATCAGCGTCGACGGACTGCATGCGCTCGATCTTGCCAACTATGTTGCGAGCCACAAGGATTCGGCGCTGGCAGCGTTGAGCGCTCGCGGCATCACCTACACCAACAACTCCACGTCTGCGCCGTCCGATTCGTTCCCGGGACTTGCGGCGCTGGTCACCGGTGGCTCACCGGTCACGACGGGGTTGTGGTACGACGATACCTATAACCGTGCGCTCTCGCCGCCGGCGATGACGGATGGATTGGGGAACCCGGGTGGTTCCTGCCCCGGCACGGTCGGCACGAATGTCGCCTGGGACGAGGCTGTCGATAAGGATCTGACCAGGCTCGATGGCGGTGGCGGACTGAACCCGAACTTCCTGGTGCGCGACCCTAAGAACGGTTGCCGCACCATTCAGCCGCATCAGTACCTGCGCGTGAACACTATATTCGAGGTGGTGCGCGAGCACGGTGGCCGTACGGCCTGGACCGACAAGCATCCTTCGTATGAGTGGACGAACGGTCCGAGCGGCAAGGGTGTCGAGGACTTTTACGGTCCGGAGATCAACTCCATCCCGGTGCCGCTGCCGTTTGCCGGTTGTACGCCCGTCCCATTCCCCGATTCGGCGGCGGACGACGGTTGGACCAACAGCTTCGATGACATCAAGTGCTACGACTCGCTGCACGTTCAGGCGGTGCTCAACCAGATCGACGGCTACAATCATGACCGCTCGAAGAGGGTGGGTGTGCCGGCATTGTTCGGTACCAACTTCCAGGCTGTCAGTGTCGGTCAGAAATTGGCGTCCGATCCGGTCACCGGTGCCAAGGGCGGCTACGCTGATGCCATCGGCACGCCGGGACAGGGGCTCGCCGGGGAGCTCGACTTTGTCGATGCCTCGCTGGGCAAGTTCGTCAGTGAGCTGAAGAAGGAGGGCATTTACGACTCGACGGCGATCATCATCGGTGCCAAGCATGGGCAGTCACCGATCGACCTCAGCAAGCGGCATGGCATCGGCGGAGGGCAGCCGGCGGCGACCATCGGTGCGGCGGATGCGTTCGATATTTCGGACGACGGGTCGCTCATCTGGCTGACCGATTCGAAGCTGACTCCATCGGTCGTGGCGAATCTGGCTACGCCTGCGAATCAGGCGGCGCTGGGCATTCAGGAGATTTTCTCCGGGGCTGCGCTGCTCAATAAGTTCGATGATCCTGCCGTCGATCCGCGGACGCCGGATATCGTGTTGAAGGTTAACACCGGGGTCATCTTCACTGGTGGCAAGAAGCTGTCGGAGCACGGTGGGTTTAACGAGGACGACGTGCATACTGCGTTGCTCGTTGCTACGCCGGGTGAGGATGATCGGGCTGCGGGGGCTCATGTTGCGACGGCGACGACCAACCAGCAGGTTGCTGCTACGGTGTTGTCGTTGTTGGGGATTGATCCTGAGGAGCTGCAGGCTGTGCGGAAGGAGCGGGTTCATGCGTTGCCGCCGCCGGTTTGGGGCACATCTGACAGGGACTGAGTCGATGTACGCGTGCCGGGGCTGTGTGCCAGCAGCCCCGGTTCGCGCAGAGTAGTTAGTTTCAAGGGTATGCGCCGAGCCGAGCAAGAAGGGCTCTGTCCGGGGGGACGCCGCAAGTACTTCCCTGTAGGCTCTGGCGCTGTTCCCTACAGCGCAAGCCCCCCGGACAGAGCCCTTCTTGCTCGACTCGGCGCGTCTACTCGTGGTGGTAGCGCGTGAGAGTTCGGAGAGCTAGTAGATTTCGGGTACTAGCACGGGTTCGTGCCACTTTTGTTTCGCTGGCCATAAGGCATTGATTAAGCTGAAATAATTGGCTTAAGCGAAGTTCCTTGAGTAGGATATGCCCATGGCCACCCGGACCACCCAGCTGCGTATTCTGCAGACCGCCCTGGAGCTCTTTAATGAGCACGGGACGGCGGCTATCTCGGCGGCGCGCATCGCGGAACGCTCGGACATCAGCAAGAGTAATCTCCAATATCACTTCCGCAACAAGCGCGACATCATCTGCGCTCTGTTCCAACAGGCGATTCAGGAGATGGATTCGGGCTGGTACCGCGATCATCTGGCCCCGACGCTGGAGCACATGGTGACGATGTACGTTCGTCAGCTGCAGCTCATCCTGAAATATCGCTTCTTCTATCGGGAAATGGCGGATCTCTTGCGCCAGGACGCGCAGCTGCGCAAGCGCTTCGCTGACAACCGTGAGCGTCGCATGCGCGATCTGGAGAGGTTCATGCTGGCGCTGCAGGGGCATGGGTTGATGCGGTTTCCGCCGGATCCGCGCCGCATGCGTGCCATTATCGATGTCACTTGGATAGTGAATGAGAATTGGCTGAACTACATGGACTACCATGATCGTGAGATCACGGTCGAGGCCATGCTGGAGGGCTATTCGGAAATCCTGGAGGTTCTGCGGCCCTATCTGTGCGCGGATCTGCAACAGATCACCCAGGAGTCCTACCACACCATTGAGCGGTTGGCTGCTCAACAGCAGCCTGAGAGCGACGACCGGGTCGCTGTGTAAGGGGGACGTGGATTAGGCCGGAGAGCCTAAAGCAGATCTGTACAAGCCCACGCTCGTTCGTCGACATTACGCGGAATATGAGCACTCCTGTTGTTGCGCAGCCGAAACCGTGCCTGGTCACCCTCAAAGGCAACCGGACTTACCTCTGGTGTACCTGTGGTCGTTCCTCAAAACAGCCTTTTTGCGACGGTTCTCATAACGGAACCGACTTCCAGCCGCTGAAATTCAAGGCGGCCGTTGAGGAAGAGACTCTGCTGTGTGGCTGCAAACACACACGCACGCCTCCCTATTGCGATGGCGCGCATACGAACCTCCCGGACGGCTCGCCGCTGGATGATCCGCAGAGTCCGGAGAATCGCGACATTCCGTTGGTGACCGAACGCAACGGCGCGCGTTCGCTCTTGAACGGCACGTGCTACGTGATTTCGCCGCGACTGGCCGAAATGACCACCCGCGGGCACTTGCGCTACTGTTATCTGGTCAACGCCGAGCTCGGCTCGATTTATCAGACTCAGCTTCTTTTGGAAGTCAGCGGCGGCGCGTCGCCCATATTCAGCCTTGGGGGACGCGAGGTCATCCTGTTCATCGGAGCCGGCAAGGGTTCGGTTGTGATCTCCGGCAAGACCTTTTCGGTGCAAACCACGGACGGGGTCTACCTCAGGCCATCCGAGGCGCTGCAACTCGTGCCGGATGCAGGGGAGACACTGCGGATTTTCGTGCTCGCGTGTCCGCTCGGCGAAATCGGTTGGCTCAATGAGATGCCGGAGAACTTTGATACCGCGCATTCCCAGCGAGTCGTCTCGGTCGACCCGGAGCAGCGCACCGAGATGGGTCCGCGTTACTTCCAGATCCTGGTCGACAAGCGCATTGGTTCCCGGGTCATTACCCAATTCATCGGCCACATTCCTCCGTCGAAGGCGGCGCCGCACCGTCATCTCTACGAGGAAGCCATCATCGTTCTCTCAGGTGAAGGCTGCATGTGGACCGAGGACCGCAAGGCCCATGTCGCCGCTGGCGACGTCATCTTCCTGCCTCGCAAACAGCTGCACTCCCTCGAGGCCACCTCCGCCGACGGCATGGATGTCGTCGGCGTGATCTGCCCGGGGGACAATCCCAGCATCAACTACTACGACTAATAACACTTGGCGCCGCCTCGCGGGAGGTCCCCGCGGCGCGGCGCGCTTTCGGTAAGGGGGTTCCAGTCGTGTCGACCGTATCCAACACCGTATCGCGCATCATTTCCGCCTCATTGTTCAGCTCGCTTGCGGGCATTGCTTCCCTGACTCTCCTGCCACGCGCGGCGAGCGCCGCAAACGACGCGTCCGCCGGCGAAAATGGCGTCGCGATCGAAGAAGTCACGGTCACCGCCAACAAGCTCAACGCCCAGAAGGTGTTGGACACGCCTGCCTCTATCCAGGCGATCTCCGGCGACGCGCTGCAGAACCAGGGCGTATCCGGCATCATGGATGTGGCCGGACAGATTCCCGGCTTGTCGATCCAGGACCTGGGCCCCGGCGACAAGAAATACGTCATCCGCGGTATCAATTCGACCGGCTACGCCACCACCGGCGTGTACTACGGTGAAGCAACCATCAGCGGCTCGAACGCGGATGACGGTGGCGGCTTCGAGTCCGATATCCGGCTCTACGACATCGATCGCATCGAAGTACTGCGCGGCCCGCAGGGTACTTTGTATGGCGCAAGTTCCATGAGCGGCACCATCCGTTTCATTCCGAAGACGCCCGATCTCAATAGCGTGAGTGGCTACGGCACCGTCGAAGGGTCCAAGACGGAGCATACGCAGAGAGAAAACTACAACTTCAACGGTGCGGTAAATCTGCCGCTCATCAGTGGAGTGCTGGGTGTACGGCTCGTCGGGTGGAAGGAATACGACGCCGGCTACATCGACCAGACTCGCATCGGCGTGGGCGTCAACGGCCTCACGACCCTCGCTCAACCCGCCACGGTCCTGGCGCAGGGACTCAGACGCGGCGTGAACGATGACGATGTCGGTGGCGGGCGTGTCATGGTGCGCTATCAACCCTTCGACAAGCTCACCATCGATGCCAATTATACGGCACAGAGCGAAACCTCCGGCGGCTCTTCGCGGTATACGCCTGCTGGTGTTGCGGCGTTCACCGGCGGCTCGATTCCCCCGGCCCAGGGTTGCGATCTGTGCAACACCGACGTCACGCAGAGCTCGTGGAGCGACAACCTGAGGGTTTTCGGCACCACGGTGACTTACGACACCGGCTTCGGCACCGTGACCGGCACGACGAACCAGTACAATCGCAGAACGGGCTTCAACTTCGATTCGACTCCGATCCTTCTGACCATCCCGACGCCGAACGAGGAGGTCCCCGGCGAGACGCTCGAGCCGCGCGAGCGGCAGTTGAATTCGAGTGAAATTCGTTACGCCAGCGCCTTCACGGGCCCGATCAACTTCGTCACCGGCGTGTACCGTGAGCACGAGCATCAGAAGCTCAACGTGCAGGTGCTCGCCACCAACGGGGCGGGGCTCCCCATTGGGCCCTTTTGCACCGACGTGAGCTGCGATGCGGGTGCCTTTCCGGGTGTAGGGACTACGTTCTTCGGACGTGCCGACGACCGCACGACCACTTCGTACGCCGGATTCGGGGAGGTCACGTGGAAGGCAACAGATGCCTTGACCGCCACTGTCGGCGTGCGTTACTTCAGTGAGAGCCTGCAAGGCGTACAGATCCAGACGCACCAGTTCCACGGCTTCTCGACCACTCCGAATCTGGTGCCCTTTCCGGATCCGGACCAGTCATTCAATAAATTCACCTGGAAGGCCAACATCAGCTACAAGCTCAATGAGGCTGTGCTGGCCTACACGACGGTCTCAACCGGCTTCCGCAGCGGCGGCTTGAACGCGATCAGCCAACCGTTCGAGAAGATCCCGGCCGCCTATGCGCCCGACTCGCTCACCAACTTCGAAGTGGGCGCCAAGGGGCGCCTGGCTGAGGGTCTGTTCGATTACCAGGCGGACGCGTTTTTCATTCGTTGGAACAACATCCAGGTTCAAGAGACGACCGCGGACGCGGCGTTCGTTTTTCAGGGTAACGCGGGCGAAGCCAAGGTGAAGGGCGTGGAGCTCGAGCTCAGTGCGCACCCGCTCCAGTACCTCACCGCGCAGCTGACCGGCTCCTGGCAGGATGCCTATCTGGCAAACGGCGCCAGCGCGGAGCAGTATGCTTTGAATCCAACACTGGGCCGCACGGGAGATGCCATTCCCAATGTGCCGCGCTTTCAGGGTAGCCTGGAATTGAATTACACCCGGCCGCTGGCCAATGGCTGGGACGGCGTGGCCGCAACCGATCTCACCTATCGGGGACGCGAGGATTCCTACTTCGCTTCCAACTCGTTCAACGTGCCGCTGTCTTCCTATACGCTGGTGGGCTTGCGTCTGGGAGTCCTCAAGGACCCGTGGACCGTGACCGCCTTCGCGCGCAACCTCACCAACAGGCGAGCCGAAGTGTCGGCGATCAATTCCTCGCAAGATCCCCATGCACTGCTGACCGTGCAGCCGCGCACCATCGGGCTGAAGGTGACCCGCACCTTCTGAGCGCGGTAGAGTCTCGCACCGGCCTCGTTCTCAAAGAGGGGTGCGATGAGACTTTCGATCCTTTGTGTCGGAGCATTGTGTTCCCTGACAGTGCTCCACATTTGTGCTGCGGCGGATGCTGTCCGGCAACCGTCGCTTAGCGAGATCTACACGACGCTAGCCAGCAAGCGGTTCGTCGATCTCACTCACGCCTTCGGCCCGGCGACGCCTCATTGGAAGGGCTTCGGCGAGATGAAAATCCGCACGCTCTACACCATCGACAAGGCGGGATTCAAGGTCGATGAGTTCTGCCACGTCGGGCAGTGGGGAACACATGTCGATCCGCCGGCACACTTCCATACGGGTCTGAAGACGGTCGATGAGATCGATCCAAAGGACATGCTCATGCCTCTGGTCGTGCTCGACGTGCATCAGAAGGTGGCCAAGAATCCCGACTATGTGCTCAGTGTCGACGATGTGAACGCGTGGGAGCGCCGTCATGGCCGCATTCCCCAGCATGCCTTTGTCGCGATGCGAACCGACTGGTCGAAGAAATGGCCCGATGATTCCGCCATGCAGAATCGTGACAAGGCGGGCGTGGCTCACTATCCGGGCTGGAGCATGCCGGTGCTGAAACTGTTGTATGAGGACCGGAAGATCGCAGCTTCCGGTCACGAGACCACGGATACGGACCCTGGCGTGGCCACGACCAAAGACGACTACACGTTGGAGTCGTATGTGCTGGGAACGAATCACTATCAGATCGAGATGTTGGCCAATCTCGATGCGGTACCGGAATCCGGCGCCCTGGTGATGGTGAGCTTTCCGAAACCGGAACACGGCTCGGGCTTTCCGGCCCGTGTCGTGGCGATCCTCCCGTGAACGACCCGATCGCTTGACCGCATCTTCGAAACGACAAGGATCATGACCATGAGTACTCAGACAGCAGTTCCACATTTTCGCTGGGACGAGATCCCGGCTGAGAAGATGAGGGGCGGTATCACCCGCAAGCTGGTTACCGGCGAGCGGATGATGATCGCCCACGTGCACCTGCAGAAAGGCGATGAAGTGCCGCAACACCACCACGAGAATGAGCAGCTCACCTACATACTCAGCGGTGCATTGAAATTTTGGTTTGGTGAAAAAGGTGATCAGGAGCTGGTGGTGCGCGCAGGCGAGGTGATCGTGATTCCTTCCAACCTGCCGCACCGCGCGCTTGCGCTCGAGGACACCCTCGATGTGGATGTGTTCTGCCCGCCGCGGCAGGACTGGTTGACCGGCACTGACGCCTACCTGCGAGGATAAATGAGCGACTACGACATCGCGCCGGGTGTCGCCGCGGCGCTTGAGAGTTTCCAGCTGCCACAGCAGCTGGGTTTCGGGTTGGTCAATGCCCCGGTGATGTTTAGCGCGCATTGGCGCGAGGGGAGTTGGGGCAGGGGAGAGCTTCTGCCCTACGGCCCTATCGAGGTTTTGCCGGGTTCGCGCGCCCTGCAGTACGCCGAACTGGTGTTCGAAGGGCTGAAGGCATACCGGGTGGGTGGCGCTCGTTCACCTAACCTGTTTCGTGCCGAGGAGAATTGCCGGAGATTGGAGCGCTCTGCGCAGCGATTGTCCATGCCTGTTGTGCCGGAGGCATTGTTCTTTCAGGCTATTGAAGCAGTGACGCGTGCCTGCACAGACGTGATACCGACACAGTCAGGCCGATCACTTTATTTGCGGCCTTTCCTGTTCGGGACGGAGAGCGGTTACCTGCTGAGGAACTCCGTGTCGTTCCGGTTCATGGTCATCGCCAACCCCGTGGAGGCCTACGCTTCCGGTCCTATGAATGTGGCTATCGAACGCGCTGACGTACGCGCCACCGTTGGAGGCATCGGAGAGGCGAAGGCGGCCGCCAACTATGCGGCATCCTTGCGCGCCTCGAGCGGTGCGGTGGCCCGAGGTCGAACCGTCGCGTTGTGGTTGGACGGTGCGGAGCATCGGTACATTCAGGAGCTTTCCGGCATGAATATCTTCGCCGTGTGGGACGGCGAGTTGCATACGCCGGAGCTCGATGGAGCCATTCTCCCCGGCATCACGCGGGATTCACTCCTGACACTGGCGAGAAGCCTCGGCTACCAGGCTCACGAGCGTCGCATAGCCATCGACGAGTTGCTCAAGGGTATCCAGAACGGTCGTTGCAGCGAGCTCTTTGCCTGCGGCACGGCGGCCATTGTCAGTCCGATTGCAGCTCTGGCGGATACCGATGGGCATGAGTACAAGCCGCCGCAAACCGATGTGGTCGCCAAGCGGTTGCGCGAAGCGCTCCTGGCCATTCAGGAGCGGCGGGCGCCCGATTCCTTTGGTTGGACCAAAGAGGTACGAACATGACTCGGGCAATCGTGCTTGGTGAGGCGGGTGGTCCGGAGAAGCTGCAGTTTGAACCGGTGTCCGTCGCAGAGCCGGGACCGGATGATTTACTGATTCGGCATACCGCGATCGGTGTCAACTTTCACGATACCTATGTGCGCTCGGGTCTGTACAAAACCCTGAAGCTTCCTGGCATTCCCGGCTTGGAAGCCGCGGCGGTGGTTGAGAAGGTGGGAGCCAAGGTCAAAGGCTTCGTTGTCGGTGATCGGATCTCCTACATCGATCCGGCATATGGCGCCTACTCCGAAAAGCGCGTACTGGCGGCTCACCTTGCGCTGCGCCTCCCGGATGGCATCTCGGACGAAGTCGCTGCCGCTCTTACAATCAAGGGGTTCACGGTCTGTATGCTCCTGCGGCGCGTGCACGCGGTTCGTGCGGGCGAGACATTGTTGATTCACGCCGCAGCTGGTGGGGTAGGGCAGCCCCTCGTACGCTGGGCAAAGTATCTGGGTGCGACCGTGATCGCGACCGTCGGGTCCGAGGAAAAGGCTGCGATTGCGCGCGATTGCGGTGCCGATCACGTGATCCTGTATCGCAGTGAGAATTTTGTAGAGCGCGTCGCGCAGATCACGCACGGACGCGGCGTCGACGTGGTTTACGACTCTGTGGGCGCCGACACGTTTTCCGGGTCCGTCGATTGTCTCGGCCTTCTGGCAACCCTCGTCAACTTCGGGCAGTCCTCAGGGCCGGTGCCACCTTTCACCGTCTCCAGACTGGCCGCCCGTTCCAACGGGATCATCCGGCCCATGTTGTTTCACTACATCCAGGACCGCGCCTCGCTGCAAGCCATGGCGGGCGAGACCTTCGAGGCGCTGGAAAAAGGAATCATCCGCGCTCAGATCGGCCAGCGCTTTCCGCTCGCCCAGGCCGCGGCTGCCCATATCGCGCTGGAATCGCGTACCACTTCAGGCGCGACCGTCCTGCTGCCTTGAATGCTACCTTTCATCCCTTCACGCAGATGACCTGCTTGAGTGTGTGCACGATCTCAACCAGGTCCTTCTGTGCTCCCATGACGGCGGCAATGTCCTTGTAAGCCGCCGGCGTTTCGTCGATCACCTCCTTGTCCTTACGACACTCCACTCCTTTCGTGGCCGCTTCGTGCTCGGCAATCGAGAAGAGCTTGCGTGCCGCGGTTCGCGACATGCGCCTTCCGGCGCCGTGGCTGCAGCTCTCGAAGCTCTCCGGGTTGCCGAGGCCACGCACGATGTAGGAGCGCGCACCCATGCTTCCGGGAATGATTCCGAGCTCACCACGTCCCGCACGCACCGCACCCTTACGGCTTACCAGCACGTCCTCGTCAAAGTGCCGCTCCCGCGCGGTGTAGTTGTGATGGCAGTTCACCGCAACCTCGCCTAACTGGAACGGCCGGATTTCCTGACGCAACACACACAGCACCGCATCCATCATGGAGCGACGATTCTCCGCGGCATAGTCCTGAGCCCACTGCATCGCTTCGATGTAATCGTCGAAGTGCTCGGTCCCTTCCGGAAAGTAAGCAAGATCACGGTCCGGCAGGTTGATGAAATGTCGTCGCATGTCTTCACGGGCCAACTCGATGAACTGTTGTCCGATGAGGTTGCCGATTCCACGGGATCCCGAATGCAACATCACCCACACGGTCTGCCCGGCATCGAGACAAACCTCGATGAAGTGATTGCCGCCGCCGAGAGTTCCCAGCTGGTGTTGGGGGCTCTTTGTCTTCAGCCGCGGGGACTTGGCCACGATAGCATCGAGCCGTCCGGCGAGCCCGGCCCAGCGGGTTATTACGGAGTCCGGCGGTGTCGCCCATGCGCCTTTGTGACTATAGCCACCCCTTGTCACGAAGCCATGCGGTACCGCACGCTCGATTTCCGCGCGCACATCACCGAGTGACTCTGGCAGGTCAGCGGCCTTGAGCGTCGTTTGCACGGCCATCATCCCGCAGCCGATGTCAACACCAACACAAGCTGGAATTATTGCACCCTTGGTCGCCACCACCGAGCCGACGGTCGCGCCGATGCCGGGGTGCACATCGGGCATCGCAGCCACGTGCCGGAAGATAAACGGCATACTCGCAGTATTGGCGAGCTGTCGCCGCGCCTCGTCTTCGACAGGTACCCCTTGGGTCCACATCTTCACGTGTCGGCCTCCCTTCACGTCCATGACTTCGTAGGGCTTGGAGCTCATTCGCGGTGTCCACTTGGGGTTCGTATCAGGTTACCATCCGCGTCAAAGCCCACAACAATCGTCGGACCGATCACCGGCCGGCACGAAGGGAATAGAGATGCGAGAATTGCGGCAGCGCCCGGTCGGAGTCCCGACGGGACGCAGTGCAGGCCGGCGACACGGCGCCATCGTGGCCTTAGCGGTTGTTGCCGGGTTAGTGTCCGGCTGCGGCTCCAAAAAACAGGCCGCACCGCCGCCGCCTCCGGTGCCGGTCAAAGTCACCACACTCACGCCACAAACCGTAGGGTTGACCACAGATCTGCCCGGCCGGACAGTTCCTTACAAAGTGGCAGAGATCCGCCCCCAGGTGAGCGGCGTCGTGCAGAAGCGCATGTTCATCGAGGGCAGCGACGTCAAGGAAGGCCAGCAGCTCTATCAGATAGACCCGGCGCTGTATCAGGCAGCCTACGAGAGCGCTGCGGCGACAGCCGAGTCGGCCAAGGCTACCGTTGAGCGGTATAAGCCGCTGGTTCAAATCAACGCCGTCAGCAAGCAGGACTACGACAATGCCGTAGCGGCGGCGGCGCAGAACAAAGCCTCGGCCGATACCGCGCACATCAATCTAATCTATACGCGCCTGCTGTCACCCATTTCGGGCCGCATCGGGCGCTCATCGGTCACCGAGGGCGCGTTGGTCACCGCCAACCAGACGACGACGCTCGCCACCGTACAGCAGCTCGATCCGATCTATGTCGACGTGACGCAGCCCAGTGCTGTGCTGTTGCGGCTAAAGCGCGAGCTTGCAGCCGGGGAGCTGGTGAAGACCAGTGGCAACGAAGCCGAAGTGCATCTGATCCTGGAGGATGGCAGCCATTACAAGTCCCCCGGCAAGCTGCAATTTGCCGAGGTCCAGGTGGACCAGACGACTGGCGCGGTTACCTTGCGCGCCTTATTTCCAAACCCGGACAAGTTATTGCTGCCAGGCATGTTCGTACGGGAGCTGATCGAGGAGGGCCGTCGCAGGGATGCTCTCCTGGTACCGCAGGTGGCGATAACACATAACCAGAAAGGCGACCCGACCGCGCTGGTGGTCAATGCGGACAACAAAGTCGAGCTGCGGACACTAGTGACCGAGCGCGCCATTGGCGACAAGTGGGTTGTCACCGACGGCCTGAAGGCGGGCGAGCGCGTTATTGTGGAGGGCGTGCAGTTCGCTAAACCGGGAGCCACGGTCAAACCCGAGGAGCTGAAATCGACGGCTCCAGCAGCCTCTTCTGCTGCGTCCGACGCGTCGCCGGACGCGATGGCCGCACCGGCCTCGTAAGGAAACCGCACGTGGTCAATTTCTTCATCGACAGGCCCATCTTTGCCTGGGTGATTGCCATCGTGATCATGATGGCCGGCGGACTGGCCGTGTCCACCTTGCCGATTGCGCAATATCCGAGCATCGCGCCGCCGGCGATTTCCATCAGTGTGACCTATCCCGGGGCCTCGGCCGAGACGGTGCAGAACACTGTGACTCAGGTGATCGAGCAGCAGATGAGCGGGCTGGATCACCTGCTGTACTTCACCTCGGAGAGCGATAAAGACGGGAGTATGACCATTACCCTGTACTTCGAGCAGGGTACCAACCCCGACATCTCCCAGGTGCAGGTGCAAAACAAGCTGCAACTGGCGGTGCCGCTGCTGCCAACGGAGGTACAGCTGCAGGGACTGCGCGTCGCAAAGGCGACCCGTAACTTCCTCGTGGTGGTCGGATTCGTCTCGACGGACGGCAGCATGTCGGGATTCGACATCGGCGACTACGTGGCATCTCACGTCCAGGATGCGATCAGTCGTACCCAGGGTGTGGGTGACTATCAGTTGTTCGGCTCCCAGTATGCGATGCGTATCTGGCTGGACCCGGCCAAGCTCACCAACTACGGGCTCAGCACGGACGATGTTGCCGCCGCCCTCCAGGCCCAGAACGTCCAGGTCGCATCCGGCGAGCTGGGCGGCTTGCCGTCGGTCAAGGGTCAGCGGCTCAATGTGACCATCATCGGGCCGCAATGGCTGCAAAAGCCCGAGCAGTTCGAGCAGATCCTGTTGCGGGTCAACACGAATGGCTCGCGCGTACTGTTGCGTGACGTCGCGCGGGTCGAGCTGGGCGCTGAAAACTACAACGTCAGCACCAAATACAACGGCCAACCCGCTACCGGCCTGGCCATCAAGCTCGCCCCCGGGGCGAACGCGCTCGAGACGCGCAAGGCAATCACAGCCACCATCGAGCGGCTCGAGCCATTCTTTCCGCCGGGCATGAAGGCTGTCTATCCCTTCGACACCACGCCATTCGTGAAGATCTCGATTCAGGAGGTGCTGAAGACCCTCTTTGAGGCGATCGTGCTGGTTTTTCTGGTCATGTATCTCTTCCTGCAGAACTTCCGCGCGACCCTCATTCCGACCATTGCCGTTCCGGTGGTTCTGTTGGGCACTTTCGCCATCCTGGATGTGGCAGGCTTCTCCATCAACACGCTCACCATGTTCGGAATGGTGCTGGCGATCGGTCTGTTGGTCGACGATGCCATCGTGGTGGTGGAGAACGTCGAGCGCGTCATGGAGGAGGAGGGGCTGTCGCCGCTGGAAGCGGCGCGCAAGTCCATGAGCCAGATCACCGGCGCCCTGGTCGGTATTGCCCTGGTATTGGCGGCTGTCTTCCTGCCAATGGCCTTTTTCAGCGGCTCCACGGGTGTGATCTACCGGCAGTTCTCGATCACCATCGTTTCGGCCATGGCCTTGTCGGTCATGGTCGCGCTGGTCCTGACACCGGCGCTGTGCGCCACATTGCTGCGGCCACCCGAACCGGAACGTGCGGAGTTGAAGCATCACGGCGGCTTTTTCGGCTGGTTTAACCGCAACTTCGCAAGAATGAACAACGGCTATTCGCGAAGCGTCAACCACGTCGCGCACCGAACTGGCCGGTACCTGCTGGTCTATGTTGCGATCACCGTCCTGATGGGTGTGTTGTTCGTACGGATTCCGAAGTCGTTCCTCCCGGATGAGGACCAGGGCGTATTGTTCTGTCAGGTGGTCGCGCCACCGGGTTCGCCCGTGGAGGTCACGGAGCATTCGCTCGATCTGCTGCGGGAGCACTTCCTGAAAGAGACCGGTGTGCACTCGGTGTTCACGGTCAGCGGCTTCAGTTTCGGTGGTCACGGACAGAGCGCCGGATTGGGCTTCGTGAGTCTGAAAGGCTGGGGTGCGGAAAGGGGTAAGGGCGACAATACCGTTACCGCGATCGTCGCCCGCGCCAATAAGTATTTTTCCACAATACGCGGTGCGCAGGTGGTGGCATTCGCTCCACCGCCGGTGTTCGAGTTGGGCAACGCCACCGGCTTTGACTTCGAGCTCATCGATCGGGCCTCGGTGGGGCACCAGGTATTGATGCAAGCACGCAGTCAGTTGCTCGAGCTCGCCTCGAAAGATCCCGCGATCGGTATGCTGCGTCCCAACGGGCTGGACGACGAGCCGCAATACCAACTTGACATCGACTGGGAGAAGGCCAGCGCCCTGGGGGTGTCCGTCTCCACCATCAGTAACTCCCTGGCCGCGGGCTGGGGCTCCTCGTACATCAATCAGTTCCTCGACCGGGGGCGGGTCAAGAAGGTGTTCATCCAGGGTGACCTGGGTACCCGGATGCTGCCGCAGGATCTGGACCGGTGGTATGTGCGGAACAATGTCGGGCAGATGATTGCGTTCTCGACCTTCGCCAACGCGCATTGGACCTACGGATCGCCCAAACTGGAGCGCTACAACGGCTCGGCCTCGCTCGAATTCCTCGGGGCTCCCGCCCCCGGAAGAAGCAGCGGGGATGCGCTGCAGGCGATGGAAAAGCTGGCCGCGAAAATGCCGAAAGGCATCGGGTTTGACTGGACCGGGCTGTCTTATGAGGAGCGACTGTCAGGATCGCAGGCGCCAATGTTGTACGCTGCCTCGCTGGCGATCGTTTTCCTGTGTCTCTCCGCGTTGTACGAGAGTTGGTCGATTCCGGTGGCCGTCATCCTGGTCGTACCGCTGGGCATCATTGGCACGGTGCTGGCGACTTTATTCCGCGGCTTGAGCAATGATGTGTTCTTCCAGGTCGGGTTGCTCACGACGGTGGGTCTGGCATCGAAAAACGCCATTCTCATCGTGGAGTTCGCCAAGGAGAATCATGATCGAGGCATGGAGCTGATCGAGGCGACGGTGACCGCGGCCCGGCAGCGCCTGCGGCCGATTCTGATGACCTCCCTGGCCTTCATTCTGGGTGTCCTGCCGCTTGCCATTGCCACAGGTGCGGGTGCCGGCGGTCGGACAGCAATCGGCACGGGCGTCATTGGTGGGATGGTGACGGCCACGGTGCTGGCGGTATTCCTGGTGCCGGTGTTCTTTGTCTCGGTGCGCTCGACGTTCAAAGGAAAGAGTCGGGCAGCCGAGCGACCGGCCAACGACGGGGCTCCCGCATGAGAACAGTCGGCGGCACTTTCATAGCAGCACTCCTGGTCACGCTGGCAGCGTGCACCATGGAGCCACACTACGAGCGCCCGGCAGCTCCGGTGCCACCAACATGGAGGGGCAACAGCGGCTCGAAGGATGCGCCGGCGGTTGCCGACATCGGCTGGCACCAGTTCTTTCCCGATCCAACGCTACAACGCCTGATCACCCTCGCTGTGGCGAACAACCGCGACCTGCGTGTTGCTGTGTTGAATGTACAGGCGGCGCAGGCCCAATACCGCATTCAACGGGCGGATCTGTTTCCGACCGTTGCGGCCACGGGGCTGGAGCAAGTCGAGAAATACCCTGCGGGTGTGATTGCCACGGGCTCACCAGGCGCGGCAGGGGGCGGAGGTGCCGCTGCTGCGGGAACTAACGGCGCAACCTTCCGTTTCTTCGAGGTGGGTGTCGGCTTCACGTCCTACGAGCTCGACGTATTCGGCAAGATTCGCAGCTTGAATCATGCCGCGCTCGAGCAGTACTTCGGCACCGAGGAGACACGGCGCAGCGCGCAACTCACCCTCATTGCCGAGGTCGCCAGTGCCTATCTGGCGGTGTTAGCCGACGAGACGATCCTGAAAGTCACCCGCCAGACACTTGACGCTCAATCTCAGTCGTACAACCTCATCAAGAAGAGTCTTGATGCCGGTACTACGACGGAACTGGCGTTGCGGCAGGCGGCCACTACTGTCGATACGGCGCGGGCGAATCTCGCCGCCTACGCACGCCAGTCCGCACAGGACCGCAATGCCCTGATGCTCTTGCTCGGCGTCTCGATTCCGGAGGACGTTCAGTTCAGCTCTGACTTAGATGCGCAAACGCTGTCTGCCGATCTTCCGGTCGGGATCCCCTCAGAGGTCCTCGCACGGCGCCCTGACGTGTTGGCCGCCGAGCGCCAGCTGATTGCTGCCAACGCCGATATCGGTGCTGCGCGAGCCGCATTCTTTCCAAGCATCACACTGACCGGTAATTACGGAACAGCGAGTACGCGTCTGTCTGGACTGTTCAAGCCTGGCTCAACGGCCTGGACATTCTCTCCGCAGATCAGCGTGCCCATTTTCTCCGGCGGCGCCAACGTGGCAAATCTCGATCTGAGCAAGATTGAAAAGAACGTCTACATTGCTCAGTACGAAAAGGCGCTGCAAAGTGCTTTTCGCGAGGTCGACGATGCGCTGGCGGCTCGCCAGACACTGGACGACCAGTTAGCTGCGCAGCGCGCCGTCCAGGACGACGCGGCTGCTTCGTATCACCTGGCCGAGGTGAGATTCCGGAGCGGCGTCGACAGTTTTCTTCCCGTGCTGGATGCACAGCGCTCGCTGTATTCGGCGCAGCAAGCCGTCGTAACCCTGGAACTTCAGCGGCTCCAGAATATGGCGACTCTCTACAAGGCACTTGGCGGTGGCATGAGGGAAGATTCGGGTTCAAAGTGATGTAGTTGCGATACTGAGTATCCAGGACCCCGGCGCAGATCGGGCCTGGCTACGGGGGCAGACGAGATGGTGACACTGACCGTGGAGAACGGGGGGCCCCTGGCTCCCATGGGGCGGGGCGTCGCGGCCGTCCGCGAGCTGGGGCTGCGCATTGTCAGTGCGGCCTTGCAGATCCTGGCGACTGTCGCTGTGGTCCAGGCGCTCGCACCACCTGTTGCCGGAATTTACTTCCGGGGTGCCATCATCTGTTACGGCCTGGCGGCTTTGTTACGGGGCAAGTACGACCTCTTCGTCGCGCAACACTTCGTGGACTTTCGCAAGTCCGAGCTGCAACATCACGCCCGCGCCGTGGTGCGGGGCTTGGGGATCCGGGTATTGATCCGCAGCGCTGTCGCTTGTGCCGTGCTGTTGGTCTTCACCACCGACCTGGACGTCATGGATGTCCACCTGCGTCCTTATCTGCAGACCTATCTGCCTTTCGTGCTTGCGGTTCCTTTTGCGACGCTCGCGCTTTTTCTTGCCAGCGCGCTGCGAGCTGTCGATCACACGATCGGCAGTGTCATGGTCTCAAGCTATAGCATCAACGTACTGATCATTGCAGCGGCGGGTGTGACGGCCGCCGTCAGGCCGGATCTGCCGCTGTTGATTGTTTCGTGGGGCTTTTTCCTAGGTTGTGTGCTTGCGGCCGCCGTTGGGGTTCTGCTTACGCGGCAGGTGTTCGGACCGCCAGCGAAGCAGACGCCGGAACCGAGGTTGCACTCCGCAGAGTGGTTGGAGATTTACGCGTCCACGGCTCGTAACGGAACGGCCGGTGTTGCGTTCGCGGCGTTGCAGTGGGGGCCCGCATGTGTGCTCGCGGTGTTCGGTACGGCGATCGAGATCGCGGAGTATGCCGTGGCGATCCGCACAGCGCAGATTATCGATTTTCTGATCCCAGCAGTTGTTTTTGTTCCGCGTAGCGCGCGAATTCAGTCCCGCCTGTGTCAGGCGATGCATAGCGCGCGCGGCAAGCTCGCGGTCGATCTTTCCGTGTCGCTCGCAACGACCACCATCTGTGTCTTAGCGGTGGGGGTCCTCACGCCGCTGGTGTTTGTCAATTGGTACGGCGTGGCGTATCAGGACATCACCTCACTGTTCGTTCTGTTGTTCCTGATGCAATGGGTGGCCGGGGTCTGCCGGCCTGCGTTGCGTCAGCTTGCCGCAGATTGGGATCTGCGGCGGGTCCATCGCATCATGTTTGTCAGCATGATCGGCGCTATCGTCGTCAGCCTCGCCGGAGTCAACGATTATGGTCCACTTGCCGCGGCAGTCGGGAGCCTGGTGGGCGCGCTGCTGTTGAACGGCCAGGCACTCGACTCCGCCTTCAAGATCGCCGGCACTCCGCGGACGACCTAGAATCTCAGGCCCGCCCGGATCGGCAGGAAGTCAGATGTCCCGTTTTTGGGATTGAGCCGCTGATAACGCGCTTCGATGAAGAAGGAAGTCCGCGGTCCCATCGCAAACTCCAGGCCAATGCCTGCGTTCTTGGCGAACTGCCAGTTGCTCGTATTGCGACCCACGATACTATCGACTCCATAGTAGCCCGGTCCGCATCCCCACCAGAAGCAGATGAACCCGGGGTACACATTCGTCTGCCGGTAGGTGTTTTGTTGCTTATACCAACCCCCTCCCGCCAGGAAATAGGCCCGCACGTTCGGCGAGACCGTCAGCAGATCGAGCTCCAGGTCGACATCACCTCCCCAAAGCTTTTCCGTGCCGTTATCGACGCGGGTACCGTAGGTGGCGGACGCCTGATTCAACAGCGCCGGGCGGGCATCGAACTCGCTGTACGTTCCATCGACTCTGATGCCGAATGGCAAATGTGAGGTGGGGTACCAGGTAAACCCGAGGCCGGCGTTCCAACCGTTATCCAGTAATGTGTCGTTCGATCGTTGGGTGAGTGTTCCGCCGCCGTCAATATGGAAGCGGATTGGACGATACGTGAAGAGGCTCTTGGATTCGGGATACCTCGACTCAGAGTGCATCCAATCCGGATGCGCCGGAGGCGGCGGCGTGTTCTGTGGCGGCGCAGCGGCCTGTGGCGCAGGCGCCGGGGCATACTGATAGCGGTACTGCTGCGGCTGTGGACTCTGTGGCGCCGGAGTGTACTGATACCGCGGCGGCGGCGGTGACTGCGGCGCTTGGGTTGCCGGCTGCTGCGCTTGTGGCGGCGGTGCGGTCGGTGCTTGCGCCGGAGGAGGCGGCGTCGACGGAGTCGGCGGCGCGCTCTGCTGTGGCGCTGGTACCGTTTGCTCTTGGGGAACGTTCTGCGCGGTGGCAGTCACTGTCGCAGCGAGCAAGCATAGCGCGACTGACGTCCGAACATCCTTCTTCATGACGATCCCTCCGGTGCGGGAAGGTGAGGCATTTCACGCCAGCAATGCATGTACCTGTGGGAGACTCGAAACAACTCGCAACACGTTTCCGCAACACCGCTTTTCCAGTGCCGCGTGTGGTTCACACATCGCTGCTGTCTAATTTCTCGACAACGCCGCCGTGCCGTGCGGG
>Ga0134126_10000342_pt1 | contig 61036 bp, 50 predicted proteins | sample KB31752_FD_96881 | JGI IMG/M metagenome (GOLD analysis project Ga0134126, IMG submission 96881) | Terrestrial soil microbial communities with excess Nitrogen fertilizer from Kellogg Biological Station, Michigan, USA - KB3-175-2 | ecosystem: Environmental > Terrestrial > Soil > Unclassified ...
CCTCATCGGCGAGGATTTCTGCCGCCGGACCGGCTGTCAGCTGTTGCCCGATCCGGTGGTCGCGGAGATCGGCGGCGAGCGGGTGCTGCTGACACACGGCGATGCGCTATGCACCGACGACCATTCCTATCAGGAGCTGCGCAGCATCGTCAGGACACCCGCCTGGCAACGCCGATTCCTCGGTCTTTCGCTCGCCGACCGGCAGTTGCTTGCCGACGAGGCACGCGCCGGCAGCCGGGCGCATACCGCGCGCACCATTCCCAAAATCATGGACGTCAACGCCACCGCGGTAGCCGCGGCATTCAAGGCTGCGCACGTCCGCCGGATCATTCACGGCCATACGCACAGGCCCGCCGTGCACGATGCGCTGGCGGAGGGTCACCCCGTCCAGCGCATCGTGCTGGGCGCCTGGTACGAGCAGGGCAGCTATCTCGTGTACGAGAACGGGCGTTACGAGCTGCGGTCGCTGCCTCGCTGAGCGCCTACTGCGGCCCGGGCCCGGGCCCGGCCGATGATGACGGCCCCCGCATACCATGCTCCATGTCGTGCATCATCATCCCGTGCATCATCATTCCATGCATGAAGCCGTGTTCCGGCATCAGGACCTTGAGCTTCTTCATCTGCGTCGGGCTCAGCACCGACGATAGGCGCTGCAAAGTCTCCTTATGGGCGGCCTCATGGGCCACCCGCGCCTGCTTCATCGCCTGCTCCACCTGCTGCATCGCCGTCCTCATCTTCGCGTGCTCCTCGGCGAAGATAACCTGGACCTGCTGGCGCTGAGCCGGTGTCAGATCCAGCAACACGTCCAGCTGTTCCACCCGGCGCTGCTCCATCTTCTGCCGCCACTCGGCGGCATTCCTGCCGTCGTGGTCTCCATGCCATTGCGGCGGTGGCGGGGCGGGCTCCTGCGCGAGCGTTGCACCCGCGAAGCCCAGCATCGCCACCAGGACAACACTGCGTCTGATCATGAGATGCTCCACTCTGAGAGATGAGGTTACTCTAGCCTTCGTGGCTCACCCCGGCCGTAAGGAATGTTTGCGGTGTAAGCAATCGTTAACGCCGTGCCTGCGGCAACGGCTCAGCGGCGTCGGGGCAGCGTCAGGCGCGCCTCGAGCCCGCCTTCAGCACGATTCTCGAGAACCAGCGAGCCGCCATGCGCCTGCGCCACGTCGCGCGCGATACTGAGCCCGAGGCCGCTCCCGCCGGTATCGCGATTGCGCGAGGATTCCACGCGATAAAACGGCTCGAAGACCTTTTCGATCTCCTCTGGAGCGATGCCCGGTCCCTCGTCACACACGCTGATCTCGAGCTGCGCGGCATCCCGCATGACGATACGGGCGCGGCCGCCGAAGTTGACGGCGTTGCCGACGAGATTGGTGATACATCGCTTCAATGCCTGCGGCTTACCCGGCAATGTCCCGAGTGCCCTCCCTTCGACGGTGACGTCCCGGCCCATCTCCACGAACTCAGCCCGTATCGTTTCGAGCAACAGATTGATATCGACCGGCTCGAACGCCTCCTCGTCGTTGAGACCGCGAAAGAGCGCCAGCGCCCCACGCACCATGCTCTCCATCTCATCGAGCTCCTTGCCGAAGCGCGCCTGCAGCGCTGGATCCTCGATCTGTGTCTCGACCTGAAGGCGTAGCCGCGTCAGGGGTGTCTTCAGGTCATGCGACATGGCCGCCAAAACGCGCGTGCGGCTGTCCAGGTAGCGGTGCAGGCGGTCCTGCATGGTGTTGAAGGCGCGGGCGGCGTGGCGCAGCTCGCGTGCCCCCTTTTCCTCCAGCTTGGGCTGCCGCAGACCCCGTCCGATGTTGTCCGCCGCGGTCGCGAGCTGCGACAGTGGGCGGGTGATCCCGCGGGCGGCGATATAGAGGGCGATGACGAGCAGGATCACCAACAGGGTCATGTTGACCATCAGGCCGATCGGCAGCGGTGTCAATGGAGCGTTGCGCGTGACCCGGTATACGAGAGTCGAGCGGTCAGGCAGCCGGATCCCGACGTCGTACGACTGCGCGGCACGGTCTGCCTGCGGGGCGAAGAAAGGCGACGGGATCGGGATGACGGCGGCGGCCGGTGCGGTCGCCGCTTTCACCGTGACGCCATAACCGTTGCCCAGGTCGGCGCGCAGCTGCTGCGACAGCACCTCCTCCAGGTGCCGTGCAAAGGGCAGTTTGATGAAAACGTGCGGCCAGGAGTGAGCCATCGGAGGCAGCGCTCGCAGCGGTCGATGCCTCCCCGGAGGGGTCCCGGGGCCTCCCGTGCCATCGCGCGCCGGCATCCCCGGCGGCGCAGGGCCGATCGGGGGCAACAGGTACGGCTCCCCGTGCCAGACGCGCTCGTGCAGCCTCAGCTCCCGCCGCTCGCGGTGCAGCGTGAGCCGCGCGGCCTGTTCCTTCAACCGCAGGACAGTGGGGCCACGCTGCTCGGCCGGCAGCTGCTCGAGCAGCAGCGTGATCTCCGTGATCCGGCGCGACCACTCCCGCACACTGCTGTCCAGGACGAACCGCTCCAGGTGGCTCGCCACGAGGTACAGGCTCGCGGCCTGGGCGAGCACGACGGCGATCACGAGAGCCGCGATCAGGCGGCCGAACAGGGACTGCGGCCAGAATGACAGGCGCATTGCGCGGTCCGGCGCCGGATCAGGCGGTCTCTACCGGCACGCCGATCACATAACCCTCGCCGTACACGGTCTTGATGATCTGCGGCGCACGCGCATCGTCGCCCAGGATCTGCCGCAGCCGGCTGACCCGCACATCGATGCTGCGATCGAAAGGATCTGCTTCGCGCCCCCGCAGCAGCTCAGTGAGCTGCGCCCGCGACAACACCCGGTTACCGGCGGAAAGCAACACCGCGAGCAGACGGTATTCAGCACCACTGAGGGCGACATCCTTACCGGCCGCGTCCGTGAGTGTGCGTCGCGTCGTATCGAGCCGCCAGCTGCCGAACGTGAATTCACGCACCAACTGCGGATTGGGGTCCCGAGGCGCATTGGCTGCCCGCCGCAGCACCGCCCGAATCCGCACCAGGAGCTCCCGGGGATTGAAGGGCTTCGGCAGATAATCGTCGGCGCCGATCTCGAGCCCGACGATGCGGTCGACGTCCTCGCCGCGAGCCGTCAGCATGATCACCGGGATCTGGGAGTGGGTGCGCAGCTCCCGGCAGAGAGTGAGGCCATCCTCGCCGGGCAGCATCAGATCGAGCACGATCAGGTCGACCGCCGCGCGATCCAGGACCCGCCGCATCTCACGGCCGTCCGCAACGGCGGTCGTGCGGAAATCGTTCTTCTCGAGATACTGACTCAACAGCGAGCGAATCTCGCGGTCGTCGTCGACGATGAGCAGGTGGGGTCGGTCGGCCATGGGAAGAAGATAATCGTGCCGCGCGGGCCCGGTGTAACGAACTGTTATTCCGTACGATCCGGCACGCCAGCGGACGGCGGACCCGAGTGGAAGCGAAGCTGCGCATCGGGTGACGTGGCGAGCCGCGCCTCGTGGCCGGCCAGCTCGCGCAGCCTGTCCCGCCAGCGGGAGGGCGCAGCCTGATGCGCGAGATCCAGGTACTGCTCGAAGTGTCGCGCCTCGGACTTTGCGAGCTGCGCATAGAAGCCGCCAACCTCCGCCGGCAGCCGCGGCGCGAGCAGCCGAAAGCGCTCGCAGGAGCGCGCCTCGATCAGCGCACCCGTGAGGAGGAGATCCAGCTTGCGTCCAGGGTCTGCCGTGCGCAGCAACGTTCTCAGCCCCGAGGCGTATCTCCCCGGCCGCTGGCGCTCGAAGGGAACCTCGAGCGCCGTCATGAGCTTCTGGACCTGCTCGAAGTGCCGCAGCTCCTCGCGCGCCAGGCGCGACAGAGCCGCCGCGAGAGTCCGGTCCTCGGGATAGGCGAACATCAGCGCGAGGGCGGTCGATGCCGCCTTCTTCTCGCATTGGGCATGGTCGTTGAGGAGCTCACGCCAGCGGGCGGCCGCCGCCTGCACCCAGCCATCGGGAGTGGGTGCGAGCAAAATCTCGGACTCACCGCCGCTCAGGGTCACGCCGGCTCCAGGAACCGCGCGAGCTGCCGATCGAGCGCCTCCGCAGCGGCGAGCGCGCTCGGGAAACGCTCCTCCGGCTGCTTCGCGAGCAGGCGCTCGAGCAGGGGCTGCAGGCCGTCGAGACCGGGCGCGAGCTGCGGGACCGGCTCCTTGCGGTGCTTGTAGATCACCGCCATCGGATTCTCGGCGCGGTACGGCTTGCCCCCGGTCAGCATCTCGTAAAGGATGACGCCGAGGCTGTAGAGGTCGCTGCGCGCATCGGTGGGCTCCCCGTGTCCCTGCTCCGGGCTCATGTAGTGCGGCGTGCCGAAGATCAGGCCGCGCTCGGTGAGGTCCAGCCTTTGAGCCTCGTCCTTCGAGAGCCCGAAATCGATGAGCGCGATGCTGCCGTCCTCGCGCAGCATGACGTTGCCGGGCTTCAAGTCGCGATGCACCACGCTTTCCGCGTGCAGCGCGGCAAGCGCCCGCGCGATCGCCGCGGCGACACGCACAGCCCAGCGCGGCGCAATCTGCGACTTCATCCGGCGACGCAGGTCGCCGCGCGGGAAGTACTCCATGACCAGCCATGCGTGCTCATCGCTGACACCGAGGTCGAAGAGCCGCACGATGCCGGGGTCGCGGATGCGCTGCGCGATCTCGTATTCCTGCAGGAATCTGAGAAACGAGTCCGGCGCCTCGCCCTGCTCGGGCTCGTCGCGCACCACCTTGAGCGCGACCAGCAAGCCTGTCGCGAGGCGCTCGGCAAGAAAGATGTCGGCCCGCGTGCCGGAGGCCACCTGGCCCACGCGCCGGTAGCCACGGATGAACGCCCCGCCGAAGCACTGCGACTCCGGCGCAGCGCGCGGATCGTCGGGTTTGCCGGGAAGGCGCATCTGCGGCGCGTTATATCACGTCCGGAGCGGCGGCAGCTTCAGGCCGATCACGAGGTCCGCCACGTTGGTGCCGGTAGGGCCGGTGCGAACCAGCGCATCGGCCGCGGCAAGCGCCGTCGCGGAATCCGCCCGCGAAAGGCAGTCGTCGGGGTCGAGCCCGGCGCATGCCATCCGTGCGCAGGTCTCGGAGTCCACCAGTCCTCCGGCCGCATCGGTAGGACCATCCGTGCCGTCGGTGCCGGCGGCAAGCAGCAGCAGCTGCGGATAACCCGGGAGGAACCGGGCGGCGGCGAGCGCGACGTGCTGATTGCGTCCGCCCCGGCCCGGGAGCGCCGGCAGGCTGACCGTCGACTCCCCGCCCCAAACCCGAACCTGCGTGTTGCCGATGAGAAGCTCGTGGGCAAAGCGCGCGCCGAGACGGGTCGCCTCCCCCGAAAATCGTTGCTGCACACATTCCACGGTGAGCCCTCGTTGCAACGCCTCCATGGCTACGCCGGCCATCGCCTCGGTCACCGAAGCGACGACCTGCCGCTCGACGCGATCCACTCCGCCCGCAGCGGGACCGAGCAACCCCGAACCGATGACCGCGGGATCGTCTGTCGGTACATCCGAGATGAAAAGGGCACGCGCGGCGCGGCCACCGAAGCGCGCGGCGAGACGTCCGCCCTTGATTCGTGACAGGCGCGCGCGCTGCGCGTTGAGCTCGCCGATCGCAACGCCCCCCGCGAGACCGCCGGCGGAGAGTTGCTCGAGCTCCTCGAGCGAGACTCCGGGTTCCAGCACTTCCACCAGGCTCGAGGCGCCGCCCGATATCAGGAAGAGCGGCAACGCCGTCGCCGGCAACTCGTGCACCCACTCGAGCAGCCGCGCCCCCGCCGCGAGCGAGCGCTCGTCGGGCACCGGGTGAGCGCTCTCGTGAGCCTCCACGCCGGGTAATGACAGGAGCTCCGGCGCGAGATGTCCGCTCTTGGTGATGACCAACACCCGCTCGAGCGCGGGCCCGAGCGCATCGACGGCGCCGAGCGCCATGGAAGCCGCCGCTTTGCCGACCGCCGCGACCCAGACAGGCCCATCATCTCGCGCCGGCGGCCGCGCCAGCAGCGCCTCGCGCACACACCGCCGACCCGCGACTCTCTCGAGCCCGGCGTGGAGCAGTTCGAGCAGGAGCCGATGCCGATCGGAAATCATCTCGGTAGGTCATCGATTGACGAGACCGTATCCCCAGGCAGGGACTGCGCAGCGCAATGCCCGGATCCAGCGCTCGATTAAGAGGTACGGATGACTTTCAGCAGGCGCCGGTCGCCGCGCAGCTTCTTCGCCTCGTCCGAGCGCTCGAGCTGCAGCCTTTCCAGGTACTCCGGCGTCACATCGCCCGTGACGTACTCGCCGGAGAAGCACGAGGTATCGAACTCCTCGATACGCGCGTCCTCGTGCTTGCAGGCGGCGATCAGGTCGTCGAGATCCTGATAGATCAGCCAGTCCGCGCCGATGAGCCGCGCCACCTCATCGACCCGCCGTCCGCTCGCCACCAGCTCCCGCGCCGCCGGCATGTCGATGCCGTAGACGTTGGGGAAGCGCACGGGCGGCGCGGCGGAGGCGAAATAGACCTTGCGCGCTCCCGCTTCGCGCGCGAGCTCGATGATCTGCGCCGAGGTGGTGCCGCGCACGATGGAGTCATCCACCAGCAGCACGTTCTTGCCGCGGAACTCCAGGTCGATGGCGTTCAGCTTGCGGCGTACGGATTTCTGCCGCTCTTCCTGGCCGGGCATGATGAAGGTGCGGCCGATGTAGCGGTTCTTGATGAACCCTTCCCGGTACTTGACCCGGAGGCGCTGCGCCAGCTGCAGAGCGCTCGTGCGGCTCGTGTCCGGGATGGGAATGACCACGTCGATGTCGTGGTTGGCCCGCTCGCGCAGCATCTTCTCCGCGAGACGGTCGCCCATGCGCATGCGGGCGCGATAGACGGAGATGTTGTCGATCTTCGAGTCCGGGCGGGCGAAGTATACGTATTCGAAGATGCAGGGGGTGTGGCGCACACTGGCCACGCACTGGTGCGAGTGGAGCCGCCCGCCCTCGTCGATGAACACCGCCTCGCCGGGGGCGACGTCGCGCACCAGCCGGAAGGAGAGGCTGTCGAGCGCCACGCTCTCCGAGGCGAGCATCCATTCCGGGCCGCGCGGGGTATCCCGCTGCCCGAGCACGAGAGGCCGGATGCCGTTGGGGTCGCGGAACCCGAGGATGCCGTGCCCGATGATCGTGGCCACCACGGCATAGCCGCCACGGCAGCGGCGATAGACCGCATTCAACGCCGCGAACACGTCGGCCGGAGTGATGCGCGGGGTCCCGATGCGCTGCAGCTCAGAGGCGAAGACGTTGAGCAGCACCTCGGAGTCGGAAGTGGTGTTGAGATGCCGGCGGTCCTCCCGGATCAACACCTCGGCGAGCTCCGTCGCGTTGGTCAGATTGCCGTTGTGGGCGAGGCAGATGCCGTATGGCGAATTGACGTAGAACGGCTGCGCCTCGGAGGCGCTCTCGCATCCGGCGGTGGGATAGCGCACGTGGCCGATGCCGGCGTGACCTTTGAGCTCGACCATGTGGTGCTGCTGGAAGACATCGCGCACCAGGCCTCTGCCTTTGCGGACACAGAGCTCGCCGTCGACGTAGGTGGCGATGCCTGCAGCGTCCTGACCGCGATGCTGCAGCACCGTCAGCGCGTCATAAATGCGCTGATTGACTGCGCTGGTTCCGACGACACCGACGATTCCACACATGGTCCTACCTCGAAGAGTCAGCGCCGACCAGCACGCGCAAGCCGCTGGCCACGGAGTGGCCGTAGGGAAGCAGCGTGGAATGGCGCCACCACACCTCGCCATCGAGCTTCAGCAGCTGGCCGAGGATGACGAACACCCCGATCAGCACCGCGCCGCGCGCCGCACCGAACAGAAAGCCGAGAAAGCGGTCCGTGCCACTGAAGATCGAGAGGCGCACGTAGTGCCCCACGATGGCGCCGAGTCCGGCGCCGAAGAGCAGGATGAGCGCCACGATGATCACGCGCGCCGCCCAGGGCCGCACGTAGCTGGCGCCGAGGAGCCCGCCGAGATGCGGCTCGATCATGTCCGAGAAATGCCAGGCGACGAAGAGCGCCACGATCCAGGTGCCCAGGGCGATGGCCTCGCGCAGAAAGCCGCGGATGGCGCCCACGATGGCCGACAGCACGACGGCGGCGATCACCAGATAATCGGCGATGTTCATGGAACAGGGTTTTGCGAGGACGCGTGGGCGCTCCAGGAAACCGCGGCGGATTGTACAAGAGCGGTGGGGGCTGTCGCTCGGAAACGCATCACCTTACGGGAAGCAGCTCGCCGCGATGCCCGAGAGCCCGCAATCGGGCAGCAAGATGCTCCGCCCCGCTGCGATCGTGCGCCGGACCGGCGCGTACCCGCCAGAGAACACGTGAGCCGGCCCGCGCGGAGGACACCGACATGCGGAAGCCCCGGCGCTGAAGCGAGTGCGCCAGGCGATCCGCATTCCGGCGACTGGCAAAACTGCCAAGCTGCACCACCCATCCTCCGGATGAGGCCGAAGAGGCCTCCCGCACCGAGGTATCTGGGGCCGATTTCCCACCCTGCAAGCGGCGCGACTGAGCCGGCACGTGCTGTGGCGCAGAGCTTTCCTCAGGGGTCTCCGCGGCGCTTTCCGCGGAGCTTTCCCCGGGACTTCGGGCGGCGCTTTCCGCGGAGCTTTGCGTCGGGCTTCCCCCGGAGTTTTCCCTGGAGCTCTCCGTGGAGCTGTCCAGTGAGCTTTCCCCGGGCTGCGCCGACGCTTGCGCCGGCGGCGCGGCAGCACCCTCCGGGGCTTGCGGCGTCCCGTTGAGTGTCAGGGTATAGGAGCGAAGCGGCGGCTGCGCATGCGCAGCCCGGCCGCCGCCAGTGGCCGCCGAGGACGCCGCGGTCGAAGATGCGGCAGGCGCGGACTTCGTCCGGATCGGCCCGGTCAGGAGCTCCGGAACCAACAGCACGATCAGCACCACCAGAATGATGGCGCCCGTCAGTCGCTCTTTCACGCCGCGGAGTATACCCCAAGCCACTCCAGCGCCGGCCCCACCGTGTGCACCGAGCCGCAAACGACTACGCGATCGCCCGGACGCGCGGCCGCGCGCGCAGCCGCGCAGCCCTCAGGCACCGAATCGGTGAGAGTCGGGTCGTGCACCACGGGCTCGAGGCGCCGCGCCAGCTCCGTCGCGGAGATGCCGCGCGGACCCTCCAGGCTGCAGAGGAACCAACGATCCAACGCCGGTGCCAGTGCGCTCGCGATCGCCGGGGCATCCTTGTCGCCCAGGATGCCCACGACTCCGAGCGTACGTCCCTGACACGGCCGCTCGGCGAGCTGCGAGGCCAACACCTCGGCGGCGGGCGGGTTGTGCGCGATGTCCAGGATCCACTCGACCACCCCGGGGACGATCTGAAAGCGGCCCGCGAGCCGCACCCGGCGCAGCGCGGCGGCCACGGTCTGCGTATCCAGTTTCGCCACGACTTGCGCCGCCGTGTTCGATCGCTGTCCGTGCGCGGCGAGCGCCTCGAGCGCAGCGAGGGCCGTCGCCGCATTGCGATACTGGATCGGACCCGCGAGCGCCGACGGCGGCAGATCGCCGAGACTGAGCCGGGCTCCCTGGTAGCTCCAATGCGGCTCTCCCCGGGGCGCGGGCGCCAGCTGCCAGCTGAAATCCCGCTCCGCGACGATCGGCTTCGCGCCGAGCCGCTCGATCGCGGAATACACGCTCGCCGGCATGCGCGCCGTGCCGAGCACCGCCGGACGGCCGGAGCGGAAGATGCCGGCCTTCTCCGCACCGATCTCCTCCAGAGTCTCCCCCAGCCAGTCGCGATGATCGAAGCCTACCGAGCAGACCACCGACACGTCCGCATCGACGAGATTGGTGGCATCGAGGCGTCCTCCGAGTCCCACCTCGAGCAGCGCCAGCTCGACGCTCCGCTCCGCGAAGAGGAGCAGCGCCGCAAGCGTGTTGTATTCGAAGAAAGTCAGGCTGGTGGCGCCGCGCGCCGCCTCGATGCGCTCGAAGGCCGCGACGATGGCCGCGTCCTCCGCCTCCACGCCGTCGATCCGGATACGCTCGTTGTAGCGCAGGAAGTGCGGCGAGGTGAAAAGCCCCACGGACCGCGCGGCCGCAAGCCACACCGCCTCGAGATGCGCCGCGGTGGATCCCTTGCCGTTGGTGCCGCCCACGGTGACGACCGCGGACTGCGGCCGCTCGATCCCGAGCCGCCGGGCCACCGCCCCCACGCGGGCAAGGCCGAGGTCGATCGACTTCGGGTGCGCGGCCTCCTGCAGCGCGAGCCACTCCGCGAGCGAGCGGGCCACGGGCCGCCGGACGCTCAGGCAGCGGCTGCCGGTTGCTTCAGGAGCATGCGAAGGAGCGATGCGATCCGTTCACGCATGTCGCGACGGTCGACGATCATGTCGAGCGCCCCATGTTCGAGCAGGAACTCGCTGCGCTGGAAGCCCTCGGGCAGCGTCTCGCGTACCGTCTGTTGGATCACTCGCGGGCCGGCGAAGCCGATGAGCGCGCGCGGCTCCGCCAGGTTCATGTCACCCAGCATGGCCAGGCTCGCCGAGACGCCGCCGGTGGTCGGGTCGGTCATCACCGAGATGAAGGGCAGATGCGCCTGTGCGAGGCGCGAGAGCGCCGCGGCGGTCTTGGCCATCTGCAGCAGCGAATAGAGCGCCTCCTGCATGCGGGCGCCGCCGCTTGCGGTGAAGCAGATCAGCGGCTTGCCGTGCTCGATGCAGTGATCGGCGGCACGCTTGAAGCGCTCCCCGACGACAGAGCCCATCGAGCCGCCGAGAAACTGGAACTCGAAGGCACAGGCCACCACCGGCAGCTTCTCGAGCGTGCCCGCCAGCACGATGAGCGCATCGGTCTCCCCCGTCGCCTTCTGTGCCTGGGCGAGCCGGTCCTTGTAGCGCTTGCTGTCGCGGAACTTCAGCGGATCCTCGGGAGTGATCCGCGCCCCGATCTCTTCGGTCGTGGCCGGATCCAGGAAGCGCTCGAGCCGCTCCCGGCCGCCGATCCTCATGTGATGACTGCACTTCGGACATACATACAGGTTGCGCTCGAGCTCGGCGCGATAGAGCACGGCATCGCAGGCCGGACACTTGATCCAAAGCCCTTCCGGCACCGAGCGGGTCCGGCGCTCGGTCTTGATGCGCGAGGGCATGATCTTCTCGAACCAGGACATGCGAGCCACCTAGGGTGGGAAGCCAGCCGGGATCATATCGCAGGACGGCGGGGGAATTAGGAAGGCGGCCGGATAGCGCACGTGCCAGAAGTAGAGCCCGTCCGCCGGCGCCGTGGCGGCGCTGAGCCGCCGATCGCGGCCCGCGAGCACTTCCGCGGCCCAGGACGGGGGCGCATCGCCCTTACCGATGCGGATGAGGAGCCCCGCGATATTGCGCACCATGTGGTGCAGGAAAGCATTGGCTGTAGCCTCGATCGCGAGCCAATCGCCCTGACGCGCGACCGTCACCCGCTCCATGCGGCGGATTGGCGATTTCGCCTGGCATCCCGCGGCCCGGAAGGCGCTGAAGTCATGCTCACCCTCGAGCACCGCCGCCGCCTGCGCCATGGGTTCGGCATCGAGCGGGCGATGGATCCAGGTGGCGCGATGCGCGAGCAGGCCGGAGCGCGAAGTGCGATTGAGGATCAGATACCGGTACGTGCGCGCCTCGGCCGAGTAGCGCGCGTGAAAATGCGCGGGTACGGGGCGTACCCAGGAAATGCTGATGTCGCGTGGCAGGTCGGAGTTGGCTCCCAGCGTCCATGCCCGCATGCTGCGGCTTGCGGCGGTGTCGAAATGCGCGACCTGCCCGCGGGCGTGGACGCCCGCGTCGGTCCTGCCGGCGCAGACGAGGCTCACCGGCTCGGCCGCCACCTTGCCCAGGGCCCTCTCGGCAAGCATTTGGACCGCCTCCGCCGAGGGCTGGCTCTGCCAGCCGGCGTAACGGGTACCGTCGTACTCGAGTCCGACCGCAATACGCGTCATTGAAAAGCAGGACGACCCGGACAGGAGCCCGGATCCAGTACTGCAACTAACCGGGCAACGATTCCATCAGGCGCTCTGCTTCCTGGCGCTGTGCCGTCGAGCCCTCCTGCATCACTTCCTCGAGGATGTTGCGCGCACCCTCGGGATCTCCCATGTCCATGTAGGCACGCGCGAGATCGAGCTTGGTGCCGACCTCGCTCATGGTGACGGGCTCCAGGTCCGGCAGCGCGAGATCGTCCGCCGACAGCTTCTGCGTCGCAGTGAAGGCGGTATCCGGCACCGTTGCTGTACCGACATCGAGGTCGAGATCGGCACCGTTTGCGCCGTGGCCAGCGGCCTCATGCTCCGCAGCGCTGAGCTCGTAGTCGACACCGCCCGCATCGAGCGCCGCCAGCCGCGAGGTCGCAGCGGTGTCATGACCGTTCGCGCGGCCATCACCCTCGGTCAGCACCGCCTCGAGCTCGCTCTCGTCGATCTGCCACGCGTTGGTGGTGCCGGTGGGCTCCGGCGACGGCTCGGCCGGACGCTGGCTCGCCTGCTCCATGATGCGGCGCGAGTGCTCGTCGAGTCCCGCGACCATGGTCGGGGCCTCGGATGAGGCTTCGGTCGCCTCGCCCGCCTGATCGACCGCTTCGAATGCTCCGAGATCCAGGCCGAGGTCGTCGATCGCGAGCTCGGCCGTCTGCTCGGGATTGCCTTGCTTGAGGGCCGTCTCGACCTTCTGCCGGATCGTGGGCTGCTCCGACACATACAGCGCCGGCTGCTCGATGGTCGGACCCTCGATCTCCGTGCCGAACTCACCCGGGATCTCATCCCCTCCGGGCATGGTCGCGGTCATTTCCCGCGTCGAGCCGGTGGCGTTATCCGCAAAGTGGGTATCGAGCAGGGCCATGTTGCGATCGGTGGCGGTACCGGGGGACTCGACCGTCACTGCCCCCGACTCGGTCTCGCCGAGCGCCGAGCCGATGTCGAGATCGAGGCCCTGGGCATGCTGGCCGGTGCGTCCGGACGCCACGTCGAAGTCGAGACCTGCGACCTGGCCTCCCGCGAGGTCGAGGTCGACCCCCGCCGATGCCGCGCCGCTCACAGCGGCGCCGCCCGCGAACAGCGGATCCTCCGGCGCGAGCTGCTTGCCCATGATGACGATCTTTTCCCACTCGCCCGGCGCGGCTTCGGCCCGGCTAGCGGCCAGCTCGCGCGCGGTCTGCAGGAACTGCTCTTTGTTGCCCCACACGAAGAAGACTTCGAGGAGCTTCAGCTTGAGGTCCCGCCGCTCGGGCTCGCGCCCGATGGCGATGCGGATGAGGTCGGCGGCCTGATCGTACAGGCCGTAGGCCATGTGAAAGTCCGCCTCGGCGAGCGGGTCGCCCTGATCGAGGTTGACTGCCGTCTCGCTGCTGATCGTCTGATCGGCCGTAGTGACGTGCTTGGCGGATACGGGGCCCGCAGCAGCCGCGATCCTCGGCCGCTCATGCGTCCCGGTCTCCTCCACGACGAACGAGTCGTCATGTTCCGCGGCTGCCGGACGAATCGAGGCCGTATCGCCTGGTGATGGCTCCAACCTCGTGTAGGGAGAGGGGCTTGCTCCCGCCGCCGCGAGGCGACCCAGCGAATCGTCCAGGTCCGACTGCCGGCGCGAGCGCCAGCTCTTGAAGCCCAGGTAGCCGAGCGCGGCTGCCACCAACGCGGCGATGACCCACCAGTAGCTCGCGAGCGTGTCGAAGAGTGAGGGACCCGAGGACGCCTTGAATGAGTTGGCGGCCTTCGCCGGCGGACGATGCGCCATGTGAGGCGCTGCCGTCGGAGCATGCTGCGGTGCCGGAGTGCTCGCGACGGGCGGCGGCTGAGCCGCCTCGCTCGGCGGCGGCTGGGCGGGCGTCTGGGTGGCTGCCGGCGGCGGATTGGCTTGCTCATGGTTGACACTGCTCGCCGTCGGCGGCGAGCCGGCCACAGGCGGACTCTCTGCGGGAGCGGCCTGCGGGGCCTTCCCGGCGGCAAGCTGAGCCTGCATGCTCGCGAGTTGCGCGTCCTTCAACTGGAGCAGGCGATGCTCGTCGGAGAGTTGCGTCTGCAGACTCTGAACCTGTGCCTGGAGCGATTTGACCTCACCGCTCGAGGAGCCCGCGGTAGCAGCCGAGCCGGAAGCTCCGGCACCGCCCTGCGGGGCGACCAGCCGCAGCCGGCCCGGGCCGCTGCCCGCGCCCGCTGCCTCCTGCGAGGCGCCGCGCCAGGCGGCGTACTGCCGGCGGACTTCCGCCGTTGCGTCCGTCGATGAGATTGCTGCGACCGAGGCGCTGTCAGGAACGCGCAGTACGGCGCCCGAGCGCAGCAGGTTCATGTTGCGTGCGAAGGCGTCGGGATTGGCCTGATAGATGGCCACCATCCAGGAGCGGGTCGGGCCGGAGCCGGGTCCGGAGCCGCTCAGCCGGCTGGCGATGCCGGAGAGGGTCTGGCCGCGGTGCACGATGAGCGAGTGCGGCTCGCCACCCGCGGGGGCAGCCGAAGCAGGAGCGCTCTCGTCCGCCGATGACCCGGCGGAGCCGGGTGCAGCCGCAGCCGGAGCTGCAGCTTGCGCCGCCGGAGCCTGCGCCGGGGCCTCAGCCGCCCGGGACTCCGGGCGCGCGATCTCGCCGCCGCGCTGTGCAGTGCCGGTGGCAGCCGGCGCGACCTGCTGCGCGGCAGCCTGTGACTGGTTCGGGACGTAGACCGGTGGATCGAGAAGGACGGTGTACTCGCGGATCAGATGACCGCGATCCCAGTTTGCCTCGACCAGCAGGGTCAGCACGGGATCGGTGATGGGCTGATCCGACGTCAGCTCCACGACCTCCCGGCCGTCTGCCGTGCGCAGCGTCTTCACATGGACATCGCTCAGGAACTGCGGCCAGCTGAGGCCGTAACGAGCAAAAGTGTCCTGCGAAGCGAGCTGGACCTGCAGGTTCTGCAGCGCGTCCGGCGAGGCGTCGAGCAGCTCGATCTGAGCCTTCAGAGGCTGATCGAGAGGTGAAAGGAGACGGATGTCTCCGAGGCCGAGGGCGAACGCCGCTGAGGGCACAACCAGCAGCAACGCCACCGCCCGGCTTGAGCGTTTGGCGACCATTACGACACCCCGGGAGGCATCAGTGAGTGGAATAGACTGTTAAAACAAAGGGATGGCTGCATCTTGGCAGTCTCATCCGATCGAGGCGGCAATATAACTTAATTGGGCGGAAAGCCAAAGCGACCGCAATAGAGAATGAGAAAAGATGCACCCGCGACCCATAAGTTAAGTCCGATTGTCGATGGCGGGATATTCACGCAGGGGCAAGACATAAACTGTGTCGTATTTCTAAGACTTTAATTACTTGCCTTCGGAGCGGGCGATATTCGGGGTGGTCGAGCGTACATCGGCGTTCTGAGCCCGGTGGCGCAGGTAGTGGTCCATGAGGACGATTGCGAGCATGGCCTCGGCAATGGGGGTAGCCCGCAGACCCACGCAGGGGTCGTGGCGGCCGGTCGTGACGATTTCCACCGGCTGGCCTGAGGTATCCACCGTCCGGCCCGGCACCTGGATGCTCGAGGTCGGCTTCAGGGTGAGATGTGCCACGACGTCCTGGCCGGAGGAGATGCCGCCCAGGACCCCGCCGGCGTTATTGCTGGCAAACCCCTGGGGAGTGAGCTCGTCGCGGTGCTCGCTGCCGCGCTGCGCGACCGCGGCAGTGCCGGCACCGATCTCGACTGCCTTGACGGCATTGATGCCCATCAGCGCTGCGGCGATGTCCGCGTCGAGCCGGCCGAAGACCGGCTCTCCCAAGCCCGGCGGCACCCCCGCCGCGATGACGGTCACGCGCGCGCCGATCGAGTCTCCCTCCGAGCGCAGCTTCCAGATGAGCGCCTCGAGCTCGTCCACCCGCGCAGGGTCGGGACAGAAGAAGGGATTCTGGTAGGCGAATGCCGGATCGCGCGCTTCGAGGGTGAGCGAGCCGACCTGGCTGAGGTAGCCGTAGATCCTGACGCCCAACCGGGTCGCGAGGTACTTGCGGGCGATCGCCCCCGCCGCGACGCGCATTACCGTCTCGCGCGCCGATGAGCGGCCGCCGCCGCGGTAATCGCGCAGGCCGTACTTCTGCTGATAGGTGTAGTCGGCGTGGCCGGGCCGGAAGCGGTCCTTGATCTTCTCGTAGTCACGCGAGCGCGCATCGGTGTTCTCGATGAGAAGCCCGATCGGCGTGCCGGTGGTGTGGCCTTCGAAGACACCCGAGAGGATGCGGACCTGATCGCCCTCCCGGCGCTGGCTGACGAACTTCGAGGTGCCGGTGCGGCGCCGGTCGACATCCTGTTGGATGTCCTCCTCCGCGAGAGCGAGTCCCGGCGGGCAGCCGTCGACGATGCAGCCGAGCGCCGGCCCGTGGCTTTCGCCGAAGGTCGTCACCGTGAACAGCCTGCCGATGGTGTTGCCTGACATCTCGTGGGTTACCTGCGAACCTGCTCCGCGGTGAGGAGAAACACCCCGCCGCCGCCGCGCTCGAATTCCAGCCAGAGGAAGGGAAGCCGCTTGAACGCCCGGCGCACAGCCGCCTCGGTATTGCCGACCTCGACGATGAGCAGCCCGCGCGGTCGCAGATGCGCGATCGACTCCCGCAGGATCACCCGCACGGAGTCGAGGCCCTCGCGCCCCGCGGCGAGCGCAAGCGGCGGCTCGTGACGATACTCGGGCGGGAGTCCTGACATCTCCCGCCGCCCCACGTAGGGCGGATTGGCGACGATGATATCGTAGCGCTGGCCCGCGAGGGCGCTGAAATGGTCGGATCGAAGGAGGCGCACACGCCGACCGATCCGGTGGCGGCGCACGTTGATTGCGGCGACCGCCAGCGCCTCGCGCGAGATGTCGACCGCGTCGACGCGCGCCCGCGGCAGCGCCTTCGCGCAGGCGATCGCGATGCAGCCGGAGCCAGTGCCGACATCGAGGATCCGGCGCACCCGCGCGGGATCGATCCACGGCGCGAACCGTCTCTCGATGAGCTCTGCAATCGGCGAGCGGGGAATGAGCACCCGCGGATCGACATGAAACGGCAGCCCGGCGAACCACGTCTCGCCGGTGAGGTATACCGCGGGAATCCGCTCCGCGATGCGCCGCGCGATGAGCTCGTCCACGCGCTCGATGCCGCGGTTGCCGACACGCCGCCCGTAGATGGCGCGGCCTCCGTCATCAGGCAGATCCAGGGCATGCAGCACCAGGGCCGCGGAGTCGTCCCACGCATTGTCGGTCCCGTGCCCGAAGAAAACTCCTGCCCGGCGCAGCCGCCGCGCGCCGCGCTCGATGAGCTCGAGAACGGAAGGCTTATCGCGGGCGCCTGCTCGTGCAGCGGCGGCACTCGGGGAACTCCGCCTCGCCCGCGCCGCAGCCTCATGCGGCGGCCTGCGTCCGGCCGACTTCCCGATGCCCCGCTTCCCGCGGGGCCGCGCTTTCGCCGTGTGGGATAATCTGTTCATGACTGCTCGACTCTTCTGGATCCTCGTCGGCCTCGGCGCGCTGTGCGCCGCGCTCGCCGGCTTTCTGCTGGCCGCGGAAATTGACAGCTCCCGGCCGGTGCTGGCAAGCGGGACTTGGTTGCCGGACGCCAGGCCGGTCTCAGACTTCCACCTGCTGGACAGCCAGGGACGGCCATTCACCCGCGCGTCCCTCCTCGGCCACCCGACCCTGGTGTACTTCGGGTTCACGCATTGCCCGGACGAGTGCCCGGCGACACTTGCGGCGCTTGCACGGGTCAGGAAGCAGGCGGATCTTCCGGCTCTGCAGGTGCTCTTCGTCACGGTGGACCCGGAGCACGACACGCCCGCGGTACTCGCAGCCTATTTGCGGCATTTCGATCCGAGCTTCCTCGGTGTCACCGGTGACCCCGGCGAGATCCGCCGCCTCGCTGGCAGCCTGGGGATCGGGATCACGCGCGTCACACTACCGGGCGGCGGGTACGATTTCGACCATACGATGGCGATCCTGCTGTTCGACTCAGGCGCTCGGGAAGTCGGCGTATTCACGCCGCCTTTTGACGTGCGCCAGCTCACGCGATCACTGCGTGGCGTAGCACCGGAACTGCGCGCCGCAGCCTGATACACGCATGGACGCCTCAACAATGCCGACGGATTCTGCGACGTTACGCGCACGCCTGTTCGTTGCAATGCAATACCTGCTGCCGCAGCACTTTCTGTCGCGGCAGGTCCACCGGCTGGCCCGCTGCCGGGTGAAGCCGGTCAAGAACGCGCTGATCGGCTCGTTCGTGCGCCACTTTCGCCCTGATATGAGCGATGCGGCGGACGCGGAGCCGCGCGACTATCCCAGCTTCAACGCCTTCTTCACCCGTAGCCTGCGCCCGGGATGCCGTCCCATCGATCCGGATCCGCGGGTGCTCGTCTCGCCCGTCGACGGCACCGTGAGTCAGATCGGACGGCTCGACGGTCTGCGCATCCTGCAGGCGAAAGGTCACGATTATTCCGTCACGGCACTGCTCGGCGGCGCCTCCGCCTGGGCGGAGCGCTTTGCCGGCGGCTCGTTCGCAACGCTCTATCTCGCGCCGTACAACTATCACCGCATCCACATGCCCGCGGCAGCGACCCTGCGCGGCGCGTGGTTCGTTCCCGGAAAGCTCTTCAGCGTCAACACGGTGACCGCGGCGGCCGTGCCGGGACTTTTCGCGCGCAACGAGCGCGTCGTCTGCACCTTCGAGGAGGGCCCGCTCGCCTTTGCGCTGGCGCTCGTCGGCGCCCTCTTCGTCGGCAGCATCGCAACGGTGTGGCATGGGGATGTGACGCCGTGCAGCCCTCGCCGCGCGGCGGAGCTCCCGGTCGATACCGGGCGGGCGCCGACGCGGCTCGAGCGGGGAGCGGAGCTGGGACGATTCAACATGGGGTCCACTGTCATCCTGCTGCTGCCGCCGGGAGCGGCAGAGTGGCTGCCCGGGCTGCAGCCGGGCTCGCCGGTGCGCGTCGGCCAGACCCTCGCCCGTCTTGCCTCGCCATGACCGGCTCCTCGGATTGGCGGCCCACCGCCTCGCGGCAGATGTTGCGCCTGCGCGGCGCACTGCTGGCGCGTGCACGCGGCTTCTTCGCCCACCGCGGCGTGCTGGAGGTGGACACGCCGATCGTCGTGAACGCCCCGGTGACCGACGTGCACATCCACACTGCGCGCGTGATGCTCGAGCCTGCCTCTCCCGGCGGGGCAACACGCCAGCCCTTCTTCCTGCACACCTCGCCGGAATACGCGATGAAACGCCTGCTTGCGGCGGGAGCGGGCGATATCTACCAGATCTGTCACGTCGTGCGTGCCCTGGAGCGGGGCCGCCTGCACAACGCCGAATTCACGCTGATCGAATGGTATCGGCTGGGCTTCTCGCTCGATGCGCTCATGAGCGAGGTGGAGTCGTTGGTGCGCGAGCTTCTCGGCGCGACGACCGCCTCCCGCGCCGGCGTGCGGGTGAGCTATCGCGAGGCATTCCTGCAGGCGCTCGAGCTCGATCCCTTCACGGCGCCGCTCGAGCAGCTCGTGGAGCACGCGCACCGCGCAGGTTTCGAGGGCACTGCGGACCGCGACGAGCTGCTCGAGTTGCTGATGGGAGCGGTCGTCGGACCACGGCTCGGCCAGGGAACGTTGACCTTCGTGCACGGCTATCCCGCCAGCCAGGCGGCGCTTGCCCGCCTCGATCCGCACGATCCGCGCGCGGCGCAACGATTCGAGCTCTACTGCGACGGCATCGAGCTCGCCAACGGCTTTTACGAGCTCGCCTCGGCGCGCGAGCAGCGCAACCGCTTCGAGCGCGATGTCGCGGAGCGCCGCCGCCTGGGCCTGCCGGATGCCACCTTGGATGAGCGTCTGCTCGCGGCGCTCGACGCCGGCCTACCGGACTGCTGTGGCGTGGCGCTCGGCTTCGATCGTACCCTGATGCTCGCCGCGGGCGCGGAGCGCATCGATGCGGTCCTTCCCTTTCCCATCGAGAGAGCGTGAGCGGGGGATTCATGACGTACAGCAGCAACCCATACGACTTTTCGGACAAGCGCTCAGGCTACGAGCAGCTGGCCGGACAGCTTCATGGCCTTCTCGAAGGCGAAACGGACGCGATCGCCAACGCCGCCAACACTGCCGCCCTCATTTTCGATGCGCTGCCGGAGGTGAGTTGGGCAGGCTTCTATTTCGTGCGCGGCGGCGAGCTGGTCGTCGGACCTTTCCAGGGAAAGCCGGCGTGCGTGCGCATTGCCCTGGGCCACGGTGTCTGCGGAACGGCAGCCGCACGCCGCGAGACCCTCATCGTCCCGGACGTAAATGCCTTCCCGGGCCACATCGCCTGCGATGCGGCCTCGCAATCGGAAGTCGTGGTGCCGTTGATCGCGGCAGACCGGGTCGTGGGAGTTCTGGACCTCGACAGCGCGCGGCTCGCCCGGTTCGATGAAGTCGATGCACGCGGCCTGGAGCGGCTCGCCGCGCTCTTCCTGCAGGCGAGCCGCCTCGAAGATCTGCGCTAGCTACTGCTTGGCGCGCGAGACGTACTCGCCGGTGCTGGTGTTGATGCGGATGACTTCGCCTTCGTTGATGAAGAGCGGTACCCGCACCACGGCTCCGGTCTCGAGCTTGGCCGGCTTCTGGCCGCCGGTGGCCGTGTCACCCCGCAGGCCGGGGTCCGTCTCGACGATCTTGAGCTCCACGTGCGCGGGCACGTTCACCACCAGCGGCTCGTTGTTCCACAGGGTGACGATGCAGACCAGGCCCTCCTTCAGCCACTGAGCGTTGTCGCCCAGGGCGGCCTTGCCGGCCGTGTACTGCTCGAAGTTGTCCGGCATCATGAAATGCCAGAAGTCGCCATCCTGATAGAGGTACTGCATCTCCGTATCGACGACGTCCGCCGCCTCCAGCGACTCGCCCGACCTGAAGGTGCGCTCGATGGTGCGGCCGGTCTTGAGATTGCGCACCTTGATGCGGTTGAAGGCCTGGCCCTTGCCGGGCTTGACGAACTCGTTGTCGACGATCGCATACGGGTCGCCTTCGAGCAGGACTTTCATGCCCGAGCGGATCTCGCTGGTGGTGTAGCTGGCCATTTCTTTCTCGTGGCTGGGGCGGCAGAATGCGCGGCCCCTCCTGTAGGAGCCTTTCTGGCTTGCGCAGGCGACTTTTTCCCATTAATTAAGGGCCGCGTATGATAACGGCATCGGTCCACACCCGCCACCTCGAGCCTCGGACCTGGCAGCAAGAGCTCGCCGAGGCGATCACGAGCCCGGAAGAGCTCGCGGCGGCGCTTGGCCTGGCCCCGGTGGCTTTGGTCGGGGCGCACGAGGCCGCAGGCCGCTTCCCTTTGCGCGTACCCCGCAGCTTCGTCGCCAGAATGCGCGCTGGCGACCTCGAGGATCCTCTCCTGCGCCAGGTCCTGCCCGTGGCCGCGGAGCTTGCGGATCAGGCCGGGTACGTCGCAGATCCCGTCGGCGAGCACAGCGCCGTGCGCGCCCCGGCCCTGCTGCAGAAATATCGGGGCCGCGCCCTTCTCATCACCACCCCGACCTGTGCCGTGCATTGCCGCTACTGCTTCCGGCGGGAGTTCCCGTACGCGGAGCAGAACGGAGACGCGCCGCGCTGGAGCGAGGCGCTCGCCGGCATCGCCGCCGACCCCTCGCTCGAGGAGATCATCCTCAGCGGCGGCGATCCGCTGTCTTTGAGCAATGCGCGCCTCGAGAGTCTGACCCGCGCGCTCGCGGCCATCCCCCATGTGCGGCGCATCCGCGTCCATACCCGCCAGCCCGTGGTGTTGCCTTCACGGGTCGATGAGGGGCTCCTGCATTGGCTGCGCACCAGCAGATCGCCGATCGTGATCGTGCTGCACGTCAACCATCCCAACGAGCTCGACGCGGAGCTCGCCGCCGCCTGCGCGAAGCTGCGCGCCACCGGCATCACTCTGCTCAATCAGTCGGTTCTGCTGGCCCGCGTAAATGATGACGCGGAGGTGCTATCGGAGCTGTCCGCCCGCCTCTTCGATGCGGGAGTCCTGCCCTACTATCTGCACGCGCTCGACCGGGTGCGGGGAGCGGCGCATTTCGCGGTTCCCGACGAGCGCGCCCAAAGCCTCGTCGGACAGCTCGCTGCGCGTCTTCCCGGGTACCTCGTTCCCCGGCTCGTGCGCGAAGTGGCGGGGGCGCCGGCGAAAGCAGGCCTCGGTGTCACATTCTGAGACTTGGTGCATCGGGCGCGTACCGGCCGGGTGCTAGAATTTTCCGGCTTCGCCGTTTCTGACCCCCGCATCTCCGGAGAGCGCCTTGACAGAGCAGAACGCAGTTCCGCTCATCGTACTGTCTTCCAACCGGGACCCGGTCGAGGCCATCAACAGTATCCTGCGCCGCGCCGGCCACCCGGTGCACTGCACCTGGATTCCCGCCCTCGGGGACCTGCCCGATGCGTTGCCGCAGATCAACCCGGAGCTGCTCATCGACGTCACGGCATCGAAGGATGAGCTCAAGAGCGTCGTCGAGATACGCGATCAGGTGGCACCAACCCTCCCGCTCATCCTGGTGGCGGAAACGGTGGACGAGGGAACCATTGCCGATGCGATGACAGTGGGTGCGCGGGACGTGGTCTCACTGGTCAATCCCACACGCCTCGCCGCCGTGCTGGGGCGCGAGCTGCGCGCCTTCCGGCTGGAGCGTGCGCTCACTTCCACGCTCAAAACCGCTCATGACGCACGCAATCAGCTGGAGAGCGTGCTGCAGCGCTCGAACGATGCGATCGTGCAAGTCCAGGAAGGGATCGTCATCGATGCCAATCCGGCGTGGCTCGAGCTCTTCGGGGTGAAGGACTCGCTGGTCGGTCAGCCGGTGATGGATCTGTTCGACGAAGCGTCCCAGCCGGCGCTCAAGGGGGCGCTGGCAGCGTGCCTGCAAGGCCGTTGGCATGACCATGCCCTCAAGGCAACGGCCCTGCTGCCGGAAGGCAGCGCGATACCCGTGGAAGTCGTGCTGGCGTTGGGTGACCACGATGGCGAGCCAAGCGTGCGGCTGGTCGTTCCCGCCAAACCTCGCGACGAGCAGAAGCTCGTCGAGGAGCTGAGCCACGCCGTCCACTCAGACCATACGACCGGGTTCCTGCACCGGCCGGAGCTGATGGAGGCGCTGCGTACCCGCCTCGCCGCCGCGAGCGCGGGCGGCATGCGCTGCCTCGCATTGATCAAGCTCGACAAGTTTGCGGCCGTGGAGCGTGATGTGGGCGCCACGGCCAGCGAAGACGTCCTGATGGGAATCGCAACGCTCCTGAAGGAGACGCTGTATCCCAACGAGATCGTCGGCCGTTTCGGTGGCGTAAGGTTCCTTGCGCTGCTCGAGCGCGGCAACGACAACGACATCCAGGCGTGGGGCAAGCAACTCGTCGCGCGGGTGCAGAAGCACATCATGCGCATCAAGGACAAGACCGTCGCGGTCACCTGCACGGTTGGCCTGTCTGTGGTACCGCCAAGCGAGCCGAACCTCGACTCCATCATCGCGGATGTCGTCGACGCGTGCGCTAAAGGAGTCAAACAGGGCGGCAATCAGGTACTGACTTCCGGACGAGCCGACGTCGAGAACCGCGTCCAGGCCTACGATCAGGTCTGGGTCAAGCACATCAAGGCAGCGCTCATGGAGAATCGCTTCCGTCTGGCGCAGCAGCCGGTGGCGAGCCTGCAGGGCGATGACCCCCAGATGTGGGACATGTTGGTCCGCATGGTCGACACGCAGGGCAAGGAGGTGCTGCCCGCCGAATTCATGGCCGCCGCCGAGCGCAACGATCTGCTGAAGAACATCGACCGCTGGGTCGTCGGCGCCTCCCTCTCCTTCGCCGCGCAGCGGCGGCCGCAGTGCCTCTTCGTGCGGCTTTCGAAAGATACCGCGCGCGACGCGACCTTCGTCGAATGGCTGGACGGACACATCCGCTCGAGCCGTGCCGAGCCGGCGCGGGTGTGCTTTCAGGTCCCCGAGGAAGTGGCGGCGAGCTTCCCGCAGGTGAGGATCCTCGCCGGCGGACTGCGCCAGCGCGGGTTCCGCTTCGCGCTCGAGAGCTTCGGCTCCGGCCGCGATCCCCAGGGGATGCTCGATTCGGTGCCGCTCGACTTCGTGAAGATCGACGGCGCTCTCGTCCAGGCCCTGGCGCGCGACTCGCAGCTGCAGCAGCGCGTGCGCACCCTGGTCGAGTCGGCGACCAAGCGCAGCGTTCAGACCATCGCGGAGCGCGTCGAGGACGCCAACACCATGGCCGTGCTCTGGCAGCTCGGCGTCCAATTCATCCAGGGCTACTTCGTCAACGCTCCCGAAGAAGTCGTGATGGGTTAAGTATGCGTTGATTGGCCGAAACCGGCCTGCGGCCGTTTCGGCGAGCGCGCCATTTGGCTCATTCAACCCCGCGGGCCAAGGGCGGCCTTGGCCCGCTCAATGGTTCGCTTTCGGGCTAGCCCTCGGAAGGGGGCAGCACGGCCTCGAGCCTTTCGACCTTTCTCGGCCAGCCGCGCGGCAGCACGGCGCCACGCTGGGCGCGCTGGCCGCGATAGGCCTTGAGATCGCCCCACTCCAGCGTCTTCTGCTTCTCGCCCGCCCAGAGGACGAGGGAGCCCTTCGGCGGCACCACCGCGACGCCCGTCATCAGCTCCTCGCGCGCGGCGGCCTTCTTGCCCGGGATGTCGTACAGCTTGTTGCCCTTGCCGCGCGGCATCTCCGGCACGTCGCCGATCGGGAAGACGAGCAGCTTGCCTTCGCTGCTCACCACCACCACCAGCGACTCCGGCGAGGGCACGAGCGCCGGCGGCAGAACCATGGAATTCTCCGGCACCGTGAGCACGGTCTTGCCGGCACGGCGGTCGGTGATCAGCTCCTTCAGGCGCACCGTGAAGCCGTAACCGGCGTCGCTCGCGAGCAGCCAGAGATCCTCGGGCTCGCCCATCATGACGCCGGCGAACTTGGCGCCGTCGGGCGGGTTGAGGCGACCGGAGAGTGGCTCTCCCTGGCCGCGCGCCGAGGGCAGCGAGTGCGCCGGCAGCGAATACGTCCGCCCCGTGCTGTCGATGAATATCGCCTGCTGCAGGCTCCTGCCGCGCGCCATCGACTGGAAGCCATCGCCGCTCTTGTAGGAGAGCGAATGCGGGTCGATCTCATGGCCCTTGGCGGAGCGGACGAAGCCGCCCGTCGACAGCACCACCGAGACCGGCTCGTTGGCAATGAGGGTGGTCTCGTCGATCGCCTGCGCGGCCTCACGCTCGATGATGCGGGTGCGCCGGGCGTCGCCGTGCTTCTCCGCATCCTCGCGAATCTCGCTGGCGACCAGTTTCTTCAATCGCGCCTTGCTCTTCAGCAGGGCCTCGAGATCCTCGCGCTCGGCGGCGAGCTGCTTCTGCTCCTCGCGGATCTTCATTTCCTCGAGCTTGGCGAGGTGGCGCAGCCGGGTGTTGAGGATCTCCTCCGCCTGCTCTTCCGAAAGCTTGAAGCGCTTCATCAGCACCGGCTTCGGCTCGTCCTCGCGGCGGATGATCCGGATCACCTCGTCGAGGTTGAGATAGACGACGAGCAGGCCTTCCAGGATGTGCAGTCGCCTGTTGACCCGCTCCAGCCGGTGCTGGAGGCGCCGCGTGACGGTGGCGATGCGGAAGTCCAGCCATTCCGAGAGGATGGCTTTGAGCCCCATGACGCGCGGGCGCCCATCGAGCCCGATGATGTTGAGATTGACGCGGTAGTTGCGCTGCAGATCCGTCGTGGCGAAGAGGTGGTTCATCACCTCGACCACGTCGACGCGATTCGATCGTGGCACCAGCACCAGGCGCACTGGATTCTCGTGGTCGGACTCGTCCCTCACGTCCTCCACCATTGGCAGTTTCTTCGCGCGCATCTGCTCCGCGATCTGCTCCTGCACGCGGGTCGGAGAGACCTGGTGCGGGAAGGCGGTGATGACGACATTGCCGTCCTCGATCTCGTACGTGGCCCGCGCCTTGAATGAGCCGACGCCCTTCTCGTAGAACTCCTTGAGATCGCCGCGGGGGGAGATGATCTCCGCCCCCGTCGGCAGGTCCGGCCCTTTGACGTGCTTCATCAGCGCGGCGGTGGTGGCTTCGGGATCCTCGAGCAGGAGGATGCAGGCGGCCGCGACCTCACGCAGGTTGTGAGGCGGTATGTCCGTGGCCATGCCGACGGCGATGCCGGTCGTGCCATTCAACAGCAGGTTGGGCAGCCGCGCCGGCAGCATCGAGGGTTCCTCGCGCGAGCCGTCGTAGTTCGGCACCCAGTCGACGGTACCGTCGGAGAGCTCGGCGAGCAGCACCTCGGCGTAGCGCGTGAGCTTGGCTTCGGTGTAGCGCATCGCCGCGAACGACTTCGGGTCATCCTGTGAGCCCCAGTTGCCCTGGCCATCCACGATCGGATAGCGGTAGGAGAAGGGCTGCGCCATGAGCACCATGGCCTCGTAGCAGGCGGTATCGCCGTGCGGATGGAACTTACCCAGCACGTCGCCGACGGTCAGCGCCGCCTTCTTGTGCTTGTTGGCCGCGGCGAGGCCGAGCTCGCCCATGGCGTAGATGATGCGCCGCTGCACGGGCTTCAAGCCGTCGCCGATCGCGGGCAGGGCGCGATCGAGAATGACGTACATCGAGTAGTCGAGGTATGCCTTCTCGGTGAAAGTCCGCAGCGGCTGCCGCTCTACGCCTTCGAAGTTGAGTTCCTGGTCTTGCATTGCAATGGTCTACTGTACTGCGGTTACACCTGGACGTCCGCCAGGTTGCCCTTCTGCTCCAGCCAGTCGCGCCGGTCGCCGGCGCGCTTTTTGGCGAGCAACATGTCCATCAGCTGATCGGTATTGTCCTTGCCGTCGATCGTGAGTTGCACGAGCCGCCGGGTGCGCGGATCGATCGTGGTCTCGCGCAGCTGCGCGGGATTCATCTCGCCCAGGCCCTTGAAGCGCGTGACGGTGGGCTTGGTGCGCGGGCTTTCCTTCTCGATGCGCTTGAGGAGCTGATCGCGCTCGCCGTCGTCGAGCGCGTAATACACCTGCTTGCCGGCATCGATACGGTAGAGCGGCGGCATGGCTACGTAGACGTGCCCGTTCACCACCAAAGGACGGAAGTGCCGCAGGAAGAGCGCGCACAGGAGCGTCGCTATGTGCTGACCATCGGAGTCGGCGTCGGCGAGGATGCAGATCTTGTGGTAGCGGAGTTGACTCAGATCCTGGGCCCCCGGATCGACGCCGAGCGCGACGCTGATGTCGTGGACTTCCTGGGAGGAGCCGATCTCGCCGGGCTCCAACTCCCAGGTGTTCAGGATCTTGCCGCGCAGCGGCATGATGGCCTGGAAATCCTTGTCGCGCGCCTGCTTGGCGGAGCCGCCGGCGGAGTCGCCTTCGACCAGGAAGAGCTCGGAGCGGCGCGGCTCCTGGCTGGTGCAGTCGGCGAGCTTGCCGGGAAGCGCGGGGCCGCCGGAAATGCGCTTGCGCACGACCCGCTGGGCGGCCTTGGCCCGTTCCTGGGCGTTGGCGATCGCGAACTGCGCGATGCGTTCGCCGGCATCCGGATGGCGGTTGAGCCAGAGCGCCACTGAGTCGCGCGCGAAGCCTTCGACGAGGCCGGCGGCATCGCGCGAGGCGAGGCGCTCTTTCATCTGGCCGGCGAACTGCGGCTCGTGGATTTTCACTGACAGGACGTAGTTCGCCTTGTCCCAGACGTCCTCGGGGGTGAGCTTGACGCCCCGCGGCAAGAGATTGCGGAACTCACAGAACTCGCGCACCGCCTGCGCGACGCCCGATCGCAGGCCGTTGACGTGGGTGCCACCCTCGGTCGTCGGAATCAGATTGACGTAGCTCTCGCCGATCGCGGCCTCCGCATTGGGCGCCCACAGGAGGGCGAAGTTCACCGCGTCGCTCTCCTCCTCGCGCTGGCCGGTGATCGGCTCGTTGGGCAGCCGCTCGTTATCGGCCAGCTCTTCGATGAGGTAGGCGCCGAGGTCGCCGGTGTAGAACCACTCATCCTTCTCGCCGGTGGCCTCGTTGGTGAAGGTGATGCGCAGGCCGGCGCAGAGCACGGCCTTGGCCTTCAGGGTGTGCTTGAGCTGGGGAACGGAGAACTTGTCGGAGTCGAAGAACTTGGGGTCGGGCCAGAAGCGCACCGTCGTGCCGGTATTGCGCTGGCCGACGCTGCCGACCACTTCGAGCTTGGAATGGACTTTGCCGTCCTTGAAGCTGATGTTGTATTCCTTGCCGCCGCGCTTGATCCAGCACTCGAGGTGCTTGCATAGCGCGTTGACGACGGAGACGCCGACGCCGTGCAGGCCGCCTGAGAATTTGTAGGTCTTGTCGGAGAACTTACCGCCGGCATGCAGGCGCGTGAGGATGAGCTCGACGCCGCTCACCTTCTCCTTGGGGTGGATGTCGACGGGCATGCCGCGGCCGTCGTCGGCGACTTGCAGCGACCCGTCCTTGAAGAGCGTCACGTCGATCTGCTTGCAGTAGCCTGCGATCGCTTCGTCGACGCTGTTGTCGACGACCTCGTGGGCCAGGTGGTTGGGCCGCGAGGTATGGGTGTACATGCCCGGGCGGCGGCGCACGGGCTCCAGGCCGCTCAGGACTTCGATGTCGGAGGCAGTATAGGAGCTGTTCATCGGATCAAGAAAAGGGGATCTGGCAGCAGAAGGCGCGAATCTTACCCCGTCGGGCCCGGAGCGCATCACAAAAAGGCTCCTGGCCAGAACGCCGTTAGGCGCGTCGCTCTGGCCATCCGTGGCGGCAGGGCACCCGGCCCGCGCGGTCCCGCGCGGGCGTTCGCCGCATGCGGCGAACCCCTGTAGGCTCGCGGATCGCCGTCCTGGCGATCAGCGTCTGGCAACGAGTATTTTGCGCTGCGCTCCTACTTCAAATCCGCAGCGAGTGCGGCTCTTACGGGCTCGGGAACCGGATCTACGGAATGCCGGTAGCGGTCGTGATCCACGCCGGCCGCGAGTGCTGCTCCGCTCTTCAGCGCGGCGATCATGGGCGAGGTGAGCTCGAAGCGCAGGAAGTGCACTGCGGAAGTTTTCTCAGCGGTCTCGCGCTCCAGGTCTTCGTCGGCGATTGCATACACACGGTCGTGGCCGAGCACTTGGACCCAGCAACGGTCTTCGAGGCCGATTAGGAGCGCCAGCTGGCGCTGGCGCTCGGTGACGTCGGGGAACTCGATGAGAAGGGTCGCTTTCCAGTTGCTGCCGTCGGGGATGAGGGGATTGTAGGCGTCGAGCTCGTCGCGGATGCCTTCGGGCTCGAAGATGCGCTCGGCGCGCAGCATCTCCTGCACCTGGTACTGCATGGTGAGCCGGTCTTCGAAGGACCAGGTGACGTTGGGGCCGACGGCCAGCTTGCGATTGCGCTTGTGCTCGAGCACGTGGGCGCGGAACGCGGGGCGCTCGCGCGCGTAGAGCTCGAGGCTCATCAGGTCGGGGGCGGTGAGCTTGTCCATGGCGCGCTCCGGAGCAATGGGGGTGCCGTGTCAGATTCCGTAGGCGAGCCGCAGGAGGCTGAGCGGATGCTCGGGCTCGCCGCCGCCCTCGAGGCCGCTTTGAATCTGCTCGCCGGCCATCGGGCAGTCGCTGGCGTAATGCTCGGCGGCCGCAGACTGAACACGCTGGATGACGGGGCGGCCGATCTTCATCGAAGCGGCGCGGAATTCCTTCTTCACGCCATAGGTGCCGTTGTGCCCGGAGCAGCGCTCGATGGCCTCGATGGTGGTGTCGGGGACGAGACGCAGCACGTCGCGGGTCTTCAGGCCGATGTTCTGCACGCGCAGGTGACAGGCGACGTGGTAGCTCACCTTACCGAGCGAGCGCTTGAAATCGGTGCGCAGGAGGCCCGCGCGGTGGCGGTGCATCAGGTACTCGAACGGGTCGAAGATGCGCTTGGCGACGCGCTTCACATCGGCGTCGTCCGCAAACATCAGCGGCAGCTCCTGCTTGAACATCAGCACGCACGAAGGGATCGGCGCGACGATGTCGAGACCCGAGTCGATCGCACGGAGGAGCTGCGGGATGTTGTGGTCCTTCAGCCGGGCAACCGTCTCGAGGTCGCCGAGCTCGAGGCGGGGCATGCCGCAGCAGCGCTCCTGCGCCACCAGCGTGACGGGGATGTCGTTGTGCTCGAACACCGCCACCAGATCCTCGTTGATCCGGGGGTCATTGCGGTTGCCATAACAGGTGGTGAAGAGCGCCACCTTGCCCGTGGTTTCGGGAGTGGCCACAGCATTTGCGGCGCCATTCTTTCCCAGCCGGCGCAGACGCTTGCGGGCCGTGCGGGAGTGGTACTTCGGTATGGGTGCGCTCGCATCCACACCGAGCGTCTTCTCCAGGACCGCTCGGCCGGCCGCCGAGCTGTTGACCGCGTTGACGATCTCCGCGACGACGGGAATGCCCGCGATCTTTCCAACCACATCGGTCGCGGACAGAGCGCGGTTGCGGAAGCTGATGCCCTCCTTGCGGGTGCGCACAGTCTTCGCACGCAGCATCAGATGAGGGAAGTCGACATTCCACGGGTGAGGCGGCACGTACGGGCACTTCGTCATGAAGCACATGTCGCACAGGTAGCAGTGGTCGACGACCTGCCAGAACACCTGCTTGTCGACGGATGCCACCTCACCGGTCGCGGTGGCATCCACCGCGTCGAAGAGCGACGGGAAGGAGTTGCACAGGCTGAAGCAGCGGCGGCAGCCGTGACAGATATCGAAGACCCGCTCCAACTCCTTGGTGAGCGCGACCTCGTCGTAGAAGGCGGGATTCCGCCAGTCGATCGGATGGCGGGTGGGGGCTTCGAGACTGCCCTCACGGCCGGGGACGTTCTGCCGCGAGCCCGCGCCGCCGGGTGGGCTGGGTGTAGATGTCATGGAGCAAAGCAAGTCAGCACGGTGCAATCCTGTAGATCAGGCACCGAGGCGCGCTGGTCCGGGCAAGGAGCCCGGATCCAGCGCTTGAAACGACATCAGATTGCTTCCAGAGCCTTCTGGAAACGATTGGCGTGGGAGCGCTCGGCCTTGGCCAGGGTCTCGAACCAGTCGGCTATCTCGCTGAACCCTTCATCGCGCGCCGCCTTGGCCATTCCCGGATACATGTCCGTGTACTCGTGAGTCTCACCGGCGATTGCGGCCTTGAGATTGAGCTTGGTGTCGCCGATCGGCAGACCCGTGGCGGGGTCGCCCACCGCCTCGAGATACTCGAGGTGACCGTGCGCATGACCGGTCTCGCCCTCGGCGGTCGAGCGGAAAACCGCCGACACGTCATTGAATCCCTCGACGTCTGCCTTGGCTGCGAAGTACAGGTACCGGCGGTTCGCCTGGGACTCGCCCGCGAACGCGTCTTTCAGGTTCTTCTCGGTCTTGCTGCCTTTGAGGTTCATGCCGTGTCTCCTGTCTTAGACTGGGTCTAACGAGGGCTGCGACTGTAAGCCCCGGGTGTCGGCGCGTCAATCAGATTGACCGCCGCTGCCACGCCTGTATAAGGTGATTCGTTAAATGCCCGAGAACACCACACCCGATTTCGAGCAGGCACTGGCCGAGCTCGAGGCGCTCGTCGAGCGCCTGGAGCGCGGCGACTTGCCGCTCGATGAGGCAATGAAGGCCTTCGAGCGTGGCGTGGAGCTGACGCGACATTGCCAGGATTCGCTCAAGGCCGCACAACAGCGGGTGGATATCTTGCTGAAGCGCAATGGCCGGCTGGAGGCCGAGCCCTTCAGCGTCCCCGAATCGCAGGACGGGACGCTACCCGCGAATGAGTAGCCGCCAAGATCCTGTTGCAGGTCCGCAACACGAGAGACTGAAAGCGCCGGCACGCGCCGGTGTACACTGCAAAAAATGACTTCCCCGCCGAACGCTTACCCGCTGCTCGACGCGATCGAGTCACCCGCCGACCTCCGGCACCTGCCTGTGGCGAAATTGCCGGACGTGGCGCAGGAACTGCGCCAGTTCCTGATCCACACCGTCAGTACGCGCGGCGGCCATTTCGCTGCCGGCCTGGGCGCGGTGGAGCTGGCTGTCGCCCTGCACTACGTCTACGACACCCCGCATGACCGGCTGGTGTGGGACGTCGGGCATCAGGCTTATCCGCACAAAGTCCTCACCGGACGGCGCGACCGCCTGCATTCCATCAAGCAACCCGGCGGCCTGGCCCCCTTTCCGACGCGGTCGGAGAGCGAGTACGACACTTTCGGCGTCGGCCATTCGAGCACCTCGATCAGCGCCGCCCTCGGCATGGCGATCGCCGCGGGACGGCTGGGCGAGTCACGCCGCGCCGTGGCCATCATCGGCGATGGCGCGATGACCGCGGGCATGGCCTTCGAGGCTTTGAATCACGCCGGCTCGCTCACCACCGACCTGCTCGTCATTCTCAACGACAACGACATGTCGATCTCGGAGAATGTCGGTGCGCTGTCGAATTACTTCGCCGCCGCTCTCTCGGGACGCGTTTACAGACATCTGCGCGAAGGCGGAAAGAAGGTGTTGAAGCCCATTCCCCCGATATGGGAGCTCGCGCGCCGCTCCGAGGAGCACCTCAAGGGCATGGTCCTGCCCGGGACGCTCTTCGAGGAGCTCGGGTTCAACTACATCGGTCCGATGGACGGCCACGACGTGCGCGCGCTGGTGAGCACTCTGCGCAACGTCAAGAAGCTGCGCGGCCCGCAATTCCTGCACGTGGTCACCCGCAAGGGCAAGGGCTATGCGCCGGCGGAAGCCGACCCGATCAAATGGCACGGACCGGGTCCTTTCGATCCCGTAAGCGGGACCATCTTCAAGGAAGCCGCCTCCGGGCCGTCCTACTCGCAGATCTTCGGCAAATGGCTCTGCGACATCGCGGAGCAGGATCCTCGTGTCATCGGCATCACTCCCGCGATGCGCGAGGGCTCGGGACTCGTCGAGTTCTCGAAGCGCTTCCCCGACCGCTATTTCGATGTCGCCATCGCGGAGCAGCACGCCGTCACCTTCGCAGCCGGACTCGCCACCGAAGGCCTCAAGCCCGTCGTGGCCATTTATTCCACGTTCCTGCAGCGCGCGTACGACCAGCTGATCCACGACGTCGCCCTGCAGAACCTTCCGGTGCTCTTCGCGGTCGACCGCGCGGGCCTCGTCGGCAGCGACGGCGCGACGCACCAGGGAAGCTACGACTTCTCCTACCTGCGCTGCATTCCCAACCTCGTCGTCATGGCTCCCAGCGACGAGAACGAATGCCGGCAGATGCTCTACACGGGCACCACTCTGTCGTGCCCGAGCGTCGTGCGTTATCCACGCGGCACCGGTCCCGGCGTGCCGCTCGAGAAGGCCTTCACCGCCGTGCCCATCGGCCGCGCGCTGGTGAAACGCGAGGGCCGCTGCGGGCTCGCACTTCTTGCCTTCGGCCCCATGCTCGAGCCTGCGACGCGCATCGCCGAGCGGCTGGATGCCACCGTGGTGAACATGCGCTTCGTCAAGCCGCTGGATGAGGCGCTGATCCTCGATGTGGCCGGGCGCCACCGCGCCTTCATCACCCTGGAAGAGAACGCCGTCCAGGGCGGCGCCGGTTCCGCGATCGCCGAGCTGCTGGCGGCCGAGGGCCTCTCGCTCCCGCTGCTGCAGATCGGCATCCCCGACCGCTTCATCGAGCACGGGTCACGCGACTCCTGCCTGGCCGCGGCCGGCCTCGACGCCCAGAGCCTCGCCGCCACGGTCGAACGCTGGTGGTCCCTGCAACCGCACGACCGCATTCGCTCCGTCGGCAGTGCCTGAAGGTTGAAAAAGCAACCTTCTGCCCGGAACTAGGGACATACCTCGACAGATATAGGTGCACCGGGCACCGATCCGGTAGGCTGTACCCATGACCCCTCCTCCCGCCAATATCAAGCTCGCGCGAGCGCCTCTGGCCGAGGTCGAGGACGTGCAGGGCCGCGCCGATAACCGGCGGTTGCCCATCAATCGCGTCGGCGTCAAGGACATCAGCCATCCGGTCCGGGTGAAGGACCGCTCCGCCGGCGAGCAGCACACCATCGCCACGTTCAACATGTACGTCAGCCTGCCGCACAACTTCAAAGGCACGCACATGTCCCGCTTCGTGGAGATCCTGCACACCGAGCGGGAGATCTCGGTCGAGTCGTTCCGCGCGATGCTCGCCACCATGACCGAGCGTCTCGAAGCCAACACCGGCCACATCGAGATGAGCTTCCCCTTCTTCGTGATGAAGCGCGCGCCGGTCTCGGGTGTCGAGAGCCTGATGGACTACCACGCCAGCCTCATCGGCGAGCGCCGCGGCGGCCACACCGAGATGTGGGTGAAGGTGGTCGTACCCGTGACCAGCCTCTGCCCCTGCTCCAAGCGCATCTCCTCTTACGGCGCTCACAACCAGCGCTCGCACGTGACCATCACCGCGCGCCTGCGCGACCACATGTGGATCGAGGAGTTGATCGAGATCGCCGAGAGCGAGGCATCCTGCGAGCTCTATGGGATTCTCAAGCGGCCGGACGAGAAATACGTGACGGAGCGCGCCTACGACAACCCGAAGTTCGTCGAAGACATGGTGCGGGATGTGGCTACCCGCCTCAACGCGGATGACCGGATCTCTGCCTATGTCGTGGAATCCGAGAACTTCGAGTCCATTCACAATCACTCGGCTTATGCGCTCATCGAGCGCGACAAGGAAGCCGGGGACGTTTCCGCGTAAGCAAGCGGCAGGCTGATCACGGCCCGTAGTCCCGGGTCGTTGCTTTCCAGAGCCAGGCGCGCTCGATGCAGGCGCGCGATCGCCGACACCAGCGACAACCCCAGCCCGCTGCCCTCGAGTCCCGACCGCTGTCCCAGCCGTGCAAACGGCTCTCCGGCCCGCAGGCGCTCCTCGGCGGGCATACCTGGGCCGTTGTCGCCTATTACGAGTTGGGCGCGATCGGCCAGCCTCTTCACTCCCACGTCGATCCGGCCGCCTGCCGGCACGTACTTGAGCGCGTTCTCCAGCAGGTTGGTGATGAGTTGCGCGAGCAGTTGGCGATTGCCTTCGACGATCACGCCGCGTTCCACGCGCGCAGTCAGCGTCAGGTCTCGCTCGCGCGCCACCGGCTCGAACAGCTCCGCCAGCTCTTCGGCCAGCTCACCGACATCCACCGGCGCCGGCGAAGCCAGCGGTGCTCCGGACTCGGCGAGTGCGATCTGCAGCAGCGTCGCCAGCGTGCGTTGCAGGTGGTCGACTTCCCGCAGCGCCGACTCCACGGGCTCCCGGATACCGGACTCCAGCGCAGGCAGACGCAGGACCGCATCCATGCGCGACCGCAACCGGTGCAAGGGGGCGCGCAGATCGTGCGCGACGCTGTCGAAGGTTGCGCGCAAAGTACGCGTCTGCTCCTCGAGACGATCGAGCACCCGATTCACGGATGTTGCGAGAGCATCGAACTCGTCACTGGAGCCGGCCACAGGGAGTCTGTGCCCCTGCTCGCCGGACATGATGCGCACGCAGGTGTCGGTGACGTCCCCGACCCGGCGCGCGAGGCGGAAACTGAACGAGAATCCCGCGATGCCGGCCACCAGGATCGAGAGTCCGATGCCCCACAGTGTGGCGATCTGAAAGGTGCGCACGTAGCGGCGATCCTGCGACATGTCGCTGCCGACGAGCAGCCAGTCCCCGTTCGGGAGCTTGCGCACCGCGGCGCGCACGGGGTGAACCGAGCGTTGTCCGGGCTCGATGGACTCGATGCGGAACTCAGGGTAAGGCTCGGCCGGATCGCCGTCGAACGGCCAGTTGGTGACATTGCCGGCGAGCCGCTCGAACCTGGGTCCCGCCAACATGTAGACGGCGCCGATCCGCCCCCAGCTGTCGATGCGCAGATTGATCTCGTCGGTAACCCCGGGGATGCCGCTGCGGACGTACTGGTTTTCGAGGCTCCGCAGCTCCGTATCGATGATGAGGTCGACATCGCCCTGAACGATGCTTTGCGTCAGCAGGTAGGTGCTGCCGAGGGTGACGCATACCGCGAGGGCCACGAGGAGCGTGTAGGCCGTCGACATGCGGAAGGCCGAGGTATTGAAGAGGCCCCAGCGCCGGACGTCCCTCATTCTTCGTCCTCCTCGCGCAGCACGTATCCCGAGCCGCGGACCGTGTGGATGAGCAGCCGCTCCGCGCCGCGATCGATCGCCTGGCGCAGGCGGCTGATGTGCACGTCCACGAGGTTGCTCTGCGGATCGAAGTGCAGGTCCCACACGCCCTCGAGCAGCATGGTGCGGGTGATCACCTGCCCCTCGCGCCGCATGAGGAACTCGAGCAGCTTCTGCTCGCGGGAGGTGAGCTCGATCTCGCGGCCGCCGCGGGTGACCTTGCGGGCGAGGAGATCGAACTCCAGGTCGGCCACGCGCAGCACGGTCGACTCGGCTGCGGCGCCCGGGCGGCGCCGCAGCAATGCCTCGATGCGCGCGAGCAGCTCCGCGAACGCGAACGGCTTGGTCAGATAGTCGTCGCCGCCGGCCTTGAGGCCGCGGATGCGGTCGTCGACGGTCCCGAGAGCGCTCAGCACCAATACCGGCGTGGCCAGACGGGCGCGCCGCAGCTGTTGGATGATGGCCAGCCCGTCGATGTGCGGCAGCATCCGGTCCGTGACGATCAGGTCGAACCTGCCGGCCAGGGCACGCGAGAGCCCCTCACGGCCGTCGCCGGCGTGATCGACCGCATAGCCGCTTTCGCGCAGTCCATTGACGAGGACGCGCGCGGCCTCGGTATCGTCCTCGATGAGCAGAATGTGCACGGAACGGCAATGTACAGCAGCCGGCGGGCTGCCGCAGCCGGCGCCGGGGTATCAGGAGGCGGCGGAAGGGGTCGGCTGTTGCTGCTCTACACCCTGCAGACGTCCGATGAGCGTCCGCAGGAAGACCCGATTGAAGCGCAGCTGGCACGAGGCGGAGACCTGCTCGAGCAGCGTCGAGCTCACCTTGAGCACTGTCACCGCGCTCGAGGCGCGGATGGTAGCCGTCCGCTTGGCGCCGGGCACGTAGCTCGCCTCGCCGAAGCAGTCGCCGTCATCGAGGGCGCCGATGCGCCGCCCGTGCCGCTCGACCGCGCAGCCGCCGGAGACCAGGATGTAGAAGCGGTCGTCCATCTCTCCTTCCTTGACGATCTCCTCGCCCTCCGAGTAGTTCTGCCAGCTGCTCGCGCGCAGCACTTCCCAGATCTCGGCATGCGAGAACTCGTGGAAGAACTTCAGCCGCCGCAGGACGCCGAACTTCTCCTGCCGGTCGATGCGGGCGTTGGCCTCGCGCAGCCGCTGGTGCACCCGGGTCAGCTCGGCGGCGAAGTCGAGGCCGCTCTTGTGCCGCTTCGCCGGGTCCTTCTGCAGAGCGGTCGCGACGACGTTCTCCAGCTCCTCGGGCACGTCCTTGCGCAGGGTATGGATGGGCGGCGGCGTGGCGTACACGATCTGGTGCAGGAGCTTCTGCAGGTTGCCGGCGCGGAACGGCCGCGAGCCGGTCAGCAGCTCGTACATCACCGCACCGAGTGAATAGAGATCGGAGCGGTTGGTGAGCTCCAGGCTCTGCACCTGCTCCGGCGACATGTACGACGGACTGCCCGCGATGCCCTCGATGCGCGAGATCTCCGAGTCCGACACCAGCGCGATGCCGAAGTCGATGATGCGCACGTCGCTGTCCTGCGTGAGCATGATGTTCGATGGCTTGACGTCGCGGTGGATGACACCGCGCGTGTGCGCGTAGTGGAGCGCCTTCGCGCACTTGAAGATGATCTCTACGGCATCGTCGATTCTGAGAAGGTTGTCGGGACGGCAGTAGGCGGCCAATGTGCGCGCGCCGTGCACATGCTCCATCACGATGTAGCAGTGGCCGTTCTCCTCGCCGGCGTCATAGATCGGCAGGATGTGCGGGTGCTGCAGCATTCCGACGAGGTGCGCCTCCGAGAGAAACATCTTGCGCGCCACGTGCGCACGCTCGGAGTCGGCGTTCGGGTCCATGTTGTACAGCTTGATCGCGACGTCGCGCCCGTAGTAGGCGTCATGCGAGAGATACACCGCTCCGGTGCTGCCGCGCCCCACTTCCTTGATGACCATGTATTTGCTGATCCTCTCCGGGATGCCGCGGGCGGCGCCCTTGGGCAAGGCAGAGGATCCTTTGACGGGTGGGGGCATGAGTCGCGTGCGGTCGTTGAACGCACGAAAGGATACGGAACGGGGCCGCGCGCGACTGTGATGCAATTACCTTCATGCACTCGATGCGTGCCTGCCGCATCACTGCCGATCGTTGCGACTTGACATAACCGACGCTCAGGCAGGTGTCGTGAAATGATCGTAGCCGGAATGCGAGAAGCTCATCACGGCACCGGCGCGAAGCACGTCTGCGCCCGGCGTTTCCCGCAGCGTGCCGATCCGTGTGTAACTCCAGCGCTCCGGCGGCAATTCCGACAGCAGTCTTGCCACGTGCGTCGGCCGCACACTGAAACAAAGCTCGTAATCATCACCGCCGGTCAGCGCGAGCTCGCGCGCGCGCTCTTCCCCGACCGCGCGCACCAGCGCGTCCGACACGGGAATCCCGTCATATGTAATCTCGACGCCGCAGCCGCTGGCACGCGCCAGCTTGGATGCATCACCCAGCAAGCCGTCGGATACGTCTATGCAGGCGCTGGCGTGACGGCGCAGACATTCGCCGAGCGCCAACCGCGGCGCGGGATAGAGGAAGCGCTCGCGCAGGTACGCGGCCGCCTCCCCTGCGCCGGGCAGCCTGCCCTGCTCGATCGCAAGACCCGCGGCCGCGTCGCCGGGAGTGCCCGACACGAACACGGCATCTCCTGCCCTGCCGCCCGAGCGGAGCAGCGCGGACGCGCGCGGTGCGTATCCCAACAGCTGCACGGTGACGCAAAGCGGCCCGGACGTGGTGTCGCCACCGACGAGCGCGACCTCATGAGCGCGCGCCAGCGCCGACATGCCCGCGGCAAACTCCGACAGCCAGGCCTCGTCCGCTTGCGGCAGAGTGAGCGCGAGAAGCGCCCACGCGGGCCGGGCGCCCATCGCGGCCAGGTCACTCAGATTGACCGCGAGCGCGCGGTGACCGATCGACGCGGGAGGAGATCCTCGCGGAAAGTGGACGCCATCGACCAGGGTGTCGACGGCGGCGACGAGCTCTGCCCCCGCGGGGCAATCGAGAATCGCCGCATCGTCTCCCACTCCCACCCGGACATCGGTGCGCCGAGCGCCGCAGCCGCGGAAATAGCGGTCGATGAGGTCGAATTCCGACAGTGCCACGCGGTCAATGCTCGTCGGGACGTACGGCGCGCGCCGCCCGATCCAACACAGCGTTGACATACTTGTGGCCGTCCGTTGCGCCGAAGCGTTTGGCCAGGGTGACCGCTTCGTTGATGGCAACGCGATAGGGTACGTCCTGGCGGTGACGCAGCTCGAACACACCGATCAGCAGGATCGCATGCTCGATGGGATCGAGCAGCGAAGGGCCCCGATCGGCCCAGGAAGCCAGATCCGCATCGAGTGCCTCGCGATTCCGCCAGACGCCTTCGACGAGCTCGCGGAAGTACTCGCGATCCGCCCGCGGCATGTCCTCCGCATCGCCGAACTCCTGGATCAGGTCCTGCCAGGGGCACTCGTTGAGCTGCCAGCGATACAGCGCCTGCAGCGCGAGCTTGCGCGCCACCGAGCGTTGATTGGAAAGCGTGCGGGGCGAGGACTCGAGGGGCATCGTCGGGCTGTCGTCGGGCTATTGTGGGACTTCAGGGGGTGTCAGGAGGAGAGGCGCGCCATGAGGCTCGCCATCTCCAGAGCGGCCGCCATGGACTCCCCGCCCTTGTTGCCGGCACCCGTGGCCGCGCGCTCGAGGGCCTGCTCCACCGTCTCGACGGTGAGGACGCCGAAGATGATGGGCACTCCGCTCTCCAGGCTCGCAAGCTGCAGTCCGCGCGCGCATTCGCCCGCGACATACTCGAAATGAGGGGTGTCGCCGCGAATGACGCAGCCGAGCGCCACGACCGCGTCGTAACGGCCCGAAAGCGCCAGCCTGCGGGCGGCGACGGGCAGCTCGAACGCCCCTGGCACGCGCGCGATCAGCAGATCCTCAGCGGGACCGCCGTGCTCCAGCCACGCCGCCGTCGCGCCCTTGACGAGACTTGCGACGATGAAATCGTTGAATCTGGCCGCGACGATGGCAACTCTGCGGCCGCGGGCGACGACGTCGCCCTCCAGAACGCGCGGCGCTGTCAAACGGCCTCTCCGACGTAGCTGTCAATCTCCAGACCGAATGCGGCTATGCCATGGATCTGCTTGGGCGCCGACAGTACTCGCATGCGACGCACGCCGAGATCCTTCAGGATCTGTGCCCCGACACCGAAGGTCCGCAGCACCTCTCCGTCGCGCCGCAGGGTGCCGCCGTCCGCCCCGACATTCGATTGCGCGCCGACACCGGGCGGCGCCGCCAGCAAGCGCACCGAGTCCAGCAGATCGCCCGGTGACTCCCGATCGCGCAGGATCACGATGACTCCGCTGCCGGCGCGCGCTATCCGCTCCATGGCGGCCCGCAGCGTCCACGCCAGGGGGTCGGCGCGAATGCCCAGAAGGTCCCGCAGGGGATCTACCACATGGACGCGGACGAGAGGAGGCTCCTCGCCGCGCAGCTTGCCGCGGGTCAGCGCGAGATGCACTTCCTGGCTGATGCGGTCTTCGTATGCGTAAAGGGTGAATTCGCCGAGCTCCGTCTGCACGGGCTGCGCCCTGACCCGCTCCACGGAGCGCTCGTTGCGCAGCCGATGGCGAATGAGGTCGGCGATGGTGCCGATCTTCACTCCGTGGTGCTTGGCAAATGCCTCGAGCTGCGGCCTCCGGGCCATCGTGCCGTCTTCGTTCATCACCTCGGAGATGACGCCGACCGGCTGCAGGCCCGCCAGGCGGCAGAGGTCCACGGCGGCTTCCGTGTGGCCGGTCCGCACCAGCACGCCGCCGCGGCGGGAACGGAGCGGAAAAATATGGCCGGGCCGCGCGAAGTCCTGCGGCTTCGATGCCGCGTTGGCCAGCGCGTGGATGGTGGCCGCCCGGTCTCCCGAGGAGACGCCGGTCGTCGTCCCGGCGCGCGCGTCCACGGAGACCGTGAACGCCGTACGATGCGACTCGCTGTTGCTGGCGACCATCTGCGGCAGATCGAGGCGCGCCAGCCGGTCCTCTTCCATCGGGACGCAGATGATGCCGCTGGTGTGGCGGATCATGAACGCCACGGCCTCGGGCGTCGCGAGCTCGGCCGCCATGATGAGGTCGCCCTCGTTCTCGCGGTCCTCATCGTCCATGACGAGAACCATGCGCCCGGCCCTGAGGTCCGCAACGAGCTCCTCGACGGAATTCAGGCCTGCAGAGCCGGCCGGCGGGGCTGGCTTGCCGGAAAGGGGCAATACTTTGGACATGGGGGCGCCTCGAAGTAGGTGTCCCAAGTATACCCGCGCGGTTTCCCCTCCCCGGCCCCGGAATGGTCCTACCGGCCCTTCCCGGCCGCCAGCAGCGGCAATACCGCCTGCGCCAGCGCCTGTTCCGAGACGCCGGATGGCCCCTCGGCCTCGAGCTGCGCCCGGATTACCCCTTGCGCATCGATCACGTACGTGACCGGGACCGCGACCGGGTCACCGAAGCCATTCACCTGCGCCGCGCTCGCCAGCGCCCCCGGATAGCTGAATTGCCGCATCACCTGATGGACACGCGCATCGTCCGGAGCCGCGTCGATGCTGAGGCCGAGGAGGTCGAGCCCGCGCGAGTGGTAGCGGCGATAAAAGGCATTGAGCGTCGGCATCTCGACGCGACAGGGCGAGCACCAAGTGGCCCATACGTTCACCAGCACCACCTTGCCGCGCAGCTTCGCGAGGTCGAACTCGTGACCATCGAGCTGCGCCACGATGAGCGGCGGAGCGGCCTGCCCTATCGCGGGCGGAGCCGCCAGCAGAGCGGACGGCGCAGCTGCCAGCAACGCGGCGGCCAGCGACAGGCCCCACGCAGGAAAAGTCGCGAACGCGCGGCTCGATACCTTCGACATTTGGGCTCCGGCAGGTGACTCTCTCAATGTTGCCACAGCCGGGCCCGGCCAGGGGTACGGCCTACCTCGTGCCGGGAGCCGCCGGTCGAAACACCCACACCGCCGCGGGCTGCCCGGCGTGTGGCGGAACGGCCACGCAGAGCTCGTCGAGATCGGACACGAGCTGCGAGGTTCCGGCATGCGGCACGGTGCGCATCGTGGCCGCCAGGTCGTAATGATTCGCGTCCCGCTGGCGATACGCCTGTACGAAGCCATCGAGGCTGCTCGTGTAGATCAGGCGGCGGGCGGCGTCCCAATACATGTCCTCCGTGGCGTCCTTGCTCGGCAGCGTGGTCAGCAGCCGGCCATCGTTCGTATCCAACACGCTGAAGACGGGCGGCCGTGGATCTCCTGAAAATGTGCGCGTCGCAACGAAGAGGCGTCCGTGCGCCTCATCGAGCGCCATCGAGGCGGGCCGCCCGGGCACCTGCCAACGGCTGACGATACTCCGCGCGTCCGTGTCGATTACGGCCACCTGGTCGAGTGCCGGGATGGCGACATAGAGCCGCGGGCTCTGCCGCGCCATGACCAACGCGGCAGCGCGGTAGCCGGTGGCCACTCTGCCGATCAGTCGGCCCGACCTGGGGTCGATCACTGCCAGCCAACCGGGTCCACGGCGCGAATCCGTGCCACCGGACTCCACGTACAGCACTCCGTGAGTCGGATCGGAGGCGATCATGTCCGCGCCCGCGGAAATCGTAAGTCCCGCGGCCGGTCGCAGATCCTGTCCGCCGATGAGCTCGACGCGGGCACTGCGGCCGTTGGTGACCACCAGTCGATCGGCGCCGGGAATATACAACTCGCCCTGCGGCCGGTCGAAACCCCCGCTGATGCGCTGGATCGCGCCGCGCCCCTTCAGCGGCACGACGTACACCATTTGCTGGTCCTGGGCAGAGAGAAACAGCCGATCCGTCGCCGGGTCCACCGTGAGGTGGTCCCAGGTCCCGGTCATCTGCGGCACCGGAATCCTGCGGACGAGCTCCAGCACCGGAGGCTCGCCGTCCGGGGCTCCTTGCTTCCCATCGGTGGCTCCCGATCCGGCGTCCGCGACCGCCTGCGGGGCCGAGTCCGCGAGCCTCGCGAGTTGCGCGCGCGCGATCTGCGGCGTGAGCGGCAGGAAATCTCCCTCGCGCAACGCCTGCTCCTGCCCGTCGCGGCTCAGGACGTAACGCAGGAATTCGATCACGGCCGGGTCCGGCGGGATCTTCGGGCCGTCGTTGATGTAAAACGTGACCGAGCGGGACAGCGGATAGGTGCGAGCAGCCACGCTGCCACGGGTCGGCAGGACATAGGGTCCGGCGGGGACGATGGCTACGGCAATGAGTTTGGCTTGTGGATGGTGGTAGCCCGCAACCGTGACCGCGATCCCGTCGGGGTCCGATGCAACGGCGTCAACCGCGCGCTGGTAGCCGTCAATGTGCTCGCCGTCGGGCTGCATCGCAGCCTCGAGCTGCCGCAGGCTGCCGTTCCAGAGTGTGCTGCCTCGCATCACCTTCTGCGAGAAATAGAATGCCGGCGCCTCATCGCCCGCGGGCCCGGAGTAAGGATGGATGGGCCTGTGCTTCCAGACGCCGCCGAGCCCGAGCTGCCCCCAGGTGCGGACGTTGGCCGGCGCGCCGGCGAGGTGACGTGCGCCGAAGATCGCATCCAACTGCTGAAAGTCGAGGCGCGTGAGCGGATTGCCGCGGTTGACGAAGATGCCGAGCGCCATGAGCTTGTCGGGATCGGCATAGCTGCCGGTGAGCACCGTGACGGGAAAAATCTTCTGGCCCGTCATCTTCTGATAGGCGGCCACCTCCATCGGCACGATCTCCCGCGCCAACACGCCGAGATTGGCACGGCGTGTATAGAGCCCAGCCATCGCCGCGGCGCTGCTCGCGAGATCGTCCTGGAATTTGACGTTGGGCTGAAAGCGATGAAAATCCACTTCCCAGTCGCGCATCATCGTCTTGAGAAAGCCATGCCCCCAGCTCGTCACCCTCCCGCTCACCTGGCGGGAAGGTTGGTAGGGCGGCAACGATGCCACGTAGCCCGCCCAGGAAGGGACGCTGACGCGTTGCGCGGCGCCGGTGGCGGCTGCGGAGGCTGCTACGGCCACGCCGACTGAAGCGGCGGCGACGGGCAACACGGCGACCGCCAGGGCGGCGGTCGCCGCGATCATCGAGTGGCTGTGCATGAGTGCCCGCTCCGGCCGCTTTGGCTCAGAATGTCATGGAGGAATACCGGCGCCAGGGGTTGCGCGCCCTGCCCGGAGTCGAGATACACGAACAGAGGACGGCCGCGAGGCGTCCTGCTCGTCACGCCGAAACCGCGAGCCGCAATCTCGACGCACGTCGGAGGACGGCGAAAAACCCACTCGAAGGCCTGCAGCTCGCTGTCGGTGGCCGGACGGGCCAGCAAGGCCAGATCGGCCTCACCGGTGTAGAGGCCCGCCATGCCCGTGTCGCTTCCCGTTAGGTGCAATGCGACCCGGTCCTCGGGGTGATGGGCGCGAAAGCGCTCCGCCGATCGTTTCGCGAGCGTCTGGAAACCAGGATTCCCCCAGATGCGAATCATCCCGTCGAGCGGATGTCCAGGACTGGACGCCAGCTCCTGTGTCTGCAGCGTCGTCATCGCGTGGTCCTGATGAGAACCGGCACGGCAACCGCTCGTCGCCCGGCAGCGACTCAACTCATCGAGCCTTCGCAACTGCGCACGGACATACTTCGCGCCCAGCGGCAAGTAGCCGCTCTCCGCGACCAGTGCGCTCTGGCCGTCGCGGCTCAGGATGAAGCGCAGGAATTCCCGCACGGCAGGGTCCATGGGCTGCCCCGGCCGCAGATCGACGACGGCCGGGATGATCCGGGTCAGCGGATACCGGCGGGAGATCAAGGTCTCGGCGCTCGGCAGGACATAGGGGCCCGACGAGGTGGCGGCGAGGCTCACCACCCTGACCGACGGATTGGCGAAGCGGCTGTTGGAAACCGCAATGCCGGCTGGATCGCGCGCCAACGCCTGCAGGATCTGCTCGCCGCGGTCGTCGATCGACCCATCGGCACGGTTGTAAGTGACGAATTCGTGCATGCGCGGATTCGGGCGGCCACTGCCGCCGAGCACGCGCGCGCGCAGAAAAAGCCCGAAATCCTGATCGAACCGCCACGAGTAGGCGTGGATCTTCCGCTGCGCCCACGCGCCCTTCAGCCCGAGCTCGCCCCAGGTACGGATGGGGCCCGAGCCGTGCCCGCCAGGCGGATCGCCCAGGATTCGGGCGAGCTGCGGCAGCGTGAGTCGGTCGAGCGGGTTTGCCGTGTTGACGAAGACCATATGGGCATAGTCGTAATAATTGACATCGACACTGCCCGTTGCGATCTCGAAGATCGTCGGCGCGTAGTGCCGCTCCCGCGCGAAGCCCCTCGCCTCCGCGGGACTGACCTCCTCGCCGAGGATGGCGAGATCGCCCGCGCCGGTATACAGAGCCCCGACCGCCGATGCGCTACCGTACAGGTCATCGACGATGCGCACATGCGGCTGATAGCGGTGAAATTCCTTCTCCCAACGGCGGAGGAGCTTCCCCATGAAGTCGTGCTTCGGGCTGCCATGACCCCAGAGGCGAATAGCTCCAGAGACCCGCTCCCGCGGCCGATAGGCCGGGAGCGATTCGGCCACCTCGAGGGCATAGTCGGACCGTGCGGCGGCACCGCTCAGTGCCGCAAGCCCCTCCGCCCTCGCGCCCGCGGCGAGCGGCAGGTATCCGCCGGCCCGCCTGATGTCAGCCTGACCGGCCGGACTCAGCACGTATTGCAGGAACTGACTGATCCGGGGCTCGATCGGCGTGCCCGGTGCGCGATCGATGAATGCGTAGGCTCTGCGGGCCAACGGGTACGTTCCTGCAATGATCGAATTCCGGGTGGGCAGTACGAAGGCCCCATCGCTTCGCGCCGCGATGGCCAACAGCTTCAATCCCGGGCGCGCGTAGCGCACGTTCGATACGGCAATACCGTCGGGGTCCTGGCGCAGAGCGGCCGCCGCGAGGGCCGCCGCCGTTTGCCTCGCGCCGTCGGCGCCGCGCACGTCGTGGAACTCGCGCACGCGGCTCCAATCGAGCGCGGCGTTGCCGCCCATCACGGCACGCAGGAAATAGGCGCCGGTTCCGCTGTCGATGTCCATGAGATACAGGTGTACGGGCCGCCTCGCCCAGGCGCCCCGCGCGCCGAGCTCTCCCCAGGTCAGCGGCGCAGCCGCGCCGGGGCGGCAGGAACAGCCCGCGATGCGGCGGATCTGCGCCACGGTCAGCCGCGACACCGGATTGCCGCGACTCACCAGCACCGCGAGCGCCGCCGATTGCCCTTCCGTATCGAGGCTGCCGTTCATCAGCTCGAGCCGCGTGAAACGGTAGCCCTTCGGCCGCGAGAAGCCGTTGTCGTCCGTCTCGTCGTCGCGCCGTCCGAGGAGCGCGATGTCGGTACGCCCCGAATACAACCCGGGAATCGCAGTATCGGATCCCATGAGGCGCGGTTCGACGGTCACCCCGGGGTGGAGGTGCTGAAAGCCGCTCGCCCAGCGCTCCACGACAGCCGCCATCGCGGGCGGTCCCCAGATGCGCAGGGCTCCCGGCGTTTGTGGCCCCACTACCCGCTGCGTCACCTCCGTGGGCGTCGCGGCCGGCGGGAGCTCGTGCAGCTGCGCGGCAAGCAGTGTTGCCGAGAGCGGCAGATATCGGCCGTCGTCATTCACCGCCTGCTGCCCGTCGCGGCTCAGGAGGTAGCGCAGGAGCTCGCGCACTTTGGGGTCGAGCCTGCCTCCGGGCGGCACGTCGACGACTGCGGGAAGCGTGCGCGCGAGCGGATAGAGCCCCTCGATCAGGGTCCGCTCGGTGGCCTGATAGAAAGGGCCGTCGGCGCTCGCACCGAGTGCGAGCGGCCGTACCTCCGGGCCGGCATAGCGAACATTGGAGACCGCGATGCCGTCGGGATCCTTCGCCAGCGCATCGAGGATCTGCTGACCGTGATCGTAGATCCTGCCGTCCGGCAGGTAGATGTGCCGGTATTGCCGCAGCGCGCAGCTCCATTCGTGACTGCCTCCAAGCAGCGCCTGCTGCAGGTACTCGGCGAAGCTGTCATCGAGCGACCAGCCATAGGGATGGATCGGTCGGCGTGCCCAGGCGCCGCGCAGACCGAGCTGGCCCCAGGTGCGAATGGGCGCTTCGCCCGACTCTTCCGCGGCACCGAAGACCGCCGCGAGCTGCTCGAGCGTCACGTGGGTCAGCGGATTGCCGGCATGGACGAAGAACTGCTGGGCATAATCGAAATTGCGCACATCCAGACTGCCCGTCATGACCTGCAGAACGAGCGGCCGGTAACCCCGAACGCGCTCGAAAGGCCGCAGCTCCTCCGGCAGCACCTCTTCGCCGAGAAGAGCGATATCGCCGATTCCCGTGAAGAGCGCGGGCACGCCGGAGGAAGTGCCGTACATGTGGTACTCGAGCCGCGCAGCGGGCTGGAAGCGGCGAAAGCCCTGGTCCCAAGAGGTCACGAGATGCCGCATCCACGGCAGCTTCGGGTTGCCGTGACCCCAGATCCGGATCACTCCCGATACCCGGTTCTCGGGAACATAGCGCGGGAGCGTCGCGACCACACGCGCCGCATAGCTGTCGGATCCGGCCGGTTGCGGCGGAATCGAGGCGAGAGAGGGAGGCGGTGTCAGGTGCCGGCCGGCCACTGCCGCGGCGCCGGCCAACACCATCGCGGCTATGACAGCGGCCGCGCGCAGCCCCCGGTAGAGGGGACTGCGCGCGCCGCGCCAAAGGGTCATGGGCACTCCCGAGCGCTGCCTGGAAGGCCGCAAGTTGCGCTCAATTCGCCCCGGGGGCCTCGCCGTTGATCGAGCGTCCCGCCTCCAGGGCATCGAGGCGGCTCATCTGCTCGGCTGAGACCTTCGCCGTCAGCGGCAGATACTTGCCATCGCGCTGCACGAGCTCCTGACCCTGGCGGCTCAGCACGAAACGGATGAACTCGTAGACCTTGGCATCGAGGGGCTTGCCGGGCCTGGCCTCCACCCAGAACGACTGCTCGCCCCAGAGCGGGTAGGTCCGGTCGCGCGCCGTATCCAGGGTGAGCGGGATGTAAGGCCCTCCGGCGCTCCTGGCGACCGCCACGACTTTCACCGTGTTCGGCAGACCCTGATGGAAACGGATGTACCCGATGCCGCCGGCGTCCTGCGCCACGTGATCGACGATCTGGTCGGACTCCAGGTACGTCGTGCCATCGGCGCGCTTATAGTTGCCGAAGGCGAGCAGGTTGCCGTTCCACTTGTCGCTCGACTTCAGGACATCGTCGGAAAACTCGAGCGCCGTCGAATACCGCAGGCTGAAACCGTACGTATCGATGCTCCGGTTCGCCCACTCTCCGGTCAGTCCCAACGGCCCCCAGCTGCGGATGTCGCCCGCGGAGCCGCGCGCCAATTCCGGGTGCCAGTTGGTGCGCATCCAGCCGCCCGCTCGCGCGGACCCGAAGATGCCGTCGAGCTGCTCCATCGTTACGCCCGTGATGGGATTCCTGGCGTTGACGATGATGGCGAAGGTGTTTTGCCATCCGATCGTATCGTAGGAGCCCGTGACCACCGAGATGCCGCTCGGCAGGAATCCCTCGAGCCGCAGATTCGCCAGATCATCGTAGAAGAGCGGCTGGTGATCGATGCCGATGTCCGCGCGGCCCTCGTAGAGGCAGGCGATGCCGTTTGCCGCCGTCTGCAGGTCGTACACCACCTTGATGCCGGGCTGGTACCTGGCGAAAGCCGCCCGCCACCAGCCGCCGAGCGGCGAGTCCCCGATGTAGTTGTTGCCGCAGACGTGAATGGTGCCGTGCGGGTGCGACTTGGGCGCGTAGCCGGGCAGCCCGCTGAGATCGAATTGCCGGGTGTAGGCGCGGGAATAGGCGATCCCATGCATTCGCGCTCGCCGCTCCGCTGCCGAGCCTGCCGGAAACTTCCGCGACTCGGCATTCGGCTCGTAGTTCTTGAGCCAGGGTTGCGCCTGCGGGGCCGCGGAGGCCGGTGCCGACGCTGACGCCACCAAGGCCAGCGGCAGCGCCGCCGCAGTGGGGATGAGGAAGCGAAGCTTTTTCATTGTGAGTCTCTCCGGAAGCGCGGCCGCGAGCGGGCTTCAGTCGACCTTCTGCAACTGCTTCTCGATGTAGCTTTCAGGCAGAGGGCTGTAAATGCCCTGCTTGTCGATGATCTCCTGGCCCTGGCGGCTCAGCACGAAGCGGATGAACTCTCTCACGGCAGGATCGAGCGGCCGACCGGGGGCCTTGTTCACATAGATGTAGGCGTCGCGCATCAGGGGATAGCTGCGATTGCGCACACTGGCGGCGGTCAGCGGAACCGCCGGGCCATCGGGCGTCGCCGAGATCGCGAGGATCTTGATGTTGGGATACGGGTGGCACTTCGTCCCGTCCGGATTCACGCAGGTACCGTCGACGTGCATGAGGGCACCCCAGCCGATGGCGTACTTGTCCTTGCTGATCGCCTCGTACATGCGTTGACTCCAGACCTCGTTGCCATCGGCGTCCGGCGTGGCCTCTTTCTCCTCCACGACCTCGTGGAAGCTCGGATTCCACTTGTCCGACCAGTGCATGACGTGGCGCTCGAAGCTCACCGCGAAGCCGGGCGCGACGTATCCCCAGGTCTGGATCGGCTCGTTGGCCCAGCTCCCCTCGAGGCCCAGCTGTCCCCAGGTGCGGATGTTGGCCCTGGCGCCGCGGGCGTATTTGGCGGTGAAAAGGATGGCGTGCTGCGGTCCGCCCACTTCCCACGCGCCGCTGCGCTCGGAGCCGAAGATCCCGTCGAGCTGCCGCATGGAGAGATGGGCGAGCGGGTTGTCCTTGTTCACCATGATGGCCCAGGCATAGAGGCAGCCACGCTGGTTGTAGCAGCCTGTCGCGACCGAGATCTCCGTGGGCGTGTAGCCGAAGGTGTTGTAGAAGGGCATCTGATCGGTGATCTTGGCGTCATCGCCCATCGGCGCGACGTCCGACACGCCGGAGTAGATCATGCCGAGCGCGCCCTCGCTCTCGGTCATGTAGTTGCCCGACACCAGGGCATCGGGCTGCACCTTCTCGAATCCCTCGATGAGCAGCGGCAGCAACCCCTTCAGCGGGCTGCCCGCGATCCGCAGCCGTCCGACGACGTGGGATTCGGGCTTGTACGCCGGAATTTGGCTCAGGTCAGGCTCCTGCGCGCCCGCGAATGCGGACAGCGCGAGGCCGGCCAGGGCCAACGCGAGCCCGGCGGTCCTGCGGCAACGGGAGGGGGTTGTGCCGCTTCGGGACCGGCCGGGCCCGCGGGCTGAGGGGGAAACACTCTCGGTCATCGGGTCTTTTCTCCTGTTGGATGACTGCTCATTCGAAGGTCTTGTCCAGGGTGAGCGCGATGTTCCTCGGATCCCCCGGGGTGATGCGTACGGCGCTGAAGGCGCTCTGGAAGTACTGCTTGTCGAGCACGTTCGATACCTTGAGCGAGATGCTGTAGGTGTCGCCCGTGTAGTAGATGCCGGTGTCGAGCGTCGTATATCCCGGCATGATGAACTCACCCGACGTCGCGCTGGTCGGCAGATTGCCGACGCGCTCGGAGCGGTAGATGGCGCCCAGCATCCAGCCAAAATTCCTCAAGGCCCCGGGCATCTGCACCCGCGAGAGAACGCTGCCGCTGTTGCGCGGCGAATTCAGGGGCTTCGAGCCGATGACGTACGAGTCGATGTCATCGATGATCTTCGCATCGATGAGCGCGTAATTGGCGCTCAGCTGCCACCAGTCGGTCGGGCGGTAGTCGAGCTCGAACTCCCCGCCGCGACTGCGCACCGCGCCGATCTGCTCATACAGGCCCGTGATGCCAACCTCCTGGATGAGGTTGGTCTCCTTGATGTTGAAGAACGAGACCGTTGCGGTCAACCGCTGGTCCCTGCTCGTGAACTTGGCTCCGGCTTCCTCCTGGGTCGCCGTCTGAGCCTGCAGCGCCTGGCCGGGGATGACCGACTGTGCGGTGGGACTCGGCGGCACGAAGGAAGAGCTGTAGCTCGCGTAGATGGACCATTCCCTGTTCGGCTGATAGATGAGGCCGCCCATCGGGAACGCGGAATTGAAGTCCCGGCTCCTGTTCGGGGTGTTGGGCAGTCTGAGCTCCTCCTGCAGCTGCTTGACATCCTGATAACGCGCTCCGACGACGCCCTTCCAATGCTCGGAGAACGTCAGCAGATCCGTCATGTACGCGCCGTACTGCTTGGCACTCGCCCACTCATGCGCCAGCGGAGGCTCCGAGGCGGGGGGCGGCGGCACGTCGCTGTAGCCGATGACCGGGTCGTAGATGTTGATATTGAGGAGCGGGGTCTTGAAGCCGCGGATGCGATTGTAGTCTTCGATGGTCTCCCCGTAAGTGGCGCCCGCGAGCAGCCGATGGCCGATCGGACCTGTATGGAAGAGATCCGTGACCGAGGTGTCGATGAAGTTGATGTGGTGATGATTGTCCTGCGCGCGGTCCAGGCGCGACAATGTCGTCAGGTTTTTGAGTACGGCACTGTTGTCGAAGCCGATCTCGTGGTCTTCGCTGTACACCGAGCGGGCGTTGAGATCCCAGCTCAGCGAATGGGAAAACGCATGGTGCAGAAGGAGCGTCGCGCTCTCGCCCTTCTCCATCTCCTTGTCTTCGGGGTTCTGGTAGCGGGTGGTGATCGGAGCGATGAGCTTGCTGTCGAAGCCCGGCGCCACGAGGCCCTGATCCCAGCTGTCGTTGCCGCGGCGATACTCGAGGAGCAGCGTAGCCCGGGTCCGCTGGGACATGTTCCACGTGAGGCTCGGCGCCACCATGAAGTCCTTGTCGATCACGAATTCGCGGAAGGACTGCTGATTCGTGTACTCCGCGATCGCACGGCCGAGAAGAGTTTCGCCGCCGGACATCGAGCCGGTGGTATCGACGATACCCGTATAGCCGTTCTTCCGGCCGAAGGGTATGCCTGCGCCGTCATAGGTGTTGGCGCGCATCTCGACGTTGGTCTCGGGGTGCTCCTGCGGCTTCTTGGTGATGAGATTGATGAAGCCGCCGGGCTGGTCCTGGCCGTACAGCACCGACGCGGGTCCCTTGACCACTTCCACCCGCGCGATGTCCGACGTTTCCGGGGACGCGGTTCGCGCCGGCAGGCCCGGCAGACCGTCCATGAGCACGGAGTTCGGATCGGTCGAGCCGCTCGTGAAGCCGCGGATATTGATGTCATAGGCGGAGCGGCCCGCGCGCTGCACGCCCGACATGTATCCGTAGAGGTCGGTGAGTTTCGTCGTGTCCACCGCCTGCATGAACGACTGACTGTAGTCCTCCAGCGAGTACGGTACGTCCTGGACGGGAACGTTCATCTTCAGCGCGCTCTGGCCGCCCGGGCGGATGAAGTTCGCAGTAACGGTGACCTGTTGCAGCTGCGGTGCGGGCGCGGCCGCACCCACCGCACCCTGAGCTTCTGCCGCTGCCGCCAGCCCGCAGCATGCCGGCCCCAGAATGAGTCCAGTGACGACGCTCTTTCTAATGGTCATTCAGTGTCCCCCTCCGCGGCCCGGTTCGGCCGCCGGTGTGACGCAATTCTTGGCGCGGATGCGACGTTCTGGCGATAACCCCTTCGAGTTAGTGGGGCGGCATTCGTGGCTTCCCTGCGACGGGAACGCGCCAAAGCGGCGTCGGCGGCCAGCGTCCATTGACGCAGAACGCGCGACGCCGCCTTTTCAGGATCAATTAAGGTAGCCGTGCTCCAATTTGCGCTCCGCGGCACTTCGGCACCGCCTGGGCCCCGCGGCACGACTGTCCATCGGGGTGAACCATGACGACCGATCGCGCCAATGAAACCGCCCCGGGTGGCGGGGCGCCGGCCAGGATCGTTATCGCCGACGACCACCCGCTGGTGTGCGCCGCGCTCACGCAGGCGCTGCACTCGGCCATGCCGTCCGCCATGATACTCACTGCCTCGAGCCTGAGCGCGATCGAAGCCACGATTGCTGAGCACCCGGACCTGGACTTGGCGCTGCTCGATCTGCACATGCCCGGGGCGCGCGGCTTCTCGGCGCTTCTGCTGCTTCGGGGTCAGCGCCCGGAGCTTCCCGTCATCGTCATCTCGTCCAACGATCATCCGCGCACCGTCGCCCGCGCGCAGCAGTTCGGCGCTGCGGGATTTCTGCCGAAGTCCGCGCCGCTCGCGGAGATGCTCGCCGCCATGGCGAGCGTGATGGCGGGAGGCACTTGCTTTCCGCAGCATCCGGCGCGGCGAAACGATGACGATGCGAAGCTCGCCGCGAGGCTGGCGCAGCTCACGCCGCAACAGATGCGGGTGCTCATGGGTATCGCCGACGGCCTGCTGAATAAGCAGATCGCACACGAGCTGGACCTGGCGGAGAACACAGTGAAAGTGCACGTCGCGGCCGTTCTGCACAAGCTCGGCTGCCATACACGCACACACGCGGCGCTGCTCGCCAAAGGGCTGGAAGCGGAAGGTGGCGCTTCTTGCTGTGCGCTGCCCGAGGCGGTTTGAGTGCTCGGGTCAGACCGACGCTGCGTTCTTCAACAATAAGTGCGTTACCGCCGCCCGCAGCTTCGAGGGATTGACCGGTTTCGCCAGGAACCCCCACCCCTTCTCCTGAGCCTGCTCCCGCACGGCTGCATTGCGCTCCGCCGATACGATCATCACCGGCACCTCCGCTCCCCAGCGACGGAACAGATCGGGGACGAGCGCCGGGCCGTTGCCATCCGGTAGCCGATAATCGAGCAGCAGCAGATCCGGTGCCGACGGGTTCTGCTCCGCGAGACTCAAAGCCTCCGCCGCTGTGGCTGCCAGCACCACCTCGCAACCCCAGCCCGTCAACAGGGCCGCGACGCTCTGACGAACCTGCGGGTCGTCCTCCACCGACCAAACGCGGCTGCCCTCGAGCAACGAGCCGCCGCGATGTCCGCCAGCTGGCTCACTGCGACTCGACGGCGGATTTACCGACGCGCCTGGCCCCGCGGCACCTGGCAACGGCGCGCCTGATGCCGATGCACCTACCACCGACGCGCCTGTCGCGGACGGGGCTGGCATCGACGCGGCCGGCATTCGCGCAGGCAGCGTTGCCGCGGCTGGCACCATTGCGGCGGATTCCTGTCCCCTCGTAACGTCTCTCACGAGCGGGACGTCCACGAAAAACACACTGCCGCGTCCGAGCCACGAGCGCAAGCCGATCCGGTGGCCGAGACGCTTCGCAATGCGCTCCACGATCGCGAGGCCGAGCCCCGCGCCGCGCTCGTTCGACTGCGCACCGGTGTCGAGACGCTGAAACTCGAGGAAGATCCGCTTGTGATGCTCCGGCGGGATGCCCGGACCGCTGTCCCATACCTCGATCCGCAGAAGCCCGCCGATACGCCGGCATCCCATGAGCACTCTTCTGCGCCGGCTGTAGCGCACCGCGTTGGAAAGGTAGTTCTGCAGGATGCGCCGCAGCAGCGCCTCATCCGAGTGGATCACCGCGCTGCAACGCGCGACCCGCAGCTCGATGCCGCGGGCACGGGCCAGGATGCCGAACTCCCGCCCGAGCGTCTCGAACAGCGCGCCGGGCGCAAAGTCACGCTCATGCACCTCGAACGTGCCGGACTCGAGACGGGAGATGTCGAGCAGCGTGGAAAGAATCTCGTCCTCGGCCTCGAGCGCGCTGTCGATACCGCTCAACACCTCCCGGTCGGCGGCCGATGTCAGTCGTGCGCGTGCGGCGTCCACGAACATGCGCGCTGCATTGAGCGGCTGCATGAGATCATGCACCGCCGCGGCGACGAAGCTGGTCTTCGAGCGGTTGGCCTTCTCGGCCTCCGCCCTCGCTGCCTCGAGCGCGCGCGTGTTCCGGGCGATCCGGCCCGCAAAGCCGCGCGCGACCAGTGCCGAAATCAACGTGACGGCCAGCGTCGTGAGCGCAAGAAGCAGCCAGGCATAGCGGCTCGCCTGGGACACGGCAGCCATGCTCTCGGTCTGCTGCTGCTGCGCGACGACGATCCAGCCGAAATCGGTATGCCGTATCTCGGCAACTTTCGCCGCGCCCCTGTAACGATAATGATAGAAACCATCGCCCCGCCGAGCCGCGGCATACACGGGCCGGCTGCGGAAATCACGCAGCCCGTGCAGCATCGACACGCCCCGGTCTGCGATCAGCCGACCCGAGTTGGTCATGATGTAGACATGGCCCGTTCGTCCGAGACGCGCGGATGTCACCGCCTGCGTGACGTGATCGAGAGTCGTGGCCTCGACCAGCATTCCAGCGAGCCTGCCATCGCGGGACATGATGGGCACGGCCACGATCAACGCGGGCAGATGCGACGTCCGCCCGATCTGCACATCGATGCCGTATGGCCTGCCGGCCACCAGCTCCTTGAAATACTCCCGGTCGCCGTACCAGTTCGCCGGGCGGCCATCGCTTCGCGCTACGTTCCAACCCTTCAGGTTCACCGTATGGATGAGGTACGCCCAGGGCAGTTGGGGGGCGAGACCGGCGATTGCCTGCTGCTGCGCCGGGCCGCTCATGGTGCGCATCGCCTCCTGGCCGGCCGCAAGCTCGAGGACGGAGAGGTTGAGCCGCATCCAGTCGTCGACGTGCTGCACCGCGCTGTCGGCAAACAGCTCGAGACGCTGCTGCGCCTCGGCCTCGCCGTTGTCGATCATGCGCTGCCGCTCGAGCTGCCAGAAAGCGGTGAGCGGCAGCAATGCAACCAGGAGCAGCGCGATCAGCAGCCTCGGGAAGATGCCCGCACGCAGCCGCCAGAGCGCTCGCAACGCGGTCATGCTGTACGTTTCACGTCGGAGTGGTCGTCACTATGAGGCCGGGTTTGCGGGATCGGCAAGAAGCCGCTCGACGTAGCGGGCAATCTGATCGACTTCCACGTTCACTCTGGTGCCGGCACGCAGCCCGCCGAGCGTAGTCACCGCCTGGGTGTGGGGAATGAGGTTGATGCCGAACGTGGCGCCACGCACTTCATTCACCGTGAGACTCACGCCGTCGATGGCAACAGAGCCCTTGCGGGCGATGTAGCGGGCAAGGGCGGGGGGCACAGAGATCTCGACTCTCGTCGAGCGCGCGTCGCCGCTGATCGCGGCAATCTCGCCGATGCCATCGACATGCCCCGAGACCAGATGGCCGCCGAGCGGATCGCCTGCCCTGAGCGATGGTTCCAGGTTGACCGATGAGCCGGGGGCTAGGTCGCCGAGTGTCGTCAGGGAAAGACTTTCGCGCGACACGTCGGCAGCGAACGTGCGAGCCCGAAGCTCCACTGCCGTCAGGCAACAGCCCTGCACACAGATGCTATCACCAATGCTAAATCCGGCCGGATCCAGTCGATCGAAAGCGATCAGCAGTCGGATATCTCCGCCGCGTGTCTCGCGACTCACCACCCGGGCGACGTCTTGGACGATGCCTGTGAACATTCGTTACGTTCCTCCAGTCACCCGCAACACGATCACTTGCCAGCGCCGCTGAAGCTATGGGGCTGCGGCCGCAAAAGCAGCCGCACGTCTTCGCCGAACCGACGGGTCTCGACGACCATGAAGTTGGGCGCAGCCTCCAGATTCCGCAACTCACCCATCTCGACCAGCGGCCGCGCCTGCGGACCCAGCAGTTTGGGGGCGATATAGATGATGAGCTCGTCGATGAGCGCCTGATGCAGAAGCGCCCCGGCGAGGCGGGGGCCCGCCTCGACCCAGACCTCGTTGAGCTCGCGCCTGCCGAGCCGGTCGATTACGTCGGGCAGGCTCAAACGACCGGGCTGTGCGACGGAGACTTCCTCCATTGCAGCGCCGCGTTCCACGAGTTGCGCGCGGCGCAGAGCAACCTCGGCCTCGCTGTCGCCGTGATCCTTAGCCGTCATGATCACCACGGTGCCTCCGGTAGTCAGCATCCGTGAGCCTGGCGGAGTCTGCAGCCGAGCATCGAGGATGACGCGAAGGGGTTGCGGCCGCGGGCGTCCGTTCGGCAGATCCGGCAAGCGCACATCGAGCCGGGGGTCATCCGCCAGCACCGTGCCGATACCTGTCAGGATCGCGGAGCTGCGGGCACGCCAGTGCTGCACGTCCTCGCGGGCAGCCGGACCGGTAATCCACTGACTCGCGCCATTCGCCAACGCCGTCCGGCCATCGAGGCTCATTGCGAGCTTCACCCTGACCCATGGGCGGCCGGAGCGCATGCGCTTCAGGAAGCCGGGATTGATGTCTGCGGCTTCCGCTGCCATGAGGCCGGACTCGACAGCTACTCCAGCCCGCCGCAGTGCCTCCGCTCCTTTGCCGCTCACTCGCGGATTGGGGTCTTCCAAGGCGAAGATGACGCGCGCCACTCGCGCGGCGAGCAGTGCGTCGACACACGGGGGAGTGCGGCCATGATGACTGCACGGCTCCAGAGTGACGTAGGCGGTTGCAGCTGCGGCTCTGGCTCCGGCTGCGCGCAAAGCATGGACTTCTGCGTGCGGCTCACCCGCGCGCTCGTGCCATCCTTCGCCGACGATCTCTGCGCCTTGCGCAATGACACAACCGACCCGCGGATTCGGATCTGTCGTCTCGAGGCCGCGCTCGGCAAGCGCGAGCGCGCGAGCCATCGCGCTGCGATCAAAGTCGCTGAACATCGGCGGGTCGCCTCACTTGGGTGCCTGACCTGCGCCAGGCCCTTGCTCTGGCGCCGATTCAGCAGGCAATTCCGCAGGCGATTCCGCTGGTAGCAGCGAGAGCTGGTCGCGATCCGCTGCCGGCTGCCGCTTCGCGGGGCGCTTCTGCTCCCGAGGCGGCTTCCCGTCGCGCTGATCGCGCAGCCTGCGGATCTCCTCGTGGAACGCCTCGACATCCTCGAAGTGCCGGTACACGGATGCGAAGCGCACATAGGCCACTTCATCCAGCTGCCGCAGCTCCTCCATGACGAGCTCGCCAACGACTCGTGCGGGCACTTCCCGGTCGCCGAGGGCGCGAACCTTGTGGGCGATGCGGCTCAGGGCCTCATCGACCTGCGCGCGCGGCACGGGCCGTTTCTCGAGCGCCTTCTCCATGCCGGAGCGGAGCTTGCTTTGGTCGAATGCTTCGCGGGTGCGGTCGCCCTTGACGACCATGGGCATTACCAGCTCGGCGGTCTCGAAGGTGGTGAAGCGCTCGCCGCAGGCGAGACACTCGCGGCGGCGGCGGATCTGACGTCCCTCGCCGGCCAGCCGGGAGTCGGTTACCTTCGTCTCGATGTGGCCGCAGAAGGGGCAGTACACGGAATTGCTCGGTAAGACCCGCGTCCTGCCCCGGCCGGCCTTCGCTAGGTCCCGTAAACCGGGAAACGCCGGCAGAGCTCGACCACCTCACCGCGCACCCGTTCCACGACGGCATCCGCACCGCCGGCATCCAACACTTCGGCGATGAGATCGGCCACCTGCTCGACCTCGCGCTCTTTGAAACCTCGAGTCGTCGCGGCCGGCGTGCCGATTCTCAGGCCGCTGGTGATCATGGGCGGACGCGGATCGTTCGGGACGGCGTTCTTGTTCACGGTGATGTTGGCCTTCCCCAGCGCGGCGTCGGCCTCCTTGCCGGTGATCGCGCGGCCGATGAGGCTCACCAGGAACAAGTGATTGTCGGTGCCGCCCGAAACGATCTGATAATCGCGGCGGGCGAGCCTCGCGGCCATGGCGCGGGCATTCGCCAATACCTGCTTCTGGTAATCGACGAATTCCGGCTGCAGCGCCTCGAGCAGCGCCACGGCCTTCGCCGCGATGACGTGCATCAGCGGTCCGCCCTGCGTGCCCGGGAAGATGAGCGAGTTGAGCTTCTTCGCGATTTCCTCGTTCTCGCGCGCCAGAATCAGGCCGCCGCGCGGCCCGCGCAGCGTCTTGTGAGTGGTCGTGGTGACGACATCGGCGTGCGGTATCGGATTGGGGTAGATGCCTGCAGCGACGAGTCCCGCGACATGCGCCATGTCCACCACGAGATAGGCGCCGACGCTTTTCGCGATCTCCGCGAACCGCGCCCAGTCGACCACGCGCGAGTACGCCGAGAAGCCGGCGATGATCATCTTCGGGCGATGCTCTTCGGCCAGGCGCCGCACCTGGTCGTAGTCGATTTCCCCGGTATCGGGACGAATGCCGTACTGCGCGGCGCGGAAGAACTTTCCCGAGAAATTGACGCGCGCGCCGTGGGTGAGATGCCCGCCATGGTCGAGGCTCATCCCCAGGATGGGATCGCCCGGCTGCACCAGCGCGAAATAGGCGCCAGCATTGGCCTGCGAGCCCGAGTGCGGCTGCACGTTGGCGTAAGCTGCTCCGAAGAGCTTCTTCGCCCGGTCGATGGCGAGCTGCTCGGCGATGTCGACGTATTCGCAGCCGCCGTAGTACCGCTTGCCCGGATAGCCTTCCGCGTATTTGTTCGTGAGCACCGAACCCTGCGCCTCGAGCACCCGCGGACTCACATAGTTTTCCGAAGCGATGAGCTCGACGTGATCTTCCTGGCGGCGTTGCTCACCCTCGAGTGCGCGGTTGAGCTCGGGGTCGAAGCTGCGGATGTCCAGGCTCTTCGGGAACATTTCGGGGGGCCCTGTCGATGGAAGCGGGTGGAATCCGGGATTCTACCGGAAGGCCTCCTGGCCGGAGACGCTTCCCTGAAGGGGTCCGCAGCAGGGCCCCGCTGCGGGCTGGCCGATGCTTCCCGGTGCGGCCGCTACGGCGCTAGGCTGCGAGGCTCTCCACCACTGAATTCCAGGCGCTGGCGAGATTGGAGCGGTCGTAGCCGCCGCCTCCGAGCGCCAGCACGCGCCCGTGACCGAGCCTGTCCGCGAGGGCGACGAGCTCGCTTGCCGCCCGTGCGTGGGCACGCGGCGTGAGGCGTAGATGCGTCAGCGGATCCCCTTCGATGCTGTCCGCTCCGCATTGCAGAATCAGGAACTCAGGCTTGAAGCGCTCGAGGTGCTCGATGACCTGTGGCCACAGGTCCGAGAAGACGGAATCGTCCGCGCCTGGCGGCAGCGGCAAATTGAGCTTGGTGCCCTGGGCAGCTCCGCGACCTGTCTCCTCCGCCGCCCCGGTCCCCGGGTAAAGATAGCGGCCGTCCTCATGGAGGTCGGCGAATATGACCGCGGCGTCACTTTCGAAGGCGTAAAAGACACCATCGCCATGATGTGCGTCGATGTCGACGTAGGCCACCCGCTCCAGCCCGAACTTGCGGCGCAAAAGCTCGATGGCGACTCCGCAATCGTTGAATACGCAAAAGCCCGCGGCGTGGTCGCGCGCGGCATGATGGAGCCCCGCGATCGGCACGAATGCGTGACGGAAGTCGCCTGCCATGATGCCCTGGGTCGCCGTCAGGGTCGCTCCCACCACACAGGATGCGGCCTCGTACACGCCGCGAAAGGCCGGCGTATCCCCGCCGTCGAGATAGCCCTGCCCGCTTGCGGAGCGCTCCCGCACGAATTCGAGATAGGCGGCCGTGTGGAACGCCAGCAGCTCCTCGTCGCTGGCATCGCGAGGCTCGAGCACGCGCACCTTGCGATCGAGCGCGCGCGCCCCAAACTCGCGCAGGAACGCAGCATGACGGTCGGGACCGAACGGGTGGCCGTCACCGAAGCCGTAGCGTGCGAGACGCTCGCCGGCGATCACCACGACGTTGTCGCTCATCGGGGGCCCCCAAGGTACGGGGGTGCAAGCCTAACACAGGCCGCAAGCCCACCTGCCCAAGAGGCGCCAAGTCGATGATAATACTGGCTCGCTGCCTCATCGAAGCTCGACAGGAAATGGCCCAATACATCTTCACCATGCAGGGGGTCGGCAAGGTCGTCCCCCCGAAGCGCGTCATTCTGCGCGACATCAGTCTCTCCTTCTTTCCGGGCGCCAAGATCGGTGTGCTCGGCCTGAACGGCGCGGGCAAGTCCACGATACTCAAGATCATGGCCGGCATAGACAAGGAGATCGACGGCGAGGCGCGCCCGCAGAGCGGCATCCGCGTCGGCTATCTGTCCCAGGAGCCGCAGCTCGACCCGGCAAGTGACGTGCGCACGACCGTCCAGGAAGGCATCGGCGAGACCTTCAGGCTGCTCG